>Ga0208647_1000042_pt1 | contig 61522 bp, 125 predicted proteins | sample AntAceMetag02UKA_FD_184765 | JGI IMG/M metagenome (GOLD analysis project Ga0208647, IMG submission 184765) | Saline lake microbial communities from Ace Lake, Antarctica - Antarctic Ace Lake Metagenome 02UKA (SPAdes) (version 2) | ecosystem: Environmental > Aquatic > Non-marine Saline and... | reverse complement strand
TATTATATGCATACTATAGAAATATTACATATTTAGGGTTTACAATAGGCGATAATATACTTAAATTATATTGCTTCTTTAATAGAATAAGCTATAAGGAACTATTAGAAGATAATGAATTTATAACTTTAAAGAAGTATAAGGGGTGTTAAAAATGGACTACAATATACTATTTATTAAGGCAGTATTCAATAATAAAACAGGATATAAGGTTTATTATAATACTCTTGGAGGTGCAGAAAATGAAAAGCTATAATATAGGAAGAATAACAAGATCAATAAAATAAATATAAATGGAATATGGAGGGTTTAAAATGGATAAAATAAATATAATCTCTAATATGAATACTATTAATTTAAAAGAATTAAAAGCAAATAGTCCTTTAAGTTATGCTTATTTATGCTTGAGTAATAATTTAAATAATTCTGGAATGCAATTAAGGTTTATTAATCAAGATAAGAATAGGGTGTATTTTAGAGTATTTAATAAGATTAATAAGTATTTGAGCAGTATAACAGAATTAAACAATAGCGATTTATTAAGTATGAATATATACGATGCAGGGGCTTTAAAATCTGAAATCTGGAACAAAACAATTTAAGCAGGAGTAGAAGCTGGAGCAGGAGCAAGAGCAAGAGCCAGGAGCAGGAGTAGAAGCTGGAGCAGGAGCAACAAACAACATAAAACATATATCACAATATATATATTGTAGAATATATATAAATCACATTCACCAAATAAGCACATACTAAAAGAGAGGTTTTAAATTCCCTGACTAAAAGAGGGTTTTTAAATTACCTGATAGTATAAGAGAACACAAGAACAGAAAACCAAAAAATAGCCGTAGGGCATAAACTAGGAGGTCACAAAATGAATAAGACAAAATATATATTAAAGAATAAAGAAGATATTTTAAACTTTAAACCAACACAGGAACAAATAAAGAACGCTCAAGAAGTGTTTTTTAATATGGCTAAAGTAGAAGCAATTAAACCTATTGTTGAAGCAATACAAGAAAAAGTATTATTTAATAATCAATTTAAAGCTAGTAGAGAACACCAAAGACTAGAAAAAATAAACGTAATTCAGAAGCTAGAACATACCTATTTAATGAATGATAAGGACTTTAATAAATATCTATTTGAATGTTACGAAGAGTATATTAAAGCAGGATTAAACGCAGAATCTGACGCTTTATATATTAAAAATAAGGATAGCCAAAAAGATTTAAAGTATTATTCTTATTGTCCTTTATTAATTGTACAGGATGATTTAAGAAAAGCAAAACAAAAGCTTATAGTTTCTTTTGAAAGCGTAACAGGTTTTAAACTGGATGACGTAACACATAGTTTAAAGATATATCATAAATATGTAGAACTTACTTTAAAGCTAATGGTTAAATATGTTAATAAAGAAGACGTTTTAAAGGGTGGTTTTAAATGAATTGGCATAAAATAAAGAATACCAGTACAGAACCTATAAACTATATATGGGTTAATAATGGGAAATCGAGATTTAAAAAAGGGTATGAATCAAGACTTATTAAAATAAATAAACAGGTGGTTTAAATGAATGAATTAAATTTAAATGGGATGAATGAAAAGAAGATTTTAAAAGAATTAAGCGTTTTATATGATAGTTTATACAATATTGAAAGCTTAACAGGATATAATAAAGAAATAGTAAAGATTAAAACAGAACTAGAAGCGTTTTTATTTCAAAATAACCTTAAAGCAGAATTAAACCAAAAAACACAGAAGTTTAAGGTTACTAAAAGAACGCTTTAAATTTGCCTGATTAAATCGAGAGAACACAAGAACAGAAACACAACAACAAAAACAGCCATAGGGCTATAAACTAGGAGAATAAAAGAAAATGATAAAAAACGGAATACATAAACCAAGACTAATATTTAATAATTTGATTTTTAATTTAGTTGGAACTAGTAAAAGCAAAAAAAGAATAACTGAAAGAGCCGAAAACTTCAGGAATAAAGGGTTTATAGTAAGAATAAGCCATAAAGAGAATATAAATAATAATTTTAATTATGCATTTTATACTAGGGTGTCCAGATGATCAAAAGAAAAGATATTAAAGGATTTACTATTAAAATATTATCTTTTTATTTTGAATTGGTATTTATTAAATATATACCTAGAGTTTTTAGTATTAGTAAACCGTTAAATAAAACTTTGTTAAGGTGGGAAATATGAAAGAATTTAATATAGAAATAGGAGAAAATCTTATTTTAAAATCTCTAATTTATAGAGTTAAAGCAAGAAATAAAAAAGAAGCAGTTGAGAAAGTTAAAACATTAGGCTTTAATTGTGGTTTAAGATTAAGTTCAAGTTTTGCAGGAGACTTTAAAGCGTCAATTATAGAAGAGATTAAACCAAACGAATATATAAAATCTTATGATGAATTAGAGGCTTTAAAATGATACAAAATAAACTAATTATTCAGAAATGGGACAATAATATAAACCAATGGATAGAAGAAAACAGAAGATACGAAGACTTTAATAGTTTTGATGAGGGCTTTTAAAATGGATGCAGAAGATACAAGAACAGATTTAAAAGACCTTAAAAGAGACATTAAAAAACTAGGTTATCAAGTTAAGACCTTTAAATATAGTACTAGTAATTTAAGGTTTTTGGAAGTCCTAAAGGATGGGGTTTAAATGGAGATTCCGAAAGAGTACAACGGACAGGAGACTAAATTTAAATGTAAAAATTGCAAATCAACAATATACAAAGAAGTACATAAAGAAATAAAATATAAATATGTGTGCTTAAAATGTGACGAAAATATGTTTGCTTTTGAGGTGATTTAAATGAGCCACACAACAATAAACAAAACCTTACAATTGGGACTAAATCAGGCGGTATTTAGGCGTCAAAGCAATAAAGGACTTAATACCATGCAACAACAATTTAATACGAAATATAAGCCTTATGAAGCTTTAAAGCATGGGAGGAATATTTAATAAATATGTATTGTATATACTATATTTTAAAGTATATACATTGGAGAAAATCAGGAAACGAAAATATAAGCCATGCTAAAAGGATGATTTAAAATTACCTGATTAAAATATAAACTAAAAGGTGGGAAAAATGAAAATAGAAAAAATAAAACAAGAATATTTAAATTTTAAATACTTACAAACTGAATACGATTATAAAAAAGTATTAGATAATATATTAAAACAAATTAGATTTTTAGAAAATATATATATGACAAATAAAGAATGGAATGTTTTTAGTAGTGCTTTTTCAGATTTAGCATATAAAGAACGTCAAGACTTATGTATAAAAAGTAGTGCTTTATATGATATATTAAGAGATATTAAAGAAGAGGGGTTTTAAATGAGATTCAACAATAACCAAAGAGAAAAGAATAAACTACTTAATGATGATTTATATTATTATTTAGCTTTTGCAGAAGAACCAAATCAAGAAAAATTTAAGCAAGGTGGGTTTAATGGATGGAAATAAACTTATTAATATAACGGCTACTCATAAATTAACCTTGCAAAACGTAGATTTAGTTTATTACTCAATAGAACAGGCAAAGAAATATAACCCAGATTTTATGGATTTTCGAGCCTTGGGAGTAGCTAACAAAAGAGCATAAATAAATTACCTGATGTAAAATGGAAGATATAAGAGAGACAAAAGACCTGTTTAATGAATGGGTACAATTAAGGAAAAATAGAATAACTAGTTTAAGCTTTACTGACTGGTTAGAATCTAAAGGATGGAGATAAAAGAAAAATGAAAACTATAAAGATACAAAATAAAGATTTTTTCCCCAATGGAGAATATAGGACAATAGCAAATGAATCTGAGTCCAATTACGATGATGACGATATTTATTTTTATGTAGATGATAGTATAAACTTAGATAGCTTAAAAATAGGCGATAAAATACAACTAGATGAAGAGTTTAAAATATTAGATATACTTTAAAGGTGAAAAAATGAATAAAAAACAAATGTTAGAAGTTGCAAAAGACCAAAGCAAAAACGTATATAATAAAGTTAAGGACTTATTAAGAGAAGACTCGACAATAGAAGCCGAAAATATTTTAATAAAATCAATCAATAACGAATATTAAAAGTATATACAAAACATACACAAGATTAATAATAATCAAAAATAATAAGCTTACTAAAAGGAGGCTTTTAAATTACCTGATAGAAAAAACAGCCTTATCAAGCTTTAAACTGATAGGAGAAAAAACAAAATGATACAAAACGAAATACAAAAGACAGAACTTAAAAGGCAACTGTGGAACGCAGATAACTGTTTTCTAATGAATGATAGTTTAAACAATACAACCATAAACCTAGAATTTCAAGCAATCGAAAATGGGCTTTATTCTATGCTTACAAGACAACCTAAAAGGGCTAATCTAAATTACCTAGTAAAAAATGATTCTGTTATTGATAGATTGAAAAATGGGAATATTGTAAGAGGTGGTTTTTAATGTACTTTTATAAGAAATCTGATAAGAACAAAGAAAATGCTATCCATATAAGCGAAGCAGTACAATTTAAAACGCTATGGAATAAAGCAGAAAAGCTACAATCTGAACTAGCTAAGATACAAAAGACCTTAATGTTTCAAGGGGAAAGCGTAGAAACTAAAGGACACCTATACCAAGCTATTGATAGCTTACAAAAATTTAAACATAACCTTAATATTAAAAAAGGATTTGAGGAGGCTGAATAAAATGGGAGAATATTCAATTAAAGCAAAAGCTACTTTTTTTGTAGAAGCTGATAGTCTCAAAGAAGCTATTGAAGAATTAAAAGGAGGTAGCTGGTTTGATGTTAATTGTGATGAAATGGTAACTTTAGAAGATACACAAAAGGAACAAAATAAATTACCTGATAGACTAATGCACTTTAAATTTAACGAAAACCAATTAATACAATATTTGACCGACTTTTTGAAAGACCATACAAACTCACCAGTAGATGAAGAAGAAAGAAGCTATATTGCCGAATTTGTTATGAACAAAAAGGACAATTTTTATGAGGTAGAAAAATGAATAAATTAAGAAGATTAGCAATTAGTATAATTGAAGAAGTAGAAGAACACGTAGATAAATGTGAAAATAAAAAACCTTTTGATGAAGAGTCTTGGTATGCAATAGAAGACAAAATTTATGACGAATTAACTAAATATTTAATAGGCGATGAAGAATGAGACAAAGAAAAAATATGGATGGAACATCAACTATATTTCTTAATCAAGAAGAAACAGTTAATTTGGAAAAGAAAGAAGATAGTTGGTATGAAAAGATGAAAATAAGAGGGATGTTAAAATGAAAACATTTAATGTAATAGATAAAAATAGTGATTTAGTTTGCACAATAGGAGCAGAGAGCGAAGAAGAAGCAATCAAATTAATCAAAATTGCAGCGAATGAAGGTAATCTATACGCTGAGGAGTGCGAAGAATGAAAGAGAAAATAGACTTTATGGACGCTTACGAAGATAACGACGAAATAAGAGAGTTTGTTCAAGAAGTAATAGGAGAAGATAAAGAAGTATTAGTAGAATATCATTTTTATAGTGATGGTAAACATAAAGTAAGTATTGAGGGAGGATTGTCAATCTTACATATTGATGCATACACTAAAAGAAGTGATTTAAAAAACCAGCTTAAAAAAATAAGAGATAAACTAGAGAATATAACTCCTGAAGAAAATAAAGCTACCTATTGGGTAATTAATAAACTTGACGAATGGAGAGAAACTTTCAGAAATGAAGAAATTGATGAAGATGGCGAAGATGAGAACCTAAAAGGATGGAAAGGTATTACTAGCTTAATTGATGGACTAGGGAATAAACGAATATTAACACACAAGGAACACCAAGAAGTATTATTTCATCTATGGCAACATATTGAGCCTAAACTAGAAGAGTATAAACACGCAGAAAATTTAAGGTTACAAGTTTATGAGGAGAATAAAAATGACTAAAGAATATGAAGATAAATTTATTAAAAGGATAAAGACAAGTTCAACAGATAAAGAATTAAGACTTATAATAAATAAAATGTATGAAGATGGTTTTGAGGATGGTAATGAATTAGCAGACAAAGAAGAAGAACCACAAAAGGGACAAAATAAATTACCTGATAATTTTGTAACAAGAAAAGATTTGCATGAAGTAGAAATGGAATTAGCTGAGTTGTGCGATAATAATAAAATCACAAGGGAAGCAATCATTGATAAATTTACCATGCTTATGAGTGGGGTAGAAAAATGAAAATAAACGTAACTACAACTATTGAGATTGATAGAGAAGATATGACAAAAGATGAAATGATTGAAAAGATATATGATGAGTTTAAAGAGATAATCAAAGAAACTCATAATACTAATGATTTAACTGCTTTCCTCTTTATTGACACCGATACAAATACAGAAATAGAGGATGAATAAAATGGACTGGAACACAAGACTAGAAGAAATTACCAAAGGACTAAAAGATTGTTCTGATGAGGAACTAACCTACCTAAAAGAAGAAATACAGAAAACACAGCTTAATAAAACACCTTTTGGAGATGTATAGAGAATGATAAGAGGGAAAATATTAGCTTTATGTGAGTTTTGGCATATACTACAAAAAGAAACTGGAGCAGTAGATTATATTGATGTAGATATTCCTGCAATTAAAAAGACAGACATAGCTAAGACATTACATATATTTAGGGACGGAACGCACTATATAGAAGTCAATAAAGAAGAGGATAAATAAAATGATAGAAAATGAAGAAGAACTGATGATTATCAATTTTGATTATACTATACCTTTACATAAATTGTTTATTGATAAAATTCAAGCAGAAGCAAAAGTTATGGGATTAAAGACAGGATTTGCAAATATAGAGGAGTAAGATGGAAAAAGGAAAAAGAACAGCTATGGAGATTGAAGTAGAAGAAATACATTTCAATAAAAGGACTTTAGATATTCAGGACTTCATTGAATTACTAAGCGATGATGAACTTAAAAGGATTCATTCAGACCTATTAAATTATTGCCAATGTGGTAATTCAAAAGAGAATGAAGATTTGGTATGTGAGGAATGTTTATAAAAGGAACATTCCAAATTACCTGATACAATATGGGTTATTACCTTATAATAGGAGAAAATAAAATGAGTAGAGCATACGATATTGAAGTAATGACAGACAAATTAACATCAACACAATTAAGCGATATTATGGCTGGTGAATTTGGCTGGGAAGAAACACAAGAGACATCTGAGTACAATTATAAGAACGATAAAGGCGAAAAGCGTCAAGTTCAAACATTTATTGGAACTGGTTATTTATGTGGTGGAACATCAGAAGAAGATTGTTTTATACAGATAAAGAAAGAAATCAAGAAGCAAGTGCCTGAATGTAAGGTTAAAGTTAGATTAACAGACTTAGAGAATATACCTTCAAATAGATATGGAGATGTTTTTAATGATTAGTAAAGAAGTAGAAAATGAACTATATAGTTTCATAGTAGATTCAAATTTAGAACAATCTATTATAGACCAATGTGAGAACGAATTTATTAAAAAGCAACTAATAGAATATTTTCAAATGGGAGAGGATGAAAAATGAAAATTAAAAAAGAAATAGATGTATGTGATTTTTGTGAACTTGATGTAGATAACGTATTAAAGACATTATCGGTAAAACAATGTGATTTTTGTAATAAACATATCTGTGATAGTAATAATTGTAAAGGGAAAATTGACGAGTATATATATAATGGTGATTTACCACACGATTTAAGAAGATTCGCTCCTACTATTTGCAAGGAATGTTTAAAGAAAGCACACAAGGCAGAACCTGAAAGATATGGTGACGCTCGTTGTTCTGGTAATTCTTGGGCTTGTGCGTTAGCTGATAACTTTACGAAAAAGCATAAGGAAATAAATAACGAAATAACAGAGTATTTGAAGATAGAGATACAAAAATGCATAACTGCGAGTAAAAAATGAATAGAGAATATAAAAGAAAGGACTTAGGATATTGTAAGCTACCATTTATGATTGATTCATTCAAAGGGAATAAAGAAGATGGCTATTATATTGAATATGACGGATGGCACTTTGAAGCTAAAAGTATTAAGGCAGTCATTAATAAAGTATTAAGATATATATTTGTTGGAGGAGAAAAATGAACATTAATACTACAAGTAGACTCTGGGCATTATTTAATTTTATGTGTTTGTTGGTGTGGTTTGTTTATCTATTTTTCCCACTTAATATATTAAGAATGATTGTAAGTTTAGGTGTAGGTAGTAGCGTATTTTATACTTATGCAATATATAAGGGGATGTATGTGGTAAAATGAATACAGCACAAACACTAAAAGATATGGTAAACAGCTTACTGAGATGTCTTAGAGATATGGGACATTATGAACAAGAAGATATTATAAAAATAACATCAATGATTGATCGAAAATTTAACAAAGAGAAAGGAGTGATTTAAGATGAAAGTATTTGTGGTAGAACAGAAAAGAACAAAGAGAAAATACCTAGTACTTAACAATTTTGTAGTAGGCGAAAAAGTATTTTACTTATTGAAATCTCAGAATGGAAATCTAAAAGAGATTAAAAATAACGTACTAACCAAATATTATAGGTTTGTTAAGTTTGTTAATGATGAAGTTAATGTAGTTAATCAGAGGGCTGAATAAAGATGGCTAAAGCAACAGAAAAAGATATGGTTAATACAATCATAAAAGACATAGGAACATTGAAAATCAAAATGCTATTAAGAGCTACCGATATAATAGAACCTTACTTTAATGACAAGAATGAAGATGTTAATGAAACAAAAAGAAAGATAGAAGTTAGGACAATAAGGGCAATACTGACAGAAAAGATTAAAACTCTTGAAATAGTAAGAAGTGCTAACGAATGGTTGAATGCAAAATGCTAGAAATAATAAACGATAACGGAGTTAAGCATACTTTGGGTGATGATGGATTTACTTCAACAATCCCATATATACCAAAAAGAGAGAATAGAATTACTAGACGAAATCGTAATGAATGGTTGAAAAGTCAGCCTATTTGGTTTAAGAAAATGATGAATACAAAAGGAGCAGACGGAAAGAAAGCTTCAATAATAGAAGGTGAATTATAATGAAAGATGAAATAATAAAATATGCAAAAGGATTAGGAGCAAAAGATACTGTTTTAAAATGGTTAGAACAGAGAGTTGATGAAGAAAAAAATCAAGGGGAAGTAGAACATATAGTTGATTACTTAGTATCTAATAAAGCACCTAAAAAATTAGATAGAGCAACATACAAACAGATGAAAGAAAATACAGATAAATGGGTGAAAGAACTTAATAAGAAAGCCAATAAAATAACTGAAACAGAAAAAGATACAGAAGTTGTTTTAGATTTCAAAGACGGATTCAAGTTTGTTAGATTGATTGGAGAAAATGCTTACGCCAGAGAAGGATTATTGATGAAGCATTGTGTTCAATCTTATTTCGGAAAAGATGACGAAATTTATTCTTTAAGAGATAAAGATAATAACCCACATTGTACTATTTCAAAACAATCACAGCAAATAAAAGGAAAAGGAAACGGTAGTATTAACCCAAAATATATTTCTTATGTAGTTAAATTCTTAAAATATTTAAAGATTGATGTTAGAGCTTCAGAAATGCAGAATTTAGGTTATTATAATGTAAGCAAATATAAAAAATATCTTAATGATGAAACAAAAAATAACCTTTTCAATAAAAAATATTGGTTTAAAGAAAATAAATTAAAAGATAAAAATAATAATACATTCTATTGTTTTGAGATGTTAAATCAATTACCATTAATTACAGAAACCAAAATAGGAGTAAAAATAAATTTTAATTTACCTGCTTTTATAAAAGGTTCAATTGAATTTTTATATAATATAACTAAAAATAAAATTAGCAGTGGAGATTCTGCACAGATTGGAAGCAGTGGAGATTCTGCAAAGATTGGAAGCAGTGGAGATTCTGCAAAGATTGGAAGCAGTGGAAATTCTGCACAGATTGGAAGCAGTGGAAATTCTGCACAGATTGGAAGCAGTGGAGATTCTGCACAGATTGGAAGCAGTGGAAATTCTGCAAAGATTGGAAGCAGTGGATATTCTGCAAAGATTGGAAGCAGTGGATATTCTGCACAGATTGGAAGCAGTGGATATTCTGCACAGATTGGAAGCAGTGGAAATTCTGCAAAGATTGGAAGCAGTGGATATTCTGCAAAGATTGGAAGCAGTGGAAATTATGCAAAGATTGGAAGCAGTGGAAATTCTGCAAAGATTGGAAGCAGTGGAGATTCTGCACAGATTGGAAGCAGTGGAGATTCTGCACAGATTGGAAGCAGTGGAGATTATACACAGATTGAAGTAAAAGGACATGATACAGTTTGTTCTGCTATCGGTATTAATTCACAGATAAAAGGAGAAATAGGTACTTGGATAACACTTGCGGAATATGATATAAGCAACAAACCTATATTTGTAAAGTCTGCTAAAATTGATGGTAAAAAACTAAAAAATAATGTATGGTATAAGTTAAAAAATAAACGGATAATTGAGGTAGAATAAGATGGGAAATAAAATAGAAGTTGAAAGTAGTAATATACGAGCAATAAAACACAACGGAGAAGACAATACGCTTGATGTATGGTTTAATAATAGTGGAACAACTTTTTATAGATACAAAGATGTAGATTTTATCACATACTCAGAACTTCTTACTGCTGAATCTGTTGGGAAAGCATTTAATGAAAAAGTTAAACATAAAGAATTCGACAAGATGACAGAAGAGTAAAAGGGGATCTAAAAATTACCTGATAAAAAAAGAGGTATAGAATAAGAATGCCGAGAAGATGGAAATATCAAAGAAGATGTTGGATATGTAAAAAAAGACTGACAACTAATGAACCTAGAAAATTTAAATGTGATGAATGCATTGAAAAAATAAGACTAATAGAGGAGAAAAAGAAGATGGTAAAATATAAGGCTGTAAAATGTTCAAAATGTTTGAATGCGTTTGCGTCCACAAGAAAGGAAAGGATGAAATGTACATTCTGTGGGTGTGAATCAAAGAATCATATAGTACTATTAGAGACAGAGAAGGCAAAAGAGATGAGCGATACAGTGGCTAAATATAATTATGATAAAGGTATGAAAGAAAATGGGAATATTTAATAGTCTTTTTGGTATTGAAACAATTAATGACGAAAAAAAGGAATATGAATTAGGAGATTATGAAGAGACAGAACTTCCTTCACAAGAAGAAATGAACTCAACAATAGAACATTCAGAGAATTATAGTTATGAATATGTAAAGCCTAGAATATTTGAAACGATAGAAGGTGATTATACTAAATGGTGGAGCGATTTCAAGAAAGAACCTAAGTTGGTGATAATAATTGGCTCTAGGCGTAAAGGTAAATCTGCGTCAGCTTATTCAATAGGAGAATGCCTTGCACAGCAATCAAAAAGAATGATATATAGTATAGGAACAGAATCAGCAGAGCTTCCTAATTTCATCTACAACATAGATAATGTAGAAGATTGTCCTAATGATAGTATATTAGTCGTAGGAGAAGGAGGAATTGAAAGCAACGCAAGAGATTCAATGACAAAGAAGAACATAGGAGTCAGTAAATTAATGTCCGTAATAAGCCATAAAGGAATTTGGGTAATTTATGTAACACAATCGTCTTCAAAGCTAGATATTACATTAATAAGGGAATCTGATGTTATTATATTATTTGAGCCAAGTCTTATGATGATGGATATGGATAGAGCAGTAATAAAAAAACTATACCATAAATATAATAATTACATTACTAAATATACTGAACAGATAAAAGGGAAAAAGGGAGTATGTATATTATACTCTAAGGAATTAATTTGTACAATGAGATGGAAATTACCTAGCTTTTGGTGTGATAGTATATCGAAAAGTTATAAAGATAAAGATATAATGGAGTGAAAAAGATGAAAATTAAAAATACAAATAAACAAACAAAAGTTGGTGAATACCACAAGTTATTTATTGTGCATAAAAAAACAAGAACAATAATTTATACTACAATGTTAATAGATAGTTTAAAATATTTAATTCCACTAGTAAAAGAGTTAAGTGGGTTTAATAGTAGTGCATATGAATTGGTAATTACTAAAGAAGGATATAAAATCCTGAATGGGTTATTTGATAAATTATGGCATTTAGTTAAAAAATCAAGAATTGAAGCGATGCCATTTCATAGAGCATTCTTTTCTTCAAAAACAGATGATAAAGGGGACTTAACTTTCTTTGCCTTACAAATCAAAATTGATAATTTAGCTAATTATTTAACAATAACAAAAAGAATTATGGGTGATTATGTGTTTTTTGAAAATAAAGTAGGAAATCTTTGGCAACAACAAGGAGATTACGGAGTGAAAGAAAAATGAATGAATTAAAAACAACATTAAGCTCAAAAGAAAAATGTTATTTTGACTTAGGACAAACACCTACTATTGTATTTGAAGCTAAAGATGTAGTAGAAACATTTAAAAAAATATTAGACAGAGTACGCCATACAGATGATAAGCCTGAACTTATAATTCAAGAAGAAATAGGAGATAAAATATTAAAATGGAGTGAAAGAAAATGAGAAAACTAGGATATTTAAAATTAGCAAGACCAGAATACAAAGATCAATGTATTATATTACAACAACAATTAAAGGATGAAGGATATGATGTTGATTTAGCTAGCGTGTCTTTTGCTTGGCAAGATTATTCTTCATCATTATGTGCTGGATGGATGGGGCTACAAACCGCAGAATTAAATGTATCACATTTATTGCATTACCTGTCTGAATTTGGTGGTGAATAGAAAATGGAATTTACAAAAGAAATGAAAAAAGAATGTGATGAACACGTTGAATTTAAACTTAGAGATATATTGTCACATATTACTCAATCAATAAATAGAAATGAAACGCTCTCGTTCCATCTGGCATTTAGTGGAAATATTCAAGGGAGTAAAAAGGCAACACATATTAAAGAAGCATACGAAGAGTTTTTACAAATATTTGAAAAAGAAATTAATATGCCTGTACCTAATTATGAAATGTCTGATAATAGAAAAAGGAAAAGAAAGGACAAAGCAATAGACGAAATAATGAAGATAATTCATCCTTCTGAGAGGCGTCTTGTAAATTCGTTTGTTAGAATAATTGAAGAAGCAATGGAGTGAAATAAATGAGACAAATAAAATTCAGAGGAAGAGCATCGGAAGAATTCAACACATCAGATACAACAGTAGAGAAAGGGGATTGGGTCTATGGATATTTTTCAATGCAAGAAGTAGAAGCAAAAATATTTAATGTAGAATACGAAGAGATTAAAGATCTAATGTTTGGAAGAGAAAAACCTTATTGCGATAAAAATGGAGTTCCTGTAAAAGTATTAAGGTTTGAAGCAAGATTTGAAAGAGATACTAAACTTAAAGATGGTGGGTTAATAGTAAAAGGAATGTGTGCAGGACATATATGTACATTAGAACAGACAGAAAATATACTAAGTAAAATAAGTATAAATAAGATTGAAGGGATTAATTGTATCTTTGATTGTGATAGGCGTAGTGGTTTGTTCAAGAGGTTGATATTATGACTGAATCAAAATGCGAGCATAATTGGAGACAATATTATAGAGTAGATAAAAACTATAATTATAGAGTTGTACCTAGTGGATTTTATTGTACAAAATGTAGAGAGATAGAAGAAGATGACTGAACTAAAGAAATTAAAGGATATGAAGTTTTATGTTAATGGATGCTTATCACAAGAATTAAGAAAGGAAGTAATTAAATGGATTAAATTTATACGCTCAACTAAATTTTATGAGATTCAAAGATCAAATATTTTTAAGGATTCAAATGGATATTCAGAAAATTGGATAATGATGTTCTTTGGGATAACAGAAGAGGATTTAAAATGATAAAAAGAACTAAGAAGGAAATAAAAGAATTACAAAAGAGAGAAAAGGAACTTAGAGACATTGTAGATAGGTGTAAAGATAACAGGTTTTCAGGCGTTATATTTGATAGAGAGCTTGGACATATTTGCTTCTATAATAATGAGACTGATAGACATTCATTAATAGAACTGGCTAAGACAGAAGATGAGTTTGTTAAACAAATGCGACAAGCGTCAGCTTCATTAATGGTTAAAAGTCATCATGATAATGTTGAAAAGCTACATAAGGAACTAGGGCTATCAAATAAGAAAAAGCCATCATACATGGGGTAGAAATAAATGACTGTAAAAAGAGGTATAAAAAATTACCTGATCAAAACATAGAAAACCAAAGGAACTACGATAAAGAAGTAGGGATTGAATGCAAAGACAATAAAGACAGCAAAATAATAAATAACATATATAACATGTAAGGTGAAAAAAGATGCAAACATTAAGAAAAGAACTAAGTAGAGAGATAGTAAAAGATACAGAATTTGTTGTTAATAGCATACATAAGATTGAATGTTTATTAACAGAAGATGATATGGAAGAACTTGCTGACCAATATGATGAGCCAGAAGATTCATATGAGAAAGGAATAGGAACAGGATGGGAAGGTGAAATTGTATGGATTGATGTTGGTAAATTGCTTGACACATTAAAGAACTATTTTGATGATTGTGATGAAGATGAACTAGACAGTGAGAGATTTGAAACATTCACTGATATATTTAAGAAACTTAGTGACTGGAAAGGATATACTATTTGGGTGTAAAAATGGGATTATGGTATTGTAAAAAACATAAAGAAATGGTGCAAGGAAAAGGTAGTGGTAGAAATAGACATATAAAACTTAATTGTGGATGTAAATTAAATAGTAAAGAAGATGCAAAATATAGAATAAGCAAAAAAACTGTCACTACTTATTATTTAGGAGATGGTAGAGAGCTAAAAAAGGTCATAAAAAAAGAGAGTTGGGAAATAAGATGATAGAAAAACTTAATTTAAATTTTGGAGAAGGTGGTAGTGATTCGTCTAATATAGTAGAAATAGAAGATAAAATTAATAAAATCATAGATATGTTAAATAATGATGATGATAATGTGGTATTTAAACCTAAATTTAAAAAAGGAGATACTATAAGATGTATAAAAGTGCCAAGATACGAAGATAAACATAATTCGTTTATAGCCTGGATTGATAACTTTAAAATTTTATTATGTGAAGAGGTAGTAATACAGAACGATAGCAATCTATCTTGTAATACAAAAGATAATCCTAAATACGAAACTGTATTTATACATGGCGTACAAGTTGATATAAAATGTTTTGAGTTGGTAAAATGATAGCACTAATAATAATCGGACTTGCATTACTATGGTTTGTAGAACAATTATTAATGGATCATGCAGAACACATGGATAGAATGGAAGAAAAAGAAAGCAACCAAACTAACTTTATTAATAATACATACAATGGTAGTGTTGATGAAGTTAATGATACATACACTTTTCCTGGAGAAAAGATAATTGATGTAGAGGTGAAATAAATGAAATACAAGAAAGGACAAAAATTAATATCAAAACAAGGATTCTGTCTTGAATGTGCCAAAGGTGAAATTTGTATTATAACACGACTACCAAACAAGAAAGCTAAATACATTGGTCACGAATATTATGAAGTAACATTCTATGAAAGGATTGAACATAGGAAAGAACATCCTAATACACCAGTATTTATGAGTGGTAGTTATCCATCAGAGAAATATTATTATGATGAATGGATATTAGATTTACACTTTAAGATAATAGATGTTATATTCAATTGTGTTCAAGTTCTCTTTTCCTTTAAAAAAAGAAACAAAAAGAATTCCCCCCGTCCTTCGGACATATAGACTCCCTTTGGTCGAAATTTAAGAAATATGTTTTTAATTTTTCACTGGACAAAATCCCACTAGACATATAGACGTAAGAGATATAAACAAAACTATTCTCTAACAATTAATACAAACATTTATATAACGATTAGTCTACAATGTATATATGTCTGTAACTAAAGATAGTACAACCATAAGAATTCAAAACAATACTAAATCAAAACTTGAAAAGTTAGATTTTGTTAAAAAACATTCTTATGATGAAATAGTAAATGTATTAATTTCAAATTATAATAAGAATATAAAAAAGAGGAAAAATGACAGATAAAGCTAGATTTTGTATTGAATGTGAAAAAGAAATTCCTTCAACTAGAAGTAAGAGAGCTATTACATGTTCTGTCAAATGTTCTAATAAAAGAGCAACTACGCCATCACACTTAAGAAAAAAAGCGAATAATAGTTTAAAAATAGCAACAGTGTTTAGTGGAATTGGTGCTGTTGAACATGCATTACAAAGAATGAATATTGCAACAAAACAAATTTTTGCATGCGACATAGATAAATTTGCTAAAGAAAGTTACCTCGCAAATTATAATATTTCAGAAGATAATTGGATTGACGATATATTTAAAGTAAATGGTAAAAAATACAAAGGTAAAGTAGATTTATTTATGGGAGGTAGTCCTTGCCAATCTTTTTCAATGGTTGGAAAAAGAAAAGGTTTAGATGATGAACGAGGATTACTCATTTATGAATTTTCAAGATTGGTAGAAGAGATACAACCAAAAGTATTCATTTGGGAAAATGTAAAAGGAGTATTAAGTCATAATAAGGGCGAAACATGGATTCATATTAAAACTGAATTTGAGAGATTAGGTTATTACATTCACCATCAAGTATTAAATGCGAAAAAATATGGAATACCTCAAAATAGAGAACGATTGTTTGTAGTTGGATTTAAAATAGAAAATAAAAACTTTTTATTTCCGAAAGAGATACCATTAAAAATAACTATGCAAGATTTATTAGAAGACAATCCTGATTCAAAATATTTTTTAGGAGAAAAAGGAATTGCATTTGTATCAAAAGAAAAAAATATTAAAAAGAAGTATACTCAAATAAATGGTGAAGTTGCATTATGTCAAAAGAAGAATCAACAATTTAATTGGCACGGAGATTTTATATTACATGCACCCAAAAAAAATGTTGATAAAAAATACTTTTTATCTAAAAAAACAGAGAAATATGTTACTTCAACTGGAACAAAAGGATTTTATAGTAAACCTGAAACAGACTTACAAATTGCTAGACCATTATTGGCCACTATGGCAAAAATGCATAGGGCAGGAGTAGATAATTATATAACTAAAGATTCAAAATTAAGAAAATTAACTCCTAGAGAATGTTTAAGGCTTATGGGCTTTGATGATAGATTTAAAATTGTTGTTAGTGATACACAAGCATATAAACAGGCAGGAAATGCTATTGTTGTAAACGTTTTGATGCATTTATTAAAATCAATGGAGATAAAAAAATATGGTTCAAAAAATTAAAATAAACAATAATGATTATGAAGTCATTGATGCTAAAGAAAAAATGACTGTTCCTGATTGTTGGGTTCTTAAAAATAAACTTGGTGGAGGTCATGGCGAAGCTAAGTTTTATATCGGAAACGAAAATGAATCATTGTTTGATTTTTTTGATGATTTTAAATTCATTTCCTTTCTCAACTTCATCAAAACAATCTTCTTTTAAGCAAAGCATTTCTGTTGATTTATCAACCAACATTCTTTTATTTTTGTCTGTTGGTTTTGCATCTACAAAGTCAGTTTTAAAATACTTAAGTCCGCTCGGTCGATTACTTATTAATTTACCTTTAGAATCTTTTTCTAATTTCTCAACTACTTTTTGTATTCTAGGATAACACACCTCTGAACAAATTTTATTTTCATCATTAGTACAAAGAATAAATCTCCTTGTTCCCTCATCTTCATCATTCAATTCTAAAACTGCTTGTCCCAATGTTCCAGTTCCTGCAAAAAAATCAACTATTAATGATTTTTTATTTGTAGCTATTCTTAATAAATATTTAATTAATTCCACTGGTTTCGGATAATCAAAAACTACTTCTCCGAATAAACTTTTTAATTCCTTTTTTGCACCATCATTAGAGTAAGGATTGTCTATTAAATCAATAGTAGACATAGGTTTCGCTCTAGGAACTATTTCAACATAATAATTGTTTTTAGAATCTTTTGAAATTGTTGCATTTTGATATGTTTTTGTATAAATACGACATGGCTTATTAGAATATTTTTTAACAACAATAAATCCATTTTTCAAACCAAAATCAAAAAGTTTTTTAGACCAACGCCAACAAAAATCTCTTTTTGGATTTATTTTTTTCCTTTTTTCCATCTCCACTAGATTAACTCCACCAGGAATAATACATTCTCCTTCAATTTTAATTTCATAATCTAAAGAAGCAGAATATTGTATGGAATCATAATCCAAAGTTTGATTTAGTTTGTAAAGACCTCTTGCATTAATATATTTATCTTTATATTTGAATCCTTTATCAGTATGTTCAAGTTTATTAAAAGATGCTTTATCACTTTTTTGATATATTAAAACATAATCGTGATTTTTTGAAATTTTATCAGATGATTTTCCTCCTTTCTTTGTTAGTCTAGGAACTAGCGCAATAAAGTTTTTTTCATCAAAAATTTCATCACATAATAATTTAAGTTGACAAACTTCGTTATCATCTATAGACATAAAAATTACTCCTTTATTTCTCAATAATCCTTTTACTAATTTCAATCTTTTACTCATAAAAGATAACCATTTACTATGCCTATAAGAATCCTCTTTGTCTACCAATTTATCATTATATCTAAAACCGTCTCCATTTCCAGTATTGTATGGAGGATCAATATAAATCATATCAATTTTATTCTTATGAGTATAATTTAAAACAGAAAGAGCATGATAATTATCTCCTTCAATTAAAATATTTACAGATTCTTTTTTATCGGTTAAGATTTCTTTTTTAGTATCTTCTTTTAAATATGGTAATTTAACTTTACATAATTCAGCGACTTTTTCAGTTTTATCTTCCCAAAGAATCCCATATTTTTTTCTCTTTCTGAGTTTAGTAACTTCTTTAATCAATTCAGTTTTAGACCATTCGGTTAAATTATTTTGTACCATATTCTAAACCTTATCTTCCTTTTTTTTTAATTCTTTTTCTGCAAAAATCTCAAATTGTCGAGAAATAATCAAACCCTTATTTTTACAATGTGCCTTATATTTATCATACAAATCTTCATCAACTTTCAAAGTAATGTTTTTACTTACCATAATAGAATAAATGTTTACACAGCTTTATAAATATTGCTATAACGACACCCCTAACTGTTCTTTTCGAAAAGAACCAAAACAAGACGCCCCTTCTTTTCTTTTTTTAATAAAAGAAACAAAAAATCTACGCCCCTCTCGTCCTTCGGACATATAGACTCCCTTCGGTCGAAATTTATTAGAACTTAAACACAACGTTGATTTTTTGCCTACGGCATCGTTGCACTAAAAATCAACCCTTCGGGGAATATAACAATGATTTAACGGTTCCAAAATCTTGCAGATTTTTCCACCCAAATTTTGCTTCGCAAAACTTCGTTAAATCCCGTCTGTTATATTCAATCGTAGGGTAAATTTTCAAATAGAGGTGCCGCCTTAGTCCTTCGGACAGATAGTCTCGACTTCGCCTCGCAGAAAAACTTCTTTTATCCGACCAACGAAAACCACAACGAAATTAAAATTTCGTCTAACAAAGGATAAAAGGTTTCATTTCATTACACCCAAATTTTTCTATTTAATTGGGCAGGACGAAAACAACGAAAACTTTATATATGTGTTTAGTTTGTGTGTTATATGTGGTTATCCTTATATAAAAGCATACTTTCTTTGTATGTATGGAAAAAGAAATGATAAAAGGTATTAGTTTATTAAAAAATTCAGAATATCGAAGAAAAATACTCGAAAGTCTATCAGATGTCAATTATTTAACTCCCTCCGAAATTGCGGAAAAAACGGAAATTCGTTTAAATCATATCAGCAACTTTTTAAAAGACTTAAAAGATTATAAATTAGTAATTTGTTTGAATGATGAAGATAAAAGAGGAAGATTATATCAAATTACAAAATTAGGTAAAAAAGTGGTAGAAGAATATGGAAAAAATTAAAATTGCAGAATTATTTGCAGGAGTTGGCGGATTTAGAATTGGATTAACCAATGCCTCTGAAAAATTTGAAATGGCTTGGAGTAATCAATGGGAGCCAAAAACAAAAAGCCAAGAGGCATCAGATATTTACATAAAAAGATTTGGAGCAGAAAATCATTCTAACAAAGATATTGCTCAAGTTTCGGTTGATGAAATTCCTGAACATAATCTTTTAGTTGGCGGTTTTCCATGCCAAGATTATTCTGTGGCTAAAAGTCTAAGCCAATCCAAAGGAATTACTGGAAAAAAAGGAGTTTTATGGTGGGAAATACATAGAATAATAAAAGACCATAAAAAACAACCAGAATTTATTTTACTTGAAAATGTAGATAGATTATTGAGTTCTCCAGCAAGTCAGAGGGGAAGAGATTTTGCAATTATTTTATCTTCACTATCAGATTTAGGTTATATTGTAGAATGGAGAATAATAAATGCGGCAGATTATGGAATGCCTCAAAGAAGAAGAAGGGTTTTTATTATGGGATACCATAAAAATTCTCCAATACATAAAGATATTAAAAAAAGCGATTTAAAGGAATGGATTTTTAATAATGGAACTTTGGCAAAGGCGTTTAGCATAAATAAAGTAAAAACATCTTTCCCAAAAAATTTCAAAATAGAAGGAAATTTGTTTGAAGTTACAAATAATTTTAATAAAAAAGAACAATTTAGCCCTTTTCAAAATTGTGGAATTATGATTGATAGAAATATATTTACTGCAAAAGTTTTTCCAGATTATGATGGAAAAAGAATAAATTTAGGAGATGTTTTAGTGCCTGAAGAAAAAGTGCCTGAAGAGTTTTTTGTGAATGGTGAATATGAAAAATGGGAATATCTTAAGGGTGCAAAAAGTGAAAAAAGATTTAATAAAAGTAGAAATTTTCATTATAATTATAGCGAAGGCTCAATGATTTTCCCCGATCCTATTAATAAACCTTCAAGAACAATTGTTACTGGGGAAGGGGGTTCAACTCCTTCAAGATTTAAACATGTTGTAAAAACAAAAAAAGGAAGATGGAGAAGGTTAATGCCTTTAGAACTTGAAAGATTAAATATGTTTCCCGATAATCATACAGAAGGTTACACAGATACAAAGAGAGCTTTTCTTATGGGTAATGCTTTAGTTATTGGAGTTATAGAAAAAATTGGAAAAGAACTTGCTTTAAAATTAGATTAAATCAAATAATAATATTAGTAAATATAAATTATTTCAATCATATGCATATACTACAACTTCAACAATTCCTCCTAAAATAATATTAGGAAAACCCGAGGAAATTTGCACTGAAACATTTCTTGAAATAGGTCCATTCAATAATGAGAAAGAAGCTTTAAATTGTTTAACCTATACTAAAACAAAATTTTATAGAGCATTATTATTTTTTAATAGAATTCAAAAAAATTTATCACAATCTACTTTTAATTTAATACCAATACAAGACTTTTCCAAACCTTGGACAGATGAAGAACTCTATAAAAAGTATAAATTAAAAAAAGAAGAAATTGATTTTATAGAATCTATGATTAGACCAATGGAATAAATTAAAATAAATGGTAAATAACTATGAATAAAAAATATTTTTCAAAAAGACCTGAGCTTAAACCTACTATTTATGTTTATGAAATTCCTGATGCTGAAAACAGAAAAGGATTATTAAAAATTGGTTATACTACTCGTAGTGCTAAAGGAAGAATCAAAGAACAACTAGGTACAGCAGGATTAAATTATAATATTCTTTTAGAACAAGAAGCAATAAGGTCTGATGGTTCTACTTTTGATGATCATGAAATCATAGAATCATTACCTGTTCAGTTAATATTGGAAGCACAAGATGACTATTCTAATGATTGTGTTGTTAGTTATTGGTAGATTAAAAATGGGATATAAGACATTATATATTGATCCGCCATGGATGGAAACTGGTGGTGGAAAGATTAAGAGGGGTGCTGATAGGCATTACCCACTTATGAAGACAAAAGATATAATCGAATTATTGAAGAGCGAGATATTACCACAGGCTGATGAGAATTGCCACCTATATCTATGGGTGACTAACAACTTCCTGAAAGATGGGTTGAAGGTTGTTGAAGAATTAGGCTTCAAATATATAACTCTAATAACTTGGATGAAGGATAGAGCAGGTCTTGGACAATATTTCAGAGGCATGACAGAATCGTGCATTTTTGCAAGGAGAGGTATGTTACCATACAAACTCAAAGACGGTAAAAGGCAACAAGGAGTAACTGGTTTTACAGAAAAGAGAGGAGAACATTCAGTAAAGCCGATTAAAATGCGACAAATGATAGAAAGGGTATCATATGAGCCACGCCTTGAAGTATTTGCTAGGCATGAGAGTATTGGATGGGATGTTTTTGGTAATGAAGTGAATAAAAACCCAAGTCTAAATAGATTCATTGAGAAGATTGATTAACTATTATTGTTATTTGTCGAGTACTCTGCGAGTAGTTGGTATTCAACCGAGTAGTAGTAGAGTAGTAGGAAGATGATTATTGTTGGATTGGTATTGTCATACGTATGTTGTACGTACTTATGTTTTTGTTTTGAAAAGAAAGAAAGAAAGGCTACCCATGCATACGTACACTACACACACACACACCTATCAAAACATCCACTAAGTAACTAACTAAAGTGTGCGTACGTATGCCATACTCACAAGAAAAGAACAAATATGTACAAATGGAAACATTTATATACATCTTATGTGTAACTATCTACATGATAAAATTTTCATTCAGAATAAGCGAAGAAGAAGACGAAATGATTAACAAACTGAGAGAGAAAGGATTTAATATATCCCAATTACTAAGAAATAAAATAACTAAAGAATATAAAAAACAGGTGTAACTAATAATGATGTATAATTTAGAAAAGAATTATAGACTTGAAATGAAAAAGAATAAAACTTTCTATACTGGTAAAATATTACAAGAAGATGCTATCTCTATTAAGTTAAGAACAATAAAGAATGAGACTATAATCTTGAATAAAGACGAAATAAAGAAAGCTATTGAATTTGAAACTGATAACGAGGAAGATAAAGATGATGAAAAGAAATGTGTTAGGAAAGAAACATTACATTAATTATAGAACGGATTGGTATATTTATATGCTTGACCTTGGCGATGGAATTAGAAGATCAAAGCATTATGGTAAAAAAAAAGTATTCTATATAGGTATAACAACTGATTTAGGTGTAAGAATAAACGAACATGTTTCCGAAGCTATTTCAAGGGGATATACAACAAGATGTTGGCATTTGTTACCTAAGAAGCTGGTATATGTTGAATATCCATTCTATGGGACTGAATTTGAAGCTATGCAATATGAAAAGAAATTGAAAGCTAAATCAAGAGATAAAAAGAAAGAACTAATATCAAGCGATAAAAATATACTTTTAAGATTTTTTCCTATAAATAAGAGAATAATAATAAAGGGAAGTAATGGTAATCAAGAAGAAGCTATTATTATGAAGAGGCGTGACCAATGAATAAGGTAAATAGGACAATATCTATTCCATTGTATGTACACGAAGATGTTAAAAATTCTGGATTAGACGCATCTGCTTTTTTTACATCAGCATGGTTAAATAGTAAGTTTTGTACGTCATCTATAGTTGAAGAGAAAGAAATATTATTGAAAAAGGTTGGTGAACTAGATAAAAGGCTACAAGAGAATAAGAAGGAACTAGAATCATTTTACAAAACTAACAACGCCCAAGAAAGGAATATGTTAAAAGCTATGAACTCTGAGCTTATTAAACATAAGGATGATTTATGCCAACGTGAAACAGTAATAAGTAAATATAGAAATAATTATCATAAGTATTTTAATAAATACGTTAGTGGAGAGTTATTGTTAAATAAGATAGATAGGTTGTTTGGTAAGCCAAAAAGCATACAATTAACAGAAAAGGCAATAAAAAAGATAAAAGATATACAATCAAAGATGTGTGGAGACACAGAGACGGAAGACAAAATGATTGATATGCATAAATATATCTTAGAAAAGGAGCTTAATGTAAAACTACAGATAGAAGATGTTAGGTCAATGATACAAGAGGTACAATAAAAATGAGCAAAGTAACACAAGAAAGACTTAATATTTGTGGAGAAGTAACAGACATATTTTATGATAAAGACGTTAGGAAGTTAAATCTAGAGTTAGTAAAAGATAAAATAGGAACTCCTATGATTATATTTCAAAATTGGACTGGTAGAAAATGCACAAACCTCTTAACTTTACACATAAAAGAAGCAATAGAACTAAAATCAATAATTGATAAATTAGTGTTGGATTATACTGAACATTTGATTGAAGGAGAAGATTAAAAATGATAGAAAAACAAGAAAATTACAATACACAAGAAGAATTGGAGATGGATACAATGGAGAATATGGAAGTAGTAGAAGCAAAAGTTGAATTTAAAGTAGAACAAGAGCCAGAAGGAGCAGAAGAAATTAGCGAGTTTGAATTTCACTGCAAGCAATATAAAGAAGTAAATAAGAAGATAGAAGAAACAAGAGCTAATTATGATTCAGAAACAGAATCTTTAAGGCTAGAAATAAACCGTCTACAGATCAAATTAAGCGACATACATAAAGAGAAATATCAAGAAATACTTACTGTTCTTAGCCAAGAGAAAGATAGCGTAAACAAGAGTGTATTAGATAATTGGAAATCTGAGAAGAAAACAGTAGAGACTGCTTATGGTAAATTCACTCGTAAAGTTCTAAAAAGCATAGAAATCAATGATAAAAACGTGCTTATTGCGGAATTATCACAAAAAGGACTGCTAAATAAGGTAATTAAGACATTTGATAATACTAAACTAAGAAGTTGGATTGAAGATGAAGTTATCGAGAAAGGTGCTTTGTTGGTAGAAAAGCATTCTTTGGCTTATAAAAAGGTGGAATAAATGAAGTTTCAAGAGGGAGTAGAGAACTTAGAAGTCAATAAGAATAGTCATTTAATAGTTCAAGGGTTCGGCAATGAATATAGATTGAACTGTGATAATGTAGTTATTAATGAGAATGGTAAGAAAATAAATATTACTCCTGCATTTTTGAGGAATGATTTTACGTTATGTTTTGATAAGAACTCATTAAGTGATAAAGTACTTCCTGTATGCGGTACGGGAGGACAATTCAAGAAAGAAGATGTAAAATATACAATATCAGTTATAAAGAATAGGATGCAAAAAGAATTATTTAATGATAGTAATGCGCTTAAAAGAGGTATTTGTCCAAAAGATTTCTGGGATATTATTAATGAAGAAGTTGGTGATGAATTAAAATGAAAAAGACAATTGAAGTTGAAATCTGTGACCTTTGTAAAGAAAAAGAAGAAGATTTAGAGTCTTGTGAAGTTTGTAAAAAAGAATTCTGTGATAGATGTGCGCCAGATGAACATTGGCAACTTGGTGAATTCTCTTTATGTTCTGATTGTCTAGATAAAGTAACTGATAAAATACCTGGATTAATTGAAAAAATGAAAGAAGAAATTAAATAACTGGGTGAGAAGAAAATGAAATGTGCTGATTGTGGAAAAGACGCAGTTTGCCTAGCAACATTGGGATATCAAGTTAGTTGGGCATTTTGTAAAGCCTGTGCTAAAAGAAGAATGTTGAAAGCAAAAGGGTTTTGGGGTCAATGTGATACTGAGGATTTAGATGATGAGGTGTATCCAAAATGATACTTGAAGGAATAATTCAAAAAGATGGAAGCGTCTTGACAGAGAAAAATGGAGAATTTTATCTTCCTTTCCGTGGAACTGATGATGATGGCTATCCTGAAGTCATTATGGATGCAAAGGCAGTCGGAGGATATGGTTGGATGAGTAGACAATCAATCAAACCGTACATAGGCATGACAGTACAGTTTTATTGCAAAGAAGAAAAATTAGGTGGATCTAACTATACTATATTGCCTAATAAAGAGGAATAAAGAAAAATGACAAAAAGAATGAAACAACCATATCCAGAACCAAAACCAGGATCACCAAGACCGTTAGGAGCGTGTGTTATTCAAGACATAATACCTGAAGTTTACGAGTGTAATCATAAATGGATATTGACTTCAAGAATTCCTGATTGTGGTGGATACACAAATGGAGTAAATGGTAAAGATAAATTTGCTGACTTTGAATTTGTATGTCCTGAATGTGGAGAAATAAAAGTATATACAAAACTTTTAAACATACAAAAGGAATAAATACATGACAAATAATATATATCAAGAGGTTGATTTGAAATGAAAATAAAAAAGATGAAAAAGGAAATGAAAGAAAAACTAAAAAAACACGAGATAGGCAATAAGTTTGTTCAAGCATTAGTTAATTTAGCGGTGTTTGAGGGGTACAAAATAGTAAAGAACGTAAGTAAAAGAATAGCAAAAAAAACTAACAGACTAATGAATAAAATAGGTGTAGATGAAGATGACGACTACTGATATAAAAGATAAGTTGTCAAAAATTGCAGCTAAAACATTAAATATAGGAAAAGATGAGACAGTAAAAAGCTATAAAGAATTTACATTTATAACTCTAATTAAAGCAGCAATATATTCAGGATTAACTTTTTTGTTTTATTTTACTATTAGTAGTTATATCAAAATAGCTATTATAAATACGCTTTTATTATGGGTTTGTATGTTAGCTTGTGTTTACTTTATGTTTAATGCAGTTAAGTTTATGTTCCCTAGATATTTAGTGATGGAATATTTATTCGGAAAATTGTTCAAAGGAAATAAATTATTCAAAAGTAAAAAAAGAAGAGGAAGTTTACCTAAATTTAGAGGATTATAATATGATTTCAAAAGATAGTATAGACTGTGTAACTTTTAAAGCTAAAAAAAAGTTTGTTTTTTTAAATTTAATAAGAAAACTACAAGTTACTTTAAGTGAATCTTTAAATGAAAAAGTATATTTTGAAAAATATACTGTAGATAGTGATTTTGGTAATTCGAAATATGCAATATTATTTATCAAAAAGAGGTTTAAAAAGGAAATTATTGTTGAAATTGATCTGGACGATTTTGAAATTTTGAAAGAGATAGTTATAAATTATAAATATTATCCTATATTAAAATCTACTTTACAACTAAGTAAAATTAACTTAAGAGTAAAAATAGTGAGACAGATTAAACTTCATAAATATAACTTCCTTTATTTTTTAATTATTTTCATTATAATTATGTTATTTTGGATACTGTTTTTTGTAAAATTTGGAATTAACACATAATAAGAAAATGACAGAGAATATATATATCATAAAGAATAAATGTCCTAAGTGCGAAACAGAGATTGATTGTCCATATACAGAAGAAATTAAATGTACTTGTATAAAATGGAACTGTAAGAACGAATTTCATAAGGAACTACAAGGAATAATTGGCGTTACACTAAAACAAGAAGATGATAAATTTACTATGAAGAATGAAGAAACAGGATTGAATGCAACATATACAAATTATGATCAGATAGAGAAAGACCTTGAGATATTAAGGCAACAACAAGAAATAATTAACAAAAACAAAGGTGAATGAAAAAATGACAAATGAAATTATGGTTGGAACAATTAGTGGCGTAGTAATAACAAACGGAGTAAAAGCCTCTAATGAAGCATGGAAGAGAGCATCAATAGACATTGTATTGGGTGATGGTTCTAAGACAAAAGCATCAACATTTAACGAGTCAGACATTGATATAGCAAACTCTCTTAATGGTAAGTTAGCAGAGATTACTTACGTTAAGAAAGGTACATATAACAATATGACTAAAGGTGGAATTAAACCTGCAAACGGACAAGCAACAACTCCTAGTCCTACACAAGCAGCACAATCTCCTGTTCAAGTAGAATCTAAATCTCTTATGGCAAGTAATAATTTTGCTCAATCGGAAAGAAAGAAAATTCGTGGTATGTGCGTCAGCTATAGCAAAGATATTTTTTGTTCTGGAAAGATTGAATTAAATAAATTATGTAATGTTGCTGATGAAATGTTCCATTATGTAATGACAGGAATACTTCCAGAAGATAGAGCTAAAAAGCTAGCAGAAAAATCACCTGGTCTACAGTCAGCAGACAAAATATCAAGTGAAGAATCAGAAGTAGAAGAAGAAATAATAGAATAAATAGATCCATCCTAAGCATGATATAAACTGCTTAATATATTAAACAAAAGAGATGAAAGAAAATGAACTGGAAGAATAAATGTAAATGTGGAGTAGAATTATTTGATAAGGATATTGTTGAATACATAAAAGGAAATTCAAAAGATTACATTGAGTTGCCTGGTAAATATAGATGTCCTAAGTGTTTTAAAACTAAAAAAGTAAATGAGAAGTCTGAATAATGTCTAATCAAAATCTAAGGAACATAACGTGTGATATAAAAGAATTTAATAACATTTACGAGTTTAAGACCTATGAACTTGGCAGAAGATGTCCAATATGTAAAACTTTTTATACACACTTAAAGAGAGAATATTGCCTTCATTGTAAGAAGAAGGAGAATCTAAGAATAAAACTTTATGATACAACCAAAGAGCGTATAGGTAGGATTAGTAAGGACTTAACCAAATACAGTTGTTGTTGTGTTTGGGGATCGTTTCATCAATTTGCTATTTACTGGCAGACAATCTATAAATCCTCAATTTGTAAGCATGTATTGGTGGCAATTAGAAAAATTAGAAAGAAGGAGAAGAGATGATAGTAAAGAAAAGCAAAAGAACAAAGCCATACCTAAGGCGATGTAAAAGGTGTCATAATACATACAGAACTACAGCAAAATGCTCAAAAATATGTCCTAATTGCAACCTCCAATCTGGTGGTGTTAGATGGTTTGTAGAAGAAAAAGGTGATTAAAAGATGGAAAATGTAACAATATATAAAAATAAAAACACCCATGTATTCATACATAAATTAGAATCTCTTACAAAAACAGATATTTATGCAATAGTTAGTAAAAAGGAAGAAGATAAGGCAGAAGATTGGATTGCAAAAATAAAATGGAATGGTGCATGGCGAAAGTATAGATTAGAAACTGACGCATACACAGGATGGGATGAGAAATGCTTGAAAGAAATAGTAAATTTCCTAGAGAAAATAAATAAAGAACATAAAGAAAAAATAAAGGTGACTAAAAATGATTCCGATAATAGTAAATGATGATACACGCTCAGTAAAAGAGAAGAAAAAGATAAAAACCTATTTAGATGAAATAAAAACAATAAAAATAGATTGTTCAAAATATGGAAATTCAAAAGCAAAAATTACAAGGGGTAGATATGTCATTTCGAAATGTTGACACAAGGTTTTGCGTTCATACTAAAGACCACATACATCAAGGGGATATTTGAAAATGGATAAATACGAAAAGCATAAACAAAGGATGGAAATGCGTAATATTGAATACGCAGAGAAAAGGAAAAATCGTGCAGACTCTAAGATGTCAGGCTATCAACTAATTGACCATGCATATAATGTTAGGGAAGGAACTATAAAGTATGGTAAAGGCGTTACATTGAATCATTTATTGGCTATGGCTAAGGTTAGCTGGATGTTAAAAAGGCTTAATAAAAGGCACTATACAGAGCTTATATTCAAGAAAGAATTGGGTGTTGGTAGAGCTGATATATTTGTTGTAAATGACTTAATTGTGTACGAAATTTTATGTTCAGAAAGTATCAGCAAGTTCAAAGAAATAAAGTTACAAAACTATCCTGCAGGATTAGAAATAATTCCACTTAAAGCAGAAGATGTATTGAAAGAGGATTTTAAACTATGAAATTTAAAAAAGATGGAAGAATAATAGTTACAGAGATAGATAGGAACAAGATATTTAATCATTTTATAAGGAATATCGCACCTAAAGTTGGAAGGGTTACAAGTGGTCCAGGAAGAATACAGGAAGCAATAATGGTAGATAAACAATGGTATGGCCTTTTTGTAGATGATAAAAATCCAAATATGACATCAGATGAATTAATCCCGTTGATGGATAAGGAAATACTTTGAGAGGATTTTAAATTATGAGAAAAATAAAAGCTATTATACTTGATGGATTACATTTTATATTTATAAATAGAGGAGTTAATAATTATCTGTTTACAAGTGAAGAATTAAACAAAGCAAAATTAAGATACATAGCAGATAAAAGAAGAATTGACTTACAGATGGAAGAAAAGAGGTGAATTGAATGATAGAAAATATATGTGTTGTTAACAAAGGAAAAGTCCGTCAATTTGAAGTTGGAGTAAATGGAATATTTGCTTATGATAATATAATGTATATAAGAAGTGGAAGTTTTGAAAAAAGAGTTAAGAGTGTAAAAGACGTAATCGCTTATTTCAAAGAAAACTATATTGATAGAAACAAAAGCTATAGTATTTCCAACCATAATTTGCTTGATAAGGAATGGTCACATTTAGAACAAAGTATTAATAGATATGAAAAGAAGAAAGATAATAAATAACGTGATGTATGTACATAATAATTAAATAACTTGAGGTTAATAATATGAGTATGAAAAAAGGTAAAAACATAAGAATTATCGTTTGGTGGATAAAAGCACTTTGTATAGCATCATTTTTACTATCAGTAATAGGGTATGTAACTGCCTGGGAATTTAAACCTGACTTACAAAATTATAACAGAGATGCAAGATTAGCTACCAAACAAATAGTTTATAAAAGTGAACTGTTTAAAGAATTAACAAACACAGATTGTGTTCCAAAAGAAAAGATAATAAAAAAACAAGTGAATGTATATAATATTGAAGGGGAGATTGTTCAATCTGCTATTGATTACAATAGAATATACCATCATCAAAAAAAGAAATTAAAAACAATGGGGTTTAAGATTAAATGACCAAAGAAACACTGAAAGAATATTTTAAAAATTCTTTTATCAAAGAAAATGTTATAATGTTAAATGTTTTTGATAAATTAACAGAAGAAGAATTTGATTTGTTTTATAACTTATTTAGATTTAAACTCCAAGAACAAGAAAAACAATTTGAAGATAATGAATATAAACTCAATGAAAATCTTAATATAGGTAGTACAGTATTCATTAAGAGTAGCAAAAAAGGTAATTGCTAGTTCAAGAAAAAAGCTTATATAAATAAGAGGATAAAAATTAAATGACCGAAGAAACACCTTTCAAAAAGATACAGTTTTATGGAGCTGGTGATGTTTTTGGTTGGAATGAAAAAAATTATCCTCTTTTTACACATTTCATAGTGAATTTTTCAGATGATTTTAAAGATAGAATTGGATTAGCATTAAGCAATCCAAGAGATATTTATATGTGTGATAGAGAGAAGTGGGTTGGTAGGAATGAATAAAGATAAGAAAAAGAGGTAAAAAATGGGAATTGAAAAGCTAACTATGGAAGAAATGCGTGATAAGACAATTAAGAATTTACCACAAAAAGTTTTAGATGATTGTAGAGAACAAATTAGTAGAATAACAAATCCTAGTACTGATTATTATGACAGAAAAATGGCACAAAAAGTATTTTCAAGAACAATAGTAAAATTAAGCAACAAAGGATATTACACTGAATACTTAAGTAATTTATATGAAAAATATGTAAAACAATACGGTGATTGGTGATTTATTTCATCGAAAGATTAAGGAGAGGTAAATAAAAATGTTGAATGAGAAGAATGAGAAAAAACTTACTACAATGGTAAACGACCTAATAGTAACAGGAAACTATGTGGAAGCAAAAAAGATATTAGATCAAACAAGTCAAAAAGAGTATAAGCATTTTGATAAATATATGAATATGTTACAGACCTATCAGAAGCAAAACAAAAAATATAATAAAGATACAGAATATTCACCCAGTGGCGTTTAAAATGGAGAACATATCTAAAATGGTAACAAAATGCTCATTCAATGAATGCCAAAAATATAGGCATAATAAAGATAGCAATTGGTTTGATATGAATGAACGTCCTAATTATATTAAAGAGTATTACAAAAAGAATTACGATATTAGCCATGGAGTCTGTCCTGAACATCTAGTTGTATGGGCTAAAGCACTAGGTATAGGAGATAAATATAAAAAGTAAAAATCCGAACATTTAAATAATACAAACAACATAAATTAAGATAGAAAGAGGTGTCTATTATGTCTAAAACGTATGTAAATACATCCGCTCAAGCTTGTGCTAGGGTTAATAAACAAGTATTACAATCTATTTTGACTTATTTAAAGCATAACGATGCAGAAATGAAAATATTACCTATGCAAGGTAAACACATAAATGAAGATAAAATGGCTAAAGTCTTACATCAATACGATTTAGTATATGGCGATTTGAATTTAAATAATAAAATAAAGATTAAAGATTACAAAGTTAAGCCGCAAGCAATAATTCCTCTTACGGGACTTGAGCCATTAATTAAAGGAGATAGGAGCGCAATAATTGCAGGAACCAAAATTAATCTTAGAGCTGTAGCAAATTCAAATACAAGAATGGCTAAACTTCTTATGACAACTGGTGCATTAACGCATCCTAGATACGAACAAAGACATAGAATTGGTAAGATTGCACAAATGGATCATGAGTATGGGATGGTTGTTGTTGAAGTAATTAACAACAAGACATATCATGCAAGGTATGTAGAAATTCAAAAGAATGGTAAATTCTACGACCTAGGAACTTTATATGATGGGAATACGGTTATAGAAAATCAGCGTGTAAATAGCCTTGTAATTGAGCCACATGTAACATGTATTGATCATAAATCTCTTGAAGCAACACTTAAGATGATGAAAGACCTAAAACCAAATAATTTATTCATACATGATATGTTTAATGGAAGTTCTATAAGTCATCACAATATGAATGATATAGTTGAACTTCATCATTACTTTGGAGAGAATAAACTTTCATTAGAAAATGAGCTTAAAGAGAATGCTGAGTTTCTAAAACTAATGCTAAATAAAATGCCTTCTGATGGTAAAATATATATTGTTGCATCTAATCATAATGAATTTATTGATAGATATTTAGGTTCTGGAAGATTCATTAACGAACCACAAAATTTAGAGATTGCATGCGATTTGCTTAAATCTGCATTCAGAGGAGTACCACCACTAAAAGAAGGACTAAGTTATTTCATGGACATTCCAGATAATGTTATATTTCTTAATAGAGGAGAAGATCTTAGGATATTAGGTTATTATATGAATAATCATGGTGACAAAGGGCCTAATGGAGCAAGAGGAAGTCCAAGAGGATATGATAAAAACTTAGAAAAAAGTATCTCAGGTCATGGACACACATGTTATAAATATCGTCACACAATAAAGATAGGAACAATAGCTCAACTTCATCAAAGATATAATATGGGTGGTCAAAGTAATTGGTCTTCTACAAATGGAATCCTTCATCCTAACGGAAAAACGCAACTTATTAATTTAGTAAACGGATTTTACAAAGGTGAATAATAATGAATGGATCAGTTACAGGAGGATAGAATGGAAAATAAGACACTAGAATTAGAAGCATTAGTAATGTTTGGTAAAGATAATATTTGTGTAATGGACGAACATGGGAATATTTATTCAGTAATACATCCAAAAGATTATGATGTTAATAATTATAAAGATATGAACAATAAAATATATTATAAGATAGTATCTAACAAAGAAGAGAGAGAATTGGTACTAGATGTAATATATGCTAAAGGAGAAAATGAAATACAATAATATTTCGTTTAGTCATAGCTTTGTTCCTCCGTATAGCTTAGACGATGATAGAAGATGGTTTGAATTTAATATTATAACATTTGGATTTAGAAGAATAAAAGAAATTAAAAAAAGAACATTTTACATTAAGATATTTAACTACACTTTGAGATGGGAATGGTGGGGACATGAAGATTAATATATCCAAACAAAAAGCTTAAATAATATTGCATCCTAGAAAAATCTGGGGTTTTAAAAATAATACAAAAAAAAAGAGAGGAAATAAAATGGACACTACATTAGTTATTAAAAACTGTGAAGAAATACTAGAGAAGAATAATTTAATCCCTAAAAATAATCTTATTGAGATAACATTCAGTATGTTAATCGAGCAGGATTTTGAGCTTGGGGAAATGTTACATGAGAGTTATGAAGAATTAAAACAATGTTTCTATATTGCACTAGAGAAAAGATTTGATGATACAATAAGAAATATACAGAAAGTTGTTGTACACTTTACAAAAATACCTGATAGCATGAACATAGGTATTGGTAGTATTAGAAAAGAGAATATAAATAAATTCTATAAAGTTGAAGGTATGATTGTTAAGACTGGCGACGTAAAAATTGCTGTGAAGAGTATACGACAAGAATGTAGTTCGTGTGGAAATATTATTAACGTATTACAAATATCAGACATTCTGCGTACTGCTACAAAATGTTCTTGTGGATCTAAAAATAGATTTAGAACAATATCTGAAGAATTTAAAAACGTGCAAGACATTATAGTTGAAGAATATATAACTGATTATACTGATAAGAAAGCAAGACCAACAGTGATTAAAGTTGCACTAGAAGAAGAATTGTGTGATGAAGAATTATCTAAGAAAATACAACCAGGTAAACACGTATTCATAGGTGGACAAATAATCAATAAAAATATAGAGAAAGGAAGGCAAGCAACAATCTATTCTAGCTTCGAAATAAAAGCCAATGATATTAAAGTTGAAGATATTAGTTTCTTCAATCTTAAAGTTCCACCTAAATATATTGAAGAATTTAAATTGATGGATAAAGAGTCTATATTGACTGATGTAAGCGAATCAACATTCTATGGAATTGAAGGACATAAAATTGTTAAGGAAATATTAGCAATAAGTCGAGCTAGAGGAGTTAAAACATATCACGAAGATGGTAGAACTAAGCAAAGAGATACAATTAACTGCCTTATTTTAGGCTCACCTGGAGGAGGAAAATCAGAATTATGTAAAATGTCTGTAGCAATTGATCCAATACATCTGTCTGTTTCTGGGAAAGGTGTGTCTGGTGCTGGATTAACTGGTTCCTGTGAGTTTGATAAACAATTAGGGAGCTGGAGTGTTACACCTGGAGGAGTTCCAAGAACAAATAAAGGCTCGATCTTTATTGATGAAGGGGACAAAATTAGTGATGATGATACAGCTTCATTAAACGAAGCAATGACTAGTCTTTCATTTATGATTGTTAAAGCTGGACAACAAGTAACACTTCAAGCCGATGTTAATATATTAATGGCAGCTAATCCTCATGGTCGAAAATTTGATAAAGGTTTACCTAAATATAGACAAATAACACTAAAGCCGGACTTCATGGATAGATATGATATTTGGATTGCATTAAATAAAATTGTTGATAGAGATAAAAGCAAGAAAGTTATTGGAAAGATAATAGATAGTTTCAATACAAATGACATTGCTACCGACAGAAAATATAATTTAACATTCCTTAGATATTATTATGCATGGATTATTCAAACATTTAAACCTGCAATAAGTAAAGAAGTTGGTGAATATGCAAAAGATGAGATAAGTAAAATCATGAGCAAAGCTGGAAATAATGAAGATATTGACATATCATACAGATTAGTAGGAAATGTTATTAGATTTGGTATTGCACTTGCAAAGATAACTCAAGATAACTTTGTCAAAAAACATCATATAGATAGGGCTATTTATTATCAAACATTTGGATTTCAGTCTTTAGACATGATAGATGAGAAAGGATTTATATCTTATGAAAAGTTAAACTTTGAAATACCAAAAGAAGTTAAAAGAAGACAATATACATTCATAGACATATTAAAAGAGATGAATGAAAAAGAAAAAGGACCAATAAGTACTAGTGAATTAGAAAAAATGTGGGAAGAAGAGGGAAACGACCCGAAAGAAGTTGATGACATATTAGACAAATTGAAAAACCGTGGACAAATATTCGAACCACGCAGAGATTTTTTTAAAATTTTATAAAATGGCAATAGAATTAACAGATAGAGAGTTTAAAATTCATGCAATATTAAAGGAACATAAGAAGACAGGATTACCACAGTATAAACTATTCAAGAAGTTAAAGAAAGATGAAAAGATACATTATACAACATTTAATAAATTACTGTTTTCATTAAGATTTAAAGAGCTTATTACAATAAAGACACAAATGAGTGAAAAAACTAAAAGGAGAATAAGAATGGTATGTTTAATCAGTTAAACTCATAGGGATATTGGCGTATTTCTTTACCTCTTTATTCACCCCACGCATTGCCGCCAATATTCCTTTATCATTAATATGGAAAAAAATGAAACAACTAATAAACCAAACACAATGGAGCAATAAAAACTATCTATGTAGTATAGACGGTAATGATTATAATAATAGTATGCCGATTGAAGTGATACATTTTGAATATTATAAATGGTCAAAAGAACAAATTAATATATCAACAATGAAAGCCAAATATAATAAACTTATACAAGAAAGAAGGATTATAAATAAAGCTAAATATATTTCTGTTAGTAAGTTTGAAAAGATATTGTGTGAGATGTTAAAAGATATATTTGAGTCTGGTAAGGTTAATTTTATTAAAAAGCACATTATAATAAGAAGGATATATGAGAAACATAGAAATAAAAATAAGGTAGTAAGAACTATATTCGAAATATATATGGATAATACATTATTGGCATTTATTAAACAAACAATTGAAGCAGAAGATGGATTTATTAATGTTCTTGAAGAATTACTAAGTGAAACAGAAGAGAATAAAAGAAGATGTAGAGCAGAAGTTGATGATTTATTTGAACAATGTATTAACTTTGCTAATAAAGGAGGAGAATTATAATGGTATGTTATGTTGGTATAGATCCGTCTCTTACTGCAGCTGCAATTTTTTGTGAGTCAGAAGAAAGGGTTATAAAGACAACTACAAAAAATACTGATTTAGATAGGTTCAAAACAATAACAGACGAAATATTTAAAATTATATTTAGACAAAAAGAAGACGTTGTTGTAGGAATTGAAGGGTTTTCTTTTGGGTCAAGAGGTAGAGGAGTTTCTAAAATGTATGGGATTGGTTGGGCTATTAGAATAATGTTACATGAAAAGAATATTCCGTTTTATGAAATAACTCCAACTGCATTAAAAAAGTTTGCTACAGGAAGCGGAAAAGGAGAGAAAGCTCTGATATTAAAAGCAGTGTACAAAAAGTGGAACTATGATACTAATAATAATAACTTAGCAGATGCTTATGTTTTGTGGAAAGTAGTGAGACACATACACGAAGAAACTATACCAGAATTAGAATATGAGAAAGAAGTAATTGAAAAGTTGCAAAAACAAAAAGTTTAAATATTAGATAATTCTTAAAATAGGTTAGCTATGAATATATATTGTTTGTTCAGTCCGTGGCGGTAGAACGAATAATACTATTTGCATTACACCACTCTTTTCATTCCGTCATGGACAAATATTTTATTAAATTAAAAGTAATATTACAAAAAAAGGTGATTACAATAGAAGAAGATAACACAATAGAAGTGGCTAGTCCTTGCTATACAGGAAGAGTTTCTATTCTAAGATCAGATTCAGGATTTATATCTGGACATGGTATTACTGGTTATGAAAACAAAGATATTTATTTCTCATTTAAAGTTTTAAAAGAAGTAGGAATACTACAAGGTGATTCTGTTAAATTCAATATAGGTAGAAGCATTGATAAAATTTGGGCTGAGAATGTAGAGAAAATAGAATCAACAAATCAAGATTAAAAAAAGGAGAGGATACAAAATGAGTAAGAAAAAAGTTTGCATAATGGGTGATAACCTAAACTATACAACTGGCAATGCACGAGTAATAAAAGAACTATCAAGAGGTTTAGCAAAACTTCCATTCTATGATGTCTCACATATTGCTATTGGTCCTGATGATATTGAACAAAAAGAGAAAGGTGTTAAGTTTCTACCAGTACAAGAAGGTGGATTTGATGATGCAAGCGTATTCAAATTTCTAGAGAAAATATCACAATATATTAAAAGAGAAAAGTTCGATTATATTATTATACTTGGTGATGCAATTAACTATCAAAAAAGAGGTATTGGAAATCTCAATATGAAACATTTATCGCCAAAGACTAAAGTAATATTTTGGGAGACTGTAGATTCTAATTCAAGATTATGTATGGAACAAGGTTATTGTTTACGTAATGCAAGAAGTGAAATATACGGAATATGCGATAAAGTTGTTGCAACTGCACATTATGGTAAAGATGTTCTTGAAGCAGAAATGGTTAAAGTCGATAAAGTTATTTGGGAGTTTGCTGATACTGATAAATTCTTTCCTATAGACAAAAAAAAGCGTGATGAAATTAGAAAAGAATACAGGCTAAAAACTGATGATTTCATATTATTAATGGTTGGTAGAAATATTAGAAGAAAAAATAATGAGTTGGCGTTTAGAGCATTATATCCGCTTATGCTAAAACATGAAGATCTAAAAGTATTCTGTTTAATTCCAGACTTCAGAAGGGATGATGACAATGATTTGGTAGACTACATAAAAAGAGTTCTTACTAAAAAGTATGGTAGAGATTTGATGGAAGAAGGACAGATTATATTCTGTACAAGCGATGGAAAAACTCCAATTAGATTAATGGAAGGAGTTACTGACAATGAGATTGTTAGGTTTCATCAATTAAGTGACGCTTTTATATCTGCAACAAGCAATGAAGGGTTTAATTTGAACTATGGAGAAGCTTTAGCGGTAGGTCATCCTTACGTTGGAATTGCTAACACTACATTACCTGAATTATCTGAAGATGGTAAGTTTGCATATATGGCACCTATAGACTTTGAGTTTAATGTTGGATCTGGTATAGAAATATCCACATGTAAGCATGATACATTAACTAAATATATAGAAATGTGCTATGAAGATTGGAATTTGAAATATTCTAAACAAAATGAACTTATTAAATTAAAGGCAGATTTGTTTAGACAAAAATTATTAAAAGTTCCTGAAGAAGAAATAAGAGAAACTGAACTTAAAATAACTAACCATAAAGCTGATAAAACATTAGAACAGACTGCAAAGATAAAAAGTAAACAAGGGGAAAAAGAGGCCTTAGTTAAACACATACAAGACACAATGACAAGAGGAAAATGTATTGCTGAATGGCATAAATTCCTAAAATCAATAGACGAGGGTAAATAAAATGAGTGTACCTATATTTCAAAAAGGAGAATTGTTTCAGTTGAAAGAAATTGTTGAACTTGTAAATAAAGATAATCATAGCTTTTCAGAAACAGGTTTGAGCCAATATTCAGAAGGGTATTTTGAATATAAAGGTATTAATTTAAAGAAAGAGTTCAAGCATACTTTCTCGCAAATCACAGAATTAAAAAAAGAAATAGAATGTAGAATAAGTAAAAGCATAGAATTATTTAACAACAAAGATACAATCTATATATTTGTTAGTATAAATGATAAAATATATTCTACCGTAATGATATGTCAATTGGATTTAGAGAATAAAGATAATATGATAGAAGTTGCAAAAATAATTACAGAACAACTAAACAATTTAATATTAGAAAAAATAGGTGATATATAATGACAAAAAATATTATTTGGGTCAATCAATTCAAGTTAAAAGAGAGCGATAAAGACAATCCACATATAGCAATACTAGGTGGAGCAGAAGTAACAATAAGCAAACATATGAAATACTTGAGAGAACAAGGTCATACTGTTGAATTTATGACACCTTTAGATTTTGATAGAAATAAAATTGACGCATGCGATTTAGTTATATTATCTAATGTTGTTTGGGATAAGAAAAAAGGTGCATTTAATCTTAGAGATTTAGATTATATAGTTGATACAAAACCATACGTGACATTTTCTCATGATGCACAATATTGTATGTATCGAAACCCTGATTGTATGGATGGAGGAACAAGCCTAAGGTGTCCTATTAAACTTTGTAGGGATAGTGTTAATCTACATTGGTGGAAAAAAGCGTTCAAAAATAGCAAGCTAAACGTGTTCTTATCACCATTACAAGTTAATGACGCTAAATTCTTTTTTTGGAATGAATTAAGTGATGATAGGACTGTGTGCATACCACCACCTATTAAAAAGTCAGATATGTCACCTAGTCCAACTGCTGTGATTAAAGGCACTTATTGTGTTATTGGTGCTATTTATCCAGGTAAAGGTATTGCTGATATTCTAGATAATTATAAAGAGCTAGGTAAAAACTTAAGATTTATTGGAAGTGCAAATCATGCAGGACTTGTTAAAAGGATAGTTGAAAATAAACATACATTAGTTCCGCCAGTAACACACAAACAAATGGCTAACATTCTACAAAAATATGAGCATATTATAATAAGTAGAAGAATTAAAATGATGGATAATAAAGGTAATGCTGTCATTGACGAGAATAAAAAGCCACGATACCATTTTATGAAAGAAGGCTTCAGTAGAATAATTATGGAAGCAATAAATTGTGGAGTTAATGTTATCTGCGATAAAGATTCAAAGAAAAAAATTGGATTTTATTCATACAATAAATCTAATGAAGAAATGAGTGTGTTATGTGATAATGCAGAAAAACAGCTACATGACGAATTAAAAACAAAGGAGTTGGTTTAAAATGGCAAAAGAAAATTATGGAAAGAAAGATGGTAGTAAAAAAGGATCAAAAAAAGGTGGTGCAAGAAGAAATAAAACTACACCATGTAGGCATCCAGATAAAAAATAAAACAATTTAGAACAATGACAGATACGTATAAGATAAATAAGGTTATTTTAAAGAAAGCAAGAGATTTAGGCCATTGCCCTTGTAATCTTGTAAAACCTTGTCCTTGTGATGATTTTTTAGATAATGATGAATGTATTTGTGGAGCTTATAAAAAAAAGGTGGAAAAATGAAAAAAGACTTAATTATTGGTGCAAAAGGACAAATCGGGACTGCTATCTATAAATGTTATGAAGATAATGATAAACCATTAACTTTTGATATTAAAAATACAGATAAATATGTCGAAGAAGATTTGAAAAATATTCACTGTATGCATGTATGTATTCCTTTTTTTAATAAAGATCAATTCATAGATGCAGTTAAAGGATATATATTTAAATATAAACCCAAGACTGTTATTGTGCATTCAACAGTGCCACCAGGAACTACAAGACAAATATTTGAAAGTGAAAAAAATAATATTGAAGCAATAGCACAATCACCTTGTTGTGGTGTCCATCCTTTTTTATATGAGAGTATTAAATTTATTTTTACTAAAATATTTGGAGCTATTGGAACACCAAAAGGTATAGGGTATATATCTGATACTCTAGTTGTAGATATGGGATTAAAATATGTTGAACAATATAATTCTCCTGAAGAAACAGAGATGACTAAGATACTATCAACTACAGTATATTCACATCATATTGCAATAGTAACTGAGATTAATAGAATCTGTGAAGAGTATGGATTAGACTTTAATAATGTATTCACTAAATGGACTAAGAATTATAACAGAGGTTATCAAAAACTAGACAAGGACCATTTTGTTAGGCCAGTATTATATCCATGTACAGAAGGAGAATTAAAGGGTCATTGTATAAAAGAAAATATAAATCTAATGAAGAAATATATGAAACCAACTTGGCTTACAGATTTAAAACCTAAAAGGTTGCTTGGTGAAGATGACTAAAATATATCAAATAGAAGGAGGTTATCCAATAGCTGTTCTTGTTAAAGGTAAAGAGATAATTTCAATTATTGAAGAAGCTAAAATTAATCCTGCATTTACAGACAAATCACCAATACAAGCAACAGCTATATTACAGAATATGTATTGTGTAGAAGTTAAAGACATAATTATAGGCTTACCTAAAGAGACTGCTAAAAACTCATATCTTGGTTTAGATTTTGATAAGAACTTTTGTTTTGACCTAGTTAAAAAGAGTGGTTTATATTACGAGCTATTTCAAACACCTTTTGCAAAACCACAACAATTGTTTGATAGAATAGCTGAATTAGTAAGAGAAGGTAAAAAGGTAGGTTTCTTTCAAGGAAGACATAGAACTAAAAATGGTATTGACTTCAATAGATGTATAATTGGGAAAAGGAAATATAATTTTACTAAAACTTTTGAAGAAGACGTTAAAGGTTCTATATTCTTTAGATTTATTGATACTTACGGACATAAATTCTTTCCATACAAATTAAACGCATACAACCCTATTGAAGCAATAGAGAAACTCAAAGATAAAGAGATTGATTTCTTAGTATTGTATAATTGTATTTGCTCATTAAAAACAGTAGAGGAGAAAAAAGTTGAAGATTAACGTGATCGGTGGAGGAATTGCCGGAGCGGTTATTTCCAGATTACTAGCTGAACAAGGCCACTCTATAACATTGATAGAAAAGAAAGGGAAAATAGGCGGATTATGTAGAGATGAATTCGTTAAAGGAGTTTTAACCCATATACATGGACCACACTTCTTTCATACAAATAATAAAAAAGTATTTGATTGGTTATCTAAGTTTACTCCTGAAGGTTGGATAAATAAAAAATATATCGTGAAGAGTAATATTAGAGGAAAACTATATGATTTTCCTATAAATAGAAATACTATTAACGACTTCTTTGATATAAATCTAACTACTGAGAAAGAAACGCAAAAATTTCTAGACATATTAAATAAAAAATGGAATAATAAATCTCCTAAAAATTCAGAAGAATCAATACTAAAGAAATGTGGTAGGCAGTTATATGAAACTTTCTTTAAAAACTACACTCTAAAAATGTGGGATAGAGAACCAAAAGATCTTGATGTGTCAATTTGCGACAGAATACCAGTAAGAACAAACATAAATAATGTATTTCATAATGATAAATATCAAGGCGTGCCTAAACTTGGGTTTACTGCTATGATAAATAATCTTGTTAAGCATGAAAATATATCTATTAAGCTAAACAACAAATATGATGAAATCTATTTCCCTGCAGACCTTGTTATTTGTACAACACCTATTGATGAATTTTTTGATTATGAGCATGGACAATTACCGTATAGGTCATTAAAATTTGATATATATGTATATCCATTCCCATACAAACAATCGTCAGCACAAATAAATTATCCAGGAAAAGAAACATATACTAGAGATACCGAATCTAAATTCATAACAGGACAAGAATCGCCATTTACAACTGTAGTTAGAGAAACACCTTGCTATGATAATGATAATCCTATGTATCCAGTAATAAACAAAGAAAGTATGATAATATTAAATAAATATAAACTGATGGCAGAAAAAGTAAAAGATAAAGTTAGATTTGTATCTAGGCTAGGAAGTTTTTCATATATAAATATGGATAAAGTAATAGAGGACTGTTTTGAATTAGTAAAAGAATTGAATAAAGAGGAGATGATATAAATGGATAAAAAAGTTGTTGCAATTTCTGGAGGATTTGACCCAATTCACATTGGACATGTAAAGTTAATGAAGACTGCAAGAAAACTTGGAACAGAGTTAGTGGTAATTCTAAATAATAATAATTGGCTTAAAAGAAAAAAAGGATATTATTTTATGGACGAACTTGAAAGAAAAGAAATATTAGAAGAATTAAACTGTGTTGATAAAGTAATCATAACAAAACACTCAATGAATGATAATGATAGGTCTGTATGCAATGAGATTGCAGAATTGAATCCTGATATTTTTGCTAATGGTGGAGATCAAAATGCTGAAACTATTCCTGAATATACACTATGTGAAAAAAATGGAATACAAATGATCTTCGGAATTGGAGGAGACAAAATTCAAAGTAGTTCTGACCTTGCAGCAGAGGCATTTAATAAAGCCAAAGATGGAAAACTATAAGATTATGTGTGTTGGCAATCAAAATATACCTCAAGCTAGTGAACAAACTGTTAGTAGAGATTTAGTTCGGCAATGCCATAAAGTTATTTCTTTCCAATATCCAACTAATGGAATAGAAAATTATACAGCTATAAATAAACAACTAACTAAAAAGATAGAAATCGAAAAACCTGACTTTGTATTGTGTCATAAATGTCCAGGACTTAGCAATGAAGATATAAACAATATAAGAAGAAAGTTAAAAACGCCTGTTGTTTCTTGGAACTTTGATTTGTTCAATGGATATGTTGCTGACTTTAAGCCTGAAAATTATATATTTCAAAGAAGGATAAATTCCTATGAACAACAAATATCTGCTTATGATGTTGCGTTTGGTGCTGAAGCTGGTAAAAAAGAAATAGATAGATATAGGGATGAAGATGGAGCTAATTATCATCCACTTAAACTTGGTGCTGACCCTGAATGGTTTAACAAAATACCTGATTATGATACTGAGATACATAAATTAAATTGTGATGTTTCGTTCTTAGGTTCAATATATAATAGATTAAGAAAACAAATGAACACAAAATTACTTAGTATTCCAAATATATCTTATAAACAATTCACAGGCTATAAAATTAGAGGTATAGTTCAACCAGAGATATTTATGAAAGATATAAGTAAGTTTGCAAATGTATGTAAAATTAGTATAGGATGTAATTATAGGAATGATGTTGAAGGTTATTGGTCCAAAAGATGTTATGAATTAATGGGCGCTAATCATTTTATGATACAAGCTCACGTTAAAGGTATGAAAAAAGAAGGATTCAAGCATAAGAAAAACACCGTATTCTATTATGATGATGACTTTGAAGAAATGACTGAATTAATACAATATTATTTAGATAACGAAAAAGAAAGAAATAAGATAAGAGAGCAAGGATTCAAACTTATTAGAGAAAAACATCTGCAATCCAATCGAACAAAAGATTTCTTTAAAACATTAAAGAAGGAAGGAGTGATTTAGATGCGAATCATCTCAGCCGGAAATGTACATGTTAATTACGGAGCAGAAGCTTTACTTAATAGAGCATTAAAACGTGCAGGACATGAAGTTATCGAAGTATTTTATCCTACAAGGAAAGAAGATTATTCAATATTTAATGAAACATTAAAAGATCAAATAAAAGGAACACGACCTGAATTAGTAATAGTTGGAAAAGTTCCAGGACTAACTTATGATAAGATAATAGAACTAAAAAATGAATGTGGAATTCCAATAGTACAGATGACATATGATCTCATGCGTAAGCTTGGTGTAGATGATAGACCTTCATGGTGGTATCCACAAATTAAAGCTGGTGGTTTTGATTGGGTATTTGGAGCTTCAGATAATAAACAGGATAAGGAAAATATAAATAAATATACTGATAGATATTCTTGTTTAAGGGAAGGCGTAGATTCTATTTTACATAAACCAATATTGACGCAGTTTGAAGAGAATAAAGAAAAATACCAAGCTGACGTAGCGTTCACTGGAGCGCCATATAACGAGTTTAGAAGAGAGATGATGCTATTATTCAATCATGAAAAAAGATTCGAATTTCGACACTATGGCAATCTATTCCTTGGTGATTTAGCTAATATGGCATCAGTAACAAAACTAAGCATAGGAACTAACTTCTATGACGATATTCAAGGGTATTGGTCAGCACGAATGTTTGAGAATATGGGTGTTGGTCTTACTTTTTTAACTCCTTACATTAAAGGAATGAGAAAAGAAGGTTTAGTAAATAAAAGAAACTGCATATATTATAACCCTAGAGATTTAAACTCATTACGTAATAAGATACTATATTATAAAGACAATCCTGATATATGTAGAAAGATAAGAGATAATGCGATTAAACTAATATTTAAAAAACATACATTTGATGTAAGAGTTAAAGACATGTTTAAGATATTAAAGAAGAAGAAGGTGATTTAAAATGATGAATAAGGAAGAAAGATTAGAATATTCAAAAAAAGCATTAGAAGAAGTATATGCAATGAAAGGTAAAAGAGTATTAATTACTGGTGGTGCTGGATTTGTTGGAGCGCATCTCGTCGAACACATATTAAAATCTACCGACTGGAATGTTGTTATTATTGATAGACTTAATAATGCTAGCAGTGGATTCAATAGGCTTAGAGATATTCCTGCATGGGGTAGTCCTAGAATAAATGTACTTGCAACAGATTTATCTATGGAAATACCAGAAGGTGTAGCACAGGAAATTGGTGAAGTAGATTATATATTCCATCTAGCTGCAGAAAGCCATGTTCAAAAAAGTATTGAAGAGCCATATAGATTCTTAAAATCTAATGTAGAAGGAACTTTTTGGATGTTAGAATTTGCAAGAAAGCAAAAGAACCTAGAGAAGTTTTTCTATTTCTCAACTGATGAAGTCTTTGGAAATGCACCATTAGGAGTAGAATATAAAGAAGATGATAGATTAAATCCAAGAAATCCATACGCTTGCTTCAAGGCTTCAGGAGAACTTATGATGAAAGCTTGGGGAAATACATACGGAATACCTTACATAATAACAAACAGTATGAATATATTTGGAGAAAGACAACATCCTGAGAAATTTGTTCCATTATGTATTAAAAAAATACTTGAAAATGAAAAAATTGGAATCCATATTGATCCAAAGACTAAAAAGCCTGGAAGTAGGTTTTGGGTTCATGCAAGAAATACATCGGCACTATTATTGTTTTTAATAGCTAAAGGAGAAATAGGTCAAAGATACAATATAGTACCAGACACAGAACTTGATAATCTTGAAATACCACAATTGATTGCTAAAATTATGAATAAACCTTTGAAGTATAAATTGGTAGATTATCACAGCACAAGACCTGGACATGATCCTAGATATGCACTTGACGGGACTAAAGTTAAAGAAATGGGATGGGAATTTCCTGTTGGATTTGAAGATAGCTTTAGAAAGACTATTGAATGGAGCTTGAAGAAAGAAAACTTCAAATGGACTAACATTTAAAATGATTTTTGAACATTTTATTTTAACACGAATCAATGTAAAGTTTCGTGAGAAGTCATGGAAAGATAAAAATGGCGAAGAGCAAATATAAATTATCATGCATAATACCTGTATTGAATAAAGGAGAATCTGACTTTGATTTTAGATTAAATACCATGAGTAAAGTATTACCCAGGATTCCAAATTGGGTAGAGATAATCATAGTTGAACAAGTAATAGACAAAAAACTTATCAAATATACCGACATTATTAAAGATAAAAGATATAAGAAGATAATAGTAAACTCTCCTATCTTCAATAAAAGTTGGTTATATAACATAGGCGTAAAAAACAGTTCAACAAATAATATTATATTGTCTGAAAGCGATATGGATTTTGATAAAGGTTTTTTCAAACATATATTGGATAGTATAAAACCAGAGACAAAATGGTTCTTTTGTTACAATAGAATAATTTACTATAATAAACATGGCGGACTTTGGCTAGACAGAAAGCCAGAAATTCATAATACTGAAGGTGGGTTTGTATTCTGTAAAAAAGACTTTTATTGGGCAATTGGTGGTATGGATGAAAATATCATAGGAATAGGTGGCAATGATGGACATTTCATCCGTAGAGCTGAATATATAACTAAAGATTATCCAACCATAAATCAAACAATACATCATAGGTATCATCCATATAATAGCGAGAAACGTACTGATGCTAAAGTTGATAAGACACATAAATTCAATAAAGAATATTATTACAAAGCAGCAAGATACCCTAAGCAAATGATTGCATATCTTAATTCAATACAACATTATTTTGGAATTGAAGAGTCGATATATAACAAACAGTTTAAGTTTGATGACTTTGATATAACAAAGAAAGCGCAAGTAAAGCAATTTGAAGAAACTGAAATCACATCAATTAACTTATCATTGAGTTCATTATGTAGTGCTAAATGTATATTCTGTCCGTATAAAGAGCGTGGTTCTAAAGTAAGGACTAAAATAATGAGGTTTGAAACAGTGAAAAACATAGTCAAACAAATAAAGTCTGACAAAAAGTTCTTTAATCAATTATCAAAGATAGAGGTTGGTGAGGCTGGAGATTGTTTTCTAAATAAAGATACAATTAAGATATTACGCTATTTAAAAAAACATCTACCACACATACACATAAATATGTTCACTAATTTTAATGGACTTACAAACGAGAAGTCTAAGATTATACTGAAAGAAAAATTAATAGATAGTATATGGATGAATATTGATAGTCTAAATAAACAACAATATTATGAAACAAAACAATTGGACATTAATGTCGTACTAAAGAATCTATTATTCTTTCTTGATAATAGGACTAAATATAATAGCAAGATTAAATTATCTGTATTAATATTACCAATAAGATATTATACTGAGTTGGTAAGAGTGAATTTAGACACCAAACCTATTAATTCAAAAGAACATGTAGAGTTAATCAAAGAAAACTATAAAGAAATGAAAGATAAATTGACTGAGATACTTGAAGAAACAGACGATATTATGCTATCATCAGTAATATTTTGGGCGGAACGTGAGCAATTTAAAGATAAAGAGATAAATTATTCAACACAAACCTGTCCTGTTCTTAAACGAATAATAAAAGAAGTATGGGTTTCTCCATCAGGAGACACATATCTCTGTTGTCTAGATAATAGGTTTGATTTGAAGACTGGTAATTTGAATAAAGAATCCATCAAAGATATATGGTTTGGAAAGAAAAGGCAAGATTTAATAAACAAATTAAGGAATAAACAATTTAAAGAAATAGGGTATCCTTGCAATACCGTAAATTGTTGTAACCACGAGGGAAATAAATGTTAATAGCTATTAGAAAACATAGATTTGAAGTTCTTGATAACGATATGAGTTGGTGGTGGTATAATCAAATTGGTCAAGGTGTATGGGAAAATTCAACTCTTGACGCTTTAGAATTATTTCTAAAAAAAGATAAAGATATGATAGACGTAGGCGCATGGATATTCCCAATATCTCTATATTCATCTAGATTATGTAATAAAGTGTTTGCTATAGAACCTGAATATAATAATTTTAAAGAAGGTATTTCAAATATAAAATTGAATAATATCGAAAATATTATACCAATTAATATAGGATTATGGACAACAACTGGCATAGAACGCATTAAAGAGATGATGAAGGAAGATTCAAGTACATTTAGTCTAAGTTCTTCAGGTCAAAAAATAAAAACACTTAGTTTTGAAGATTTCGGAAAACAAAATGACTTGAGTAATGTAAATTTAGTCAAGATGGATATTGAAGGTGCTGAAGGTTTATTGCTTGGAACAATGAAAAAATGGCTACATGAAAATAAGATTACATTAATACTATCAACACATGTACAATTCAAAAGAGATAAAAAAAGTTATTATAAATTAATAGAATCTGCAATAAAAGAATATCCGTTTGTTTATAAGATAGATTTCCATGAATTGTTATGTACATACGAAAAAATAGAGGTAAATAAAAAATGGCAAATAGCAAAATAAGCTTCTTAATTGCAACATATAAAGATCCAACATTCACTAAACAATGCATAGATAGTATATTTTTAAAATGTGATGTAGTTAAGAGTAAGAATGAAATAATTGTGTATGAAGATGGTAGTGACTATGATGACTTTAATAATATTAAAAACTTCTGTGAAAAGCATAAACATAGGAAATATATTAAGTTTATTTATGATAGAAGCAACAATGGAATTGGATTTGCTATGAATAGATTAGTAAAGGAAGCCAATAATGATATGTGTATAAGGATTGATAGTGATGTAGAATTTGTAATTAAGAATTTTGATGATAAATTAATCTCATTCTTAGAAAAAGATAAAACTCTTGGATTAATAACTTGCAGGACTGAAACTATTGGACAGCCACTACAGCGTGTTAAAATACCTGATTACTTCATAGAAACCAATATAGAAGAAGAATATATGAATAGCTTAGATGTTCCAATTTTGACCTATTGTAGTGAGCCTAATGAAGTCTTGTCTGGATTCTGTTTTGCTTTTAGGAAAAGTAATATAATTGAGAATGATATTAGATTCTGTACAGAAATGAAAATGTATGGAGAAGATGGAATATTCCACTTTGATATACTTAATGCAGGGTTTAAAGCTGCAATCGCAAATAAACTATATATGTGGCATAAACATCACGGAACTGTTGGTAATATTGATGAAGGATTAGTAACTATAGAACGTAAAAAAGCGCTAGAAGTATGGACTGAATATTTACAAAAAGGAAAAGAAAAAATAAATTAACCGACAAGAAACCAAAAGATAGCGACAATAAGAACATAAACACCATATAGCCCCTTGTTGTGCCAACTAATATTTGTTTTATTTTTTTCTATTGCTTTATTATCAGCAATTTGACACGATTTAAGATCATCAACTTTAACATGCAATCCCTGCAATAACTCCTTCATGCTATATGAAATATTACCGTTCTCTTTCTTCCACTGTTTAATCTCTTCAATCATTTTTTAGATTTCTTGCCTTTCTTTTTAAAATAAGGATATACTTTTGTTAATAAGTTAGGAAATCCTATTCCATCACACAAACTGTTTATTCCTGCTCCTGCTAAAAGTGCAAAGATAAACTCAAGTATACCGCCTGTAGAAGCGCCAAGTGCCATTGCAAAAGCAACTCCTGCACCAGTTGATTGCCAAACTGTATCAATTATTCTCTCATATTGTAGAACAAATTTCTTACCTAATTCCTTTCTCTTTTTATATATAGAAATACCTGCTTTTATTGATGCACCAATTAATGCGCCTACTCCCATTACTATTTGTGGTGAAAATTGTGCTAAAAAATCATTTACGACTAATATTACGTTCATTTTAATTCCTCCTTTTAAGCTTTAATTATGTATAAGGTAATCTATTGTTTCTGGTGTTTATATTATTTTCTGTTTTATTTCTATTTATATAAGACGCAGATCATATCAAAAGCCGGCCTTGTTGTTGCATCTCCTACAAAATTAATTTTGAACTTTAATTTATTACCAGTGCTATTAAATATATGAACCACACCAACCGTTATAGTTTCCCAAGTTACACCATTATCATTACTAACTTTATAACTAGATAATTGATTTTGTGGATAATTAGTAACAATACGTAGTTCACATTGTGTGACATTTTCATCTGCTAAAAGTCTATTAAATGTAGCTATTCCAGTATTTTGACCAGATATTAATTGCAACTTATCATTTACTATCTCTGTATTTGTATGAGTTACTAATGTTGGATCTTCGTTAAAAAAAACAGTATAACTATTTTTCATGGAATTAAGATTTATTGATGGTATTAAACTACGTTGTGCATCAATACCCTCTTTAAATAATGTCTCTAATGATGTTTGTCGTCTAGTTAAATCAATGCTTGTTCTAAATCCTACACTATTAGAAAATGTATGAGTGAATCCACTGACCACATGTGATCCTGTAGCACCTGCATATGGAACTGATACCTCTATTAAGTCTCCTGGTCGTATTTCTATCATACCCAAACAAACCGCATTACCACCTGCAGTTCTTTTAATATTGTTAGATAGTTCCATGTCTGCTCTATCTTGTATGTCAGACATAGATATTAATGAGGAATCGGATATTATTAAATCTTTACGCCATAAAGTAGTTTGGCTAGTAGTATTTTCTTCAGTTTTCAATAATATAATGTTATTTTCTTCTTTACCATAAACAGATATTTTGTTATATACATTACTATTATTTATTCCATAATTATTTAACGATATTAAATTTTGACCTTGTACTATTGAATTAATCAAATTAATCTTGCTTTCTTGCTCAAAGAATTTAACATCATCGTCTACATCAATATATAAGTCAAATCCAGATTTGTCTACCATTGTACTAAATGTCTGTATACCTGCCATATTATTAAAAGTAGTCGTGATTGTAGTAGCTGAGTTTTCTACGCCTGTAGTTGTTAAATATGATGAGTAATCACTTGCTACTATGCTCTTAACTGCGTCTGAGCATGTAGAATTATAGAATTGTGTTATTATCTTAATATCTGATAATTCTGGAACTTGCCTAGCTTTAATAGTTGCAGTATACCCATCAGAACCACACGAAAAAAGTATTGAATCTAGCTTGCCTTTAAACATCTTATTACTAGGTGTAATAGTATCTGCATATTCTGCCCATATCTCAACAGTTTCACCACCGTCCCATAAATCTAACCATCTACCATCATCATTAATTAATTTTAAATTAACATATGCAAGTGCTTTAGAATACCATGTTATTTTTCCATCTCCTATAATATAATTTGTTATATTCCAAACAGTACCACTAACTGGATCAGTTACAGTTATTTTCCAACTTGCAACATATCCATACTGTGGTAAAAAAATATGTCCTGGCCTTCCAGGTCTAACTATTGCTGGCATTAATCAAACACCCCATCCTTACATATATCAACATTTTTCGCGCACGCTTTAAAGTGCCAATCTGGTGCCCATTGATACCATTCTCCTATAGTACAAGATAGGTCTGCCCACATCCACACGCTTACATTATTTTCTGCAGTAGCATTGTTGAATAATTCTACCCAGCTTACGTTCTGTAATATGTTGCCAGCAGATTTACTATTAGTTGTACTTAATGTTAAGTCTACACATCCTTTACTACCATTTAAATATCCTGAATAGTTAAATGGTCTAGACAAGTAATTGTAAGGCTCTACTGTCAATATTGGTTGCGTAGTAGTTTGTCCAAATGGTTGTACATTTTGTGACGAGACTGAAGATGGATAAAAGTCTATATAATCTAAATGAGGTGCTAAACTATCAGTCCATTTAGAGTAGAAATATTGAACATCGAATCCTAAACTCTTTCCACTATTATTGTTGTGTGCTGTGATAGTGTATGTTTTGTTGCCGCCTAGGTATCTAATATCTAAGTCTGTGAAATTTAATTCTGCACCTGAATAAGTCCAATCTAATTCGCAATCATTACAATCTTCTAATTTACTAGTATTCATTGATATTGGATTAATATCTGATGATACTATACTATTATTAATAAGTACTATACCAGGTGTTACCGAATACATAGAAATCGCTAACTGTGAACCAGAAGATGTGTCTAGACTACTTAGTATGTCTTCATCAAATGTTACTATCTGTGGTGAATTTGTAGAGTTAAGCTTATTCATATAAGAATAGTCTGTAGTGCCATTTCCGTTAAAGTCTATTGTAAGATTTTCTAATGTTCCTGGTATAATATCTAAATCTACTTCTATCACTGAAGCTTTTGTATTATTTGACCCGCAATCCATAGTTGCGTTCCATCTTAATTCATTTCCAGTTGAACCGAAAATATGTCTAGTACCAGACAATACTGTTTCCCAAGTGCTTCCATTATCGTTAGATATTTTATAATCTATAGAACATCCGCTGTCTAGATATTCTCTTGCTGTTAAAGTAGTTGCTTTTATATCTGTCGGCGCAGTAAATATTAGGTCGCTAGTATAAGATGCAGTCGAATTATATGTATTATTTAATATATATTGTGTTCCCGCTCCAGATAAGTTTACATTATACATATATACAGTTGATGACCCACTTCCAGATGGTGCTGGACAATAGTAATTTTTGGTACAACGGGCATGCGCGCTAGCTACTGAATATCCTCCTATATCTATACCAGAAGACATAGCAGTTGTAGTCCCTTGTAAAACATCATTTTTATAAACCTTAAACGAGTATAAACTAGACCCATAATCTTCATTTCTAACTAATGTAAACCATCCAGACGACGAGTCTGAATCAGACGAACTAGATGAGAGGCATGCATCATTTGAAGAAGAGGATGCTCCAGGTACAGTTTCATAAGATACTAAAGTATCATCATTAGATAGTATTAAATATCCTGCACTACTAGCACTACCTACACCATAAAGAGATGAGGTATGTGTACAAGATGCTCCAGTAGAAATACTAGCATATAGTTTTATCTTCTTATACTGTTCTATATTATATAATGTAGTGGAGAATTTCTGAGTACTACTTGAACTTACCGCGCACCCATCAGAGGCTGTACATGTTCCAGATAGAGTCACAGCGTATGCAGAAGCTGATATTTTATATCTTTTATTAGCAGTATCTAATTCTGATGTAGAAGAATAACTATATCCGGACCCGGTACTACTATCTACAAATGTAGTCTGACCTTCTTGCATGAAATCATCTATAATAAGCCACAATGTTCCGTTTGTATTAGGTGAAGTAAGGTTAGTATCATTAATAAATGTCTCTTTAAATTCTAAATCATTTCCTACATCTAAATCGTTCCCATATAAGTAAAACGAGTACGATTTAGGATTTTCTGGGAATGTTATAGTCCATCCTTCTTCTCCAGCAGTATCATAAAATATTGTAGCAGTAGTGTTTTCTACCCCGTCTACTGTAAATAAACTACTATTTATAGTGTTTCCTGATAATGTTCCTACAAATGTATAATTAGTTCCATCTTGGTAAAAATATGTTAGGTCTGATACTCCTACTCCAGCAGTTAAATTAAGTGCTGCGTAAGACAACACAGTTCTATTATCTAAGTAATATGATATTGAGCCATTCCCTGTTAAGTTTACTTGCGTTCCGTTAATCCATGTATTATGAGTATAGAATGTAGGATTTAATGTGAAATTAACTTCGCTCTGATTACAAGTATAACTAGAGCCATACTCAGGATGCACAACATCTATACATACTACTTCTCCGTTAGTTATTTTAGCAGTAACATTTATATTGCTTCCTATCTCTGCAGTAATATTCCTAGTATAGCCCTCTAATTCTATTGATATATTATAAATTGATACTTCGTTACTATACACAATTGTAGAGTTTGAATTATCTCCTTTACTCTGACCTATACAACTAAATTTCCAATCGTCTCCTATTGTAGTGTTAGAATAAGGCATAGTATCTACGACTGATAGAATTCCAGTCTCTACTTCTGTAGAGTTATATCCTGAATGATATAATACACTATCTTTAAACCACTGGAAGTGATAAGTTATATTTCCTGCTGTATGAGTTAATCCTTGACACTTACCTATTAAATTATCATGTGTAAAAGGTGATGTAGGTGTAATATATGCTGTTAAGTTATATACGTCCGTAATACTTATATTAAATGTATATGCTGGGTCGCTAGTTACATAGTCTTGATATGTTCCTGCTTCTGTTAAACAAGCTAAATACATCTGTGTGACTCCGTTTGATAAGTTCTTATAGTAATTACACTCTTGTACATATTTGTATGAGGAATTTCCACAATCCATACTAGAGTTCATATCTGTATAGTTTGTAGCAACGCTATTAAATCTACATAATGATGGATGGTCTAATGTGAACGATATTTCAGGTGTGTAGTTCTGTGTAGGACCACAAAGAGTATGACCAGTAACTGTTCCTCCAGAGTTATTATACCACCCACAAACTTGCCCGTTGAAGCTTGTATGATTAATACTTCCTGTGTCATTAATTTGTATCAACTTAGCAGGTTGTAAATTAGTAACATTGAATGTCCAATTACCAGCATATGTTATGTTATAACCATCATCTGCAGCTACAAACCAAGTAACTACTTCATCTTCTGCCCTATTTAATATATCTACGTATAACATTGAACCATTTGTAACATCGTTATCTTCTCCTATTAATGTCCCATTATCAAAATAATATGATACATTTACTGTGTGCAAATCATTATCTATTATGGTAACATTTAAAGTAGTGTTAAATAAGATATTATATGCATTGTTTTCAGGATAAACTAATGTTATATCCGGTTCATGGTTTAAAACCGTAATGTTTCCGAATGCTTCATCTGAATATGTTCCTGTATATTCGTTTACTGCAATTAATCCACAAGTTATATTATCGTGTGTGCTAAATTCTCCGCTATACCAAACACTACTGATGTTAGGCTGCAATACATCGTTTACATACCATTTGTAATATACGTCTGTATATACTTTTTCTACAGTATAATTGCATGTTAAATCATCTAATTCATAAGCAGTGGTGGGATTTATTGTAATATTTATTTCTCCAAATGCATCTCCTAATAATCTTTCTTCTCCTAAGTCTAATGCAGTCATAGATGTAGCAGAATCTTTCGGTGTTCGATTAATACTCATATTACTAATATATAAATAAATTCCATAATATGACATACTTGAAGGAACTGACCATGCATTGCCGCCGCCCCAATACCCTCTTTCTTTAATAGTGTTTCCAGTTAAATATTGTAAATCAAAATCAACGTGGTTATTATATGAACAGGTTGCAGTTCCAGTAGAACTAGCAGTAGCATAATTCATCTGAACACCATCTATATAATCTGCGCAATTTGCAATTATTGTATCGCCATTTCCGTTTCTTGAAGATGTCATATATGCTAACTCTTCTATAAGAAACTCTTCTTGTTCTCCTGTAAAATTCCATGTAGCAAAAAATTCCGCGGCTGCTGTAGACGCATAATACCCAGATAAATGCATAGATAATGCATACTTATTATAATCTACTGTACTGGAAGGTATTATTGCTTCAGTATTATTTAACTTAGTTGTTGCATTTGTATAATCGTCATAAAATGTTGCTGATAATACAGCTGACTTAGATTCGTTAAATGTTGTCCCATTCTTACCTATTACCCATATGCCAGATGAAGGATTTAAAACATGTACTCCATAACTACCATTAGCCACAGTAACATTATCCGCATATATTGTTAAATAATATGTGTACGCCTGTCCTGATAAATCTTTCCAAGGTTCGTAAGTTATATTAACTAAACTATCGTTAGATGTGTCGCTCCAATATTCTCCATCGTAAGCTGCAAAATTACATAACACTTCTCCGTAAAAAGCTTCGTTACCACTGATGTTAGCAATACCTGTAGTATTATCTATATCTACTACTATGTATGGTTGGTCGCAAGTATAATTAAACCCTTCTATTGTATTTTCTGCATCTTTAAAATAATTGAATAAGTTTATACTATCATTATATCCATCGAATGATATAGTTATATTAGGTATAGTTGCGTTATTATATGGTGCGTCATTTATACTAATAACTTCTACATTTACAGTATCTACTTCTGATACATTGTATCCATCTGTCGCAACAATATCTATAGTAGAATTTCCATACCAATCTTGCGCAGGATATACATTAATCTGTGAAGTCTTTAATAATTCTATACTATATATTTTGGTTTCATCTGTATCAGATGTATCAACTGTTTCGTAAAATATATGTTCGCCTCCTTCTCCTGATACTTTCTGACATGCTATTAAAGTATAATATTGGTTGGATAGCACTCCTACAAATGAATTATATATATATAGATTATATTGACTCGTATCATTTCTACATAAAGCTGGAACTTCTTCTGTGGTAATTATTCCGTCTCCTGCCTTAAATGTTATAGTGTCATAGTCAGCAGAAACATATTTACGAAAAAAATACCAAGCTGTGCTCACATTTGATACTAATTCGGAATACGTTGAATAATTTGAATCATATCCTTCTGTAACATTATGTCCCACTACAAAGTTGGCATCCGGAGAACTATCTTTGTAATAAAACCCATCTTGATTATCCATGAAATTATAAGAATTGTTTTCTGTATCACAATCTACTTCTGAAGTATTTGATGGCGTACAAGTATATGAGTGCGAATCTTCTACATCGATATCGAATGTATAATTAGTCATTCTTGCTGAATAATTAGTATCCTCAATAGTAGTTATGTTAGTCAAGCTTAAATTTAATACAGGGATAAAATTACTTATTTCTAATGCTGTGCTATTAAACCACCCATAAGATGAATTATATTCTCCGTTATTAGGTAATACGCTACAAGTTATATTGTCAAAATGTATAAAATTACTGGATGATAAAGTTGGAAATGTAATGTTATCATATCTTCCACTATCTACTATTCCTGTATCATTATACCATCTGTAATATGATTCGTCTACTCCAGTAGTTTCTCCTGTTAATGTCCAATTACAAGTTAAAGTATCATTTGTATAAGAGACTAAAGGATAAATTATTGGCGAAGCATTTATATCATCATTTATTTGTGTTACCTCAATCCAGAATGTTCTGTTCTCTCCAAAACTAGTAGAATCATTAATTCCTATAGTACATGATGCATTTCCGTAATAATTGTCTGCCGGAGTTATATTTATTGAATAATTATTAAATATTTCGCAATCAACTTCTGAAGTATTCTCATCTTGCACTGAAAAATAAATAGTGTCTCCATCTAAGTCTGTTACGTAATCAGATAAGTTAGTAAGATATGTAGTAGTACCTGAATCTTCAACAATCGTAGTATTTGAAATATTATAATCCCAAGTTGGCGGATTACTTATAATACTTAAATTTCTTGTTTCTGAATTTGTCATAGCTTTTGAATCTGTACAATTGATATACCATTCATAGCTTCCTATTATAAAATCTAAAACAGTGAAATTGTCTAAAGTATTATTATTAGTTGTTTGTGTTTGGTTTAATGTGCCATTGATAACAAGACTACACTCAGCAGATATATCATCTTCATCATATAGACTATAATTAAAATCGACTGAATTACCATAATACTTGCTAGAATCTTCTTCCGGTTCATATAAAGTTATATTTGGAGCAGAATAAAGTGTTACATTAACAATAGCTGAACAATTCCCTGTGATAGGTTCATTTCCACTTGCATCAATACAACTTATACAAATATAATTTTTACCATAAGCTAAATCATCATAAAGAGTATAAGATTGAGATACAGTTTCTGTTGTTGCATATTTGTAGTTTTCATTAGCCGCTACATTCTCAGTATAATTACCCATAACATTAACTCTTGCTGAGCAATTTCCTGCTTCATCCAAAGAGTGTGTATAGGATAATAAATTACTTGATACATTTGCCATTCCACTCAAGTTCCAAATTTGAGTGTTCTCTCCATAATTATTACCACTAGTTATATTATAGTTAGATGGTACTGGTCCGTTTATATCTGATTCTCCACCTATTGGTTCTAATAACATATTTGCATTCTGTGAGTTGTTGTATATTGCCGAGATTTCTGTTTGGGTTAATGCTCTATTCCATATTTTAACGTTATCAAGAGAACCATCATAATCTCTTGCTGTGTTAGTTCCATATCTTGTTTTGAAATTAGTTGTATCGTAGTTTGCCCCTGCATCTTGAGCATGTATTTCGATTAATGTACCATTTAAATAAATAGAACCTTCCGAACCTGTCCCGTTTCTTACCATACAATAATTTGCCCATTCGCCAACTTTCATCGGTGCTTCTGCTTTGTTTGCTCCATAGTTATTTCCACCAAAATTTGCTTCTATTGTGGTTCCCCAAGTCATAAGTCCTACTTGATAATATGGCGATGATTCATCTCTAATGTAAATAATACCTTGAACATCTGTACTTGCAATTTTTATGTCTGCACATAATGTAAAGTCAGTTCCAAGTGTTGATGCTCCAATCCCAAAATCTATTAAATCGTCTTCTGAATTTTCTAAATCAACTGCGCCACCAATTACTCCATTGGCAATAAAATCTACACCTGTCATTGTTGCGTTACTTCCACCGGAAGATGAATCTCTACCTACTTCTCCTGTTACATGTAATAATAAATTATCAGGCGCAATATCTTCATATTGTGTTCCTGCTGCCAAAGCAGTAATTTGTGTCTGTGTTAAATAAATGTCATTATAAACTCTAATATCATCAAGCTTACCATTAAATCCTGCAACAGCAGAATGTGGATTTCCTAATGAATCTAAATCAAAGTTACCATCAAAAGTTCCACTCTCAGCATTTAATAAAATTGCATTTTCATATATCAATAAATATGTTGTATTCCAATACCAAGTATAATGAATCCAGCTACCTGAAGCTTGTGTATAAATTGCACCAGTATAAGCATTATTATTAGAATCTCTAACCTGAAGGTTACCATCAGCCTTCATATAAATATAATTTGCGCTAGTACTATATTCTCCTAACACCATAGCATTCTGCCCTGCATCCAAATAAAGCCAATGTGAAATAGCCCAAGGAGTATCAGCATGTAAATTTATTGGGGTTATTCTTAAATCATCATCATTAAAATCATATGCGCTACCTATCTTTCCTGGGACAGAAGGAATTGCAGAAGAAAATGTATAATCTATACTACTCATATCCCCAAAATGATAAACCAATTCTGCATCATCCGAATAAGCACTTGTTGTTTGATAACCAGTACCTAATTCTTCAACCTCGTAAGGGACAGTTACATTATTACTATCTACAACTCTGATATCGGAACAGGTGTTGTATTGGAGTTCGTATTGTTCAGTTATCGCTTGTTGTGGGATATTGTATCCATCCCAAATGTATAAACTATCTATACCAGTACCACCCTCAACAGTGTCCCAAACAGTTAATTCTAAAATCTGGGTTGTTTTAACATTTCTGAAACCGATTGCTGATTGACAAACTAAAGGAGTGTCAGGTTTATTAGAAAAGTCTGAACAATCTCCGCCAGCATCATATAAACAATATGAAATAGTATCTGCTGTTTCTGAAACATGTGCTACAAACCAAGTACCACTAGTAGCGGTTCCACCTGATATTGGGTGGAAAGAACCATCATAGCATTGGGCAAATGTGGTGTTACCAACACAATTAAAAGAATTATAAACATCATTAAAACCTGAACCCATTTCATGCCCATACATTCCCCAATCTGATACACTACCAGAAGCTTTATTTTCAGGGTCTATTGAGCAGAAAGCAATACCATAAGTAGAACTTGTGACATTTCCAATAGAAATAGGAACGTAAGCACTATCTGCTCCAGCACCATATCTCATTTCACCATCTGTGATATTATTATTATTTGCTCCATCTCCTTCAACCCAAGTATCTCCTGAATCTCCTTTATGCCCTGCTATATCTGTAGTATCGCCCGTAAAAGTATCTACAAGTAAATAATCTCCTAATGTTGTTGATGGGACTGTATCTATACTTGTCCAAACACTATACCCACAATCACTCCATTGACTTGTTCCATTCAAAGCTAAAGCTAAATTTACTGAAGGGATTGATGTGATGTTGTAAGATGAACTATATGGTGCTCCTGCATTAACAGAAATACTACACATACATAATAACATAATTAAAAATAATATTAGCTTGTTCATTTGGGAACCACCACAATGTCATCAATTTTAACTGGCTCTTTCAGTAATTC
>Ga0208647_1000041_pt1 | contig 64151 bp, 54 predicted proteins | sample AntAceMetag02UKA_FD_184765 | JGI IMG/M metagenome (GOLD analysis project Ga0208647, IMG submission 184765) | Saline lake microbial communities from Ace Lake, Antarctica - Antarctic Ace Lake Metagenome 02UKA (SPAdes) (version 2) | ecosystem: Environmental > Aquatic > Non-marine Saline and... | reverse complement strand
GGATAAACAAGCACAGACACAGTTTATCTTACTTATTATCACAATGTTATGAATGTATTATTCAGGTTCTGCCATGAAAAAGGAATAAACGCATTCAACATTGACTTGCCGTTTTCACACAGCCTCTGAAGTCAGGTGTTACTGGGTAAATATATGCCGCTGATGATCAATGAGAAATTCCCATTAACGCCAGTTAAAGATATCCTCACTGAACTTCATGTGCAGTGAAACATAGATGTTATTGTACTGGTGCTCAAAGAGTGCGAAATCCGGATCCCTGAAATTCTTGAATATGTATCCCAGGCCAACCTGTGTGTTCTTTGCCACCAGATAATCCATTTCTGCAGCCAAACCGAAGGCACTCTCACTAAGAGGTGCCAGATAGATATAGCGCATATCTATGATGGAACTCCATTCTAAGTTCCAGCCGATCTCACCCCGTAGACTTCCAAAGAAGGTATTTGTGCGATCACTAAAAAGATCACCCTCTTCATCGAGTACCATGCGATGTGCTATCCTGGCACCAAGACCCATCAAGGGCCGAATCTGCCAGTAAGTGTGGGAGGAGAATATGAGACGATCCTGGCGGGAGATGGGCGTGATATGGGAATTACGATCAGAAATATAAGCCATTTTCCCAAGCGCGTTCACTCTGTCATTCGTCTCTGGTCGATAAGCCACACCAAATTGATAGTTTTCCCTTGTGATGGATCCGGCATCCTCAGCCTTAAAACGTTTTTCATGATGATCCAGTTTTGCCAGTGCACCAAATCCGGAGAATATCTTCATATCACCACCAAGTGTGATGACACGCTGAACACTGCTGGGGTCGTCCCTGACCTCAAATTTTCCAATTCCCTTCAATGGCATATCCGGTAGAAATTCTGCTGAGAGGGACATGGCCTGGTGAGTAGGTGAGGGGAGTTCCAGGGAATCTATGGTGGAAACATTTTCAATGGAGGCGTTCAGGATTAAGTAATCTCTAACTTCCCAGCGATTGTTCAGCGCGATAGATGCTCTGTTGCGTGCTTCTCCATTGATCCCATCGATCTCATACTTGGCTTCAAGACGTGTATCTTCTCCAATAAGCGAGTTGAAACCCAATACACTTTGACGATTGACACCCTCTCCTTGAATAAAGCGATATTTCCAGAATACTTCCAGCTTCTCAGTTACAGGATAGGACAAACCCACGCTGGAGCTCGTTGGTTTTGAACGATCCTTGACACTCAAATTTTGCTGATGATCCATAATAACATTGACCTTCTCCAGGACCTTCACTCGATAGCTTCCCCGAAGCAGATTAGAGGTAGAGGTAAAGGAAGAATCCTGTAATAAGAAGGATTGATCGCGCTGCGCAAACTCGTAGCCGAGCTTCATTTGGGCATCCTTGCTGATGGGACGCTCAAGAGAGAGAGTGTAAACCTGGTTGGTCGTCCTCAGCGTGGAGCTTTGTTCCATCTGCTGATGGTAATATTCAGAATTGACAGTTCCCCAGCGAACCGAGCGATAATCCCCGGACAATCCAAATTTACGACTACCCTGCTCATTGCTGCGACCGATCTGGGAGGTATTGACAAAGCCGCTGTCAACCTGACGAATATAAGCCTCAACACCCAAGGCCGGGATGGGCTGCGCTTCCAGATTTAGACGATAGGCCAGACCACTTCTGGAATTCCCTGCAGCATCCGGGGAGGAAGTATGGGCTAATTCTGTCTCCAGCTTGATCTTATCTCCAATAGGCAGACCGGCATCAACACCCATGAGAACATAATTATTGGTGGCTTGCTCTTCGGCAATGATCGTCGTTCCCAGTTCGATCGCCGGTATAAGCTGGAAACCCGATTCTATTTCACCTTCGTAACGTGCGCCACCGATGAGCAGGTTCACATCAGAGCCTTCGTATTCGTACGAGACCAGGATGAAGACCGCGTTACTCTCGGCATCGATGGAGGGGACAGGCTGCTTGAACATCAGGGTTCCATCCACATAGTTTATATCATAATCCTGAAATCTACTCAAAATCTGTTTTTTCAATATCTTTTCAGGGTGGTATCTATCCCTGGTGATGATCTGGATCTTTTCCGAAAAGCGGGTAATGTTAGTTTTATTCAGGCGATAGTAACCAGAGATACCTTCACCGCGAATTTCTTCCTGCAGCATGGTTCTGTCACTCAAGGTCCCAAAAAGTGAAAGTTTGTGGGCGCCATAGTATAATTCGCTCTGAAATCCATTAAAGGTCCTATTGTAGGCGGCGAATTCAGTATTGCTCAAATTGGTATTATAATCTCCAATGAGAGCAAATGATTTTCCATACGCGAGCTTGGAATAAAGCTTGGATCGAGTCTGGGCATCATACACGATAGTACTGGCATCTCCCAGGAGGGGATACTGAGCATTTGGGTCTACATCGTAAAATAGTTGATCCATATAGCCACGATCGGTATCAAAACTGGCTGTCAGGTTAAGCCCGGGTTTTACAGAACCAGTTGTATAGAATGCAGCGCGGCCACCTGTCATAGCTGAGCTTCCAAGCTTGATCCTGTTATTGTTAAGGATACCAAAATCCGGGATGTCCAATGGTTCCTGATCGCTGCCCTGTGTCGCTGCTGCAACATCAAGACCACCCACAAAGATGAAGGGGATCATTGGCAGGTCATAATTCAGGGGAATCTGTCCTGCAAAACCCATGGCTTGAACTTCAATAATATTCAGACCGGCTGCATCGGAGGCTGCCTGTATGTTTAGATCAATATATCCATCATTGACTTTGACCTGAGTACCGACCATTTCTGGATCCAGATCTTCATTGAGGATAGTTCCTGCGCTCATTTTTACGGTAGCCACCCGAATATTTCCGATTCGGAATCCCCAGGGATCCTGGATCTCTAATCGGATGTTCTTCTCAGTGACGCCATCAGCAGGTATATTCATTTCTGTTTCGAGCGAAATGATCTTATTCACCGGCCCGAGAACATGAATATCACGGGCAGCGGAGAAAACACGACCCTTTTTATTGGTCGTCGAAACTTTTATGCTAACTGGCCCCAGCGGGACATCCACATTAAGAAAATCTAGCAAACCATCAATTCGGACGGTATCATCCCGTACAAATACATCATTCACATATAGATCTACCAGAGCTCCTGATTTTCCGGCAGCCGTTACAGAAATGCGATTAATAGGACTGATCATATCTGCTTTTGGTTCAACCATAACGACCTGTCCCAGGCCGAAGCTGGTCAGTAGTAATCCCAGGAGCAGAATAATCACTGTATTTCTGAGATTAAGCATATTACTTCAATCCTATTTTCATAATTTTTTGCATCTGACCCGATAGGGATTCACCCTCTTTATATATTTCCACGTAAACGATCATTTCCTGTTTCACGGTTCGCTCTTCGCCGATCATGATCTGAATTGGCTGCTCAAACATACCAAGACCTGGAATCAAGGACTGTCTCCACGTTTGTGAAGTGATCTCACTTTCGGTAAAATAGCTGCCGTTTAATAAATTAACAGTCATAGAAATAGAATCAGCACTGGCATATCCTGGGAAATTCAGGTGCAGGGTCAGCTTGGAATTTTGTCCCGAGGGCAATGTGATCATACTATCAGCAGGTGTATCAAAAGGCTGAGGGGGTCGAGAGATGGTATCCACCAATTTTTCATTGAGCACCAGAGCTTCGGCCACGGTTGCTTCACCCACTTCAGCGTTCACAACAACCTCAACCCTACGATTTGCACGACGTCCCAACCAGCTTGTGTTGTCGCCTACTGGATAGCGTGGACCGTGACCCTTGATCACGATCATACTGGGATTGATCCCGGAATAGTTATTCAAGAGGAAGTCACGGACGGCAGCGGCACGCTGTTCAGACAACCAGATATTATATGCCTCCGCACCCATATTGTCTGTAAATCCTTCAATCACGATATTTATTTCAGGTTGCCAGGTCATGAAATCACCCAGTTTGCGTAGAGCAGGTAATGCTGATTCCTGAAGATCTGCAGAGCCTGAACCGAATTGAGTTCCCTCGAGGATAAGATTGAAGGAGATTTTCGAGACCACTGTAGTGATCTGTGTTTTAAGGCTGTCCGTACGAACTGTGGTACCATCTTCATCCAGGTAATCCAATGAACTGGTTACGATTCCTGTATTCTTGACCAATTCAAAATCATCTGGTTTGATAGCAATATCCAAGACCTGATGTGTTTCTTCTGTCCAATCACCAAATTCCCACTCCGTGGTAGAATCTACAGTGGCCACAGATGTAAGCGCTACACCATTCAAGCGAGTGCTGCTTTCGATGACGCCAAATCCAGGGGGTAGACTCTGATTGAAGTGAACGCTATCAGCCTCAACTTCACCACTATAATTGATGTCATAGCGGAATTTTAATTGATTGTATTCTGAATCATCGCCACCGGCATGGTAGAAATTCATTTCCACGCGACGGTTCTCAGTCCGACCTGCTTCGGTATCGTTGCTGGAGACTGGTTCGGTATCACCAAAGCCAGTTGCTGAAATACGCGCTACGTCTATTCTGCCAACGTTCACTAAGTAATCTTTGATGGCATTGGCCCGCGCTTGTGATAATGCAGCATTGTCAGCGAAAGCACCACCATTCCCGATTGGGATATTGTCAGTGTGGCCATTGATATCAAGGTTGATCTGACTCTGCCATTTCAGCAGTGAAGCCACCCGTTGGAGTTCTGCAATGATCTCACCCTGTAGATTGGCGCTTGCCGTGGCAAAACCGTAGCGAATCTCAGTCGTCCATGGCTTGTATGCAATAAGTCTAAATTCCTTGGTAATCATTTCGGTCTGCATCTCAAGCGTAGCCTGCTTGCTTATTGCAATGCTCAAATCCTGCTTCTTCAGTGGAATGTCCAGTCGAACACTGTCCCCTGATGCCAAGCCAAATTCCCAGGTATTTTCTGCTATATATAGTGAATCAGTATTGTGATCAGCAAACAGAGCATATTCTGGTAGGCTGCTCCGGTCAATACTTAGTACATGTTTTCCAAGTTCGACATCCTGGAAGGTGTAAAATCCTGTTGGGTCTACCTTGGTGCGCAGTGTATCATTCAGGGTCATAAATGCACTTGTTTGAACTTCTTCACCCTCATCAAAGACTGAATTTTCGTTCATATCGTAATAGACATAACCAAAAATTGTCCCTGGTAGTGCGGATTCACGAAGCGCAATGGATACCTTGGCGATACCACCGGCAGCGACTCTCACGATTCGACTCTGCGTGTCACCCAGGTAATCAGGTGAGTCATTGATCACTCGAACCATTTCTGGTAGTGTTCTCTCATTTATCCTGAGAACATGCATGGCTGCACTCACGTTCGGTACAGAGAACTTACCGTATTTATCTGTGCGGATGCGAGCACCAGTTTCCATGATGAGTTCAACATTGTGGACAGTTTTTTCATTATTGTCATGCACACCATTCAAGTTTGAGTCATAGTAGACCTTACCAATAATAAGACCACGATCACTGAGAATTCCAGGTCGTACCACAACTTCGGCGGTGGCCACATTGGATGTAACCTGATATCCCAGTAAGGTGTAGGCATAAGCCATTACTTCGTTTGTTGCAATGCCCTCTCGACTATTGAGACCAACAATGACCCTGTATTTCAGCTCAAATGTTTCATTTGATGCCAGCGTATCAGAAATGGTCCAATTCAAAGACAATCTGTCTTGTCCACTAAATTGCTTTGATGGTTCAGTTTGTTTAACACCGTTAAAATAGCTGCTACCCTTTCTAAGCTTGAAGCCGCGGGGTAGGAGATCATCAAAAGTGAAATTCTGGACTGATTCAGTGGCGCTCAGATTGGTTACACGAACCGTATAAGTGATTACATCTCCTGGCTCCACAGTGCGCTTATTAGCCATCTTTTCCAATCTCAAGTAGGGGAAGATAATATTCGTTTTTGCGCGGGAGCGACCGTTGTCTGAGCTATAGCTGGTATCGATATTATTAGTGACCATAGCGATATTTTGAATCTGTCGCAGGGGTGCACCTGGTTTAACATAGGCCTGTAAGTGAAATTCAAGCGAATCACTTATCATCAGGCTATCGCGACTGAACTGGATTTCATTTGTGATAATGTTATAACCATCAAAGCGAACACCGGCAGGGAGAACCATGCTGGAGTCAATGAATTCCAATTCGCTTGGAAGCTGGTCAACGACTGTAAATGAACTATTCCAGTTCTGAATAGCTCTCAGATAAATAGTATAATCCAGTGTGTCACCTGCAGATGCCTGTGACTGGTCAACTTCCTTATATATATAGAAGGGGGATTGTCTAATAGCCATATTCGCATTCACAACGTAAACACCAGGTGTGGTTAAATTCACCTTGAGGCTTGCGTTTGAGAAAGAGCGAGAGCCATTATTAGCCACGACCAACTCATATTCACCAGGCAGAAGATTTGTAAAGAAGTATTGCCCAGTTGAGTCAGTATAAGTAGAATCCCCGAAATGATGATCAGATGCCTTGCCAAGTTTTAGTGCAACACCCGATGAATCTGGGTTACCATAGAGATAAACCAGTATGCTATCTTCGTCAATGATCTCACCACTCACACCATCATAGATCCACCCCGAGACTGAATTCAAGTTTGTTACAACTGATCCTTCGTCTGGCGTTTTGATGGCTATCTTTTGTGTATTAACGATGCGTTTTCCATCCGCATCAATAAGTGTATATCTTATTGTATAGAGATCATCACGCAGGATGGGAATGAGATAATGTCCATCCACATCCGTTGTGTCACATGCACACATGGTGCTTGATTGACTCCCGATCAGCTCAACCACTACGCCTTCCTGGGCTATACCCAGGGTATTGGTAATGATACCTTCGAAGGCTCCAATGAGGAATATTACTTCTGTGGTACCTACTGCATATTTGGTTTCAGAGTATTGTGCTCTGGCTGATAGGTTTGCTGTGACAGGATCATCCACGACGGTATCGGAGATCAGCGTACTGAAGGCAAATCCATTCTCTGTTTCAATGGTGGCCATTGAATCTGGAATGGTTCCGGCATTAGTGAAGAAATTCACCGGAATACCATTTGGTGCAGGATTCCCTAAGAAGGTATATACTGCTGCTTTCAGCTTGGACGTCGAATGTCCATTGCCTAGAATCTGATATGGTGACGCTGTGAGTGAGAGTGTCAGGGGCAGAATATTGGTTGTTCTTGCTTCTGCCAGTACTGCCAGAGTCTCATTGGATTGAGCCCAGGCACGATTGGGAATGAATTCACCATCATTCAGATTTATTGGTACGGAAGCGACGACACTTACGGATCTACTGTCGTTGACATTCATAGATTCCAAATCCCAGGTGATGATCTTTTTGACAGCATCATAATCATACTGATAATTGTCTGAGATGCTCACCAGGGTTAAGCGTTGATCAAGTGTATCTTTCAGAACCACAGCGCTTGCCACGTCTGAGCCCACATTTGAAAGCGTAAGTTCATAGTTGACTGTGTCACCGGGAAGGACCTCAATATCGGCTGTTTTTGACAGTGTCAGGATTGGCGCTGAGATAACTCCCAGGCCAGTCGTGGCTGAAGCGACAGAAGCGGCTCCTGATTCTCCACTAAAGACAACTGCGCTATTCCCAATCTCCGTCCCATTTGAAATGACGTCGAGAGCTTTCACCTCTACACTGTATATAGGTAGAGTCTCCATTGTCAGGGTCGAATTGAGACCAGCTTTATTTGTTTCAGTGTTGGTGCTTTGCGCATCGATATCACCGATCTCCCATGAGACTGTGTGATTGATCGAATCATAAACACCACCGAAATTTGTAGATACAAAGGTCACATATTCTGAAAGTGAATCAAGGAGTACAACATTTGTTGCTGTTATATCTCCAGTGTTACCAACTGTAATAAAGTAATGAAAGACATCACTGGCATTTACAGTTTCTGTGCTCGCTTCAAGAGTGATGTTTATCTCCGGCGCATGCACAATTGTTATAAAATTAGAAAAATCCTTCGAACCCTCGGCACAATCGATGAAAGCCAGATCCACAATTTGATCTCCACGTTTGGCTGTGTCTGAGACCACACCATAGAAGCTTACTTCACTACTATCACCGGGAGCCAGAGTACCTAAGGACCAGGTGACTTGATGTGCTGATTTGTCATAAGCTGCATTGGCAGATCCATTGATGAATTCCACCAAACCATCCAACTCGTTGACAAGCTCAATAAATCTGGCATCGCCCCAACCATCATTCTTATATGCAATGGTATAGAGCAGCGTATCACCAGGAGTAGTTACCGCATCCGTTGTAACATTAACACTTAACAGAGGCGCGGAATTGATTGTCTCAATCTCAACGATAGATTCGTTGGAACGAACCGCATCTTGACTACGAGTTTCAACCCAGGCAACGTTGCTTAGTGTAAATGTACTTGGACTATCTTTGCTGACTATCGTTGTGATATCAACATGAGTGCTGGCACCAATGTCCAGCGAATTCAATGCCCAGCTTACAATGTGGCCATTGATATTGGCAGGTGGATCGCCAAAGAGGATATCCAGATATTCAGGAAGTGTATCAATTACAGTAACAGAGCTTAAAGGGAAGTTTCCGGTATTGTTCAAGGTAATACGATAAATCAGGGTGTCTCCAGCGGAGACAGTATCCACAGAAGCGGCTTTCAATACATACAGACCGAAGACCGAATCAACTTCGGTGACGACAGTATTAGACACTAATTCACGAACCGTGTCGTGAAAAGTGTACTGCATCGCCACCGAGTTGGATATCTCGGTCTCGCTCGGAGTTTGAGCGAAAGCCACCGCTCCCATGAGGAAGAAGAGTGAGAGTGTCAGTAGACGTCTCAACTAAGCCTCATGGGAAAGGTGTGGAGGGTTTAATTTATCGTTCACGATTACCTTACGGCCCTATAGTTAGTCTATAGTTACCTGAAAGGTGAAGGTGACATAAGACTGGAGAGCGCCTGCTCCATCAGGATCGGCGGCCAGGTTTGTCACAGTGAAAGTGACTTTACCATTTGCCCCACCAGCATCATATTCACCTTGGTCAAGACCATCATCATCTACGAGAGGTCCGGCTGACCCAGTACCTATGGCATACGTCATGGAACTTGCCACATAGCTTGTGTTCGTAGGAATCAGATCTTCGATGCTGATGTTGGTTGCGACACCGGAACCGTGATTATACACGACAATCGAATATGTCAGGGTTTCGCCTGGAGCTGCATTTGCTTTATCAACATCTTTCACAATCTGCATATTGGGAATAGCAACTGTAATAGCAATCGGTCCCAGTGTGTCTGTGACGCCACCGTCACCAACACTTGTGGCAGTGATAGTTACAGCATAGGCATCTTCGTCTGCGGCTGTGCCGGGAACGACGATGGTTGCGATGATCCAAACAAGGGTATCATCATAAGCGAGACCTGCATAAGTATCACTTCCAAGTGTACCTGCAGCTAGCTCATCAGTATCAAGAACACCGTCTTTATCAAGATCTACGTAAAACTCGTAAGTGAGTGTAACGTCGTCACCTGAGAAAGTAAAATCGTCAGTTCCGTTACCAGTGTTATTAAGGCTAAAGCCATAGAAAACAGTATCGATAGGTGTAGTGAATGAACCCGATGTGGCGCCATTCTCTACGATAGCTACTGCATATGCTTCACTAATAGCAACCTCACCACCCTCACTGTCATCGTCAGGAGTTGGATAGCCATTTCCTCCGTCATCTTCATAGTCAACAACGGGTTCACTGGGAACTGTGATTGGAGCTACGAGGTCAGAATCGAGAGTTAAGGTGTAGGTGAAACATGCATCTTGGCCAGCTGGTACATCATTCAGAGTAAGGATCAAGCTGCCACCAGCACTAACTACAGCACCATCGGCGTTGGTATCGGTTCCACCAAGCTCAGCAGTCAGCGTTGTTGTTGCACCACTGTTGTAGCTGATATCCACACTGATATTTCCAGTTACGTTAAACTGGGCATCAATGGGTAGGGTATAGACAGGATTGTAAGCTGTCAGTGTACCATCATTGGTCAAACAGACATCGTAAGTGACAGGATCACCAGCATCAAAAGGACCACCGGAAGGCGTCTGTGTGATGACCAGGTCTGCAGCTGATCCAGTTGTGATGTAATCTTCTGAGTCAGAAGGTAAAGCACCAACGGTTGAGGTGGCTGTAATGGTAACAGTCACATCATCGGCATCAAGAACACCTTCAGCATTGTTATCAGTAACTTTGAGAACCAGGTTTTCAGTTCCGGCTAAGAAAGTAAGACCAACGCTGGCGCCTGTTGCAACAGGTGTATCACCAGCATCCCAGAGGCCATCATCATTTGCATCGATGAATAGCTCTGTTGTGAAGGTGCTTGCACCACCCAACACAGCGGAATAGTCCACAGTGTAGGAGTCATCATCGTTACCCGTATTGGTAAGAGTGATGGCGTATGATACGTAGTTAAAAGCATTCACAGTCTTGTTAAATCCGTCTGTAATGTGACACCTCCTACAGAGGACACAGTGGTTGTGACTGGATCAGAGCTCACACTCCCCATGTCATTTCCGTTGACATCGGCGTAGGTACCAGTTGCAACGTTTGTGATGGTTGTTCCAGCCGGTGTAATGGCGAATACCATCTGGGTCGACAATATCATGACGACCATGGCGGTTAAGAAGCGTACAGGTTTCATTTTAAACCCTCCTTGTGTTATGCTTCGTTTGTTGTTTGTGTTTACATCTGTGTAAAGCCACAGAGTGGCAATTTTTTTAATCTGTGTAAATGTTTTCATCAGTTCACCTCAACCATGAATTCAAGATTTTTATAATTTTGGGCAGGTAATTCCGTTTGAATCAACCATCTGATGTGGCTGATCATATCGGCAGTAGCGTTCACTTCGATATTCTGCCCTGCGGCATTTCGGACGATATAGGTCACGGGCCAGTTGTGATAGCTGACACCACCGTCAATGGAGTATTCGATGATTGAATCCTCACCTTTGGCTGTCGCTGCCAGATAACTGACACCCTGAGGTATTGGATCTGTGACCACAGGTTTGGTCATGATGCCGGATCCAGCATTACGGGCCTGGAGTTTATAGCGAATGGTATCTCCAGGAAAATACGCGATATCGTTTGTACCGGATCTCTCGTCCGTACTCTGATTAACTTTTTCCTCGCTGAGGTCAATGACCAACTGAGGAGCACCCTGCGCCAGACCGACTGTTGCCAGCAGGACTGTGAGCAAGAGTGTTGTTACGGTTCTGTGTTTCATTGGAAACTCCCATGTCTGTGCAAAACCGGTCACGTTTGAAGCGAGTGTTTCAGAAGAACGTGATGTCAGTTTGGCGTTTTTGGAAAACTGAATAATTGGCATAAAAAATGCGACCTCCTGGATCGCACTTATGGCACGCAGTGATCGCATTAGTGTGCCAGTGATAAAATTTTGTGCTACCCCCATCTGAAGAGTTAGTGACGAATTTTGTCCTGGGGTTACAGAATTGCACTGAAGAATATGCTTCAGAGTCTTGATTAATCTTCTTATATATATACTCAGTCTCATCGCGCGTATAAATGACAAATTCTATGCCATTTTTACTGATATATATCACATGTATATAACTGGTTGTTAATATGGAAGTAATACACTGTTAGTATTAGCAAATATTAATATTACACACGTGAGGCAGTCATATTTATATGACAAATTTTTGATGACTATTGAAGAATAATATGACAACATTCATTTGCCTTTATTTCTGATCAATATTTTGGATTCAAGAACAGGCAATATTGATGACTGAGAAAATCATCGTTTTTGCCCTAAAAGAGCGATTGTGTCAAGGCAGCAGGAGAGTATTTTTACTGCCATGGAGAATCCTGTTTATTCACTTTCAAAAGAGGTCCAGAAAGCACTTTCTGAGGGGAGCCCAATACTGGCTCTTGAGTCCACCATTATTGCCCATGGTATGCCATATCCGGAGAATTTAGCCTTCGCTAAGGAGGCCGAATCCTTGGTCAGAATAAGCATAGCCACCCCGGCCACTATCGCCATTTTAAATGGTGAGGTCTGCATCGGTCTGGATGACGGACAGTTAGAGATATTGGCTTCAGATAAGGCTGTAAGTAAGGTTGCCACCCGGGAAATTGGTCTCACACTGGCCCAAAAGGGGAGTGGAGCAACCACAGTTTCGGCCACCATGAGATTGGCGCATCAAGCCGGAATTCAAGTCTTTGCCACAGGGGGTATTGGTGGTGTTCATCGTGGAAGTGAGATTAGTTTGGACATTTCAGCTGACCTCATCGAGCTATCCCGCACGCCGGTGATTGTGGTATCCGCGGGCGCCAAAGCCATTTTGGATCTGCCAAAGACCCTTGAATATCTGGAGACCATGAGTGTTCCGGTCATCGGTTTCGGTACTTCAGAATTCCCGGCATTTTACTCGCGGAATTCCGGTCTGCAACTTCCATCTCGCCTGGATGATCCAATACTCATTGCGAGAGCATTTCTGCATCAACTTCAAGTGGGTATTTCAGCTGGTATCCTGGTGGCGAATCCCTTGCCTGCGGCATATGATATTCCTTTTAGCGAGATGGAGATACATATCCAGCAGGCCGTGCAAGATGCTGACCTTCAGGGGATTATAGGAAAAGAACTGACGCCCTATCTTTTGGGGCGTATTGTTGAGCTCACAGAGGGTCGCAGTCTGGAGACAAATCGGGCACTGGCCTTGAACAATGTTGACCTAGGCTGTAAAATTGCGAGGGCGCTGACAGAACTCGCTTGAATTCGCTGGTGTTGAAACTATATTCTTGCCGCTTTTTAAAAGTTGTATGATTCATTCCGGAGATTGAGTATGTCGAAATCTCCAGGTTCGAAGGCACGAAACAACAAATACTATTTGGTGCTAATTTTCATACTTCTGTCCGCCTACGCTTCACCAGCCACCTTTGGCTGGGCTCAGCTTCGGCGTGACTCGCTTAAATTCTGCCAAAGGTGTATTCTGGAGGCAAAAGTCGCGAGGTGTGGCCCTTCGACCGGCTCAGGATAAACTCCGTCCGGTTAGCGCATCCCGACTTTATGTCGGGAGGGCCGGGTTCACATTTCGATATTTGACAAGAGATTGGATATTTAAAGTCCGCCTTCGCCTTCATTTCATTCAGGCTACGGCGCGACTCGCTTAAGCCTGTGATTTATCCGGGTTCATAGCAAAAAATGACGCGAGGTGTGGCGCAGTCCGGTTAGCGCACCTGCTTTGGGAGCAGGGGGCCGGAGGTTCGAATCCTCTCACCTCGACAAGATTAATCCCCATTGAAACCCCATAAGAAACAAATACTTGTGGGGCTTTTATTTACCTCAAATATGCTCCTTTATTGTTCAGCGAAAAGTGCACAAAGATGCATTAAAACGGCTAATATCGGGTGATTTTACCGCTTGGTGGTAAGTATTTGGTGGAAAAATTACCACCATGTAAACTTGCTCAGATAAGTCTATTATTGGTTGTGGTGAAATTCCGCCAATTATGTCTAGAGTTGCAAGTTGGAAAAATAGTGGAAAAAATCCTGCATCTGGCGGATCACCATCGACAAAAGTCTCACGAATGTTCAAGAAAGTGGCCAAGGGCGCATAGGTTGACCCCAGGAAGACGTTTCACAGCCTGAGGCATACCCATTGCCCCCCGAATGCTCATTCAGACAGACAATGTCTGTTATGGCGCCGCACATCCATCCCAAATGAATAGGAAAAGCAAATTCGTTCTTCTCAACACGGAGGAAATGATAAACCGGTCCTATATCACGAGCAGGGCAAAGGTGGTTACAAAAAATGTCTGTATATTTAAATCGGCAAAAAAAAATGTTGGCGTGAAGAGCTGGACTTATGATAAGACTATCGCCATCCAATATTGCGGGAATCGACCGTTTGAACTAGCATTAGGATTTGTAAATTGCTCACTTTTGTGTGGGGCTTGTTTCGCGTCTGGCTATTCTTGGGGCGATAGATATTCAGGTCATAAAAGGATTTCCAGGGATGTCCCGATAGAAACAGTAGTCAAGGATTATGAAGCAATCCCACAACCGTCAAATAGCTCATACAATAACCAACTAGTTGTCGGTCAGTTGCTATACTAGGGGACTCTGTTGAGCCATAACGGGGAAATCAAATCTTTACAGCTCATTAAGGGCCAACAAAGAAAATGCCAAGCCCACGAAACAGTTCATTGGTGTCCCATGCTAACCTGTTTTCTTAAAGCGAAGTTATATAGATAACTCGAGAATGTTATTTTTGTGGACAGGAGTTAGGGGTATTTCAGAGTACTGGTCTTTAAAGTATTGATACTTTGAATCGTCATATCCCTTTTGATCATATTTGATCTCATAAGCATTCTTTTCAGCAATAATGAAATCAACCTCCTGTCCTTTTTGTGTTCTCCAGAACTTAATATCTTCCAGTGGATAGTGATCTAAGAATAATCGAAACGCATAGTTTTCCAGAAGGTCACCCCTATCCTCTCGACTCGCGATGGGTGAGAAGTTGTTCATGAAATAATTCCGGAGACCAAGGTCATTCAAGTAGAGCTTGGGCATTTTCCGCAACTCCTTTGATGAATTTCGTGAATATGGTTTGACAATTGAGACATGGAATGATTTACGCATGACCTTGAGATAGGCTTCAACGGTCATTCTATCTATCTTTAGATCGTTTCCTACTTCACGAGAATTAAACAAGCCAGACTGACTGGCAATGATCGTCAACAGTTTCATATAGATATCAGGGAACTTGAGACTTGCCTCTAAGGCATCCTTCTTAACATAGGAGTCTGAGATTTCTTTTAGAGCTGCTTGCTTTTCATTCAGGTTTGACTCTAGAACTACATCAGGATAGCCCCCATAAATCAGATATTCATTTAGCTTTCTATCCATTTCACTCTTGTGAACCAGGGGGAGTGAGCCTGAATTGACAAATTGAATCAGCTCCTCTCGGTCTTGGAATTGTAAAAACTCTGAGAAGGATAATGTGGGAAGCGTGAAAATCCTCTTTCTGCCTGCTAAAGAATCCTTAAACTTTTCATCTATGTAGAATGCTGAGGACCCTGTAACAACCATCTTGAGTAGATTCTGATGCTCGTCATAATGATATTTTAAGAAGTTTGATGGATCTTTAAGGTATTGAATTTCATCTATGAAAAGAACCATTCTCTTCTCATCATTAATAGGCGGAATAATTTCAAAGAGCTTATCCGGGTGCTCATTGAGTAGTTCTAAATATTGAGGGTTTTCCAGAGTGATGTAATGAGTGTCTTTCCCGAGTCGCTGCACCTCTGCCTGCAACTGTTTGAGCAGGGTTGTTTTACCCACTTGCCTTGCGCCAATTAATAGCGTGATTTGTTTTTTGGAAATGTGTGTATTCAATTTCTCGAAAAGTGACCTTTTTTCCACGAGTATCCTCCTATAGACATTTCATCTTATCCGAGCTTGCTTTAAATGTATTCGCATATTATCCCAAAAAAAGACATTTTCGTTCGCATATTATTCCAAAATTCAAGTATTCCATTCGCATATTATCCTCAAATATGCGAATGGAATATAGGCGTCAGGTATAAAATTGCAGGAATTGGGTAGTGAAAGTTACCTAAAACCGGCAATGTCGTACATGGAAGACATGTTTGTATTAATCAAATATCGTACCTATGCCATCCGAATGCTCATGCAGACGGACAATGTCTCTACGTGCAGCAGCTCCTTAGGCATGAGAATTGTTGAGGTCAGCATTACAGGAGAAAACTGGTGGAAATCAGATCCGTGGTTAAGCTCCAGTTGGCACCAGTAACACACGCTTACTTAATCAAGGATCAAGGTGTCATGTTCTGGTATGAAGGTGAAACACCTGAATATGATCCAGTCCAAATGAAAATTGAAGATGGAATACTAGAAGAATTCCCGCGCCCCCTGTTAAGGGACAGGAAAACGATTCGAATATATATGGACGGCGATCGAGAAAATTGTATCCGCCATATCAATACACGTATCGCCAACTTTCTGCTGGATGAATATGAGAGGAATATGGATGCTGCTCCAGATAAAGTGATTGAACTTTATGCTAAGAAAATTGATTTGTTTTATCACTGGTTCTGGAAGCAAAGAAGGAAGTCCAACGAAAAAATGTTTGAACGGTTTCTACGCCATGTGAAGAGTCGCCGCAGGAGGTCTGAAAAACTAGCGACCTGGTATACTCTCAAAGAAGCAGCTGAATATGCCAGAACTGGAGTCACCAAATTGCGTGAACTCATCGATGAGGGGAAGTTGAGATCCTATCGGCTTGATGATGCCAAGTCGAAATCGACTATTCTGATTAATCGTAAAGATCTTGATGCCATGATCCTGTTTGATAGGTCTAGCGGGCTTACTAAACGTCAGCAGGAGAGACTGTCATCTTATATGTAATAGTCACGACTTAATCTGACAGAAGTAGCTAAAAAATCCTTGTCTATTGGTGTTATTGATGATAGGAATAAATATCATACCCTGGCTCAGAAACGTATTCTGGAAGGTTCCCAAAACAATCTGAAATTGATCGTCGCTTGAATTCATCTTGGTTATTATCATTGTAACCTGAGAGCTTGTTAAAGACAGAGAGCTCATTGAAGATATACAAAATGGATTCCAAAATCGGTGCTTTAAAATTTTCATCCTCAAAAAAGTATTTCAAAAGCTTAAATGTTGGATGGAACGGGGAAAACGGACTCTTTTCAGAAGTCATGTCATACTCTAGCAGCAATTGAGATCTTACGCTATTCCAAAATGCAGAATGGGACCAAATGGATCCTGTTACTGGCCCGGTTTTAAATAGCTGGTCGACAGCACTAATCTTACTTGATAGTTTTTTACGTTGTGCCTGCTCCTTTTCTATCAGATGCTCACAATGAATGCTTTTGGAACAAAGAATGGCGAGGAGATACATCATTTTACCAAAGCGGGATTCATCTTGATGTTCCTTGTTCATCTCGAACAAGTGGTTTGATATTTCATGAAGCTTTGTTCTATATTCAGAAAGGTCCGTATTAACTATTAATATCGAATCCTGTTGGGCATGCGTTAGAAACTCCTCTTCATTAGAAAGGCTAGGGATTGTCCAAGGGATGGGGGCCACTTCTGTATATACTAAATTTCCGGTGGATTATCTTCTTGAAATATTATCCGATGAATATACGGCCAAGTCTTCAAATGCCTCGATTGAAGCCCATGCATAGCAGCATTATTGTTAGATAATCATTCAAATAACAATTGAGGTGGCATTCTGTGCATGCCAAGCTAATGCAGCTTTTGCTTTTACTGTGAGTTCACATTCCGGAAGAATATTGCTGGCACCCTGCTTTAATGCATCATAGGCGTTTTGAGTAATCTCGTACAGATTTTCTGAAATCGGAACTTCCAGGATGATTTCATCATGGATAGCGTTTACTAGGTACTTAGATAACCCGACCTCATGCATCTGAAGAATCCATTCTCGAAAAATCTCATTTGCTGTTGCAGCTACAAGATACCCTGCCGAAAGTCTTATTTTTTTGTATAATGGTATCTTGAAACCAAGGGGGGTGGGAGTCGTAATTCCGTATTTTTTACCATGTTTAGAGGTTAGCTGCATAATTTCATAGTATCCAGGGAATTCCTTTAGCTTGTCCTTGAATAGTTTCAATTTGTACGGACTCATTTCAGCTTTTTGCATGATCGTTTTTCTGCCAGCACCGTTCAACTGTGCATACAGGGCAATCTTCATATTTTTCCTTTGAACTCCGATTTCCCTTCCCACTCGTGTAAAAAAATCTTTATCAGGATGTTTTTGTATTTCCTCTTTACTATGCTGCTTCGCCAGCCCGTACAGAACTTGCAGGTGCATCTGGCTGATATCAATCCATAAAAATTGATATCCGTCTCTTGCAGTAATTATCTCACGGAGCGATTTGGGGATGGTCTGCGGGCTTGGATCAATTAGAAAGTTCCCATGAGTTGTCGTGTTAAGGATTGAATAATGGAATGAAAGTGAGAATTTTCCTGTTTGGGATATGTGTCGACGGAAATTTTCAAGTGTTTGTAGAAAATAGGGTATATCAAGTAGCTTTTTAATCGACGATCCACATGCTATATCGGCAAGCAGACTTTTTAAATCATCCCTTGACCAATCAGGTGGCAAACTTAATGAAACTTTCCCATTATTATCGAGTAGTTGTCTGACAGAATTTAGAACGAATTGTGGCGTGACATCTGCATATTTTTCACGCCATTTACTTCCCGGGTCCTTGTATTTAAGGCATCGGACGAAGTATTTATAATCCCAGTTCTCTTCAGAATCAGTTGGCACCTCATTTCTTAACCACCTTTTGAGATTTCTGCTTTCAACACCTTGCAAAGTCGAATAATAATCAAATTTATCTTGAAGACGCGCATAATCGACCTGATAGCTACGTAATCCCATATATCGCAAAATCGGTATTACCTTTTCAATCTGGAGAAAGTGTTTGTCCGTACTAATAATTTTAGGATTGAATACCGATTGAAGTTTGCTCAACATTGCTTCTTCTAAATCATCAATGGCCTTGCCTTTTCGAGAGATTATTGATCCTGGCCATTTCCGCAACTCCTCAGGCTTTAATAGAGAAAGCATCAATAATTCAGGGATACATAGTTTTTCATGGATAATTATTGATTCTAGCCTGTAGCTAATAAGTGGATTTGATTCAATCTCTGGTCTAGCAGGTAGATACGAGGCAAAGTCAAAATCATTAAAATTTGCTAAATAATCCTTTTGGTTAAAAAAGGCGTCTCGAATTCTTCCATGATCATACTTTGACAGACTATCCGTCCTGCGAAAATAGATATCCTCATCTAATTTTATTTCAGTGTACCCTTCCATATTATTTTTGTGAATCCATCCCCGCAACTCAAACTTACCTATATGCCGGCGAACAGTTTTTGGAGACTTGCCTGATATCCTAATTATCGATTGTTGATTTGATATTCCGGACTGTTGGTGGTTAGCCAATAAAATGGCTAAAAGAATATTACCTTCGTACCGTGAAAGCTTTTTATCTACACAGAAGTTGAACCAGTCAAAGAACAGTTTAGTAGGGATTTTTACAAAACTCGCTTTCTCATAAGGAAGTAATCGAGCCTCCTTTATTAAATTTGAAATGAGTAAAGTCTTTTGAGCGTATTTCATCCCATCAAAATATTTAACCTTTTCTACTAGTCGTGCTGCAAGGTCCCGTATCTCTTCGTTAGATGCCTGTTCACCAAAGAGCCTTGCTAGTTCATTTCTTATCATTGATGTGACTTTCCGGAAGATACTTTTCTGGGTTTTGAGGTCTGAAGCATTTGACTTATATCCTTTTAAGAACTGAGCAAGGCTGAAACAAAATTTCTCAACGATATAATCTTTGCGATTAGTAGACAATGGCATAGTCAATTCCTTGCATATAATTGATAATAGCAAACATATTTCCCTCTCTAATCAATGGTTCTAGGGCAAAAATCCGATAATAATGTAAATATTCGCTCAAAACGGGGCTTAAAGCAACAATGAAGAACATTTTTCCCCCGTGTTTTTCTGCTTTGGCGGGGTGGACCTGCTTGGGTTGTGTTGTGTGCGGTTTTATGTGTATGTGTTCCCTTGTCCTCTTTGGTTCGAATGGGTGCCATTGTGTGTTTGTTGTTGCCTTTTGCTCCTTCTCAATTTTAACTTCTCTTCTGGATCTAAGATAAAAGTAAGGTGTTCCTTCCTCTAGCAAAATATTATGTTCACATCTTTGTTTTTCCTATGAAGTTGTTAATTTTTTTTCTTACCCTACAACAACCGTCAAATACTTGACCGCCGGTCAACTTTTTGTCATATGTAATTGGGATCAACCAAGAAAAAAAAACTTATGGAAAAATAAGCTCTCATTTGGCGATATGAAGTATGGAGGAACCCCTCCATTGCTATCAAACATTTCATATCAAAAAAGGAGAAAATCATGAGCCCCCACACAAAGCCGGTGGAAGCTGCTGTAATTGTATCAACAGTCAGTGATGCTGAGATACTGACAGAATATGTTAGAAGGTTCACAATAAAGGCTGGTGAATCAATAGGATCTGCAAAGGTGGCTGCAAACCATTTCAGGGCATTCTTCGCGGATGCCAGCAAGAAGGAGCGCTTTGTCGTCTGCTACCTCAATTCCCAGTATCAGCATTTATCGACGGAGGTGCTGTTTGAGGGTTCGTTGACTAGTTCTGCGGTGTACCCAAGGGAAGTGATCACCCGAGTGCTCGAACTAGGTTCAGCAGCGATCCTGATATGCCATAACCATCCCAGCGGACTCACGTCTCCGAGCTCAAGCGATCGTGCGGTGACCAAGAAACTGCAAGTTGCTCTCACCTCAATAGACACTGAATTATTGGACCACCTGATTATCGGGGAGGAGCATTACAGCTTCGCCGATAACCATTTACTGTGAGCCCCCGCCTCCACAACACAAACCCCACACCAAAATAACAAAATAACACATCACCGGAAACCCTGTTGAAGATTCTGAGTGAATTGACTCACATCCTCCACCAGGAAAAAAACTAGGGATTTTGGCGATATGTAATGTGGGAGAGAACCTCTGTTCCCAAAACCACATAACAAAAAAAAAGGAGTCAAATCATGACGCTGCTTCTACATCAGGGCGGGAAACAATGTTCTTTGCAAGATCTTAGGGACATCCCCATGCCTGCAGAAACCCGCTCATTTAAACCGGTGAGCCATTACGATCTCGGTGTTAATATCGCCAAGGTGGCCGGAGACCTGCTCTCTGAATTCACATTAAAGAGCAGCCAGTACGGAGTTGCTCGGGATGGTGGTCAGCTATTTGGTGTCCACACATTCCAGAACTCAAATACCGAGCTCGGATTGTCCATTGCTTTTCGCAACAGCCTGGATAAGTCTCTTTCAGTAGGAATGGCATTCGGCAGTTCGGTGTTTGTTTGTGATAATTTATGTCTTCATGGTGAAGTCGTAAGAATGCGTAAACATACTACCAACGTCATTTCTGATCTGGAGGAGATGATCCTGACAGGCGTTTACCGTGCCAGGACATCCTTCATCAGCGCTGTTGATGATGCTAGACTAATGCAACAGATCGAGATCTCAACGGATGGAGCGTACCGTGCTCTTGGTCACCTCTTCGGTCACAAAGTGCTATCTCCCAGGCAAATGCCTGTGGCACTGAAGGAATGGAATCTTCCCTCTCATGAGGAGTTCGAGCCAAGAACACTTTGGTCGTTGTACAATGCCGTGACTGAAGCTCTGAAAAGTTCACCGCCTCAGAGCATTATGGAAAGACACATTCAGTTACATGCCCACCTCTTGCCCAATCAAGAACGTTGGTCAGCATGAACAGGGGTTTTTTCCGGGTGTTGATTGTTCTGGGACTCCAGCTACTGGCAACATTTACAGAAACTGCCTTTAACAAAGCAGCAGATCGTGAAAGAAAGGAGAGATCCGATGACTAAACAAGAGATTCTGAAGATCGTGGAGCTGAGACAGTCAACGTTGAAAAATTGGCTATCATGCCCCATGATGTACAAGTTCATACATGTTGATAAGCTAGATCCGGCCTTCAGATATCCAGGTACTGTTCATGGCAGCGCCCTTCACCTAGTGCTAGCATGGCTCCATGAGGGTCAATGGAATGGAAACTTGAGGGGATTGTATACCAAAGCCCTGAACTACTATCTATATGCCTCTGAGGAAGAACACATCCCCGTGCGCTGGAAACGAGATATGGCTAAAGAGATTGAAGCCTTGAAAGTCAATGCGGTTGAGATCCTGGAGAACTACCGGAGCAAAGCTTATAACCAGGATGCGATTGTGCTGTTTTCTGAAGTGCAATTCCGCTGCCGTATCCTTGGGTACAACTTTACTGGCACAATTGATCAGGTGAGAAAGAACCTAGATGGTTCTGTTGAACTGATTGATTTCAAGTCAAGTAAGATGCGACCCAACTACTATGCGATCCCAAACGATATCCAGCTCAGCCTGTATGCCTATGCACTAAAGTGGGGAGAGCTACTGGTTGATGGCATCTGGGTAAAACCAAATATGCTGCTGGACTCAGTAGGGATCTACTTCTTGCGAGCCCATGAGATCTACAAGCGTAAGACAGGAAACAACAATATCGGCGATGAGAAGGGTGATCCCTTCATCAGAACCACGAAGAGCATCCAGGATCTGCGTGCATTTAGAACAGAAATACGCCACCAGCTCTCGGCGATGTTGAAGCCATGGTATTTCAGCAATACGGCCAGTTGCGTCTTCTGTGCTTACGCTGAGCATTGTGTGTCTCGCAATGAGAAAGTTCCAACAGAACAAAGTGATGCTGCCAATGAGTTATTGGCCGAATTAAACATGGCATAAGAGCCAGAAAGAAGGAAACATGAAAAATCACTTAATAGAAACAGACTCAGTTCACCAGTCCCTCAGTGTCGCGGGGTGGGATATTGAGGCTGAGTTAAACGGAATGACGGTAGAAACAAATCAGATGGAACTACCAAGAGTTCGTATTGAGCATAAGGACAATGGCCGTCATCGTATGTATATCGACAATCTTGAGAGCTACTTAGAAGCTGAGACTCAAGAGATCAAGCTGCCCAGTAATAAGTTGTCTGGCGTTGTCTTCGCAGAACAATCCATCCGGGCATTCTGGAAGGAAGGGGAAGAAGTACCTGCTTGTTCAGCCATCGATGATACTCCGAGAGGTAGCGAACAGCTCGCAGACAACTGTCGTCACTGTGAACACGGAGTAATCTCAGGAAAATGCAAACCCAAGATCAGACTACTGCTGCTGACTGAGCTTGATGGAGAGATTAAGCCACTCATCATGAACCTCTCTCCAACTTCCATCAAGCACTGGAATGCACACAAGAAAAAGTTGCAACGGTCCAACCTTCCTGTTGTGGCTGTGAATACTGTAATCGAACTGATCGATGTAAAGCGCAACGGATATCGATGGGCCGAGACAATGGTATCTATGGATGCCATAGCATCAAAGGAAATGCTCATTGCTGCCAGAACTGCCAGAACCGAGCTGGAAGCATACACAAAAGCCATCACGGAGCGTGACTTTGATGATGCAGGAGATAAACAAGCGGGTTAACAGTTAGTGACATTCAGAGTTGCGACGGTAAGACCACAAACGAGAAGAGGATTAAATTAATTCCTCTTCTTTAGCATGCACGAGGGTGAGGGAGGAGATATCCGTCTATAGCACCCAGGCCGCTTCCTCACCAGAATCAAAATTGACAACAACAGGGGCTATTACCTCAATTATTTCACTATTTGTTGATGTTGGTACACAATTATCCCTGGTTGGGAATCAATGTACCCCGGGCAGTACAACACAGTACCAGGATAGGGAAATGATGTACCTTCGTGTAAAGGTAAGCCTCGCTATTGATTTAATAATCCGGAAGCCAGGCAGAGTGTGAAAGAGATGAAGACTAGTGAGTGAAGTAATGTATCGTGCTCCAGGTGTCATTAATTCAATGTGTGATGATTGTAGAATGGTCGAAACGGACCATGAGATATTATTCGTATCTATAGGCAGGACATATGTAGAGGATAGTCTTTGGATCAACAGAGTGTATAGAACTATTAGATCAGATTACTGATGTTGAGACAGTTGTACGGGAAGGAATAGATGATTATATTCTGGTGATGAATAGGATAGTGAGATATCCATTAAGTTTTTTGCCAGAGATGAAGTCGATGAATTGTTTATCCAACTCGGAATAACCTCAAGGGAATTCTGTAGGGTTATAGTGCTACAACAGAACGTCGAGTATATTCAAAAAATCATGCGGAAAGAGATAACACAAAAAAGAAGCCTCTTTCCAACCAAGTAGCAACTAACAAGGAAAAGGAGGGCAAGATGACATGCAGGCTGGTTATTGAAAGACTGGAAATTAAGTGTGAGCGCTTAGAGTTTTATCGTGAAGCTATTGCTATAGATCTGCAGCAAGCTAATAGTTCTATTAGGATTCTACAGAACAGAATAGATAGAATGGACAGAAAGCGCCTGGAGAAACAGAACGATTTGATGAAACACTTATCGAAGGTCTCAAAATTATCAAAACCCCAAAACATGAAAGCAATGCGAATAAAAGCGGAATTATCAATAGGTGAGGTTCATAGTGAAACGGGGCTATCAAAAAGTGTAATTTCCCGAATTGAAAACGGAGAAATAAAAAAGCCTTCATGGAATACTCTGTTTAAGTTGATTCTCTTCTATGAAAGCTATGAGCAATACAGGTTATCAACGGTGTGTGAAAGAACCAGGCTTCAAAAAGTCACACAAAAAGCCCAACCATGGAGTGCTTTTATAATGTACAACGATCTCACGTTTAAGGGGCAATATCCCTATTAAAATCCAGTATCTCCATAAACTTCAGCACCTCTAATAAATTCCACTTATAGTATGCTATCATACTGTAGAATATAATATTTAGTATGGTTCCTTATTCGGAACACAAAAAACCACTCAACATGCTCGAAAACAGTGAATCCTGGCAGTGACCCCCCTCGAAGACCCCCATTTTTGTACCAAAATCGTGTTAAGCAAAATCATTATTGAAAAACACCAATTTGCTAAACCCCTGTTCCAACTACACTTAGAAAAAAACACCCCCCCCAGAGTAGGGGTTAGAGCCTGCGATGCTCGGTAGATATTTTGGGGAGAGCCAGCTTACTTCTATGAGACTCAAAAGATTTCTGGCAAAAATCTTTCGAATAATGTGATATGTAGTATGGAAAGCAGTAAGGTTCGAGCCCTAACAATGTGTTAAATCCAACCTCTTATTTTTAGACACCGGCCTGTCAATCCACGGGGATATGAAGACCAGAGTTTAAGAATAGGAGTAAGTTTAATAAATAGGAGGTGTAAAATGGATATAGAGAAGAATAATCCTCAGATCATAGCCGGGTTCAGGAAGCATTTTCCACTGGCTAAAAACTGGTTCCTCGATGCTGTAGTGGCATCTATAACCGGGAAGTATGTTCTTGATATCATAGCTATGGATGCTTGGCTGGAAACACAGCACGAAGAATATGCTGATCCATCTTCGCAGGAGAGCATGAGTGATCTTATTGGACGCGTGTATGGTGCTGAGGCATTGGCATTTATAAAGGAGATATTATAATGTATGGAGAATCAGGTTTTGGGGTCGCATTGACGAAATGTTTTTACTGCAATGAAGACAGTGATATTGTTCTTAATACTCGACTCACTAAGCACATGGCGGAGAAGGTCGAAGGGATGCATGGTAAAGTTATTAACAAGAATCCCTGCTCGAAGTGTGAAGGATACATGAAGCAAGGGATCATTGTTATCTCTATCGATGGTGAGAAGTCTAAGGGTGACATGGATAATCCTTATCGCATGGGCGGGTTCTATGTTATGTCCGCGGATGGAGTGCGTAAATCTGATTTTCATGAATAGTAAAAGGACATGGATTCAAGTCATTGTGTTGTCTTATTTCTCCGCTAATTGGTAATATTAAATATAATTTAATCACAATAATCTTGCCTTAATAATTCAGGTAACTATTTTCCCCGTGCGAAAAACCACATAACACAGGCAAATATTGTCTGTTCCCGGAACGGAGAACCTCCGGCAGGAAAGCTTGCCTTTGGGAGCTCCCTTCTGGGATAAATTCAATGTGGTTTTTCGCAACTCTGCTTGAGGCTCTCAAGGGCTTTTTGTAAGCCACCTCAAGTACAATTCTATACTTGGGGGTTGCGATGCGAAAAAATTCTTGTCTCCTAAATCTAACACTACTAATTATTCTTTTGATTGCCAGTTGTGACGTAAAGATTCAATCGAAGTCAGATGTTGATAAATTATGTCAAGCGAATGAGCACGAAAAACTCTATGAATGGGTTATTGTAAGATTGTCGTCTTCGACAATAGTGGAGATTAAACGAGATGACCCTCTTCTTTCAGATGCAATATCCTGTATAATCAGCTACTATAGGTCACTCGATTCTACCTCATCAGAGGCAAGTACAATTCGGATGTGGTTGTCGAATATGGAATCATTCCATTTTTCGAGATCTGGTGTTCGTGAACTAGAGACCATACCAAGGATATTCTTATCGAATCAATATCAGATCCAGGAATTTGAAAAGCTATTTATACTCTACATCGAAAATGAATCAAGTATCATTCCAAGCAGTATTGACAGTATGTTACATCACTATCAACAGAATCAATTTAGAACAGCATATGAGGATTTTATTTCTAAAAGGTTGACACGTAGAAAGCAACACGCAACCCTTAAATCACTCTTAGCAAAGCTATCTCCATATATACTGCCTCAAGAAGGGTCAGCCAACATGACTTGGTGTGATTCCATAATAGGATCTCTTGATAAAGAGATTGAGAGGGCTATCAAAGTCAAAGATAATAATGCTTTAAGGGCAAATGCTCTTGATAACCAACTTCAAAGACTAGAAAATGAACTTGATGTTTTGCAGGATGAACTTGAACGAATTAACAACTTTGATGAGGAAACTAATTCTCTTGAGAATAGGGTAAAATCCCTCAATCAGGAGAAAAATCGAGCATACAACGAAAATAGAATGACATCAGTTAGTGGAAATATTATTGGGCTATCCTCAAAAACGAGCTATAGCAATATTTATGAGTGTTCTGATAATCAAGGATATCATTTCTTGCTTGAAACTTTCTACACAAGCTTCAATTCTCAAGGCTCTTTCTCTGTATATGCCCAGAAACAGCCTGATGTTGCGATCACAACAGTAAATGGATTTCAACAGAATTGGGCAAAATGGGCTGAGGTGAGCTATGAAGACTATATAGAACATCTTGATGATCGCATTGCCGTAAAGGAAAAACTTGCAGAGGCTAAGGCATTACTTGAACAGCGACCAAATAAAGGACCCGTTGATATGGATAAAACGCTTAAACGCCAAATCACCCAAAAGAGCCTTACTGCAGTCAACCTAAAAGAAGTTCTTGGTTCACTCCGAATAACAACGGACCCCATTCTAGATGATTATGTGAGCTGGATCCCAGGGGGATCTTTTATGATGGGTAATAACTCAGAGAAGCAGAAAATAAATGCTTCACCCGTTCATGAGGTTTACCTGGATGGGTTCTATATGGGACGTACTGAAATTACTTTCAGTCAATACATCAACTTTCTGAATGATATTGATGTATCACAAAGCGGAATGTATAATTATCACAAATTGATTGAACTGGACTATTCAAGCGGTCCCATTACATATATGGACGGGTTTTATTTCAGCAGCAACAAAAGGAATACTAATTCGGATTATCCCGTTTCTAATGTGACTTGGTACGGTGCTGTAGAATACTGCAATTGGTTATCAAATAAGACAGGCAAAAAGGTTGCCTACATAATTTGGGATGAGGATGATATCGTCTGTGACTGGACTGCTAACGGCTATCGTCTGCCAACAGAAGCGGAATGGGAATATGCTGCTAAAAATGGTGATAGATCCAAAAGGCCGCTATCAGTGACAACCAATAAAGTTGTGGATAATTCTAGGGGAACACATCCAGTTGGCAACACGCAACCTAATGTTTTAGGACTTTATGATATGAGTGGTAATGTCTCTGAATGGTGCTGGGATTGGCATGATGGCTATAGATTAACAATGGAAGCTAATCCTCGCGGAGCATCGTCGGGTATAAATCGAATTATTCGGGGAGGTAGTTCTAATAATGCTGCTCGTAGTATTATGAAACCACGATTTAGCAGTGGCAGGGCTGGTTTTCGTGTGGTACGAGCCAACTGACATAAGCCACAATCCTTAATATATTGAATAAAAGGAGATAGACCATGTTTAAAATGCATCCAAAAGTAGTTGATATTACACACCAATTGAACATTGTTCAAAGATTGCTGCTTTTAATACCCGCAGCTGGGATTTCATATTTTATCACAGATACGATTGGTCCAGCATTTTTTGAGTCAATGAATGGTAGCCCCATGAACAATGGTCAACAACTTGCATTATCTCTAATGTTAATTGCAGCCATGGCTATACCTATTTTCCAAACAAACAAGGATAGAACAATTACGAATCTCCAGAAAATTATTTTTTTGTTGCCTACATATGGGGTTCTGTATATACCGAGTGGATTTATTGTTATGCTGATGCGTGATATGCATATCGTTGATTATCGTAATGACGAGGACTGGTGGATTGCAGTTACTGTAATGGCCACTGCTTCTGTTGCTGTATTTTTGTTTAAGAAAGAAGATATCAAGGTTGAATTGAACACGAAGGATTCAACGGGAGAAATGGAGCAAATAACTGGTGACCCTGCCACTTCACCAGATGGAGAAAATAAAATTACCCGGGAGGTTATGAGCCAGGGAGATGATGCGGAAAAGCAACAATCGCAGGTAGATCATGACATTAAGATCGAATTAAACCAACAGCTTGAAGCACTTGAAAAAGCGTACAATGTTGGGATACTCTCAAAGAGTGAGTACGATAGTAAAAAGTTATCTATCAATTCAAGGATGAAAGATATCTAACGAAATGGTTCTCGTCTCAGGTTGCTATTTATTATAGTTTAATCTTTAGACCTGTTGTTAATCATCAGAATAGTCCCAAACCACACCTTTGCTCAGTTTTTTCCGGTGCAGTCCTGGCTATATCTATACGATTTGCACACTTATCAGCAAAAACTCTCTGAATAATGCGATATGTAATGTGAGATAGACTAAAATTACATTTTCGCAAAGGTGAAATATGAATACAGAAATAAAATCTACAGAAGACAATAATTTGTCTAAATTAATTTTCGTCGGATTTGCTCTAGCAAGCACTAGTCTTTTCACGGCTTCCTCAATCCAAACCAAGAAGCACGAAAAGGCATCCAGGTATTGCCACCGTGAACGGCGTAAGAATGCAAAATTTACAACTCGTACAGCCCGCCGATTGATACGAGAAGTTTTTCCTGACTCCCGGAATAGAAATATCGCCATCCACCTGCATCCCTTCAATGCAAGTAGATTGGAAATTGAATTGGGGACCATTGAGGGTACACGAATGCTCTCAGAAGCCACGAGGAGCAAGTTTGTTGGTCACATCTACTATTGGGGTCGAAGGTACCACCCGAGACCGGTTCCTGCACGAAGTGGGGCATCTTAAGGACGATTACGAGGGGTGGCTATTACACAGAGATAGCTTTACCAGTGAATTTCAGGGTATCACCTACAATAAGACAGCTTCAATGCTCGGGATTAGTCTAAAAACCCGAATACTTCGGGGAATAGAAGTACCTGTTGAAGAATCTGCCTGGAATCAAGTGAGTGGGTCGATCCGAAATGAGAAGAATAAAACTGCAGCAGTTGATACATACAGACATGGACGAAATTCATACCTGTTGACCATGGCTGGTTTTGGATCACTGATTGGTGCTGTTTATGTTGGTACTAAGTCAGTTGTTGAAATAATAGTCGGGAAAGTGGTGGGACCGAGTTAATAGAACAGGGCTCATCATCCCGGAAAAATGACAATTTATTTTTGGAGGGGAATCGAATGCCAATATTAAAACCAATGAATTATAGCTGCAAAGAATGTGGCTGGAGTGCCGTAAAGATGGAGGGTGATCTTAAGCTTACAAGCCCCGGACCCAGGATCTGCCCTTCATGTGGTGGAAAGCTTGTTGAGAAGCTGGGAAGTTTTCTTGATATGCTCAATCCCGTTAAAAGAGTACGAGGGGTGCGATTGGATTTTCAACAGATTCGAAAATCATGAAAGAAGGTTTGAACACTCAGTAGTTTCTCACGGATTAGATGCTGCCAAATACGTATTTCACAACGCCCCGGATGAACATCACTGTTTTGCATGGGCTTTTCTTTTGATAAACTGAACATGCTGACTAGATTCACGCACTATTTAAAAATCTGGGGGCTAAACCTGAGTACTACATCAAAGTATATCTGTCACTCCTGTGGATATTCCGCACAAGCCTTGGATGCTCATGATAAAGCTCCAATTGCTACTGTAGATACTCGTCACTGTTTGGGATGTAAATCACTGGTTGAAGTTCCCATCGAATTTCATGGTGGTGGCTTGATAGATGATCAGGATTCTACTCCCGATTTCCTGAATCGGTGTCCAGATTGTAATTCATCGAATGTTCAGCCCTGGGACGCGAGGCATCCTTGTCCTAAGTGTGGTGAGCATATGACTAGTGAGTTGGCGAATTAGTAGAGTAGACTGGATGGGTTGGAGCATGGGTATGAGCCTGAGGAGATCCAAATGATTGGGGACACAGATAGAATGAAGCAGGAACAGAATTAGAAAATGAAATATGTTTTGATAATACTTCTTGGAATCTGTATATGGTACTACCTAAACGTATACAGGAAAAGGCAATTAATTAACTCAATGATTGAAGTAGTAGATCACGTAAAGGTCGGACTATACCAATATTTCCTAAGTCAGTTGGAGGGTAATGATCTCCACTACAATAAGCTCTTATCTGCCGCTGCAATTAACGGAATATGTACGGTTGAACATGCTTTAGGAAATAGAGATTCCGCAGTAATAGTTGCCCCGATTGAGAAACTAATATCACTGGAAATTTACTTACCTGAGAGATCAAACCCACATCCTGCTGAATTTGGAAGACGTGCAGTTAATATTTTTAAGAAGTACTTTGAGGAAAAATGATGAAAAAACCGTTGTTGCATGAGAAAGTATTTGTACAGGATACTCTTGAAATACTTGAAAAGGATTTGAAGAATATTGAAGAAATGATCCCTTACTTTGAACAGAGGGCTGTTAATTATAAGGGAGATGAGGAGGCATCTAAAAGGAGCCTTAAGACATTTCTTCAATCACTAAAAGACATGAAAGAATCGCTTCAAGCGGAAATTAGCAGAAGGAAGATAAAAAAAAGTTAGTCACTCCAATAAGTCGCAATTGCAGTATCGATTGGAATCACCGCTGACTCATTACTCATAAACTTATCCATAGATTCGATTCCTTTTTCGACGCATATAGAGTAAGGCTCAGCACCAATATCTTCGATCCTTTTAAACGCATTCAAACTTTGTTCTGCAGATAATCCAAAGGCTTCGAGCAAGGTTATTCCGGTTAATTTGATTACATGGCCTTCGTCAATCGATACCATGCGACCTAACCAAAATCCGCATCCAAATACATAACTCCAGAGAATTGAAAGGTTGTGTGGGGTTTTAGTTATTGCTTTGAATTTTGGGTTAAAGGGTAAGTATAAAGTGAAAGCGCTTGCTAAAACACTAAAAAGCAACTGATAGAACCGTTCATCGATCTCCATACTGCTCTGGGCAAGTTCCTTCTTAAGGTCAATAATTTCAATTAGAGACTCACCTATTTCCTTATGAACTTTAGCCATTTCTTCAAATAATTCGTCCATGATCTCTTGCTGATTTGGGTTCAGATTCAATGCGGACCTCCCCATAGCTTTATTCTTTTCACAATAATCATATCATATATCTGAAAGTGGACTTTGCTTGCTCTTATAAACGTGTATCAAGTTATAAAACCTGATAGTTTTTCATAATTAAATAAGCTCATCATGTGTGCTAACCTACCATCAAGATCCTTGCACAAGACTTGACTCAAAGTCTAGGTGACAATTCACATTCCCCGTTTGAATATCTAGCCATTCCGGCTACATTTACGCACGTTTAATTCAAAATGGTGGGGTACACATCTATGCACAAACAGCATGAACTCGAGCGATATCTAAGATTTGAATTACCATTTTTATTAAACCTTTCTCCCAGTAAACAGGTAGCTTGTGATCACATTTTTTACCATTTCTCGGATTGGGCAAAAGAGTTAGCTGAAACAGTACCTGATGAGTTCGACCGGTTCTTTGAAGGTTTTAAATCCCAAATAGACGAAATCTCAAAATGGAGATGCCCGAAGACGCATAAAATAATCCCAGTGTTAGTTGATGATTCAAAAGGGAATGTGGCAATTGCCAAATCTAAAAATGGTAGACTCGTCTACAGAATGTGTGAAAAGCCCACCAAGGCAACAACATGACCAAGCAACACTCAGTAATCGGTTCTATTGATGGGCCGCAGAGCATAACAACCATCAGAGGATGAATATGTCCAATACTTTTTTACGTATTGTCATACGTGCTATATCCCGCATAATAGCACTTATCATTGGTGGGTATCTAGTGTATCTCCTGCTTCAGTTAGGTTTCCTGGAGCTTTTGGAGTCCACAAATGGTATAAATCAAAAAATCGTTTTGCTTGGGCTGGTGCTAGTGTGGGGGCTTCTCGTCACGGGCATATCACTTATTGTTGTAAATATCTTACGGAGGTTAAATCTCGACTGGATATTTGGAGATGGTTCATAGACTTAATCAATTATAGGGCTGGTTTGTCTGCTGCCATATGACATGTAACAGGAATCGGCAGACCGTGATGAAATATTAACAGTAAACACTTTTATCTGACCAATCGACAAAGAAATAAAAAGGAGCATGCATGGAAGAAATATTGCTGGCGTTGTCGAAACTCCAAAGGACGCTTCATATTTATCTATGTGCCGAATTAAACCAGAATAACAAAGCGATAGATCATAATTTAGTGAGTATGTTATTTAGATACATCATTTCACAAGAAGAATATCCCGCATCGCAAGAGGATACAATCCAGACCTATTTAAAAATTCTCTTGGGGAATGATAAGGGAAAAAGAGCGTTGGGTCATGCCTTAAGAATAAAAAAAATGACTATCGCTAAGAGTGGTGATTTTGATTTGTTCGCGAAATTATCAAGTCATGCAAAGAAACTTGGTATTGATACATTCGATGATGCTGACGTGATAGACCCACAATCGTTTATTGATTTAGTGGATGGTTTGGCCGAACATAATCATAGAAATGAGTCCATTTGTATGGAGGATGGGATTTCTGCCGATTTAATTTATTCCTTGTACCATGACGAAGAAAAGGGGGAACCTCTACAATTTCCCAAATCTGATAATTCAGGCTGTCTTGCTCAAATGATTACCCTGATGATCATATGTGTTGTATTGGTTATTGGGCTTTAATCAATCTTATACCTTAAAAGATTTTATGGAAGGAGGCCATATTTAATGAACAGAAACAGGAGGCATTCATCAGGAGCATTTCATGATTGCTGAGATGCCAATACAGCTCATAATAAGTTGGATTATCTTTTTTGGATTCGTTAACACCCATCAACGTCATGCCAGGACCTTCAGAGGTGCTTCACAGAATGCTCTCATTGCGATTCAAGTTTCAAGCTTTATTGGTTCAGTAGTTGGTTTGATCCTATTGTTATTTTATTGGGCTCAAGTCGTTTGGTATTGGCCAGTTATCCTTTTTTTAATTGGTTCAATAATTGGAGGTTTATTATTTGGGTACCTAGATGCCGTCCTTGGTCAGTTAGGAATGACACTCATAGCTTTCATCGGTTGGCCCGCGGCTGCAGTATGGACCTATTATTTGATACGTTCACTTCAATGGATTCAGTATAATCAATAAAAAGAAAAAATATCCAGCTCCCAGTATTCATGAGGATAATCATGAGTGAAGATCCCTCAATATCACTAGATGACATTAGTGCACTTGTTACAAAGAGATTGAAAGTTTACGAAAACTTGAACCCTCTTGAGGAGTTTGCTATGCTTATGGGTAAGATGCAATTACTCGAATTACGTCTTCAACAGCTATTGGCCAATGCCTATGATATGCCATTTGAATCAACGAAGAATTGGACCCTTGGACACATAAAGAATGTGCTCAAAGAGAGTGGGGTACGACCCGATTTCATACAGTACCTGGAGCATGTAGTAGATTATAGAAACTACTTTGCTCACGAATTCCTTGCCAATACTATGATCACATTGAGTATTGCCAATTTTAGTGAGAGAAAAGTATTCGGAGATTTATACAAGGCAGGTTACGAGGTTGAGCAGCTCAATGTACTGGCAGATTTCTGTGATGAGCACGATGCTTGGGAGTAACATGATCCCCCAGTTGATAAATCAGCCATCCTGGCTACATTCACGCACTATTTAAAAATCTGGGGGCTAAACCTGAGTACTACATCAAAGTATATCTGTCACTCCTGTGGATATTCCGCTCTAGCATGGGATGCTCCAGACAGAGCCCCGATAGCTACGGTGGATACTCGTCATTGTCTAATCTGTAAGTCACTTGTCGAAGTCCCTATTGAATTTCATGGTGGAATGTTTATCGATGACCCCGATGTTACTCCAAGCTTTCTGAATCGGTGTCCAGATTGTAATTCATCGCATGTTCAGCCCTGGGATGCTAAGCATTCTTGTCCGAAGTGTGGAGAGCATATGGTAGAGATCTCCAAGAATTAATAGGCAACCCAATTGGGAAACACTAAACGCAGGAGGGAATTTAATTGCTAACCACCAACCCTTTTCAATCTAGATATTCACTCATACGATGAATACTAAGTTGGAAGATGTTAAGTCAGAAGCAGGTATAATAGGTCAAAGTGAAGTTATAAATTCAGTTATAGAAAGAGCTGTTAAAATTGCTGCAACGAACTCGCATATATTGATAATGGGTGAGGTTGGCACAGAGAAACAACAATTTGGCAAGTTCATTCATCTTCTGAGTAAGCGTAAATCAAATGAGATGTCTGTAATTAATTGTGGCCAACCTGGCAAGTATTCTATCGAGATTGAACTGTTTAGGCATGAGAAGGATGTTGTGAACAGATCAATGTCATATCATCGTCCTGGCTTGTTTGAGAGTGGGAATAAGGGTTCTGTTTTTTTGGAGTCAATCAGTCAATTATCTTCTGACAACATAAAACAAATAAAGAAGACCTTGATGGATGGAAGTATCCAGCGAATAGGTGGAGATATGGCCGAGAAGATAGATACTCGGGTATTTCTTGATATTGAGCTGGACAACAGAGGAAAACCCGTACTCCCCAACTTGAAAAAGCAATTTGCCAATATGAATGTTCTAGAGATAACAATTCCTCCCTTACGTGAGCGACCTGAAGACATCCCACTGTATTTTAATAAACAACTTTCACCAGCAGCTTATGAACGCCTCTATAATTATGACTGGCCCGGTAATGTGAAACAACTTCGTACATCTTTAGGTATGTTTAATCACACAGCAGATACTTTGCATGCTGAGGACTTTATCCTTCCACCCCTCGATCATTTCCTGGATCCCTACATCGCCTTACCTGAACCTGAGCAAGGGTTTAGTATGCCAGACTTTTTAATCAAGGTGAAAAAACAACTAATGCTGCGAGCCATTAATAATGCTGAACTCAATCTTAGCGAGGCTGCAAGAATGATTGGTGTTTCGGCTAAGACGGTAAGAAAATTTTGGGAAGAGTTTGGACCTGATTAAGTAACACTAATGGTAATTCAGAAACCTGCTCTTCAACTAATCTTCAAGCAATCTCAATTACATACGTCAAAAAGTTGACCGCCGGTCAAGTTTTTGTCATACGTAATTAGAAAAGTGGCACCTGAGAATGGACTTCGAAAGGACGTTCAAGCAAAATAATTATCGATAACGACACTCAATGTCTCTTTAATACTTATGTTAAAGATCAATAGAAGGAGACTCTTTAGCATGGGAAACAATAATAAAGCGAAGTCCGGAGTACAAAAAGGTTTCATCCCTATTAGAGTAGCTCTAGATCAAGCGTTTTCTGATATTGACAACTTTCATGAGGATGAAAACGCTAGAAGTGATCTAAGCTCTGGTTATGAGTTTTTAAACAATCTATTTATAAGCCGAGAGGGACCACGCTTTTCGATTATTGCAGCCCCGGCAGAAGTAGGTGGAAGTAAATACTTAAGTGGATCTATAATAACTGAACTGGCGATTCATTTCAAAAGAACGATTGGCTATTTCTCAATGCAAGCGTCCAGCGCATACTACTCAAGTATTATGCTAAGTATTGTTTCCAATGTGGATCATCATTTACTGAGAACGGGGAGACTCCCCAGTGAGCGATGGCCAGATCTCAGCAGGGCTGCCGGAGAGATTGCTGAAACGAGTATCTACATTGATGATTATAGAACGCATTCAGTGAAAACCATCCGTAAAAGTGCTCAACAAATGATGAAAGATTCGGAAGTTGATCTGCTGGTAGTTGATAATCTTCAGCATATGTTCAGAAAGCACAAGCAGGGGAAACAGGCTAATGCGTATCAGCATATCTGTCACTCATTAAGAGAGTTGTCGGAAGAATTGGATGTATCTGTATTGCTAATGTCAGAATTCTCGGAGGAGTATGATCCAAGTGTTATTCGAATTGCCAGTGATTGTACAGAACTTACAGCCCTTCAGGCCTATACCAGGATTGCTGATGCAGAATTATGTTTGATTCCAGGCGAGCCAGATAAGGCGGGGCGCTTATTCAACCTTCATCTCTACCAAAACCGTGAGGGTTTAACCGGAACTATTGAACTAAGACGAAACAATTCTGGAGGGGGTTTCAAGGGTCGAAAACAGTAAGCCCTTTCATGACTGGTATCTATGAGAACCCAATCCTGCTCGATTGTGAAAGCTCATGTTCCAGAATACAGTACATTTCCCTTTAGGGTCTCCGTCGTGATGAGAGATGAAGTATTGGGGGTTCTGTACTAAATTCTGCTTTTGTAAAAGTCTCTGACATATAACTTTCTGCCTATGGGGATAGAGATGCCTAAAAATATTGAGGATGCTGTGTCCATCGTTATGGACGCGATGTCATCTGATCAAAAGATCCAACTGCTAGAGATCCGTGAAGAAGATCTAATCAATTTGCATTTTGGTTTTGGTATGTGGGTGCGAAATCTTCTGGGTCATTGGGTTCCCCCAACAGACGGAGAGAAATATCCTGCTCATCCTGATGATATCTCTGAAAAGATTACTGAGATTCTCTGGAGAAAACTCCAAGATGCAAAATAGTTGTAACACTGCAGATCCTCAGGATTGGACCTAATCATTCTCGTATTGCGGCTTGCCCTTCTTGTATTCATTCCATTCATGATCTAGGAGCATCAGAGAAAATGTAAGAACCTCTTTTGAGAAGCCCCAATGGGCGATGATCATTGCTTCAAAGCAAAGACGAATTCTGTCAGTCATGACATTCGTATTGAAATGCACACCAGGAGAGACAATCATTGCCTTTAATTCCTCATCCTCAATCTCTTCATATATTACCAGAATGAGTTTATTCAGATCAAGTTCACCTAATTCTCTAACATCATTATCCATAACTCTCCTTTAAGCACAAGCAAATCCAATTGGATTGCTCTGATTGATATTGCCATTTCTCACTTCAATCATGCAATATTTTAATAAATCTCGTTGTTTGAGTACCCTAGTCCGCCCTATTCGTGAAGCAGCTTCTGTAGCAGCATTCTGCACAATGATCTTGATCTGCCCACCGGAAAGGTTGTAAGAGGATGCTAGAGCCTCAATATTGACATCAGAAGCCCGAGGAATACTAAAGGGCAGGTGTAGCTCCCACAACCTCATCCTTTCGTCTTTGGCAGGCATAGGCAACTCCAACTTCAAATGGAAACGTCTGCTGAATGCGGAATCAATATTGTCCTGCAAATTAGTAGTGGCAATCATGACACCCCTCAACCTCTCAAAACCTTCTAGAAAAATGTTTTGTAGGCTGTTTTGCATCTGGTCCACACTGGTGCGAGTCTCAGTGAGTCGTGTTGTTAAAAATTGGTCTGCCTCATTCAACAAGAGGACGGGCGGATTCTCCACTCGCCGCACAATACGCTCAAAGATATTAAACAAGCGACGGATATTCTTCTCGCTCTCACCAACCCACTTTGATTGCAGTCGGGAGATATCAGTAATAAGCAGCTTCTTTCCCAAATGCTTAGCGATAGCTCCCGACGCAAATGTTTTCCCTGTACCGGAAGGACCATGGAGCAGCATGAGTAGACCGGGTTCTGTTGTCTTCTTCGATCTTCCCACAACTTCCATTGCCCCGTCATACAGCCGCCAATCGTTTAGAACCGTATCAACATTATCATGGTAACGGCTGATAGAAGTAATGATGGTCTGCTTCAGCTCTGGAGCAAGGATTAAATCATCCATTGTATAGTTGGGATCAATCAGGGTGAAAATATCATTCCCTTTTAGTATCTGAGTCAGGCGTTCTTCATCATCAACGGGAGTATCCAGAATAATCTGCTTCATGATATCTGGAGTGGCTCTCACATCACTCCCTTGACTCATCAGGAACATATTCTCCTGTAACTCAACTATTCCGCTTTGGACAAGTCTTGCATCCGCAGACAAATACTGACGATTCTGATATACCTCATGTTGATCAGAACTAATCAGCTTGATCAACTCATCAACATCAACCTTACTCCCGTCGAGCTCCTCTTTCACCAGATAGGCGAGCATGATGGTTTCATTTTCATCTAATGAGTATTCTTCAACAATATCCTGGAGGGGAAATATTTCATCAGTAATTTTGGTTCGTGATTGAATGCGGTGTTTCCAATTTAAAACTTCTATGAGATCATTTGCTGCCGACTCATCCAGTTCTTCCCCAAACCGGATCTCTTTATAATCATAGAAATGCAGATCATAAAGTTTCTTGGTATATTCAAACCAGTCTGACAGATACTCTTTGTTGGAAGTGTATGGCTTGTCAACCTTTTGCTTAATATCTTCATTTTCGCCAATTAGTAGACTCACAAAACTATGATGCAAAGAGATGTTTTCTTCTAAAAGTGATCGCTTGGTATAGCGAATACGCTTGATGGGCTCATTGACTTCAATCGTGTTTACAATTTTCTTTTTAGTTGTGTATAGAACCTGCTTTTCCAACAAGGAAACAATCAGATCTAAGTGATCAATAAAATTTGTATCACTGGAAATCAATGTTACCAAAATTTCAAATGCAGTGAAGTATTGAGTCCCAACATTGATAATCTGGAACCAGATTCTGGCAAGAATGATTACCTCTTCATCGGTCAGATCAAAGTGCACCATAGTTGGGCTCTTCTTGAATGAGCTGATCATTGTCCATCCTATTGAATGCCAATTTTCACCCCTTGAAGGACAGGGAATGCTTATATCGTCATGACTATTGAGATAGATGCAAATTTCTATGAGTTGTTGATGTGGGCTTTGTTCAGGTTTACGCAATAAATCCTCCCCATTAATATTTGAGAAGATAGAGGTTAAAGCGTCAGATTGTGTCGCATGTCTATGACTTACTACGTTTTATTATTTTTTCCGCGGATGAGAATATCTTCTTACCAAATCTAGATATGTATCCTCTGGTAAAATGTTCTTAAAGCATTCAATAATAACTATAGGTTCCAACCCTCCTTTCCACCACTGCCAGACAGAATCACATTGCTGCGAAATAACCAGATCACTTTTGTGATCAATAAATGGAATATGCTTCCATTGGTAGTTCGGCTTGGTTAGTGGCATTGCAGAGAGTGGATACCCGAGAATATCTTTGAACATATCATTACCCTCTGGAAGATCCAATAGCTCTTCATTAAATTGAAAAGTCGCATCGCAAATGGGTACAAAATGAAGCTTGTAAAACATAAGCCCTGTTTCAATCCCTTCAAGTTCGGAAACCTTGCAAACGATTAATACGGCAATATCATCCAATTCAAGCAGCTCCTCTAATTTGTGTTTTGCGCAGCAGACTTGAATATCTTCAACGTCGAATTGTTGTGGTAGTGTGTACACTGCTTCAATCGGAGAAGCTTGTTCGTAAATGATAGGGGTATCTGTGGTGCCCATGAAAATATTTTTACCTGGCCATACATCTATCAGGTGCGAATTGGTATCAACTAGATAAAAGGGTGGTGATTTTTCCATAAACTCTCCTCTATATTTGTTGGAGAGTTACGGGTTAAAACGTCAAATCATGTCGATTTATAAGATTTAATTTGCTTCTTTAATTTATTGATGATCTGATCAATTAACTCTGGTGGATTCAGAACCTGCACGAATTCGTTCCAACTACAGATCCAGGAGATCAACTCCGGAGTCAGCCCGACCTCAAGATCAACGATCAAGTGACCTTCTTTGTCTCTGCTGATTGATTGGGAGGGGTGCCAGAGACGACCCTCGATGTGATGCAGAACCTCTTTATTGAATTTTAGTTTTACTGATACAGCCTCTCCGGAAAAGAGTCCAAATTTTCCTTTCCAGAAATCCTGAGGGTTTAATGCTGGCTCTTCTGGAAATACTTTGTCCAAGACGTCAATCTTTTGAATCCGCTGAACAGCCAGGAGCAGGAAATTCTTAAAATGACGTACGTAAACGATCACATACAGGCTACCTGAGTAGTATACCAGCCTTCGAGGTTCAACGTGAAAGCGTTTATACCGCTCCTGATAAGCATTGTAATATTGAATATAACACCTTTTACGGTTTACAATGGCATTAATCAGACTTTCAATTTGGGTGTTAAAACTGGAATAATCGTACATTCCGGCACTATAATTTTCATAGATATGTTCTGCATCAACATCTTCAGTTTCGATAAAAATATTTTCCGGGACGATTTGCTCTATTTTTCTAATGAGAGAATCAATTTCTTTGGAGAAATTAGTATCTCGAAAGACTTTTAGGTTCTCGCGCAGCATGTGTGAAGCCAGATACTCATTTAAACCTAAGGTTTGGGGGATAAATGATCTGAAGTGATGATCCAGGAACCATTCATTTTCATTTGCTTTCGTCTTCCTTGATCTGACAGGTATACCTGCCTGGGCAATCCGATTAAGATCTCTTTGAAGGGTCCTTAATGCAACGCGATCATCAAATCGTCTCATCAGTGCCGCAGTAGTTAGTCTGGTACCAGAACTCAGGATTTGAATGATCCTGAGGATTCGTTCGATCTGAGAATATTCAGCCATAATGAAAGAATATAATCCAAAAAGTCAGTAAGTGACGTATTGAAAATTAAATTGCTAATAATGAGACCTAAAACGATCAACGAGAAAGCTCTTTTCAATTTGCCAAGAACTGTTAGTTTAAACTACTTCCAAGCCTTTGTGGTTATGACCAGCATGCTATCTAAGGGGATATAGAATGTCATCAAAGCCAAGATATCTTACCAAGTCCAGATTCAAATCAGCACTGGAGTGCCCCACCAAGCTTTTCTATTACGGTAAACCAGAATATGCCAACCTGATGAATGATGATGAGTTTATGCAAGCCCTGTGTGAAGGGGGTTATCAGGTAGGGGAGTTGGCCAAACATTACTTCCCTGACGGACATGACATCAAGTCCCTGGCCTATGAAGAATCTCTGGAGGAAACCAATAAATACCTTCAGCAGGAAAATGTCATCATCTATGAAGCCGCCATCCAGTATGAACACACCTTTATCCGCGTGGATGTCCTCAAAAAAGAAGGTAAACGCATTGAGCTAATTGAAGTCAAGGCTAAATCATTTAAAGGCAAAGATGAATTTTATACTGCAAAGGGTGATTTCATCGCCAGAGGATGGTACCCCTATCTGGCTGATGTGGCCTTCCAGACCTGGGTTATGGAGCATGCCTTCCCCGATCATGAGATTGTACCCTTTCTCATGCTCACCGATAAGAACAAAAAAGCCACTGTGGATGGTTTAAATCAGTTATTCCGCATTAAGCGCGATGAACGTGATCGTCTCGACGTGTTTCCAGTACAACCTGTAACTCCTGAGAACATGGGAGAGCCAATTTTGGCTCAGGTTAATGTTTCTGAATTTGTCCGCAAAATTATTCAGGGGGATGAATTTCCTCATCACAAAAAGTCAACGGAAGAGCTTAAAAGCTTTGAAGCCCGTATCCAGGAATATGGGAAGTACTATGCTGACGATAAGCGTTATCCCATTGTCACAGGTACCAAATGCAAGGGCTGTGAATACAAAAACACAAAACAACCAGACCTGAGGAGTGGTTTTAACGAATGTATGACAGCCTCAATGGGGTCCCGTTTTGATCCCGATATTCCTAGCATATTTGATATCTGGAATTTTCGTAAATCCAAAGCGCTCATGGATCAGTCTGTATTCTCACTTCAGGAACTCAAAGCTTTGCCAAATTATGATTTTTATCTGAATGACCGTCAGTTAATGCAGGTAGATCTCACGATGGCAGAGGAAAAATCTGAAGTGATTGCCCCTGAACTCCGTAATGAAATGAATTCCTGGACTTATCCCTTACATTTCATTGATTTTGAGACCAGTATGGTTGCCCTACCCTTTACGAAGGGGAGAAAGCCGTACGAGCAAACTGCATTTCAGTTCTCTGGGCATACTCTTCACGAGGATGGACGCATGGAACACCATGAGTGGATCGATGATAAGCAGGGTGAATTTCCCAACTTCGAATTTGTAAGGCAACTCAAGGCGGTGCTTGATAGAGATGAAGGTACCATCTTCAGATATGCTGCTCATGAGAATACGGTTCTTGGTCAGATCAAACGTCAAATGTTGGATGATAATGAAACCCAATATGGTGACCTCATTGAATGGATCGAAACCATTACGGAATGGGATGAGGGTGGTGTGCGATCATCTGGTTATCGAAATATGGTGGATATGTTGCAGCTGGTGAGAAATTACTATTATCACCCTGATATGGGTGGTTCAAATTCAATTAAATATGTTCTCCCCGCTGTCATGACAGGGGAGGCAATTCGAGCAAAGTATTCCAACCCTTTAGACTGTGGCACTCATCTCAAGGGTCGCGTTTTGTATGAATTAAATCCTGAAACGGGCAAACCGGAGAATCCCTATCATTTGCTACCCAGTCAGTACGGGGATCTGGATCTTAATGAAGATGAGATTGTTTTCAAGGATGCCGAGATTCAAGAAGGTGGCGCTGCATTAGTCGCCTACGGCAAACTACAGTTTACTGATATGAATAATGAAGAGCGTGAGGCCTTACGTAAAGCTCTGCTCCAGTATTGTGAGCTGGATACACTGGCCATGGTCATGATTTATGAGCATTGGCAAAGTGTTTTCACAAGAGGTCGGAATCAGTAAATGATTATAGCTGAATTGCAGGGAAAAATTTCCAGTAAGTTGGAGAAAATGGAAGATGTACTTACGTCAAACGTGTTTTCTTTTTTCAAATATTCAGATAGAACCTTCTTAAAAAATTATTTTCGTCATCTAGATCTGTTTGTGACACAATCAGAAGCTGAAGAAGCAAAATTCATGTTTTGGCCTCGCTACTCGGATAATACAGAGCCAGATCTGGTTATAATTTGCGGGAATTATTATATACTTTTTGAAGCTAAGCTTTATTCAGACTTTTCTCCCAAAACCCAAACATTAGCCTCACAGATTGATCGAGAATTAACAATGGGTATACAAGAAGCGCTAAATCTGAGTAAAGAGTTTGTATATGTTGCGATAACAGCAGAATATTATGAAGACAAGAGCAAATATAAAGCATACCAAAGTCTCAGATATTTTAAATGGACAAACTGGGCTGCGGTTGCTTCGTTTTTGTTTGACGCTATTGAGAAGAATGAACTCAATAATAACCAACTATATGTAAAAGATTTATATGAACTTTTGCTTAAAAAAAAGCAGCGAAGTTTCATAGGTTTGAACCAGATATCTAATGCAGTAATTCTATCAACTCCAGACCATATTTTTTATGACTCAGGCACTTCGGATTTCAAGGGGGAATATTCTGGAATTCATGAAATTTTAACCACCTTTGACACCATACCAGAATATTCAAGCTTTTTTAGCAGATCATTTTTTAACATAAAAACAGAGTATGAAATCATTGAGAGGGAGAATGTCTACTATGACACCAACAACTAATAATACTGAAATGGTAAAGCAGGTTAAAAATGCGTTTAACTTTGTCCAAAAGCTATATTCTGAGTCTGCATACCTTGTTAAAGAAATAGAAGGACAACTTAGTGAAACAAATCCAAACTTTCAAATGCTTAGGCCTAGCGGGTATGCGATAAGCTCTAGGAGCTCAACTGGATTAGAGCCGAATCATGTAAATTTATGGCTCTTGCGAAAATTTGCCGTTGCATTTGTTGAGGTCGATGAAAATATCCAAGAGACTAAACAAACTTTCACTAAAATCGATAAAAAAACAAAAATTCTTTATATCAGAATCGTTCTAGACTCTAAGGATTTATCAGAGCCAACACTTTTTTATGGGATCCTTCATGAAATAGAATTGAAAAAAGATAGTGATAAAAAATTTGAAAATGTAATGAGTCACTTTAATAAATCACGAGTTGACGAAAAAATGTTTTCTCTGAAAAACAAAATTGATTACAAAGATGGAAGAATAGAATTAATTGGTAAATATAAAACCGTCAGCTTGCTTAACATAAATTCGAGTGAGGATTTGATGGAAAAAGTTCTGGAGCCGGCATTAAAACTTTACGCTACTATTAAGTAAGATCTTTCTAAACATGAAATGATTCTAATTCTAAATGTATATCTGCATCCACCGCGGCGAAATGCTGGAATATGTCCATATGGGTTTTAATTCGATGTATGAAGAGGAGATTATCCTCAGCCTGGAGCAGGGGGTAGTGGTAAAATCAGAAGTGCTTAAGTCGATGCCAATCAGGGGTGAGATTAAATGACTATAGTGTGCAGAGGTGGGAGACTTAGCCATAGTGATGATCTCATAGTACTGAAAAAAGGCTCGTATCAATTACAGAGAAAACCATAATGAAATAACCTTTATAAGGAGAAAATGTCATGGGAGAGAACGAATATCTCGGTCGGGGGATACATAAACCCAAAGTTATTGCTTCATTGAAGCGTGGCAAATTGAGAGAAATGCTTGACATCATTAATAATGATAATGACTTAGATGTTCAGATACGCAACGACTATTTGAATATTTACTACAAAGGTGGCAACATTGCTAAAGTAAATAGTGAGAACAGCGTAGAGTTCGATATGTTTTATTTCTATTTAGAACATGATGAGTCCCCCAAAAAGGAGATAATGAAGGATGAAAATATTGTTCCCGGGCTAAAAGCTGATAGAGATAAACTGATTAGTCTCTTTAAAGAGGGAATATATGAACAATATTTTGCTAAAGCAAAAATTGCAATGACCAACTGGTTGAACATTCATGACAAACCAGAACGTATGGAACAACACACACTATCCATCGAAAATAAGTTCAATGAATCTGACTATACGATAATCGATCTAGAGTACCAGGTTAGCATTAAGAGTGAGTTCAAATGTACATTTATCCCAGAAGGAAAAACTGAACCCAAAAAACCAAGATTTGACATTATTGCTGTAGACAAAAAGGGGAAGTTATGTATAATTGAGCTCAAGAAGGGATCAAAAGCACTTGTCGGCACATCTGGTCTGAAAGAGCATTGGGCTTGTTATCAGCAATCTATTGGTCGAAATCATAAATCGTTTATCGCCGAGATGAAGAATATTTTGAAACAAAAACAGGAATTCAATTTAATAAATAGTCAATTAACTATTAAGGATCCAATCCCGGAATTTATGTTTGCCTATAGTTATGATGATAAGACTTCTGAAAAGAAACAGAATGAAAAGTTTGATTCCGTATATGCTAATATAGAAGATAGCGATTCTATTTCTGTCATAAAATTAGCAAGAGGAAGCTTAAAATTACGGACACCATGAAAATCTGCATCCACCGCGGCTCAAAAGAAATCGGTGGCTCCTGTGTAGAATTGGAAAGCCAGGGACAACGACTCCTCCTGGATCTGGGTCTACCCCTGGATGCCGAGAAGAACGACATCAAATATCTGCCTGAGGTGACAGGTCTGGATGGAAAAGACCCTTCATTCCTGGGTATCCTGATCTCCCACCCCCATGTGGATCATTTTGGATTATTGGCTCATATCTCACCAGATATCCCTGTAGGAATGGGACCGGCTGCCCGGCGCATTCTGAAAGCTGCGTCTCCCTTTATGCCAGGTAAGTGGCCGGCCCCGGAGACCGGGTGGGACTATGATTCAGGTGTCCCGCTTGGAATCGGACCCTTTACCATCACCCCCTATCTGGTGGACCACTCTGCTTATGATGCTTACGCACTTCTCATTGAAACTGATGGTAAGCGACTCTTCTATAGCGGGGATTTCAGGGCTCATGGACGCAAATCTGGTCTTTTTGAGAAAATGATCACCCATCCACCTAGAGATATTGATGTCCTGCTCCTTGAAGGGTCTTCCCTGGGACGTATTGGAGATGATCAGAAATTCAAAACGGAGCAAGAACTTGAGTTGGACTTCCAGCAGGCTTTTTCTACTGCGGAAGGTCTGGCCATGGTTCATACCTCTGCCCAGAATATTGACCGTGTGGTGTCCATTATGCGGGCGTCCAAAAAGACGGGAAGAAAACTCATCATTGATCTCTATACAGCCGTGATCCTGGAAGCTACAGGGAACGAAAACATCCCACAATCGGATTGGAAAGATGTGGTGCTCATGATTCCCCAATCCCAACGGGTGAAAATTAAGAAGAATGCCTGGTTTGATCTATTAAAACAGCACTCTAGCGAGCGCATTTTTGAGGAGCATTTGAAAATAGCGCCAGAGAAATACACCCTGCTTTTTCGTCCACTGTTTCAAGGAAACCTGGATAGAGCAGACTGTCTCAAAGGCGCTGCCTTTATCTCTTCTCAGTGGTCAGGCTATTGGGACCGGGGAGACTATGATGAGGTCAAAGTCTGGCTGGCAAAACATGGCATTGAAAAACAACATCTCCACACCTCAGGACACGCCAGTCCCGTGGATTTGAAGCGTTTTGTGGAAGCCTTAAATCCAAGAAAGACTGTACCTATTCATACTTTTCAACCGGAACGCTATGCTGAATTGTACCCTAATGTTGAGATGCATGAGGATGGGGAGTGGTGGTGAGATCAGTTCGCCTGAATCGTATGATTCAACTCAGTCTTTCATATATAAAAGTGTGGAATATTCTTCCAGAAAGCTTGGAATCAATAACTCGCAAAGCTTAAGTACAGAATTATTACTTGATATAATACGATGCATTTAACAATTAAGGGGGTACTATAATGAACACCGAAGATCATGGAAATAATATGAAGGATATCATAAAGGCGTTGAAGAAGGCCGGGTCGGTTGGTGAAAATAATTCAAAGCGTTGGATGGATACAAAAACGGGGTGGAACGCATTAAATAAAAATTCACCCCTAACAAAAATAGCTGAATCCATTTTTAAAGTTACAAGGCAAGTGGTACGCGCAGGGGCTTCAAATCCGGAGATAAGACAAAGACTTAAATTTTCAATTATAAGAAAGAATGGTCTCATCTCTCCCTGGCGCAAAGAAGAGGCTCTCGAACGAATATTGACCGCACACCACGATGACCTAAGAAATCAATACGCTATCGGTGGAGGAAAAGAATCCATCGATCTCATTCGGGTCATAGCGGAAAACGAAATAACTGCGATCTATGAGCTAAAACATGATTGTGGCAAGGACACACCCCTTTACGCCACCATAGAATTACTGAAAAACTATTTTTTGCTGGTTGATAATGAGAAGGACCAGCATTTGAAACAACTCGTGCTACTCGCCAATCAAGCATACTACCGAAAGTACCAAGCATCATGGGCCACCTTTAGAATAATACTGGAACACATTAATGGTCTCTTGTTGCCGAAAAATGTTAGCATCTTGACTCAATACGTTGCCTGTGGAACACCAGAAGTAGTAGATGCCATCAATACATTGAGCTGGAAACTGAATTGGCAAAAGACAAAGAAAACGAAAAAGTACGACCAAATTGTGAGGCTTAATGAAGGTCGGGTGGAGAAACTTGCTCAGCAGGTGGGGGAATCGAATCTCGCGATACGAAATCTGATTGAGTGACATCAAGAAGAACACCGGGCAATGCCTGGGCGTTATGCGGGGCTGCATAAGCAGTTGCCGAAAAATTTACAAAAGTGCTCCTCTCGAATTATTTTCTAAAGCATGAACCATTAAGTAAAGAATTGTTATATAATTATATGTGATCATAAATATGAGAAGATGAAAGGTATTATGGGGAAGAAGAATATCATTCTCCTGGATTTCGAGGATTGCTGGGAGAGAAATGATGAATAAAAGAAGCAAGTCTGTAGAGAGCATTTCAGAAGAAAATATGAAGATGAAGAATCGAGAAAAAAAACTATTCAACAAAATGGTGAAAAATGCCAAAGAGGAACAAATACCAAAAATAAGAGCCAAGTTAGACAATATGAAACGAGGGGCCATCACAGAGGTTTGGCCAAAAGTTCAAGCACTGTGGGCATTAGCCAAAGACCCTGATGGGAGTTGGAAAGCAAAGGCCTCAGCAATAGGTGCGCTTGTGTATTTGGTAGCACCAATTGATGCAATTCCCGATTTGATTCCGGTCCTGGGGCTTACCGATGATGTTGTAGTCATACTTTTTGCAATCAAACAAATTGGACCTGAATTAAAACCGTACATAAAGAAAAAAATAAGAGACGCAATTGAAGATGTTACCGCACCGATTATAGAAAATGAGGTCAGGTCACACGAGAAAATGATTAAGCTCTCTTTATTAGGGGCGATTGGAATTTCAGCTATCGCAATAGCTTTAAATGAGTATTTCATAAATCGCGACAGCCTTAATAGTGTCTTTGGGTTGTCTGCCTCAACACTATTCATTGGTTATAGGGCGATTCTGGTAATTACTGGACTTGTCAGTATCACTTATTCAATACGTCGTGGATACTTGATGTACTTACAATACCAAAAACTTCCAGAAATTATTCAAGATGGTGTCAAGAGTGGATCAGTTAAATCTGTTCGCTCATTCGTCAAGAATGAAAAACGGGAGATAGTGCAGATTGGTTTGCTGTTTGTGGTCCTTTGTGCTTTGTATATTGTATTCTGGGCCTTGTAGATGTGTATCTGTTCTAGTTCCACTAGTTAGCTCTTGGAGATATGCTTGCCTTCTTTTTAGAGAGCAGATGGCACCTCCGGGGGCGCCATTCCCATTCCAGAGAGTAAAGTGAAACGTAGGGTTACAATCATCCCACCTAATCCCATTGCATCCTAATCTCCCAAGCCTATATTTTTAGCTCACAAACGGGGGTTTTATCATGGATAAGATTACGATAAACCGAGATCGCTGGTTGTCCGTCGAAGAAATCGCGTTTCACCTAGGTATTAAGAAAGATACGGCCTATAAATGGGTGGCAAAGAAACACATGCCCGCTCATAAGGTCGGAAGACTCCTAAAATTTGATAAAGCTGAAATTGATGCCTGGGTAAAATCTGGGGAAGCATCCACAGATGGCAAGAAATAGTGAGTAGTTAGATATGACAAAACTTGAAGAACTCCTTCCACAGACCTCCGTTAAAGGAGTCTTGCCTGACGCCTTTGTAACCGTTGTCAGTGTCACCTGGTTTGGCAGTGAAACAATCGAACTCGTATATCGGGACCCCTCCGGAAACATAAATTCAAGACTCCTCATGCGCAGCGAAGAAGGTGATTTAGAAGTTGTGGAGCTGGGCAGACCCTGGAGTTTTGATGGAGATGGTGATCTCTTTCGGCTCGTTTCAGAAGCTCACCGTATCAGGCTAGCCCATTTATTTGATCCGGTCCTAGCTGTTCATACCAGTCAAGTGGATCCTCTTCCACATCAAATTACTGCTGTGTACGAGGCTATGCTTCCTCGGCAACCCTTAAGATTCTTGTTGGCTGATGATCCTGGAGCAGGCAAGACAATCATGGCTGGCTTACTGATGCGCGAGTTAATCGTTCGAGGAGACTTGAAACGTTGTCTTGTTGTATGTCCCGGAAGTCTCGCTGAACAATGGCAGGATGAGCTATATAGACGCTTCCAACTCCCATTTGAAATCCTCACCAATGATAAACTTGAAGCTGCACGCACAGGCAATTGGTTTCTTGAAAACAACTTGGTGATTGCTCGACTTGATAAACTTTCCCGAAATGAGGACGTCCAGGAGAAGCTTCTCGTCCCTGAAACCCACTGGGATATGGTGATTGTCGACGAAGCGCATAAAATGTCCGCTTCCTTTTTTGGTGGTGAAATCAAGTACACAAAGCGGTATCGACTGGGTCAGTTGTTAGCTGGGATGACTCGCAATTTCCTCCTTATGACCGCAACACCGCACAATGGCAAGGAACAAGATTTCCAACTTTTCATGGCACTTCTCGATGGAGACCGTTTTGAGGGTCGCTTCCGAGACGGTGTGCATAATGTGGATGTCTCTGACTTGATGCGTCGAATGGTCAAAGAAAAGCTTCTTAAGTTTGATGGAAAGCCGCTTTTCCCTGAACGAAGGGCAATGACTGTGCCCTACAAATTGTCAAAAGAAGAAGCGCGTCTGTATAAAGAGGTTACGTCCTATGTTAGGGAGGAGTTTAATCGAGCAGAGGCAATGCAGAATGATCGCAGAGCGGGCACTGTTGGATTTGCTCTCACGATACTGCAGCGACGATTAGCATCATCACCCGAAGCAATTCTCAGATCACTCACGCGTCGTAGGGAGCGCCTTGAATCACGTCTTCGGGAGATAAAGCTTCTTCGGAGAGGTGCAACTGAGATTGATTTCCTAGCCGACCTACGACTATATGATGCCGAAGATTTTGATGACATGGAAGATGCTCCTGATGAGGAAGTAATTTCTGCTGAGGAAGAGATTCTCGATAAAGCAACCGCTGCCAGAACTATCGATGAACTAAAAGCAGAGATCAAAACTTTGCAGCGCCTTGAAGCGTTTGCCCAGGGGATTGTTAAATCTGGGGTTGATAGAAAATGGCTTGAACTATCTCAATTGATTGAAACAATATTTACCCCCGAAGTCATCGCCAATCAGATAGCAGAGGTTAATCCCAATTACAATTCGAATGTGCCCGATCGCTTTCAATCCTCACCCGCTCAAAAACTGGTCATATTCACCGAGCACAAAGACACCTTGTATTATTTAGAACGTAGAATTTCAACACTACTCGGACAACATGAGGCAATTACCATCATTCATGGTGGAAAGGGTCGAGAGGACCGATTAAAATCACAAGAAGCTTTCAAGTATGATCCAGAAGTCAAGATTCTTTTAGCTACCGATGCTGCAGGAGAGGGTATTAACCTTCAGAGTGCTCATTTAATGATTAATTATGACCTCCCGTGGAACCCCAATCGTTTGGAACAACGTTTTGGTCGCATTCACCGTATCGGTCAAACTGAGGTCTGTCATCTTTGGAATCTGGTGGCAGATGAAACCCGTGAGGGTGATGTGTACCGGAGGCTTCTTGAGAAACTTGAGGAGGCACGGGCCGCCCTGGGTGGACAGGTATTTGATGTGCTAGGGAAATTAGAATTTGAAGGCAGGTCCCTCCGGGATCTTCTTATTGAGGCAGTACGATACGGAGAACAACCGGATGTTAAAGCCAGACTAAATCATGCGATAGATAATGTTGTGGATCAAGACCATCTTCAGACATTGCTGGAAGAGAATGCGCTTGTTGAAGATGCTATGGACACGGAACGTATTCGTAGAGTTCGAGTCGAAATGGAAAGAGCCGAGAGCCGCCGACTTCAGCCACACTATATAGAGTCCTTCTTTCTTGAGGCTTTTAAAAGGTTGGGTGGTACGATCAAGGAAAGAGAACCACGTAGATACCAAGTGACCAATGTTCCTGCGCCAATCCGAAATCGAGATCGTCAGATTGGCATGGGCGAGCCAGTATTGCATCGCTATGAACGTGTTACTTTCTCAAAGGATCAAATCACGCTCGAGGGACGACCTTTAGCAGCATTCGTCTGTCCTGGCCAGCCTTTGCTCGATTCAACACTTGATCTAATTTTAGAGCGTAACCGAGACCTTTTAAGACGGGGGACTATTTTGGTGGATGAAAACGATCCAGGATCTAGTCCACGTGTTATGTTTTATTTGGAGCATGCCCTTCAAGATGCTCGACCTATCACAGATAAAGAATATAGAGATATCTCTCGAAAGATGCTTTATGTTGAAATTGACAAAGATGGCAATAAACGTCACATCCATTATGCCCCATACCTCGATTATCGGCCACTTACCAAAAGTGACCCTGTAATTGACATAATTCTGAACCATGAATCCTGTTCGTGGATAACCAAAGAACTTGAACATTCGGCACTCCAACATGCTATTGAGACCTTGGTACCTGAACATCTTGCTGAAGTAAAGGGTCCGCGATTAAAATGGATATTGAAGACTAGAGCGGCGGTTAAGGAGCGACTAACAAAAGAGATCAATCACTGGGATCACAGGTCTCAAGAATTGAGACTTCAAGAGCAGGCTGGTAAGAAAAACGCAAAGATAAACTCAAATGAAGCTCAGCGCAGGGCAGATGATCTACAAGCCCGCCTTCGGAAACGAATGGATGAGCTTGATGTACAGGAGAAAATCTCTGCGAAATCCCCGGTTGTGCTGGGCGGGTTGGTCATTATTCCTTCAGGTCTTTTAAATGAAATCTCGGGCAAAAAAGAACCCAGACACACACATCCACAGAACACTCAAGAATCAGGAGATAAAGCTAGAAATATCATCATGCAAGTTGAACGTGACTTGGGGTTTGAGCCTGTTGACAGAGAGCTTGAAAAGTTAGGCTATGATGTTGAAAGCGTGGACGCAAAAACGGGAAAGGTTCGATTTCTTGAAGTTAAAGGGAGAGTGTCTGGAGCTCCCACAATAACGGTAACTAAGAATGAGATCCTGTATTCGTTAAATAAACCTGATGACTTTATACTAGCAATTGTAGAGTTTTTTGAAAATGATCACAAGGTACACTACGTACGCAGACCTTTTCTACGAGAACCGGATTTTGGCGTGACTAGTGTGAATTATAATTTTTCTGAGCTACTTGGAAAAGCGGAGGCTCCATCCTAATGAGAGTCTTAAGTGGAGCTTTCCGGAACCCATGATGCCTAATAATTACACAAACCCATTCTCGGGGATACAGGAGGTGTTGAAAGTCTCTCAAATTGCATCTTTTGAAATGTTAACATGCTCAATTAATGACCATGTAGCAAAGATCATGAGCAATCCGCACCTGGAGGCCTTTGATTATTTTCCGGTTCGTGATGAAGAAGAGCAGATTGTCGGGGTTCTTCCTCGTTCGACGAAATTCGCTGAGAATAGTGTTCGACACCAAATGGTTCCGCTGAATGAATCCCACTTAATCTCTGCAGACGCCCCCATTGAAACTTTTGTGCAGATGGCTTCGGAGGCCCCATTTAGACTGGTTTTCAATAGAGATGGAATTCAGGGAATTGTTACTCAGAGTGATTTGCTCAAGCTACCTGTTAGGCTTTTAGCCTTTGCTTATGTCACCAATCTTGAACAGACTATGGCGGGAGTTATAGAAAGCAAATTTCAGAACTTAGAGGATGCTTGGTTAAAGGAATTGGGCAAGAATCGGCAGGTTAAAATTTTAGATAAACAAGAGTTCCTTAATCAACGTAACATAGATTCATCATTACTTAACGCAGCAGAGTTTTGTGATAAGCGTGACATCGTTGCAGCTTTTTTGGAGAAATCGAAGGACTTCGTAAGAGATTTGAAGGATATTGAGAGATTGCGTAATAGCCTAGCCCATGCCAGTGTGTTTATATCAGAAAAAGATACAGTAGAGGATTTTATATCCCGCTTGGGAACTGCCAAATACTGGATCAATGAAATGCAGAAAGAATTGTTAAGCCAATGATAAATACCAGAAAAAAGCTTATCGAAGTCGCACTGCCACTAGATGCTATTAATACCGCATGTGCCAGAGAAAAATCCATTCGTCATGGTCATCCTAGTACATTGCATTTATGGTGGGCGAGACGCCCCCTGGCTTCGGCTCGTGCCGTTATTTTTTCTCAGATGGTGGATGATCCTTCTGCAGTCCCAGAAGAATTTCCAACACCAGAAGCTCAGGAGCAAGAGCGTCAACGCTTATTTCGGATTATTGAGGACTTGGTGTTATGGGAAAATACAACCAATGAAGAAGTATTGAATAAAGCACGGCTGGAGATCAGACAATCCTGGAAGCGAGTTTGTAATGATAACAAGAACCATCCTGAAGCGGAAACCCTGTTTAACCCTGAAAAATTGCCGGCATTTCATGATCCTTTTGCAGGAGGGGGTGCAATACCCTTTGAAGCCCAACGCTTGGGATTAGAGGCCTATGCCAGTGACCTAAATCCTGTGGCCGTTCTCATCAATAAAGCTATGATAGATTTACCTCCAAAATATTCTGGGTGTGAACCTGTAAATCCTGAATGGCAAAACCAAACCTCACAAGAAAAACTGGGCAAAAAGTGGACTGGAGTAGAAGGTTTGGTTAGGGATGTACTATTCTACGGTAAATGGATGCGAGATGCGGCTGAAAAAAAGATTGGGAAATTTTACCCGAAGGTAAAAATATCGATTGAGATGGTACAAGAGCGCCCAGATCTGAAAAAATATGAAGATAGAGAATTGACCGTTGTTGCCTGGTTATGGGCACGTACAGTCAAGAGCCCTAACCCAGCATTTAGGGATATTGATGTACCTTTAGTCTCCTCTTATGCTCTCTCGACAAAAAAGGGCAAAGAGGCGTTTATCCAACCCGTTATCGAAGGTTCGTCGTACAAATTTCTTGTTAAGCTGGGTAAAAGTAGCAATCCACAAATTAAGCAGGGTACAAAAGCTGGTGGAAGTGGTTTCTTATGTTTAATGTCAAATACTCCTATCCCTTTTGAGTATATAAGAAATGAAGCTCAGAATGGTAGAATGCATACTCGTCTTTTAGCAATTGTGGCAAAAGGGGAGAAGGGTAGGGTTTTTTTATCGCCTACACCTGAACATGATATCGCAAACCGAGTGGTTCCTGACTGGAAACCTGACCTAGAGATTGTTCATGGAATGTCAGAAAGAGTCGTGGGATATGGATTTAGAAACTACGCAGAATTATTCACGAACAGACAGCTACTGACGCTGTCGACATTCTCAACTCTCATCGGCTCTGCAATCAAAAAAATTGACTCTGATGCTGAAACGGCTAACCTGTCCATAATTTTGAAGCAAAGATCCAAAGATGTGCGTAGCCAAACTTCGTACGCACATACTGTGGCAACATATTTGGCCTTTGCACTCGATAAAGTTGCTGATCGTGGATCCTCACTAGGACGCTGGGATCCTACGCCAACACAAAGTGGAATAATTAACACATTTAGTCGACAAGGGCTACCTATGACGTGGGATTTTGCTGAATCTAATCCGCTAGGCAGAGCATCAGGAAATTTTGTAAGTGCTATCGATTTGGTGGCAAAGGCACTCATGGCCTCACCAGCTAAGATACATGGATTCGCTGAGCAAAATGATGCCCAATCACAAACGATAAGTTACCAAAAGGTTGTGTCCACAGATCCACCTTATTTTGATAACATAGGGTATGCTGACCTATCTGACTTTTTCTACGTTTGGTTACGTCATTCATTACGAAATATTTTTCCTGATCTTTTTTCCACACTTGCAGTACCAAAATCAGCTGAGTTAATCGCGACTTCATACCGTCATGGTAGCAAGGAAAAAGCGGAACTGTTCTTTCTCTCCGGGATGACGAAGGCTATGCAACGAATAGCGCAGCAGTCTCATCCTGCTTTCCCTGTAACTATTTATTATGCTTTTAAGCAATCCGAGACAAAAGGTGATTCAGGTACAGCTAGCACTGGTTGGGAGACATTTTTGGATGCCGTAATTCTAGCTGGCTTTGCAATTAGTGGAACATGGCCAATGCGAACTGAGCTCAGTAATCGTTTGATTGGTACTGGTAGGAATGCTCTCGCTTCTAGTATTATTATCGTTTGTAAAAAACAAGATTCTCATGCACCTGTAGCAACTCGCAAGGAATTCCGGAATATTCTAAAAACAGAACTCCCAATAGCCATTAAGGAATTACAGTCGAGCAATATTGCACCTGTAGATTTGGCCCAAGCATCTATCGGACCCGGGATGGAGATATTTACGCGATTTAGTAAGATTCTCAATGCCAAAGGTGAGTTACTTAAGGTTCGTGATGCACTCGTCATTATCAATGAGATACTGGATGAAATTCTGACAGAACAGGAAGGCGATTTTGGTCCCGACACACGTTGGGCTCTAGCTTGGTATGATCAAGTTGGTTTTAAAGAAGGTGAATTTGGACTTGCAGAAACCCTCTCCAAAGCAAAAAACACGAGTGTAGATGGATTAGTAGAGGCTGGATTCTTGAGTTCCCAACGAGGAAAAGTCCGGCTTCTCCTTTCTGAGGAGCTACCGGTGGATTGGGATCCGTTGTTAGATAAACGACTAACAGAGTGGGAAATTGTTCATCACCTGATCCGGCTTCTCGCAATCAGCGAGCCTGATGCCGCAAGTATCGTTGCCAAACTGGGCAGTGTTGCTGAAGCTGCGCGTGATTTGGCTTACCGTCTTTATAGTCTTGCCGAGCGAAAAAAACGATCTCAGGATGCGCTGCAATACAATATGCTCGTCCAGAGCTGGCCAGAGCTGAATCGTCTGGCAGAGGGTATCCGAAAATTAACACTTAAACAATCAGATCTTTTTGAGGGGTAAATCATGGCATTGAGCAATTCTGACCGTGTAGGCAAAGCAATTGAATTATTGAAAAAAGGCTTAGCACCTTTCGTCGATCGAGAATTTGTAAATACTTATGGTGGTAAAGCGGAGGACAAGTACGCACTCTATTTAGATGATGACCATCAGACAGCCAATAAAGCCCCTGCGGAGTGGGATGCCGCTGCGCTTTTAAAAGTGATGTGGTCAAGTTGGAACGAGGTCTTTAGGCGTACCTTGGGTCCAGCCGAAAGAAGTTTGGTCGGGGAGTGCCGGGGAATTCGCAATAAATGGGCTCACCAAAACCAGTTCTCAACAGACGATGCATATCGCGCTCTAGATTCTGTAAGTCGTCTACTGATGGCTGTCTCAGCGCCGGAAGCTCATGAGCTTGATCAAATGAAAAATGAGATTCTACGCCTCCGCTTTGACGAACAGGTTAGGCACGAAAAGCGAAAAACAGCTTCTACCGCTATCCACAGTTCTTCTGCGAAAGCGCTTAAACCTTGGCGGGAGATCATCACCCCTCACAAAGACGTGGCCAGTGGTCTTTTCCAGCAAGCTGAATTTGCTGCCGATCTATGGCAAGTTCATTTGGGTGAAGGCTCAGATGAATATCGTGATCCAGGAGAATTCTTCAGACGGACTTTTCTCACAGAAAGCTTGAAAGGGCTTCTCGTAAATGCAGTCAAGCGAATTGGAGAGAATTCTGGAGATCCAGTTGTTGATCTGCAGACCAACTTTGGAGGAGGCAAAACTCACTCCATGTTGGCAATCTATCACCTTTTCGATCCAAAAGTTCAAAGCGAAAAATTATTGGGGGTTGATGAAATTCTCAAAGAGGCAAGTGTCAAGAAAATCACTCCAGCGAAGCGCATAGTACTGGTTGGTAATCGAATATCTCCAGGCAATCCAGTGACCAAAGCCGATGGAACCTTAGTCAGAACACTCTGGGGTGAAATCGCATGGCAGTTAGGTGGCAAGCCTGCTTTCAACAAGATCAAGGAAGACGATGAAAAAGCAACAAATCCTGGTGATAGACTAAGAGAACTTTTTAATGAATATGGTCCTTGTATCATCCTCATCGATGAGTGGGTGGCCTATGCACGCCAGCTTCACGACCAAAGTGATCTCCCAGGGGGTAGCTTTGAAACCCAGTTTACTTTCGCACAATTATTGACTGAATCAGCCAAGCTTGCCAAGAACTGTCTAGTTGTGATAAGTCTTCCTGCTTCAGATTGGGCGGGATCCCCTCATGCTGAGATTAGTGACGTTGAAGTGGGCGGCCAACGCGGTCGTGAGGCATTAACTCGGCTTCAGACTGTCATCGGTAGGGTAGAATCATCCTGGAGACCTGCAACGGCAGAAGAAGGTTTCGAGATCGTCCGTAGAAGACTTTTTGAGCCACTTACGAATCCAAAACAATTCAAGGATCGGGACTATGTTGCCAGAGAATTCTTTGATTTCTATCGCAGTCAAAGTCAGGAGTTTCCTCCTGAATGTCAGGAAACAGACTATGAGAAAAGATTAAAAGCTGCTTACCCCATTCATCCAGAAGTGTTTGATAGACTCTATACTGATTGGTCCACCTTGGAGAAATTCCAACGAACCCGAGGGGTTTTGCGTTTGATGGCCACAGTGATTCATTCGCTTTGGATCAGTGATGATCGAAACCCACTCATTTTGCCAGCAAATATTCCTGTTGGTGTAAGCAGGGTGCAGTTTGAGCTGGGTAGGTTTTTATCTGAGGATTGGGCACCTGTTGTATCTAAAGATGTCGATGGTCCTGATTCAATGCCCTTACGCATTGATAAGGATATTCCCAATCTAGGCAAGTTGCATGCTTGCCGACGTGTGGCTCGAACGATTTACATGGGCTCTGCGCCTATAAGAGAAGCTGCTAACAAGGGTATTGAAGATCGACGCATTAAGCTGGGATGTGTTATTCCTGGCGAATCACCGGCAATTTTCATGGATGCTTTACGACGGCTGGCTACCTCAGCAACCTATCTATATCAAGATGGACCCAGGTATTGGTATTCCACCGCTCCAACTGTCACAAAATTAGCTGAGGATCGTTCTCAACAACTCAAACGTGACCCTGATAAAGTCTTTATGGAGTTAGATAAGCGCATTCGAAATGACATCCGTTCAAGTGGGGATTTCAGAAAGGTCCACGCATTACCTAAGTCAGGCCAGGATGTCCCTGATGATCGGGATGCCAAGTTAGTTGTGCTCGATATAAATCAGCCATATTCGAGAGGGGCAAGTGCGCCTGCCATAGATAAAGCAAAAGAGATTTTGGAAAATCGCGGCAATGCTCCTCGAATCTACAGGAATACCCTGGTCTTTTTGGCTGTGGATAAGACAAGATATCCAGATCTGGATGAGGCGTTGCGTCATTACCTGGCCTGGGATTCCATAATTGCTGAAAAAGAAACACACAATTTGGATCCTCTACAAGTGAGACAAGCAGAAGCTCAGAAAAAGGCTGCTGACAGTTCTGTCATAACGCGCCTTCCTGAAGCTTACCAATGGTTGTTGGTTCCAACGCAACCCAATCCACAGTCATCCTATGAATTTCAAGCCATCAGGTTATCAGGACAGGATCCATTGGCAGAAAGAGCCAGCAAGAAATTGCGGAATGAAGAATTACTCATATCTACATATTCTTCAACGAGTCTTATGCTGGAGTTAGAAAAGATCTATTTCAAGGAGAGAGACTCAGTAAGTGTTCGCGAATTATTGGATGATTTTGCGAAGTATACATATTTCCCCAGGATGCGCGATTCACGTGTATTGCTTAACGCTATAATTCAGGGCGTGCAATTGCTCAGCTGGGAGCGGGATTCTTTTGCATATGCTGATACTTATGATGAATCCGAGGCTCGCTTTAGGGGTTTACGCCATGGTGTAAATGTAATGATCATGGAAGATGATCCCGGACTGTTGGTTAATGCCAGTAGAGCTCGGCAGCAGGAGGATAAAGAACTGGCAGTTCCATCCTCAGGAGGCCAACACGAAGAACCGAGTGGCAAGCCAGACCCAGAGATGCCTGGTGGTGCGGGAGACCCTACAGAAGGATCTGAGGAGACCAAAACACTACCTAAACGATTCTATGGGACGGTACAGCTCGATCCATCCAGAGTTGGGAAGGGAGCCGGGCAGATAGCTGATGAAATAATTACTCACCTTGAGGGAAAAGTTGGTGCTATGGTCACCGTGACACTAGAGATCGAAGCGCACTTACCTGATGGTGCTGACGAGAAGCTTGTGAGAACTGTTATTGAGAATTGCAAAACACTGAAGTTTGATAGTCAGGGGTTTGAAGAAGAATAGATCAGATAGAATATGGGTGGGGCACAACTCTCAATAAGCCAAATGTATACATATGCAAAATCTCAGGATGATAGCGGTGATCCAATGGACTTGAATGCGACTAGATTACTCCAACATCCATCTTTAGGTAGTACTGTGGACGAAGCTGTAACGATACAGGGACACCAGATTCGATTCATGACTGTAGATTTTGCTTTATCCGCATCACTTATTCGAAATCAATTGTTAAAAATTGTTGAATAAGAAAATTAGATATTAAGCGAAAGGGCAAGCATGATTTCAAGAATATTTTATCCGATTGGACAGGGAGCATTTTACGCTGAACGTCACAAGGGCTTTAATGTTGTTTATGATTGCGGCGAGTGGAAAAATAGCAAAAAAGCAGAAAAACTTGTTAAGCAGAGCTTTTCAGCCGATGAAGATATTGACATTTTATTTATATCTCATTTTGATTATGATCATATCAATAAGGTAGGAACTCTAAGAGATCGAGTTAGAAAAATAAAGCACGTTGTACTGCCAGTTCTTCATGCAAATGAGAAAAATCTTCTAATAAATCTATTGTCCATCGTAGATGAGACTTATGTAGAGCTCGTTCGTACTCCAGAGCAATATTTTGGGGAGGGGACGAGAATAATCTATGTTAATAGCAGTAAAGATGGAACAGAACCGGATGACAATGGTCTTAATCTCACCGATTTAATTCCTGATAGGACAACTGAAATTGCTAGTGGCACGCGGTTACTCGCGAACATCAATTCCAAAACTAATTATACCTGGGTATATGTTCCATATAACCATGAATATAAAGCAAGGGGCACTAAGCTGATTAGTGAAATGTCATCAGCTGGATATGATGTAGAGCAAATGAAAAATGATCCGCAATATGCACTTCAACAGATAACAAATGTAAAATCAAGAAAACTAATCAGAAAAATTTATGATAAGCTTCAAGGTAGGATTAATCAAAATTCAATGTTGGTCTACTCGGGACCCATAAGTGGTACGAGTAGTGAACTCTACGATTATTTTCATTATGGGTCAATAAGGTCCGAAAGATATTTTCATCCAAGGCCTTTAAGGATCGATGGTAGAACTGGCTGTATTTACTGCGGTGATAGCGACCTAAACAAGATAGATTTAAAAAATGTCTATAATCTGTATTGGGAGAATGTTGGAACTATACAGATCCCCCATCATGGTGATATAAAGAGTTTCAATATTTCACCCTTCATTGACGATGAGATTGTGTGCCCGATTTCTGTAGGGACGAACAATTCATACGGTCATCCTTCATATACCGTCATAGCTGATCTCCTTCGAGAAGGGTGTCATGTGGCTTTGGTGACTGAAGAATTCAATTCGGAATTAATTCAAACGATAAGAAATATATAGATCTAATTATTGCAAGTTGAAAGGACAACTATGAATGAATTTATTAAGCAATTATCAAGCTACAACATTCTCAACTACTTGATACCGGGAGTGGTTTTTGCATTTCTGTGTAATCACTACACATCATTCTCAGTCCTCATACCCGGATCAGCGTTGGCCCTCTTTCTCTACTATTTTTATGGAATGATAATCAGTAGGGTAGGGTCGATTATTATTGAACCGATATTCAAAGGATTGAAAATAGTCGTATTTGCACCATATACTGACTTCGTAAAGGCATCCAGAGAAGATGCTCAGCTTGTGATTCTTTCTGAACAAAATAATGTTTATAGAACAATCATCTCAATGATAGTTTGCATACTTGGATGTATGGGATTTGAACTACTAGCCACAAAATATCCATGGCTCCAAGAGTCGTATGGGCTCCTCCTCGTGCTCTCTTTACTAGTGATGTTCTCATTAGCCTATAGGAAGCAGACATCATATGTCCGAAATCGTGTGGTGAATGATCTCAAGCCGAAGAGAGGGGACAATTGAGGTTTACTGTTCATAATGTAGGGCATGGTCTCTGTGTATCTCTAATCCATGAGAATGGTAACGTTATGCTTTGGGATTGCGGGCACAGTGACAATAATAGACCTTCAGAATTCTTACCACAATTGGGTATAACAGTTATTGAAGAGCTCATCATTACTAACTATGATGAGGACCATATTAGCAATTTACCTAATCTTAGCCAGAGACTACCAATCAGATCTATGATCAGAAACAAATCTATCTCATCACAACAATTACGGACTCTAAAGCTTATTGGTGGTCCAATTAGCAATGCTATGGCATTCTTGCTCAATTTGATCGATGAATATATAGGGGGACCGCCAAATCCTGCATACGAGTATCCCGGAGTTCGTCGGGTTGTATATCAAAACACCTTTAATCAGCCATTTATGGATACAAATAACATTAGCTTGGTGACATTCATCGAGTGTAATGGGACAAAATTCGTTATCCCTGGTGATGTTGAAGCTGATGGGTGGGATGCTTTGCTGCAACAACCAGGTTTTATTGACGAATTAGCCGTTGTGAATGTGTTTATTGCATCACATCACGGTCGGAGGAATGGGTACAACCCGCGAGTCTTGGAAATTGCATCACCAAATGTGGTTGTGTTTTCAGACAGTAATATTCAGTTTGCCACTCAAGAAATGGCGCAGGTTTATCACAGTCACGCAAGCGGTGTAACCTTCAATGGGCAAACTCGTCATGTCCTCACTACTAGAAATGATGGTTCGATACAGTGGGATATATAATAACGTCTAAGTAACCATTCTTAAAATCCTCATAAATGCCTCTATTAGGCTTTGTCATATCCTGGGCCAAGAAAAGAATTTGAGAAGCTCAGATTCGAGGTGAGCGAAAAATGCTACTCATGTTTGACTACTTTATTGAACCCCGTGATTGATTAAACTCCCCTTTCGAAATTGAATAGGAACGCGTTCACTTTTTTGATTACAGGATACTAATATTACTATAGATCTATAAAGTGCTGAAATGACTAGCAATAGTAAACTGTTATTGGGTTTAGCCGGTTAAATTATCGATGTATAGGATCTCATTATAGGGAGAGGATTATGAAAAAACGAAACGATAATAATGATGAATTGTCCTTTGGATTCACAGAATTTCAAAAGGATTTTCTTGAGGAATACCAGCAATTCATTCTTGAAGTATCGAGTTTTCCTGACTTAATCGAACTATTATTTAAAGAAACCGGAGTGGAAGATTTGCATAGAAGTGTTATCATTGTATTGGCACGGCAAGCGCTGGATTCATTCAATGAGATATTCTTGCTCTGTTCAAATGGACTTGGTGTTGGAGGATTAAAAATACTTCGAGGAATGTATGAGAGAGTAGTAACGCTGAAATATTTAGCAGATAATCCTGACAAGCTTGATGCATTCCTTGAATACACCTATGTGCATAGGCACAAATTGATTCAACACCTGACCGATGAGGAAATCAATAAATACTTTTCGAAAGAGCAGGTCGAAGAAATTAAGAAACAATACCAAGCTGTAAGAGATAACTACCTAATGGTTACCTGTAATAAGTGCAAAAAAAAGAGGGTGTCCCAAAGCTGGACTAAAATGACCCTGAAGAATATGGCTGCCCAGGTAAAATTAGGAGATCAATATATTCTTGCACATTTTCACCCCACACTTTTTCTACATACCACTGAGGTTGGTCTATCGCATAGTACTAAGCAAGTTTCACCCGGCATTGCAGAATATTCTAAAGATTATCAAAAAAAGGAAGTCGGTAATACCTTACAAATATCTCATCTATTGGTTATCCATGTCTTAGACACACTCAATGAACATTTCTACGGTGATAAATATGAGCCAGAATTAATAAAGATGGTAAAACGGTTTGGAGTACTCTGGCAGTGTTGAATAATATCTACAGCAAATTCAATCAACCAATTGATGGATCATTAATTCTAGACTGTGTCAAAATAGTGTCAAAGAATATGGCAGGAGCTGGGTGATATATCGGGAGCGAATGAAATAATCGAAATGATTGGAAAATCCGGAGACATTCGGACACCGATTCCGGAAAGTTTCGGACAGTGATTCCGGTTTTCACCGGACAGTGATTCCGGAAAGTTTCGGACACTTTCGGAGTATAGACCGGAATAATATTTAAAA
>Ga0208647_1000040_pt1 | contig 64266 bp, 118 predicted proteins | sample AntAceMetag02UKA_FD_184765 | JGI IMG/M metagenome (GOLD analysis project Ga0208647, IMG submission 184765) | Saline lake microbial communities from Ace Lake, Antarctica - Antarctic Ace Lake Metagenome 02UKA (SPAdes) (version 2) | ecosystem: Environmental > Aquatic > Non-marine Saline and... | reverse complement strand
ATAGATTTACAGCACAAGCTTCAACGGCTGTCGCTACTCCATCGAGATATTCTCTTGTTGTTACGTTTATGCCGGCAACAGCGTGTGCTAGAATCATGGATTCGACGCCATCCATTGCGGAATTAAAAGAATGCCTACTGTCTAGATCTTCTGGTCCTTCAAGTCCTTCTGCATCAATAATACTTTCTTCGCAATCGCTATAACAATCAATCTGATTGCAATATGGACAAGGTTCCTTGAGGTCTGTCATAATTGCACCACTGTCTCTTTCGACGATTACTGAAAAAGACGGACTTATAGTTTCCACGTCACTTTTTTCTTTTGGCGTGATTTCTTCGTCAAAATAATCTCCAACAAGATCTAACTTTTTTGCGAGATTAACCAATTTCCACAATTCAATGCGATTGTATCCATCAAGTTCTGAATTTTCATTTAATTCAGATTCAATACATTCTTTATAAACTGTAAATGCTTTCGCTGCTAACTCTTTTGCGTCCCTGTTCATTGGCGTGCTATGTCCATCAGAATGTGGAAAAGTTACATATTTACAGATAGCACTATAACACATTGGTGTTACAGTTACAGTTGCTTCTTCTCCGGTGTTTTTAACGAATACCGGTATTCCATATGCCAAGGTTGTAACTGGATGCTCATTGCCAATATATAATATTCCATCATTGGTCTGATCTGGTGTGTCTCCTGACATATCGCTTATTACAAGCTCGTCGTCTTCATCTAGAAATAATCTGTGATCGCCGGGAATATCAAATATCTTTTTCCATTTTTGTGATTTCATTAATTCTCCTTTTTCGCGAAATGATTTTCTGCTTCCGATGTAGCGTCTATCCAGTATGTCTTTTCTCCTCTCTTAATAGCGCATGCGCCGCCTCCGAATTCGTTTGGTCTTAATTTACTGCAGGTGTATGCCCAACTGAAGATAAATGGTTCATCTATTCTAAGGTCTTCAACTAAACGCCGGGCTAGTGTAGCAACATGTTCCGGGCTGAGACTTTCATCTGAACGAATCCATATTCCGTTATTTTCGATTGTTGCAATAAACCCAACATATCCTTCTTCTGGATCATCCTCCAGCTGTTGTTGGATAAGGTCGATTATCTCTTTTGCTTCTTTAATATCTTTTTCTTTTAAGTTAAATATGCTAGAACTTTCACAATAATTATTTGCCATTATTCCCACCAATTGTTTGCTTTGAATGTTTTGACACGAACTTCAATTCTATTAGTATCTTTTCCATAATCTGTTGTAACGGGAAAATCATTATACTTAAGCTCTTTGATAGCTTTTAGCCTGTCTAATACGTCTACATAAACGAACGTCCTACGCCCATATGTTTCTGCACATGCTGGACCTACTATCTCTCTACACTTGAAACCCTTCCAATTTTTCTTCATCGCTCCTCTTCTAAATGGTTCAGGGATAAAGCCTTCGCCTATAAGTAAATCTGAAACCTGTTCAACCGTAGGGTATGTCCTTCTGCTTCTTTTCATCTTATATCATCTCCATAAACATTGATTCGTCAAGAACAGTAACACCTAACTCATTGGCTTTCTTGAGCTTTGATCCAGCCTTAGCGCCTGCCAGTAAATAATCTGTACTTTTGCTAATAGATCCAGATACTTTGCCGCCGTTGTCGATTACGAGTGATTTGAAGTATCCGCGTTCTTGCGATAGTGTTCCTGTGATGACAAACTTTTTACCCTTTAGACAGTCGCCGATTTCTGCTGGATGTGGATAAACGATGACAACGCCTGCGATGAATAATGCGTCTAAAAGCCGCATATTCGCAAGATCTGAAAACCATTCGTGAATGTTTCCAGATATCTCGCTTCCGATACCTTCGAATTCTTCAAATGTTCCGTATACCTTTGTTGCAGCAATGAAATCATTTATATCGGAATATGATTCTGCAAGCAATGTTGACACGCTTCTTCCTAGCAGCGGCACATTTAATCCATATAGAAATCTGCTAAACGAGACTCTCTTTGCTTTTTCTATTGAAGCAATTACCTTATCCACTTTTTTATCACCCATGCGTTCTAGCTCAAGCAAATCGTCTCTATTGAGTGTAAAAAAGTCAGATACGTCTGTGACCATCTCTTCTTTTAGTAATTGAGCTACAAGTTTTCCTCCAACTCCATCGATATCGTATGCATCTTTTGATACAAAATGCGTCAGCGTTCCGCGGAGCTTTTCTGGGCATGTTCTGTTTTTACAGATTATTGCAGATTCGCATAAATCTTTCACAAGTAAATCTCCGCAGCTCGGACACTGGTGTGGAAAATCTATCTCAATTTCAGTCCCGTCCCTTAAACTTGCCAGAACACTTTCAATTTGAGGGACAACATCCCCGGCACGTTGAACAACCACCATATCACCGATGCGAATGTCTTTATTCCTGATGTGATCTTCGTTGTGTAATGTTGCACTTGATACAACAACTCCGCCTACTTCGATTGGATCGAGCACTGCAACGGGCGTAATCGTGCCAAACCTGCCAACCTGGAATTTGACATCAAGAAGCCGTGTGCTTTTCTGTTCCGCTGGAAACTTCCACGCTATTGCCCAACGTGGCGCACGATTTGTTGATCCAATCTGTTCACGAAGCGCCAGATCATTTACCTTGAATACAGCACCATCTATATCGAATGGTGATTCTTCACGAGAACCTAGCATCATTTCATATGATTCTGCGAGCTGCTGAATTCTAACACCAGCTGCGTGAAAATTAGTCGAGAAACCCCACTCCCTAATCGCCGTCATAAGGCGGTAATCATTTTCAGCACTTAGTGGATCTGATTCTCCTATGCCATATGCGATAAACGTCAACGGACGCTTTGCACATTCGTTGGGATCTAGTTGTCGCATGGATCCAGCCGCTGCGTTTCTTGGATTGGCGAATGGGTTTTTACCTGATGCAATTCTTCTTACGTTAGCTTTATCCAGATCTGCTTTATTGATAACTACTTCGCCGCGTATTTCTACATGCGCCGGCGCACGATCTGGTAACATCATTGGAATATTTGCGATTGTCTTTGCGTTATGAGTAACATCTTCTCCGGTTTTTCCGTCGCCCCGCGTTAACGCTAAAACCAGTTTTCGATTTGTATATACGAGTGAAAGAGCAAGACCATCGTATTTCGGTTCGATTATTATGCTAATATCAGATCCAGCAGACTTTTGAATTCTGTTGAGCCAGTCTGACATGTCATTCTTGGTAAATGAATTTTCGAGGGAGAGCATCGCAACGGAATGTTTTACTTGGTTAAAGCTTGATATTGGTTTTGCGCCAACTCGTTGTGTTGGACTGTTAAGTTCTGCAAGATGAGGATACTTTTCTTCTAACATGCGCAATTCATTAAACATTGTGTCAAATTCTGAATCTGTCATAACAGGTTCATCGCTAGAATGATACGCTATCAGCGCTTCATTAATTTGTGCTGTCAACATCAGGATTAACTGTCTAGCCATTTGATCATTCATCTTCATCTTACACTCCTTTGTTACCCTGTATATTTTTTACTACTCTATAATCATCGTCAACACATTCAAAACTTATCTCTTCTATAAATTCGTTATACATGTCAGTTTCTTTTGTAAAGCGTTTGCATTCTTCTGTCATGTCTCCAAGGTCTACGCCTTCCCATATGCTTTGTGCGTGTTTATCATCATTTGCATTAAAGTATAATTCGTGCCGCCATGTAACGCGATATTCTTTTCTTTGAACAAGTCCATTGATTTTTTCTATTTCTTTCGCTACGCCTTCCTGTATCGATTGCTTTATTCTTTCCGATATCTGTAATTTTAATTCAACTTCTTGTTTCATTATTTTTTCATCAAGATCGTATATCTTGTTGTTTATGCCCCTAATTTCTTTTTCTATTGCTTCCATTTGAAGATCCATGTAGTTTTCTCCTTATGCCGTTGTTACTACTGTTGGGAAAAATAGGTATTTTGCTGTAATCATTTTCTGATGTATTCCTGCCCTAATGTAAACAAACCGATTCTCGTGTCGTTCTTGCCACATCCATCTGTCAATTGCCTCTTTTGCTCCATCGACACAAGCGCCCATTCCATAGAATCCGCCACAAATGTCATTATCTACATATCCTTTTGTATCCTCTATATCGTACATATAAGTTTCGCCATTTGCCCATTGCATATATGTTTCAACTTCAGCTTTCATATGTTGGATCGCGACTTTTTCTAGCCTATCTGGATCATTTGCGCATTGCGGCCATGTTTGCATTGCAACATGTTTTGGTGTACTAATGAAAAATTCTGTATCAATATTTAATTCTGCTTTTGATCCAACATACATATTGACTGTACCGTGTTTTTGCATATGTATTGGTAACACGAATGCATAATCTGAAAATTGTTCGACTAGGTATTCATCGTAGTCTTTTTCTGTGAGTTTAGTATCCCATTCGAAAAAATCGTCTTCTTCTATGAATCCATCTGATTCTGGCAATTGTGTAGATATCGCTTCCGCTGGTGTCGAGACTTTAAAATCGTTAGGCCCGAGGTCTAAATCGCCTTGATAATACCCAGCACCGTTGATTATTGTTATTGTTGATAAATTTGGAAATTCTTTTCTCGGATTTGGCACATCGTAATCGTATATGACGCTGATGTGGAATCCCTTATGCATTGCTGTATGTGCAACCATGTCGTCATTCATAACGATATGCTCCTTGAAATATTTTAACAAAATTCACCGGAATACAAATGAAAAAGAAGAAATGTGTCATGAGCTAGATATTGGACATAGCGTATAAGCGTTCTACTTAAATAGCTTATTTGTATTTACCTGATATTCGAATTTAAGATCTAATTCTGGCAATATGGCACGGCAGCAGCATTGCTTAATGAATGATTCGAATGACACATTTTTCTTGTATGGATACGCGCGATATACATGATTTTCGATTGCTAATTCGTAGGAGTCCTGCCTTTCATCGGAATTTGGCAGACGTTTAATCGTAAAACGTTTTGGCAGACGATATCCATTAAATTGCTCTTCTCTTATGTAGTCAGTCTTACTACATAACAGCAAAAGCCGCCATATGAAATTTTCGCCGATTAGATATGGTCTTGAATTAATATTATTGTCGACAAAATATAACGGATTGCCTTGAAAGTTGAGATCTGACTTTTCGATGTTGTCGTATCTGATCCCTATTTCGTTTTCCATGTCGAGAAGTTTAGTTATAACTGAGTCGAAATATTTGCTAGCCGCCGAGATTAGAATGTACTTTCGTGTTTTTGCTATCGCTATTGCGTATGTTCGTGTATCGAAATACTCTAGGATGCGATTGATGAATACAACAGGGTCTGACAATTGCCATTTCTTGTCTTTCGTGTGAAAAAGATCTGCGAATAGTGGCCACTCTTCTTTCGGGACCCATAGGCTTGTTCTGCTTGCGCCCGGGTGTCCTTCGCTTACATCAGGCCACACCATCCATATGAAATTACGGAATAAGGCTTCGCTTATGATTTTTGTAGTTATGAAACTATCAAGCTCTTCTTCAAAATTTGGCGGCGCTTCCAGTGTTGGCCAAAAAATCTTCCATAGTTCTGATGTGCCATTTGTTGTTCCAAGAAAATTTACTATATCTGATAGCCTCGCCATCCTATTTCTCCGCATGCTTGTGTGTTATTATATGAGCCCGTTTTTATATGCTAGCCACTCTGGAATTTTCAGCTCGACTTCTTCGCCGACTTCGTATTCATATGCTACGTCTCTTATTTGCGATAACGGAATCCACGTTTCTTCTGTTCCATCATTTATCAAAATAGCGGCACCTGTCGTTGCTTTGATTTTCCCGAATATCTCTACCACTTCCATTGATCATCTCCCTTTATCAGTTTAATTGGAAACGTTTGTATGAGAAAATAATTGCCACACCTCCAGTCATCCCAATCAGAATCACCCATCAAGAACTCAAAAAAAGCGGTCACTGATAAACATGGAATGCTAAACGGCAAAAGCAAAGACCTACCAATGAAACGTAAAATTATTGATACCATTTGTTCTCCTTTTTCTTTCTAGGTCCATATGTTATCCTACAGCAATGTTTTCTCATTTTCCAGAAATAGGCTTTAATCCACGCTTTCCTTCTTCTGCCCTGCGTAGCCGCTTCTGTTTCCGCTTGCTCATTGGTTTATTTCTCTTTTCACTTTCAACAATTTTCTTAATGTGCATTTTCTTTTCTTCTTCAGGATCATCGGGATATTTTACTGATGACGAACGATTTGCCATAAATCCGCATTTTGTGCAATACATTCGACCATCCCAGTGTTTCCAGGCGCCGTTCATGTGGTATCCCCAGTTTCTGCCACGGTCTAGGTAGTTGTCGCGGCAATTCGGACAAAAGGCATATCCTGCTACTGCACCACAATCGGCGCACTTCTTTATACTCATAGAGTGCCGAGGAGACTTTGTAAAATTACGTAAAGTATTTGCGCCCCATGTATGCACGGTATCCGGACAGTCGCATAATCTTGGTCCTTCTGATTTACGATCCCAGAAGTAATATAATTCGGACGTTATGATTGCCTCCTCTTTGCCACAGGTGTCGCAGTATCTAACGCCTTGGTGTATAGTGTTCTCGCTGCCACATACGCCGCATGCATTATAATTTCGCCGTAGATCACGACATACCGTTGGGTGTCGATTCCTTGACGTCTTTGTCGGGTTCATAGCGCGTTCGTTTGCTGCGTCTTCGGCCGCAATTAGCCGTTCATCTTTTTCCCTGTTCATGATTGACAGCACCCTTTTCTTTGATTTTGTGATTTACCAATGAATACTTGTCGATCCATCTAGCGTTACATTTATGACATATACGATCATGACTTATCTTTGTTCTGTCGACGTGCATTTCAGTTTCTTTGTATCTGCATACTGGACACTTCGTTCCTCCAGCCTCGATATATTCTTTCGGCGTCATCGGCTCCAGTTCTTTTTCCGGTGTTCCACCTGAAATAATGTCTAGTTTGCCATCTTCTGAAGCCCCATACTTTTCGACGACGAAATCTATCGCCTCCTGTTTCGTCTCAAATGTTTCGACATCGACCCATACATCATTTATGTTGTATGGATTTGGCAGCGCTACATACCATTTGTTGTATTCGTCTTCGACTTTCGCTGCTTCTTCTTTTGCTGCTATTGCAAACGCTATTGCAAAGGCTTTGTCTAATCCCATTGCCATTACTTCATCCTAACTTCTTCGAATACTTTTTCGTATCCCAGCACTTCAAATATGAAATTCTCTGCTTCTTCCCAGCTTTCCGCATTCCCATCGCTGCTGAGTTCCATTGTTTCCGGAGAATGACATTTATACACCAACAAGCATGCACATACTAGCACGTCGTATGGTTTGCGCACAGTCTTGCAAAATGCGAATGGCAGGCTTGTTGTGTCTTCCCATTCACGGTAACCGGCGCCTGACTTGGAGATTGCAAATGTTTCGTGGCTTTCATCTTCGGCCCCGTTGAAAACGATCTCGTCGTCGTTAAACACTGGCTCGCCAGTCCCATCGCCGCCTGCTATTGTTATTTCGGCTGGCATGTTTTCCGCGAGTATTTTGCAATCTTTCAAAATCGCCGCCCACTTGTCGTCTGTTGTTGCCTTGTGTGAAAAGTAATGCGTGTATCCCATTGTATTTCTCCCTATGTTCATATTCAATTTACCATTATCTATGTATTATTGCAAGAATTTCTTCGCTTTTTCCAACTCTTGACTTTAGTCGTTTCAAGAACTTATCGAAGATATGCGATATTTCGAAATGTCTATCCATATACCAGAACTCAGGTTTTACTGTTGTTGGAAGATCTATTGTTTTCACTGTATATTTTTCGGTATGAATTCCGGTATCTGGATCCACGCTAAAGTTGAAAATCTCTCTTGCGGTATAGGTGAATAAAAGCTTACTTTCTATGTAGTTAGATATAGTTATAGATGTTGAATGATATGGCCTTTGATTTATAGAAAAGCCTGCGTAAAATCCGTGCAGTTTCATCCATTCTCGCAAATCAGAAATAATCTTGATACTTCTTTCGATTGAATAATGGTTGTTCTCTACGAAATTGCCGAGTAAGAATAATTCCCACGCCTGTTGGTATGTGATTTTCCTCGCATATCCAGATCGACGTTTAGCAACAACATCTGGCGGCAGTAATGCTTGCGCCCATCTCCTAACTTTCGTGAGCTTGAACCAGAATATTTCTGAAAATTGCTTATTTGTAAATTCCATGAGCATCTCTCATTTTTGTTTTGAAAATTTGCCGATTTTTTTCTGGGATCCGCTGTGATCTGAAAAGGTGTGCCAGATTCTGGCGAAATCCGCCGAGGCCTGCCGCTAGTATTCGATCGTCCCGAAGAAATTCGTGGCCCTCTTAATCAGATACACGTCTTCCATCTTCTCGAACTTGTATGCGGCCGGCGTCCCTCTCCGCGTGTACCAATCGTAGAACAGCGTATAGTACCGCTTCAGCGTTGCCCGCTCGTCGCCCGTGAATGAGTTTTCGAACAAGAGGCGTGTGCGCCGGCCGCTGCTACTGCCGACCGTGTAATCCCACATTTCGACGATCACCGCGTATTGCAGCGCATCAAGATCTTCGCGGCTGTATTCCAGTACCATTCTCATCGTTGCTCCTCCGCGCGATATATGACTGTCGCCGTGGTGTTACTGTTTCCGTCGACGACAGACTCTGAGATCTTGACATCGACGACATCTCGGCCTTCCATGTAGCTGTTGATTGTGAATACGAAATCTTCGAATGCTTCCTCGCCGAAGAAATCCACCAGCTGAAATATCTCTATTTTCATGTTTTTCATTTCAAACGTCTCCCATTTGCATGTCTATAAGCGCATTCGCCGCCGCCGTTGCGCGCTCTACCTCGACCGCCGGCATACCCTGTGCGATGGATTCGGCGAGCTCCGTCACTTCCTGCGTGAGTTTTTCGTCCGGCGCCGTAACTGCCAAGAAGAGCGCCTGCGTCAGCGCCTCCTGCTGCGTTGTTATTTTCATGTGTTTTCTCCTTCCGCTTGCTGTGTTTCCCATTCTGCTGCCGCGTATTTCTGTTATGAGCCAGCCGCAGGCGTGAGCCAGCCGCAGGCTATGGTAATATGTCGCAGTAATCCGGCAGTAGCTCGCCCTTGGCGTTTGTCGACCACCATCCAATTCCGTTAACGCAGTGATAGCTCACTCTGCCATTCATAATTGCCGCACATTTGTAGCATGGTCGTTCGAGTGGCGACTTCTCGTGAAAATCGCAGCTGCCGCAGTCTAGCCTATCCACAAGCGGCCCGTGTTCTGTTTCGCTTTTCGCCGGCGCTCGCTCTTGCTCCTGCTCTACCTTCTCTTTGTGGTGTTGCTGGTGTAGCTCATATGCTCTATCTTGGCGCCGATCGATTAATTCCTGGAACATATCTCGCATTATAATCAGCCACGGCAGATCCCGCCGCGCATATTTATGCCCGCAGACACACGGCGTTTCCAAGCATTTTCTGCAATCGCTAAGTGACATTATCGTTTTCTCCTGTTGTTGGGATGTTTGGACTTATGCTGAAGGACGCTCCTGTTTCCTGGCTGCCGGATCTTGGTCGTAACGCATCTGGCATACCACACTTCTCCAAGAACTCCTTCGTATCATTCACGCTCACCACTATGCATGTTTCGTGTGTGTCGCTTGAGTATTCTATGAATTCGCCGATCAACGCGTGTTTACCGCATGCGGCTACCTTGAGATATTGCTGCTGTAGACGGTAGTCGCCGGCACTCACTATCGGGATGATTGGTGATGCGGCTAGTAGCGCGCCGCGGTAGAGGATGTTGATCTCGCTGAATGTGAGGTGTTCTGATTTGTATTTGGGTGCGTTTGATGTGTTGCGTGTGTTGGGTGTGTTGGGGTCTTCCATTGTCTGAGGTATCCTGGTTTAGGGTTTATTGTTTTTTGGTCTGCTATACACTGAAATTCAAAGACAGACAAATAGAGAAGGAGAAAAATAATAGAGTTTCTGTTTTCTTCGGTGGTCTTTTTTGATTTGCTCGGATTTTTGTCGTAGGGTATTTAGTTGTTGGTGTTGTTTTATTCCAAGGATGATATATATGCTAACAGGCATGATGTTTTTTCTAGCAGAGAACAACGCTGAGAGAAAACAACACCAACATTCCGATGCTGTTGCTGTTAGTCGTGCGAAGCCGACGTTACATGCCTTGCATGCTTCTTCTGTTTTTCATTTTAAAGGGTGGGCGGGTTTGGCTTAGATTTTGTCGTGGAATATATCACGTCGGTGGGTTGGGATCTAACGCCAGACACGCCGCTGTTGCTGTTAGCCGTGCGAAGCCGGCGTTACGCCAACGGCCAGAACCACGCCGAAGGCACGACAGCCGAAGGCAAATGTAGCGCCGAAGGCAAGACAGCCGAAGGCAGATAGTGAGTTGCACTTCTTCCTTCCGTCAAGTGGACCTTCCACGAGCGTAGCATGCGGTAGGTCCGGCGTTGTTAGCCGTGCGGAGCCGGCGTTACATGCCTTAGAAGTAGTGAGTTGCTGTTCTTCATGCCGTCAAGTGGACCTTCCACGAGCGTAGCATGCGGTATGTCCAGCGATGTTAGCCGTGCGAAGCCGGCGTTACGCCAACGGCCAGAACCACGCCGAAGGCACGACAGCCGAAGGCAAATGTGCTGTTGCTGTTAGCGATACATTGAGATTATTCCATGCTATCATTCAACCGGTCCCACATGTCCAAGCGTGGAACAAACCGGTGACGCTCCATGCTATTCCATGCTATCATTCAACCGGTCCCACATGTCGAAGCGTGGAACAGACATGCGACCTATTGAGTAGTTCCATGCTATCATTCAACCGGTCCCACATGTCGAAGCGTGGAACAAACCGGTGACGTATTGAGTAGTTCCATGCTATCATTCAACCGGTCCCACATGTCCAGGTGTGGAACAAAGTGGCGATGTATTGAGTAGTTCCATGCTATCATTCAACCGGTCCCACATGTCCAAGCGTGGAACAAACCGGTGACGCTCCATGCTATTCCATGCTATCATTCAACCGGCCCCATATGTCCAGGCGTGGAACAAGGTGGCGATGTATTGAGCTTATTCCATGCATCTTACTCAACCGTAGCCTAATGGTTAAGCGTGGAGCAAAGCGGCGATGTATTGAGTAGTTCCATGCATCTTACTCAACCGTAGCCTAATGGTTAAGCGTGGAGCAAAGCGGCGATGTATTGAGTAGTTCCATGCATCTTACTCAACCGTAGCCTAATGGTTAAGCGTGGATCAAAGCGGATAGCCTGGTTGATATAGCCGCGGGCTATATACGACACTTGAACCTGCTCATGTTGTACTCGCGCACATGCTGTTGGATAGCTTGGTTGATATAGCCGCGGGCTACATAGTACATGAACCCGTTCACGTCGTACTCGCGCACATGCTGTTGGATGGATTACAGTACATGGCCGCGGGCTCTATAGTACATGAACCTGCTCATGCTGTACTCGCGCACATGCTGTTGGATAACCTATATATAGTACACCGCGGGCTATGTAGTACATGAACCTTCTATGTTTGTACTCGCGCACATGCTGTTGGATAACTCATGGTACATAGCCGCGGGCTATACAGTACATGAACCTGCTTATGTGGCTCTCGCGCACATTCTTTGGATAACCTATACACAGCATGCCGCGGGCTACATAGTACATGAACCTACTGCGTATGTTCTCGCGCACATGCTTTTGGATAACCTGGTTGATATAGCCGCGGGCTATACAGTACATGAAGCTACTAGCATCGCTCTCGCGCACATTCTTTGGATGACCTATGGTAGTGGCTGCGGGCTATGTACTACATGAACCTGCTCACGTTTCTCTCGTGTGTATGGGCGGGTGTGCCCGGCGACTAATGTATGACAGAGTGACTCATGTCGCTGGGTTGACGGCTGCCTGGATACGTCGTTGTCATTAGCCGTGCGTAGCCGGCGTTACATGCCTTGTATGCTGTTGTTGTTTTTCATTCGAGGTTCTTCCGAGCCGTTCTTAGAGCGAAAGGCGGAGATGTCGTCGAGACAGCCGCGCTCAGTGCTTGTATTTACCTCTATGCTTCATTCGGCTGTCCGACAGACATCCTCCGTCTTGAGCGATGAGCGGAGCACACCGGTACGTCGAGACAGCCGTGCTCAGTGTTTGCGTGTACCTCAGAGTACCTTTCGGTTGTCCGACAGTACCGGTTGTGCGTAGCGACATTAGACCTGTTGCCCTTCCTTGCTGTTGCAGTTAGCCGTGCGAAGCCGGCGTTACATGCCTTCCTTGTGGGTTGCTTCTTTTCCTTCCGTCAAGTGGACTTTCCACGAACGCAAGATACCATCGGCACGAACAAGCGAAGCGAGGTGAGTGACTGACAAGCATCACTGTGGCACGAACAAGCGAAGCGAGGTGAGTGACTGACAAGCATCACTGTGGCACGAACAAGCGAAGCGAGGTGAGTGACTGACAAGCATCACTGTGGCCTACCGTTAGGTGAGAGGCGTTAAGCCTATTGTTGCTCCTGGCTTTTGCAGTTAGCCGTGCGTAGCCGGCTTTACATGTCTTATATTGTTAGTTCTTCCTTCGAGGGCTTTTTCGAGCCATCTGTATAGCGGAGGTTGATGGGACGTCGAGACAGCCGCTCTCAGTGCTTGCATTTACTATAGAGTCTCTTTCGGCTGTCCGACAGTCCCATCCAACCGTAGCGACATTAGATCTGTTCTCCGTCCTCTAAGTTGTCAGTTAGAGCGGAGCACGCCGGTACGTCGAGACAGCCGCTATCGATGCTCGCGTTTACCTCTATGTCTCTTTCGGCTGTCCGACAGTACCGGTCGTGTGGAGCGATGAGCGGAGGTTGATGGGACGTCGAGGCAGCCGCGCTAGGTGTTTGCGTGTACCTCGATATACACTTCGGCTGTCCGACAGTCCCATCCAACCGGAGCGACATTAGATCTGTTGCCCTTCCTTGCTGTTGCAGTTAGCCGTGCGAAGCCGGCGTTACATGTTTTCCTTGTGAGTTGCTGTCTTCCTTTGAGATCGCGCCCACATCGGGACGCAAGAAGCCGGGTCTGTTTCCGGCTTCATGCCTGGCGCGCTGTTTGCCAGGCATAGCTCGGCGTAGCCGTGCTTGCGTCCCGATGTGGGCGCGATCTTGCGCTTCTGCTTGAGGATGTACCTTGCTGTTCGCGATGCTTGATGCCTAACATGGCCTACATATGCTACCGGCACTGAATATAATGCAACGTTACGCGAGGCTGTTGCGAGCGGTTGTTCATGGTGGACATAAAAAAAGGAAGGCCTGTAGGCCCTCCTGTTGTGCGTCTTAGTCATTTAGTATTGATATGATGATCGTTGTGCATGCGACAGCAACCATGCTCGTGAAGCCAATGAAGTATATGACGACTGGGTTGCTGATGATAGCCTGGATGGTTGTTCCTGCGAATAAGTCCATGTTGTCCTCCTTATGGGGCATCTCAGCCCCTTGTGTGTTAGAATGGCACCTCATTATTCGGCATATCCCTCAGGTTCATGTTACAGCAATCACCAAGCTCGTATCCGTGCTCGGTGTAGAAAGCTGAAAATTCAACATCTGGCATGTCATCCCAACCTGCCTGCATGTCTTCCATATTAGCCAGGTACTCCGCCTCATCCTGCGCTGCCGGATCGTCTCCATAGTCTCTCAGATCTTCCATCATGTGGTCTCCTCATGTCTATGCTGCATTAGGAACAACAACGAGTTATCTCGTTCCAGATTGTGTTGGCCCTGTCAAATGCCAATGATAGCTCACACGTATAAAGTTTTCATGGTTTGTTTTTCGGTCCTTTCCCTTGAAAAACTGGTGAAAACTTTTACTGGTTCTCCGATAGGTCGAGGGCATTTTACAGGGCCATAAGCAATCTGGTATGATGCCAGATACGTGTGTGATCGCGTCCGGGGCGATCTTTCCCCCGGCGTGGAGCTTGAGCACAAAATATCGTGCCCGATGTCCCTTTTATCGGGCATGTATTTTTGCTCCGGACACCTTGACGCGAGGCCTTTTGGGGCCTAGCGGTTGTTCTGGCCCTTTCGTTACACGAGGCTGTTGCGAGTGGTTGTTCATTAGGCCGTTTGCATGGAGGTGGTAGAGTATGAGATGTGATACGGCCGCACCCATGCGCTACACCTGGTGATATAGTGCTGTTAAGCCGTGCGAAGCCGGCGTTACATGCCTTGTATGCCCTTTCTGTTTATCATTCGAGTTGTTTCTTCGAGCCGTTCCTGTTCTCCCTTTGCGTCACGCGAGGCCGGTATGGCCTAGCGGTTGTTTCTGGCTGACGACGCGCAAAAAAATAAGAGGCATCTCAGCCCCTTATTTTCTCTATGGTTTCTACGCTTGGAGTTTGGAATTTTCATCCATCCACTCCAAACAGCTTTTAACAATGTCACCATGGCAGGACAGTGGTGCGCAATAGCAGTAGAGGTTGATTTCCTCTACTTTTTGGCTAAGCTGCCAGATCCGGCTAAGTTCCCCTAGAACCGCCTTGTCCTCAGCTTGAATTTGTTCCCATAACCAAACACGGTATTTGGCTATGCTCTCATCACGGCTGGACCCCGCGATTGGAAAGCGGTTAGCTAGTGCTGATCTCTCAACCCCATGTTTCTTATTCTTGCGGCCGATATAGATGTCAACCGCTGTGAACTCCATTCCACTCACTATCTTTTTCACTGTGATCTTTGCCTGTTCCATTTTTTCTCCTCCAATGTGTTTTTTCTCACTAGAAGGGGATAGTCTTTGAGGTTCTGTCAATATTTAAACATTAACGTTCTATGGAACGCCATGTGGCCCTCAAATGTTGTGGGCTATGGTGTTTGTCTGTGCGCTAGAAGCCACTTCCCACAACATTTTACTAGGGCCAGCCATAGTTTTAGTTATTGACGATCTAACCATGGAATGGCTAAGCTCCGCATAGGTTTAACTATTGACAGGTTCTCAAAGACTATCCTATTAAAGGGGAAACACATTTGAGGCGAAAAAATGGTCAAACACGCATAGATCATAGTGAAAAAGATAATGACTGTTGTGGAATGCAGTTCACAGCGGTTGATATCTATATCGGCCGGAAGAATGCTGTTAAGAAACGTGGGGTTGAGAGATCAGCCCTGGATCACCGGTTTCCTAGCGAGGATCCAGCCGTGATGAGAGCATAGCCAAATTCCATGGCTTGGTTGGGCACAATTCAAGCTGAGGACAAGGCGGTTCTAGGGGTTTAATCTAGGCGGATCTGACAGCTTAGCCAAAAAGTTGACTGGACAATCGCCTCTAATGCTCTTGCGGACCACTGTCCTGGCATGGTTGATATTTTAAGCTGTTTGGAGTGGATGGATGAAAATTCCGGGCTCCAAGCGTATTAAAACCATAGAAAATAAGGGGCTGAGATGCCGTACTGTGGTGTGTAGGGATGTTAGGCGTGCGAAGCCGGCGTTACATGCCTTGTATGCCCCTTCTGTTTATCGTTCGAGTTGTTTCTTCGAGCCGTTCCTGTTCTCACTTTGTTTTACACGAGACGTTTGTTGAGTGGTTGTTGCTGTTTTGGCGGGCTACAAGTTTTCAATATACCACAGATGTTTGATCTCGGTGTGCGTTAGGGATGCATCTAAGTGAGGACGGCTTCTTCTTTTGTCCTCAATATCTGGACGCTTTTTCTTTTGTCCAGATATCTAGCTTCGTGCAGCCCGGCCGACGTCTAAGCGTCGGCAACGCCCAACCCAAACAAAAAGAAGATAATAAGAAGCTCAAAAGTATGACGAAAACGAGGCTTTTAAATGATATAGTCGATATAACTATTTAATTTTACTTGACTTTAATAGATAGAATCAAGTATAATATGGAAAATTGAATGGAGATCATTATGAATAGTGAAAAAGTGGAAGACAGCGATGTTAAATGTAATAACTTTAGGATATGTATAAAATGTGGCGAAATGAAAAACTTTGATGAATTCCATAAAGACAATTGGCATTATCCTGGAGTTATCGCTACATGTAAAAAATGTAGACATGCTAAGCAAAAAGAATGGAGAGATGCTAATGAAAAGAAAGCTAGCGAAAACAATAAAAAATGGCGATTAGAAAATGAAGATAAGGTAAAAATAGATAGCAAGGCATATAGGTTAAAGAATAAAGAGAAACTTAATGCATACAGAAAAGAATGGCGAAATAAAAATCCAATGTATCAAAAAGAATATAGAGCTGTAAATAAAGATAAAAGAAGCAAAAGGCAAAGAAATAATTGGAGAAACAATCCAAAGCATAAGCTTAATTGCACCATGTCATCAACAATCAGAAGAGGACTTGCAAATGGTAAAGAGGGCAAAGGATGGAAAGATCTTGTTAATTTTACACTTGAAGAGCTTATGGGTCACTTTGAGAAACTATTTACAAGTGAAATGACGTGGGAAATGTTTTTAAAAGGTGAAATTCATCTTGATCATAAAATTCCACTAGCCGTATTCAATTTTAAAACAATCAACGATCTAGACTTTAAACGTGCTTGGGCCCTAGAAAATCTACAGCCACTTTTTGCTAAAGATAATCTAACCAAAGGAAAAAAGATAGAGGCTCCGTTTCAACCGTCGTTTGCATTTGGCAATAAACTAAGCGACAAGGGCTGTTGCAGTTAGCCGTGCGAAGCCGGCGTTACATGTTTTCCTTGTGAGTTGCGGTTTTTCCTTATAGATCGCGCCCACATCGGGACACAAGAAGCCGGGTCTTTTTCCGGCTTCATGCCTGGCATGCTTTATCGCCAGGCATAGCTCGGCGTAGCCGTGCTTGTGTCCCGATGTGGGCGCGATCTGGCGCTTTTGTTTGAAGCTGTGCGCTAAACAAAAAAAATACCCCAATAAGCCGTATGGCCTACTGGGGTATTTTCAGGTTAAATTTATTAGTATCCCAATCTCTCCATGAAGGCCTTAGTCTCCGGAGACATGATCCCAAAGTCATGCGGGTCAACCCAACACCTGAATGGCTTTGCGTCTCCATTGATTGCGCAAAAGAGACAATCGACTTTGTCGTGACAGCGTTCACAATTTCGGTGAACCTCACAAACATTTTTAGCTACCACGCTTCCGTCAAGCTCAAACCCCAAATGACAACCACATTCTCCGATTGTCAACCAATCGATCCCATCTTTGTCTAACTTTCTGGCCATGATACCCTCCTAATTAGAATTTCGTTAAAACCACAAATAAAAAAAGAAAAAATGCTGAGGAATCCGGAGATCCCTCAGGTTAATTGTTAAAAATCAAATTCTTTTGAAAACTCTTCGTTTGTCATTTCCCAATACGGTGAAAGCATGGGATCTTCACGATCTTGCCTGATCTGCTCTGCCATGATGGGGCAAAATCGTGTACATTCCGTGTAGTGCATCGTGGTGCAAAGTCCGTCGATTAACGTACCATCTTCGGCTTGCTCCCACATTTTTTCATGTATACACATAACTTTCGGAAAATCCTCCAAAGAATTTATACGCATGTTGCTCACACGCGCGCCTAACGCCAGAATAGAGAGGCCCGTAGGCCCCTCTAAGGTGCAGGTTAAAACGGAACGCAATCTGGATTATAGTGAAGCTCCAGGTTGCATGAATCGCCAACCTCAAACTCAGGGACATCGTAGAGTCCGGCAAGCTCTTCCGCCTCTATTGCGTCAAATTCTTCCTGATATTCCCTGTGCCCGGCTGCCAGTTCTTCCTGATATTCCTGATACTCTGCTAAGTAGGTCATTTCATCCTCCAATTACGATTTAGCACATGATCATAGTCATTTCATAACCACTCACACACTTACCCGCGTCACATCATTTGCCAGTGGATGGTGTCTAGGGTGGTACATGGCGATTCGATTTTTTTTGGCTGGTTTTTTCGGCTTCTTCTTTTGAAAAAACTGGAAAAAAATCATGCTTATCGCCACGATCGGAATTTAAATCAGTTGTCCGGCGTGCTTTTTGCCGGACACAAAAGCCGATCGCCCTATACGCCACGCCGCGGCCTATCATACCGGCGGTTTCTTAAGTGTGTGTGTGATATGGACAAGGTTCCCGCCGACGACACATTCTTTAGTATAGTTAGGTTGATGTCGTCGGCGGGATGTCCATTCCGCTATCAATTTTTCATAAACAATTCTGGCGTGCTGTTTGCCATAATTTTTATGAAAAATTAGGCCTCCGGCCGTTATGTATCTTTTGGCGGGTTCAGCCCCCGCAACAGCCGATAGGCAAACGTCTGGCCGTAGGCCTCATATTTTATCCAACGGGTGAGTTGGCCGGCCTCCGGACGGAACAAGCCAAAGGCTAGATATAGTGAGCTTGCTCACATTCGAGTTGTTTCATGAGCCGTTGTTTAGTACGCCGTGCGAAGCCGGCGAAATGGCGAAGCCTGCGTTAGGGATGTATGAAATGGGACAGCTTCTTCTTTTGTCCCAATATCTGGACGCCCTTTCCCTTGTCCAGATATCATGTTTCATGGAGCCCGGCCGGTTTTAACTTTGTTCTTTTTTGTTCCTTACCGGCAACGTCCAAGCTGTTAAAGAGAAATTCGATATAAAGCGAATGAGTATGATTCTAACTAGGGATATAGATCGCGTGTTGCTAAAGATTGTTGGTCAAAAAAAAATAACACATAAGCCTGTTGAGGCCCATGTGCTATCTTTATGATTAAGGTTAGAAAGGAATATCGCTATCCGGAACGTACACACCGGGCGGAACTTCATCCGGAACCGGCGGAAGATCGTCAACGCTCGGCTTACCACCTGGCTTTTTATCCAGAAGCTTGATGGAATTTGCGATGATCTCGGTGTTGTACCTGGGGTTACCTTCTTTGTCGGTCCAGGTGCGATTCTGCATGCGACCCTGCACGGCGACATGGCTGCCTTTGCGGGTGTATTCCTGCATCACCTTGGCCAAGCCATTGAACGCTACACAGTTTACCCATGTTGTTACCTCATTCGACTCTTTAAACTTCTCGTTTACCGCCACTGAAAAATTAGCGACTGGAATGGGGGTCTCGCCCTTAGTGGGCCTTACTGTGGGTGCATCTCCAAGATGTCCGATGAATTGACAACTGTTCTCGATTCCCATAACTTCCTCCTTATGGATTAAAAGGTTTATGTTTCTTACTCTAAAAACAAGTGAAAAAAGAAAAAGAATTATTTTGTTGTATCTACGAGCAAAGTCGATCCTACCTGCTGGAGTGTGCCCGTCGCTTTTACCGAATTTCCGGATGGCCTACTTGCTAGAATGACATGAATTCTGCCATTTGTTAAAAGATATTTGCCATCCTCCTGGTGTTTGACTGATTTCGGTGTGAATGTAAAACTTACTTTTTTGCCAATGAATAGGGTCGGCTCATTAGCGAAAACTCTCGCCGATAGAGCTTTGATGTAATGATCTGTGGCTTTATGGAACGCCTTATAGCTGGCATACGATAATGGGTTAATTCTGCCTAATGTCGTATTTATAGAGATGCCTGACTTGTTAATATCCTTCATCAGGTCTATACCATCCATGGTTATGTCCCACCTTTTTGCAGGAATACTTTGCCACATCGAAAACATTACGGTTTGAGAGGCTTCTTCGAAAATGAAGAGTGAAAAGCCGATTACGCCGAATAAGGTTATGAATGCGAGAAAAATCGTTAGAACGGTTTTAAGACTTTTGATAGCCTTTGAATTCCCGATAATTGCCGTTGTTCTTGTTATTGTATCAATTGTCTTTACCATAACCTAAAAAAAGCGGAACCGGCGTCTGAACCGGCTCCGCTATCCCCAAAATGAAAATTTTGCTACTTTTTGGTGCTCTTCGTGTTCAGAAATGCTCTCAACGTGTAGCTGGTGGCGCCCCGATATTCCCGGCTCGCCACGATGCAGTTCAATTGATCGCCTGCTTTGAGGCTTTTCGCCTTGGAAACAGCCTGACCAAATACCATCACGGGCACACCTACTTCATATGAGACACCTTCAAGCTTCCTGGTCTCATTAATGATAATCCGCACATATTCGTTACCATTCTTGTCGATGGCTGTCGTGGCGGAATCAATGGTTGACTTGACGATCTTATCCGTTGCGAGCGCTGGGGACGCCATCAGGACACATGCTACCAAAAGTGCTGAAAAGATGCTGATAAGTTTCTTCATTTGAAATCTCCTTTGAAAAGTTTTAATTTCGAGTTTTAAAAAGTTTGCTATTACCGCTGAACCTGTATCACCTCCTTAGTGAAGAATTTTTGATTTCACTCTAAAACAATTGAAGAAAAGAAAGTTGAGATCTTTTTAATAAGGAATATGTCCGAATTTAGCGCGAAATTCCTTTAGTGCCTTAGATTGATGTGGAGTCCGGTATTCGCGGCGATTCGCGATTTTCATGTTCCTTCTGACAGTCTCCGATATTGCCTTATGTGTTTCTTCGAACTCTCTCTGGAAAAGCTCCAGATCGAGTCCCCTATGACGTATATACATTGTGTCACCCCATAACTAGAAATTTTTTGACATTTCAGTGGGCAAAGACAAAAATCCACTGTCGTAGTCGAGCGTGTACTTCTTGCGCTCCTCTGGTGTTACAGGCCGCGGACCTCCTGCGCTGTCCACAAGCTGCTGAGTCCAGCGCACATCCATCGGATTTATGGTGGATGGCACAAACTCGCCACTTACCTCTAAAACCATTCCGCGAATTTTACATATTTCGTGGAACAGTAATCCAGCTTCGTAGCATGCGGAGTCACTACCTTCGATGAGACGGCCGCTGATGTCAATCAAGACGTACCAGTCTCCAGTCTCACCGAGGTCTCCAGTATGCTCCAGATTTACTATGAATGCCGGGAATCCATCCAGGATCTCATCAACCCTGTTGTACATATCTCCCCATAACTGTTCTTCTGCCCAACTAACTTCTGGTGGCGGGCTGCTGTCGTTGGATGACGCTATCAGTTTAGGCTCGGCGTCACCGACTTCGCATCCTTCAGGCGGAAATGCCTGGAAGTAGTCCTCTAATGCACCTAGTTCCTCCTTATCTAGCGTTAGCTCTAAATCAATCGATTCTTCCCTGAAGTTATCCATTAGCCGGTCAACTTGCGTGATACCACCGGCTGCGATTGCCGGGGCGATAAAGATGGCCATGATGATCAATATGTGCTTACGCATGATGTTTTCCTCCTGTGAGAGTTTTATTTTTCACCCTAAATACAAATGAAGAAAGAAAAAGAGAAACACGAGCGGCTTGCCGTGAGTGGTTTTTGGTGTTGCGCTAAACATAAAAAAAGACGCCGGAGCCTATTGAAGCGCTCCGGCGTGTGCTGGTTAGATGGCCAACTTCGCCAACTTGTCCAACTTTGCGGCGTAATTCATCATCTCGCTCCATCTCTGATAATCTAAGACGAGACGGCGTGACACCATCGGCATGTTGCGACGTTGCCCTATGACGAAAAGGCTGCCTGTGCATTCTGCGGTCAGGGCGTTCGCTCTAACCCTGATTCCGTTGGCCTGCTGCCGAAGCTTATCGGCGACTGTAGGCTCAGGTTTCTCCAATTTCGGAATGTCAGAAACGAAAACCGGTGAACCCGGGATGTTGATGGTAGCTTTGAAGATCTCGTTCTTCGGGACATCGACAAATTCCACTTTATGCGAGTAGTCTTTATCGGCGACGAAAACCGGTTTGCCATCTTTCTCCGGATGAATTTCGAACCATCTAGCCTTTAAGATCGCCGTGCGATTTGGAGTCGGCTCGTATCCATTCAGCGAGACTGCTTGAGTTGAAAGCCTGATGAGCCAACTACCTGAGCTTTTAGCTTTGGCCAAATCGCTGATATTTCCGAGGCGATTGTAAAGGACTCGGAGCATCGGACAGTCGTCAAATTCGCGCTTGACGATTTTTGCCTTGTGGCCCCGATAGGTTGCGAGAAATTCGCCGACTTCCTCATTTTTGAGATCTTTGAAGGCTCTCGTGCAGATATTGCCAAGAGTCTTGAGGTTATAGGTCGAGGTGACTTCGGTCTGGAAATTCGCCAATCCCACATTGTTGACTTCGTCTATCATGAGATGTTTAAATTTTTTGCTGAAGCTCTTCTTGAAGATAAACTGGCCACGATCGTCCAAGTCCAGCATTGCTCTGTCAAAAAGCTCCGTTGCGGCGGCTGGCGTATCGGTCTCGTCGTTAAGCTCTGCCAGGTAGCCGGAGAGACTGTAATCTCCGGTGTTTCTTCCTGATCCTTCGCCGATTGGTATATATCTGTGATCACTCGGAATCGAGTATTCGTGTTCATCGGGATCGTCGAGCATCCCTAGGACGTTAGTTTCGTCCACCTCATCTTCTGAATACTGCTCCTCAAGTTCTTCCATGCTGAGAAGCTGCGGCATGTTGACTGCCCAATCTGCCAAGAGGCTATACGCTACGCCTAGCGAATCATTTTTCTGAACTCGCTTGATGAAGTTTTCGATGATACCGTTCGTTAGCGACAGAGCCTTGAAATATGCGATCAGGTCTTCTGCTATCAGGATGTGCGTATTCAAGCGGAGAGCGATGTACTCGGCCCGCTGGTATTTCTGAAGCCCATCGTTTATTACCAATCTTGGCGATGACGTTTTGCCACCACCTTTCGCTTTATAGCATCCTTCCGAAATGAGACGATCGAGTTGGCTCATCTCTGATGTATGTTCCGACATGGCCAAAAAGCCACAGTCGGGATACTTGCTGTCGTTGAAGAGTCGCGCTGGGCCTTGCGGAAGATCCCAATTCTGCGAATCTCCATCCCAAGAGTCAAACTGGCATGACATGCTGTCTAACGGGCATGACACTGATGTTGTCGGGGCGGATTTCGAGTCCCAATCAGCGTCTAAATCCAGGGGACGCTTGGTGTTGTACTTGTTGAGTTCTGAGATGGCTTCACGGTTGAAGCCCGTGTCTTCCAGAACGTCGGTTGAATTGATGCGCGTGTTTAGCTTACGCTCGGTCTCGAAAGCTAGAAGCGCGGACTGCGTAGTAGAGCACGATGCCGACTGGCCATTCTTCGAATATCTGATGACGACTGGGATGTTCTGGATGCTGCTGCTCAAATTTGTCATGATACCCTCCTGAGGTATAAAAAATTTTGATGAATCTTACAACTAGAAAAAAGAAAAAAAGATGTTTGAAAAGCGTGTTCCTTATTACCGCCAGTAGCAATAAATGCATCCGTGTGCGCATTGGCCCCTGTTTTTCAGAAGCTCGGTCTTGCTTGAAAGGCAAAGACAGCTTGAGCGCTGACCCTTCAGCTTGCTCGTAGTCGGCGGAGTTAAATTCAGCGCTCTGTAGTCAAGATCGCTGATGCATCCGGAGCAAGGTAGCCCGGGTTCGCTGCAAACTTCAGTTCCCGGGAAGAGGGAAAGTGCGTCCAGGCGAGTCTTCAGCGGGTAGTGAATGCTGCCGTTTTGAGGCTCAAGAGCTGGTAGCCCTGCCGCTTTGAACCGGCGTTGGACGTGCGCATAAGCGTCGATAAAGCTGATGCGTGTGCGACCCTGCCGCTGTGCGAAAATGTCTTGCGCGACCTTGAGGCCCTTGCGCGTTGGGATAATCGGGTCAATCCTGAGAACCGTTCGCTCTGGCCCTAGTAGGTTGACGAGACGCCTGTATCCAGACAGTGCGCTTTTTGCTGGAACAACTCCTGGCTCAAGAGCTGTTGACCCGAAACCGGTGATTGTGCAGTGGATGATTGCGTTTTCCGGGATGCTTGTTTCGGCCAGCGCCTGCGGTGCTTTTGTGATAAGAATGACTCCGATATGACGGGAAGCTTGCGCCTCCCACATCCTGTCTAGCCCTGCGTCCCCTCTCTCTGTTATACCGAAAGTGTTCATGATGTCCTCCTTAGTTATGCAAACTCTGCTTGCAATTTACCAATTATCCTGCCAAGGTGATTGTGATGATCTTTGTCAGAACACCTGTTGCAGGTACAATATCCCCAAAAGTTGTCATGCCAGTAATTCAATTCGACGAATGGGCCGTTTGTTCTGCGCAATCTCTCAAGCCACTTTGTATCTGGCCCAAACTTGTATCTCAGCGCATATTCCATCACATCCAGCCTGATTTCGTTCCAGTCAGGGCGGAGTTGAAGCGTGCGGCCGAACTTTTTCGCTTGTGCCGGTGTTGAAAGGTTGGAGATTTTTCTCCGCAAAACTATATCGGTGTTTTTCATTGCCACGTAGAAATGTTCCGGGGTGCTGAAAACCATACCCTGGTAGCTCATAGGAACCTCAAACGCCTTAAAATTGCTGAACCATGCTCGTTCCATATCATCCTCCAATCCAAAAGATTTTATGCATGAGCCCTTATGTATGTATCTCACTCACACTGATGGTCGGCCCACACGATATGGAAAAAATGCCGTCAAGGACACGTAGTGCGAGATTTGCATTTATTTCAGCATTCTTTTTTTGGTTTGTTTTTTCCTTTATTTATTTGTGCCCTTTTCCTTAAAGCTTTTTTAAATTGTACTTCCTTAAAAGGAAAAAACTGGAAAAAAGCTGAAAAAAATGGAAATGTCGGGATCCGGAACAAATTAAAACTGTCGTCCGGCGTCTTTTTGCCGGATCATCAAAAGCCGGATCATCCTTGATGTCATTTTTTAAACGGCCGTTTAATTGTCTGTCCGGCGTGCTGTTTGCCGGACTCCATGATGTTGAAGGCCGTGTCATATGGTAGTGCCGACGACCTTCAGTGTGTGTGTGTTATGGACAGGGTTCCTATCGCAAATGACGGGCGGCAATATGACCGTCTTGCGAGCGTTTAATTAAATTATCACGCGGCTATTATCTATGCATCAGCGTACAATGCTTATTAGCACGCACCTTTAAATTTTTAATAAAATGTGTGTTTCTTTTCTTCCTTGAAAAAATTTAACGGAACTCGTAGTTAATTCCGCGTGATTCAACTGTTAAGCGTGTTTAAGTTGGATGACGGCACCAATTGCGCTACGGAACTCGATCGTTGCGCCGTCTGTCATTTCGATGGGATGTCCATTCCGCTTTCGCTGAAAAGAGTAGTGAGAGCGTGGCAACCCATCGGGCGCTTTTTCCGATGGGCACCGGGTGGCTTTTTCTTTTGCCCGGTGTTAGGCTAAGAGGCCGTTATTGTTGGGGGTGGTGTTTTCTTTTGCCCCCAACGATTTAGGCCTTGTGCCGTCGTAATGCGGTAAACGCTCTTTTCAGTAGGCCTCCGGCCGTAATAATGCGTAGCTCCCGTCCGGCCGTGAGTCGTCTAGACTCGCTTACAGGTTCGGCCGATTAGACGGGCCGCTTCAAAGAGCGGAATAGCCGAAGGCAAATGTCTGGCCGTAGGCCTCATTATCTCCCTGTGTGTAAACAGCCGTCTTCTAGCGGAATTTGTGGCGAAGCCTGCGGAATTGCATGGAGGTGGTTTTCCATGCGATGGAGCGAGCGCCGCAGGCATTGATTGTCCTATTCCTTATATCGCCTCTGGCGAAATATGCGTTAGCGCGTTAGGGATCGGAAGGATGACCGTAGGTCAATCTCGACGCCCTTTCTTTTGTCGAGATCGTAGTCCTGGAATAGCCCGGCCGGTTTTAACTTTGTTCTTTTTTCTTCCTTACCGGCAACGTCCAAACTGTTATTAGTAATGTTTGAGTTTGACTTTTGTGTATTAGATTTGGTAGGATGCAAATAACAAAGCGGCAAAGAGATTAGAACTCCAAGCCGCTTCTGATCACAAAATTCATCTTAAAGGAGATGATCCTCATGACTGAATCTAATATACCAGAAAACGTTGTTGAAAGCAAAGAATATAAACGATGTCCAAAATGTGGAAAAAAGAAAACAACAGATATGTTTTACGGAGACAAACACGCTAGTGATGCTCTTAGGTCGAACTGTAAAAAATGTTGCAATGATTACAATAACACATACAATAAAGAGTATCGATTGAAGAATAAAGATAGGCTACACGAGCAACGAAAAAAATATGAAACTAAAAATAGAGATAAGCGAAATAGAAAATTACGCGAACGATGGATAGCTGATCCAGTTTTTAAGCTTAATCATGTTATGTCAGGAACCGTTAGGCGTGGACTTACTGCTGGCAAAGAAGGCAAAAGCTGGAAAGATCTTGTTGATTTCACCGTTGAAGAACTCAAACATCATCTCGAAAAACAATTTACTGATGGAATGACATGGGAACGATTCCTGAATGGTAAAATTCACCTGGATCACAAAATTCCGCTAGCCGTATTCAATTTTAAAACAATCCACGATATAGATTTTAAGCATGCATGGGCTTTAGATAATTTGCAACCTCTTTGGGCAATCGATAACATGAGAAAAAGTGCAAAAATAGAAGAACAATTTCAACCATCGTTTGCGTTTGGCGGAGCGCTAAACAAAAAAAACCTGACAGAAGCTAAAAGCCTTTGCCAGGAGTAATTATCGGCGCTAATGGAGGCGCATAAACGGTTCTGCACCTTCGATGCTGATACCGAAATCACCGTTGTCGGAAACCTCTAGCATTACTTCCGGAAATTCAATTTTCATCAATTCGTGCATGATTGTAATGTCCTCTTTCGCCGTTGCAGGTGCTGTTACCGCGTATGCCATTGTGAAATCCTCCTCTTTTCCCTAGTGTTGGGGCTAGGGTTAAAATGGTATATAGTTTACCGAGTGCAAGCTCGATCCGATTTGGGCCAAATGAAGATCAAAACCTAGCGATTTGCCGAAAAGTTCAAACATTAGAGTAATATCAAGCTTTGATGGATACACGCTGTCGAGCGCTAGCGATTTCTCAACTGACTCCGCGTGGCCTACATAACTGATCGTTAAATACATTTCATTACTCCTTCCGTGAATATCCGTGAGTATCAAGCTCGTTGCGCAATTCTTCTATCTCTTGGGCAAGAGCTAGGATAAGGCCATCACCGCAACAGTCTCGCCATTTTTCCCCATATCTCAATGCCTCTATTCCACCGTTGTCGTTTTGGATTACTGTGTATTTTCCGTTATAGACGGAAACATTTAACGCTGACATGATACACCTCCTCCTTGGAGCCCGGAGACTCCGTTTTGGTTACTATTCCTCAAAATCCGGAAATTCGAACATGCCCGTCATCATAAACTCGCGCTCATCGGCTGAGAGATAAGGGAATGCATCTTGGATGAACGCGCCGTGGTTATAGTCATAAAGATCTTCGCCTCTGACTTTGACAGTCACTTCCTGTTTGCTGATTACGCATTTGCCGGTGAAGATGTATACATGTTCCGGGTTGAAGACTTCTTTGTACGTGCAAGCGTTGGATAAGAAATAAGGCATAACACCCTCCTAAGATTTTAGTTATTTCCCTAGTTCTGCGTATTTAAAACCACCTTGTTTGCGGAGCCAATTAGCGAGATTTTTGATGTGTTGGCCTACGAATTTTCTGCCGATTGGCGCGGTTTTTGTGATTATGTTGCTTGCATCCGTACCGACGTAGAATGTCATGTGGCGTGTGCTGAACCACCAATGCCTGGTTGTTGTTTCCATCGGCTTCTCCTTGTGAGAGTTGAATTTCATCCACCCAACAAATAAAAAAAAGAAAGACAGACGGCTTCGTCGGCAACCTAATCAGGGTCATCCACCGTACTGTCTTCCTTCCAGTGCACTTTTACTCCGGGACGTCTCAAAAGCGCGGACGTTCTATCCGGAGCGGACTTTCTTCTTTTCATATTTATGTTATAGCGCCAATAGAAAGCCTTAGCACAGCGCTCTTACTCAATGCGGCATTCGCTTGTCCTCCGTTGGCATTAACTTAGCACGGCTACAAAAGCAACTTTTACCGTAGAGGTTGAGCGCGGTAGCCGCCGGACAACGCCCAATCTCTAATATTATTCTAACAGCAGCTTAAAAGGGAACTTCATCCAGCCCCAAATCTTCTATCCAGTTAGCATGTGTGTCTGTATATTCATCGAACGGTGTGACTGTGAGCGCCTCAAAATGTTTTAAACCCATAAGATCTTTTAGCTCTGACTTATGAATTACATCTAACAACTCATCTCCTGATAAAATTGCGAATCTTTCTTCTCCCATAATCAATACCCTCCTCCAAGTTTTTAATTTCACGCTTCATCCAAATAAAAAAAAAGAAAGCCGCATGCGACGAATTGCCGCACACGACTTGGAGGGTTGGCTGATTAAATTGGTTATTTTCGCTTTCTTACGACTGTCTCAAGATAGGCACGGATTACGTAGCTCATGCTACCCTTGTACTCACTTGCTTTGACCACTGCGTTAAGGGTGTCCCCGGGTTTCATTGTTAGCGCCTTTTTGTATTTCCTGACGCCGAAAGCAAGCACCGGCATTTCTGCCATGTAGCTTGTACCCTGGAGTACCTTTTTTTCCTCAATGATCATCTTGACGTATGTGTTTCCTTTTTTACTGACTCTCTTGTCAATGCTGATAATTTTGGCGCTAATAATCCTGTCCTCCGATGCACCGGCTGTGGTTAATGTAATTAAAGTAGTAAAAAGAAACATCGCCGCAATAGTGATTAGTAACATCTTTTTCATGGTGTCCTCCTTCTTGTGGGGTTAGTGAGATTCTTTGATTTCACATTCCTACAATTGAGAAAGAAAAAGAGGCTGAATGCTTGCGTGAAAAGAATTAGATGTGTTACCGCTGGGTGTTTGCGGCTTTACGCGAGCTTGCGAGCGGTTGTTCAAGTGAAAAAGCTGGTGTTAGCCAGTATAGAGTTGTCAATCAGAAAGAGCGCTGACAAACGTCGTAACAATAATAATTTCTAGGAATCACATCTAAATGTTGACCAGGAGGCCGGATTCGAACCAACACGATGTTGCCGGGAAGCAAAGCCCGTTAATCGTGGTCACCAGTATGACCCTCCCGGAGTACGATAGTCAGCACGTCGTAAGCAAATTGGAAATCAAGCTCTACGAATGTGCCCATCGAGCAATATGTGGTACTTTTCGTATTCGGCTGTACTGTATTCGTTCAACGTATGGTGGAGTTGACTTAGCGCTCTTGCAACGTCAAAACCATCGAATACTTCTGTAACAGGCGAGAAATTTACGATGCTGAACAACATATCCACTTCAGCCTGAGATTTTAATACAATATGAATAGGACTAAATCCTTCTTCTTGATATATTTCCACAATATCTCCTTTTATCCCAATAACATTCGACGCATGACCGCGATTTGGTTCTGCGCGGTGAGTGCGTCATCGTTTGCGAATGCTGCGTCAATTCTATCACTTACTGCGAAGAATTCCTTGCGTACTTCTGCTGGAAGATCTTGCAAATTGACGCCAGTTTCGTTGAACGCTTTTATCGCGTGCCTCAGCATAATGGCGCAATCCTCAAGATCTACCATGTATCAGCTCCTTGCGTAATCTCGCACCGGCTGGAAGTCGAAATAGTAGCGCGGCCGCGCTTGAAACGTCATGCTACCAGTGTCGCCGCTTTCTTTATGCTTTACCATTACAAACGGTGCCGCGAATGATTCAACGGTAAAATCTTCTTGCATCTCGGTTGTATCCCATACCTGTCCATACTTAGCTTCAAGGAGTTCTCGTTCTCCCGGGTTGCTGTTGATCTTGACGCTTGCGATGCGCTGGACTGTCTCAAATGCTACGTTTCCCATACTATAGTTCTCCCGTTGTCTCGTTTTTAAATATAGACGTTACTGCTTCTTTCCACTCATCATCGGATTCTTCTCTCGCAACGCGCCGTTGTATGCTTGCTTTGGCCATAAGCCAACAATTGTTGAGCGTGCCGGTACCAGTTGCAGCGGAAGCAAACGAACGAACATCAGAAAGATCTTCCGCGAGAGGATGGTTCATCGGAATGATCTTTAGAATCTGAGTAAGCACTACTGTGATATCTCTGTCTTCCATGGTGTTGCTCCTATTTACATCTGTCGTTTTATTCGTGCGCGCTCCTTCTTGGCACGATGTCCGTACTTGTCCAAGCGAGCAAGACGATCTGCAAAAGTAAGACATTCGTATTCGATCTGTCGTTTAAGCGCTTCTTCACGTTTTTGATCTTTTGTTTTCATGCGTTATCTCCATAAGTTATAATATATCATTCTAATGCGTTAATTTAAGACATTCCATCCGCGGCCTGCCATGCAATTTCGAATAATATTTGATTGCGTATTAAATCCTGAGGAGGTACCTCTAACGCCTCCAGAAAATCCTCCGACAGCTGCTCCCATAGCAGCTCCCTCACCGGGACATCCAAGAAAAGCTCCAGCTATTGCACCAAGAGCAGCGCCTAGTCCAGCGCCAACTCCTACGCCAACAGCGCCAGAAGCTGCGGGACTAACCTGTTCCGCGTACTTCTGTCAGGAATAAACGTCATTGTTGTATACGGTTCTGGATTGACCTTGCATATCGACCATTGGTCTGAAAGAACTGCCGGCACATCCTGTCAAAAGAAATAGAATCACATATGGAATGATTTTTTTCATGATGCATCTCCACAATGAGTAATATGTTAAAATTTTAAAGTTTAGCCGCTATATCGACCGTAATCTCTGTTACGTTATTGCTATGCTGTACTATTTTCTCAATAAAAACAGATACATCCGAAACGAGCAATCCTGTTTCATCTTCGAAATTTTTGAGCAATAAGACGATCTTCGATTCAGTTGATTTCTTTAAGTTTTGCATCTCTACCCTGTCCATAGCGCTCTCCGTAACTGGCAATATATTGTACCTTATGATTCGATTGATGCGTTAATGAGTCATATATGGTACATTATGACTCTTAACGCGCCATGTATGACTCACCGTGTCTATGGTAATGTTTCACGTGAAACATTTTCGTGATCGACTTGTGAATCCAGAAGTTCTTCCAGATAAGATTCATAGTCATCAGGGTCAATTGCGTGCATATTTGTAAGTTCTTTCTTGTGTTTCGGTTTTAGATGCAACATATGCTTTGGATATTGCTGCTCCATGAAAACTCCTCCTTTCTTAGCGATTAGGATTTACGATTGTGGCCAATTTTTACCGTTTAAATGACTAAAAATGGCAATTTGTGCGCGAAAACAGCGTTTTCTTCCCCAAAAATGGGAATTTTTACCTCTAAAACAGCAATTTACGCATGCAAAATCAAAATATAATCGATACAAAACAAATGAAAAAGAGAAAGATCGAAAAATATGCGTCATCTTTCGATTTGCTTGCGTCATTTCGTTTGCTACCGACGGTTTTTGCGCGTTGAAGTGGTGTTTTTGCGTACGTAATTGGCTTTTTTGTGCGTTGAAGTGGTGTTTTTGTGTTAGAATCGTGAAATGTGGGTGGAATGTTTGCAAAACTCTGGTAAGCGTAGAAATAACGCAAAATTTGGTTTGGCAAAATCGAAATTTATTACAATTTCCCGATTCTAAAAAATCGAATTGAGTGCGTGATCCTTTTTGTTTTTTCGATTAAGGCCTTAAAACATGATGTATTTATAAAATTTTGGATAATTTTTTAGTGAATCTCAAAATTGTACAAAAAAATGGCTGGAGTTGTCCACTGTTATAAAGTAGACGCTGTGTCTATCTACTACACAGCGTGTTTAACCAATTGACATTACGTCTTAAAGATCTATCGCAATTATTGTAATCATTGCGATGATTATAATCATTATGATATATAGATTCAGATTTTATGGGTATTTATGGGTATTTTTGAAAGGGCGTTATGGCGGAATTAAACAAATCCCTTATCTGTGGCAAGCCATCTGGACATGATTAGTATACTTTTGTTACCATTTTCTCTTTCTACTATGAAACTTGATTTAGTAAGCCAACTATGTTGATCATTATGGATGTTTCTTACTTGAACAAGATTATCAGATTCTTTAACAATCTCTACTTCTATATCAATAAAATCGTTCGGATCTCCATAATCCGAAACTCCAAAATTATCTTCGTCCCATTCATCGTAACAACCACTGTTTAAATTTTCAATATTATCTACGAGATCTTTCATTTATCTGGCTCAGGTTCTGGGTTTAATTTTTTATCAAGTTCTCTTCGATATTCTTCCATTTGAAATTTTCTATCATTGTAAACAACGTATGTAGAGCCAACGATACTCATAAATTTATCCCAGCCACGTATTGTTCCGAATATTTCAGGATCATTTGGTGCAGCAAAAAATGCTTTCTTTAGCCAATAGGTAACTTCAGGATCTCTATTGCGAATAAGGCCTTCTACGTATTTACCCAGAGGCAAATTCGATTTTGTATGAGCCGGCGCTTGCTCTTTCATGTCAAGAAATATAGCCAAGCACGGCTTAATATATTTCAACCAATTTGTTTGAAGTTCTAACCACCAATCCTCAGCGACGCTTGAAAGTGGTGACAAAGAATTTTGGTTCGACATCTATTTCCTCATGTAATTTAAACTCAAATACACCTTCTTCAAGACCAGTAACATTTGTCCTTCTTACAAATTCAAAATGTTTTGACTCTTGTATATCTCCAAAGATGGTTGCATTTTCTCCGGTTTCATAGAAATGAAAATTACCAGGAGCCAATGAAGCTAATCCTATATTTACTTCATTTTCGTTTCTAATTTTTTCACCTGTACCGGTGTAAATAGAATAAGGATAGTTAACTCTGAAGCAGCTTGGTTTAGCATTTCTGCTATAAGAGAGCCTAGATCCGCCATCCATATCCTTTTCGTATATCTGCAACCCAACACCAATCCAAACATAAGTAAACCACGAAGCATCTTGCTTGAACGACGATACTGCAATAGGCAATTGCCTGCCAGCCTGTGCTATATAACAATACCCTAAAATGCGAAAAACGGCTGGAATTGTGTAATTATAGATTTGTCCATCAGGAGTTTGCGATTGACCGTTGCCAATGGACTGGAGCAAGATAGGATCTTTATCGATTGTAGGGTTAAAGGGTATGAGTCTCTTGTTCGTTGTCGTGTTTAATGTGTGATTAATGTCATTGCGCATCATCTTTTACCGCAAACATCGGAATTAACTTAGAATTTATAGTATCTTTACCTTTTGACATGGTAGCGCTGCCCGATGCTATCTCATCGCTATCATCTTTTGATTTCTTTCTCGTAACAATTTTCATTTTCGCCGGCTTGTTCTTATTGAACAACTCTTCGGCGGCTTTCTTTTTTTCGTCATTTCTATTGAAAGAGGAGATACCGTAATCCGAAATTTTTACATTTTTTTCACCAGAATCTATTCGAATTTTCATGTTCCGTTTAATGGCTAATGGACATTGGCTTTTAAGACATGCTGATTCAGGATTTTCGATATGCCATTCACATACATCAATAGGAACTTTACGCTCAAAGCCATCATATACACATCGAACAGTATTATAATGTCTGGGTTGCGCGTCCAGGAAAGCACGAACAAGAGCGGTGTCCGCACTTTCCTGGTGGCAATTAGATAGACCTAAAGGTGAGCCAGGTAGCCTTTGGCCGGTGTACCGATGAAAAGGATTAATTGGTTGAAGAGTTGTCGGAACCACGGCCGACTTCTCAAAAGACGCATCCACAACGTCTGGGCAATTGTCGCCTGCTTCGGATTGCAAAAAATCGTTGGCAGCAGTATTGACTTCAGAGAGAGGCACTCCGGAGTCTAATGCTTTGTTGAAATTTTTAAAAGACATTGGTCTCATAATGCTAAATAAAACCTGCGTAAAGATTGTTAATGACTATTTTTCCAGCTGTTAAATAATTATCTACAACTGATCGTTTTTAAAAGTGTCGCTTCCAATGGTAACTATCAAGGAGGTAGTCAAATGAAAATGCTTGGAAGCGACACTCCGCAAAAAAAGAGAACAAAATGAACACACTCAAGAACAATACGCTAACTGTGAATATCTGTCAAGCGAAAAAGGGATTAATCCAATTTTCTTCGATTGTCTCAGCAAATTCTGACCAATTTGTTAGCATTTTTTTGAATGTTGATAAATCACAATCAGTCAATCCGCTAGCTTTTCCATTTTGGAAAATATTGATAGTTTTTATGTCTATAATATCAATAATCCCTGTTACTACAATTGCTATAAAAGCTTTATCATTTGTTAATTTTTCATACATATCTCTCTGTATGCTTGAGATATCGAGACCTATCGGTTGAAATTCAATAAATAAATATTTACCGTTAGATGAAAATATTTTAACCGGATTCGATGTTACAACATTTTTCTGAAAATTATTTAGCAACTGTTCAATTATTGGATTACGCATCATGCTTTAATACCTGCCTTTTCTTTTTCTATTGGCTCATTGTTCATAGGGAATAAAGTAGGTTGTCTGTCTATCCTGTAAATATGGTGGTAACGCAAATCAATTTTTTTTAACGTATCCGGATCTAAGTCGAATCTCAATATTTTAGTAAGAATATCTTCACTCACTATTCGTTGATTCCACTTTATCCAATCTGAGTCATCCGGCCCAGAATGAGAAAAGGTTAATAAGTGTGCACCATATGATCTAATGTAGACTTCTTTTTCTGATGCATATGAATATACCTTTTGGATCGAATTGCCTGCTTGTTTAATCTTACCGTTTCTGCGATTTCTTGTTATTTGATCTATTACGTGTAGGGTATCTTTTTGCGCCAATGTTGGCATAGCACGAAAAGTTTTTATTTCTACCATCATAATCAGCTGAAAATCTTTGCCTCTATACGTCCTAAATTCATGCACCCAATAATCCTGATCAATAACACAATACCCATCATATGAATCGAGTTCTGGATTGTTTCGTATCCACCGACCGAATGCAGGTTCTGCTGTTATTTCCTCATTACAATGTGGACAGTTAATGATTTGATTAAATGGTCTTGTCATTTAACCTCCCACACGATAATCTCCCTAGTGAGAACTAAACATGTTTTATTTTCTTTGGCCCAATTAACCATTTGTGGAGTATATTGTTGCGATTCATAAGGAACGGAATATCGCATGTTTACGGGAAGATTGACAGCGCTGAGCATGTCTCCGACATGATCAGTGAATTGCTTATTGTCAGCTTTCCATTGTGTTGGTTGTATGATTAATGCTATGTATGCCATAGACCGTGCACGTTTTATCTTCTCTGCGTATTTTTTAATAACGCTTGAAAGTTTTTTGTTAAAATCTTCAAGAGTCATATTCGCAAGGTCTGTTGGATCGTCAGAATATTCACCTTCAGCCTGTTTCCAATATGGTGGATCTAGGTAAACTAGACCAACATCTTTCCATATCGGAGGTGAAATAACTCCGTCATTAATATCATATTCCCTGATATCATCTCTTATATCGACTGGCTTTCTATCAGAAACCAAATACCGCCGCATCCTTGCTTTACATAAATCGATTGTTGATCCGCTTCCAGCAAATGGATCAATCACCACGTCGAAAGGCTTGGTGTAAAAATAGAGAAGATTATCTAAGAAGGTGATTTCAGAATTGCCGAAATGTGTAATTCCTTCCGTTTTAGTTTGTTGTTTCCAGATATTGTAAATAGGCGGTTTGAAATATTCATCCATATGTGTTGCTTTGATCATCAACCGCTTGTCGATTTTATAAACACCAAGACTGTTAGAATTGTCTTCTTTTTCCTCGTCAAATTCCATTTCGGTGAGTTGGGGGTTTTCCGACAAGTTATCATTTTCGGCACCGGTTCCGTTTTTGATAGATTGTAGTAAATTCGTGAACTCAGCAATGGCCGGTTGTCCATACCCCACCTCATCGGCAATTTCCTGTTGTGAATAACACCCCATCCACATGTTAAATGCGGTTTCTCTGAGCTCTGCTTTTAGATCTTTGTCGATCCGGCTGGTCATTTCTCGAACATGACGTTCTGATCGACTATAATCTTCTGCCATTTCCCGTTTTAGCTCAGCACGTCCTTTTTGATCCAGTGTATCCAGCTTGGCTCGGTATTCATCCCGGATAAGTTTTTTCAGCTCCTTTTCAGTTTGTGGATGGCCATGTCTGAAATTCGATCTTGCGGCTTTTCTTTTAATTGCAAATAAATCAGCCTTTCCATCGAATACAAATTCGCTCGTATTGAGATATTCAACATCAATTGTTTCCAATTTTTTCTCTAGATATGCTTTCCACCTGTGCCATCCATCTAATAGAATGTTGTCTTGATTTAAGAGAATCGGTGGGAAGCCACCTTCTTCGATAGAATTAGCATATTCCTGAACTTTGGCAGGACTTTGCGATTCTGTTCGAGTATAATAAGCTTTTTCAAATCTTACATCTTGAATATCGATTGTTTTTATTTCAGACATTTTTCCCTCAATAATTGGTTCCGAGAAGCAAATTCATCTTTCGAATAGAAAGAATTTCTTTAATATCAGGTATAAGCATTTATTATTTTTCCTCCAATAACCGTTCCTCAGCCGCATCTTTTTCCGCAACTTCTTCGGCAGCCTTGAGGTATACCGCAAGTGCTTCTGCCAACATTTTTTGCATCGTCACCCTACTAGATATTGCTGAAATTTTTAGTTTCGTGTGAAGACTAGTCGGCAATTTAACCATAAACGGTACAGATGTTTCTTCATAAACGATCTTGTCCATACATCCCCCTTTGAAAAATAATTACAATATGTTAAATATGCATTGTGGAGAGAATACGAAATTGGGAGATGTATGTCAAGCGAAAATCGCAATAATCGAAAAATCATTGTTTTTTTATATAAACATAACAACTATTGTGATTTTACCATTGGTAAGAATGTTGAGAATATTGCGTGAGATTAACAAAACAGACACGAGAATCAACGAGAATCTTTTTTAGGCACATGGATCAGCATTTTTACGTTATCGACGATTCTCGTGTGCATCTGTGTCGTAATCGTAATCATTTAGGCTATGCCTTAATTCTTTTATCCACAAATTGTTATAAGAAATGCGCTCAGCCTCTTCTTTATCCATTGTTGTATAATGGTCAATGTCCCAAAGCACCTTTTTCATATGTCTATCGAACCACTTTTGTCCAGACAAAGGCTTAGGAGACTTGAGATAGGAAGTTCCGCAATCCGCATCGATTGAATCGTGAAGTTGGTTTACCATGAAGCTTTTCAAACCTTCATGTCGATCTGATGGCGGAATCCAACGTTCTACATCGGATAACATTGTTTGGTATTTTTTACGAAGCTCTTTTATTTCTTTAAGCCGGGCCTGTTGTTTAGCTACAGCATCAATATGTTCCAGCCTTGCCGCTTCGTCAATTTCAGCCTCAGACATCTTCTTTAATCTCTGAAGTTTAACCATTGCTTCTTTGAGTTTTTCGGAATTCCACTTGTTTGGTTTAAATTCTTGCGGAATTTTAGCATTGTGTGGTTCATCACGCATACTGAGGCACGGAGTCATTGCCCTAGCGCATCCCATAATGAAATCATTAAACGAAATCCCTTTTGCAACATCTTCTGTATATCCAGTTGGCATGATTTGCTCCTTGATTAATAGATAAGCCCAGCGTTTTTGTTTAGCAATGCCTGAAACCACGGCCGCGCCTTATTCGAAATGGAACGACCTACGTCTTTAAGAGTTAGCTCGTTTTTAAGCAATACGTCCATTTCTTCTTTTGCAATATCTTTAACAACCCATCGTAAGAAATCGCCCATTTTATTGATAACAATTTCTTCGCCAGTGCTAGTGAAAACTTCTTCGATCCCTTGCTCCATCCGATTTTCTGTAACCGCATACTCCACAAATTCCATAATGCTATTAACCTTAGCAACATCAACTTCTGCGACAACTTTTACTCGAGATATCGAATGTTTAGCGCCCTTAGTTTTCATCACATGTCGAACATTGTCGTACCATCCAACCCAAACGACGCCTTCACCGACTGTGTTGTCTTTAGCGCCAAGGCTAACGCCGACTGGACAATTTTCTTCAATAGCATTTACAATCTTGACAAATTCTGCTTGTGCCAATTCTGGGTGGTTAAAATCCACATCGACTGAGAATGTTTCGAAATCGTTAATATTATAAATCTTATCGTCTGGACTGTTGAGACCTGATGAATTAATATAATACGCAGGCTTATCTACATCACTTGGAGTAAGCTTAACTGCAAAAATTATAAACATTGGTGGTAATTGCGCAACAGCAACGCCATTTTGGATACCACGTCCACAAAATTCACCAAAAATGCTAATAATGCCTATGTTTTTTGTGTCTTTATGCGTATCAGCAACCTGATTTAATAATCTTAATACTGTCTTTTTCCTACTTTCGCAGAAATGTGCGAATCCATGATTATCATGTTCAACTGTAACAATCCGATTTCGCGATTGATACCAAATATCATTGTTGTAAGATAGGCAAAACGACGAACACGTTCCATGAAGCTTAACAGTGCCATTGAAGGTAATAGTTGGTTTTTCTGCATTCGGATTCAATATCGGCTCGCCGTCTTCGTCCATGCCGACAAATTGAGACTGACGAATCACATTCCTAATAACATTGCGATACTGTGGAATATCGCTAAATCTGACAAATCTCTTTTCCATGGGGCTTCTCCGTATGCTAAAAAGGCGCTTCGACGGGATCCATTATCGGCGCGTTTGGGTAAATGGCACGGGATGCAGCACATTCATGAAAATCCGGAAGAGCATTCCAAAATCTGCTACGCATCTCTGAATCCCACGCAGTCTCATGATTATGCATAGGATTTTGAGTTACGCCTTTTAGCCATTTTGCCTCCTTAACGCTCATTTCAAGCGTTACGACTGTGCTAGTGTTGACTTTTGAATCCATGACTACCTCCTAGTGAAGCCATTTAAAGTGTTTACATTATTCTTTATCTTTTCTTGACAAAACATATGCAGCCGGCCTTTTTTCTATTTTTAAATCAAGATGGTCCAATATCAGCTCAACTGCTGCTACGACAGGCATCCTAGCCCTGAATTTCGAATCGTCTATTTTCAAATCTGGACCATAGCTGATGTAACTGTGCCTTAAGGCCCTCCAGACTTTCATCAATTGGTTATCAAGTCTTTGAATTTCCTCTTTGCAGCATGCCGAATCGCCCTCTTTATATACATCCCATAAATTATTGATTTCAGATTGCATGTCCTCAAACTCATCTTGCACTTTGCCCATTTCAATATTTCCCCTTATTATCCTGTTAATTCCATGAATCCACGAATGTCTACCAAGTGTGTAACGCCATCAGCAATAATTATATCGCCAATACTCATGCTAGTGTGAGCTAATCCCAAAGAACGAATGCGAGTCCTAGCCTGGCCTTTCGGAGACCAGCTTTCGCATTGAAACGCAACGAAAATCTCTTCAAGCTCTACTTCCTTTACCTTGCCAAGCAAAATATGCGTATTTTTGAGGTTAAACCTGCTGGGAAGAATCCTTTCGTGTTTCACATTTCTATACCACCGTCCGGATTCAAAGAAAAAGCCTGGCTGTTGATACCAAATTTCCGTTGTTCCCTTTTCGAATGGCCAATAATTTACACCGGCTCCCCACATGCTCTCAATGTCGTTATCTGCCACAGCTTACCCCCTAATGGATAATCTCTATCGTTAAGAATTCAAAAAAACACAAATGTGAAAAGTAAAAACGCTTTGCTGGTGTTAGAAAAGCTCACTAATGCTGGTTTCATTGTGAATGTTGATAATCGCCTTTGCGAATAGTCCTGCGCATGAAAGAATTTCTATATTCGAAGGCCTATCCAGATCTTGGCAAATAGAATCGGTAACATATACAATGTCAAAATCTGAATTAGCAATTTTATCAAAAGCGTTTCCAGAAAACACGCCATGGCTAGCATAAGCAATTACTTTTTTAGCGCCGGCGTTTTTCAAAACTTTTGCCGCTTTGCATAAAGTGCCGGCCGTATCAACAAGATCATCAACAAGTATCGCCGTTTTTCCACAAACATTACCAAGTAGTACCATTTCTCCAACTACATTGGCGGCGATCCTGGTTTTATGAATAATAGCAGCCTCAGTTTTAAGCTTTTTGGCGTAATGAATCATTCGTGCAACTCCGCCGACATCTGGAGAAATCATAACGACATTTTCATCACCGAAGTTCTCAGACATATGAGAATAGAATATTGATGAAGCGAAAAGGTTATCAACTGGAACTTCAAAAAATCCTTGAATCTGAGAACTGTGCAAATCCATTGTTAAAATTCTATCGACGCCCATACACTGAATGATATTAGCCACTGCTTTTGCAGAAATCGGAATTCTTGGCTGTAGCTTCTTGTCCTGCCTTGCATAAGAGTAATAAGGAATTACGGCTGTAAGCCTCCAGCAATTACTTCTTTTTAAAGCGTCGAGGATTAAACAAAGCTGAATTAAGTGATCGTTGGCTGGTGGAGAAATAGGCTGTATTACAAAAATGTCAGCACCTCTGACGTTTTCTTCAATAGCTATTTGTGTTTCTCCATCTGAAAATGCGCTTACGGTAGTTTTAGTCCATGCTCTTTGCAATCCTGGAAATGTACAAATCTCGTTAACTAATGAAGTATTCGATGATCCATCTATGACTTTCAGCTCTCTTCCATTATCCATTTTTGCTAAACTCCTTTAAAATGCATCAAGAACAATCATGTTTTGTCTTAGAAACTTTATCGTATGCTTCAATTTTCAATAAACGTTTAACGCGGCCATCTGATCCTCTAGCAATTTTTGACGGAGGTTTTCCTTCTGAAAGATTCTCTGTTTGAAGCTTTTTAGCTTTTAGCTTGGAGACCTTCTTTGCATATTCGGAAATATCATCTTGGAAAATAATAGGAGAAAACGATGCAACAGAAGCCATAGAAGCACTTTCAGGCATAGGTAATCTTTCATTTGAGATATAAAGCGATGCTGTTGACATTGTGGTAAAACTATCAGGTGGAAATCTGTCGGTTGTATTAGGATTAGCGTACCAGTAATTTTTCCAACTCATAAAAAATTCCCCAATGACAAAACGAGATAAAAAAATACGCATGCGGCGTTCTGAATCTATATTAAGCGTTTATGTATGTCAAGCCTACTTTGATAGTCGTAATGCTTTACCGGAACATAACGAAACTCTTACGACAAATATGCTTTATATTTAGTCGTAAGAGGTGTAGTAGTTTCCGGCAATGCATTACGATTTATCTGTATTTATTTTTCTTACATCTTTCAGCGCATGACGATTCGTCACAACCACCTTAGGTGGCCTAGGCTTTTCATTAAACCAATTTACTTGTTGGTGGATCTGAAGAGCAGGCCGGTTAGTTATAAATCATTTCTGTTTTTGAAATTATTTTATACTAAGAAGCCTGCTCTTCAGCTATCTCGCATCTTCTGTTGTTGTCTTTTGTGCAATTTCAATGTCGGCGTGAAACGCGCCGGCTGCCTCAATAGGCAATCTAAATTGGATAGAACTTTCCCTGCTTATTCACAAGTAGGGATATTGCTTACCTCACCATATCCGGCGATCTTGTATTCCGTCGTCCAGCGTGCACCGCATTGATCACACTTGCAATCTTCAAAACAATAGCTACCGGCGCTAGTGAGTTCGCCAGTTACGGTGATATATCCTGATTCTACTTTACACACCGGACAAATTAGTCCGCCATTTTCTATAAACGCAGCTTGTGTCATCATTGTCATTTACCTCCTAACTGAATAATTGAACCGATTGAAAAAACAACTATACATGCGAAGTAAAACTTCCAATATTCTATAAATATCTGCATATAAGTCATATCAGGATGCTGAACCCAATATAATATTGGAAACAGGCATGCGATAAAACTCATCATCTGTATTACATTTCCAATTAGGTGCATTGTCATGCCTCCCATGATTTCGTTTTCTCTGGAACAATCACATGCATATCTCGTATGATATCGTAACGAGTTACAATTCCTTCCGGATGAACGTGTCCCCAACTGCCGGCCGAAGTCCAAATGCAATAATCTGATATACCGCTTGGCTGGAGATCTGCTGTTTTTATCCCGCAATTGTTGAGAGCTGCTTTTGCACCTTCGCGCAACACCCTGTTGATAATGCTGCCTGCTGTAATCATAAGCTGTCTACCCCTCTCGCCGCTCTCCCAGGCCTAATGTTGAAAGAAAAAGCTGTTACGCAATACCGTCCTATAGACCTCCGTAATCGGCCTCGTCTGTAGCGTATTCTTTTAAGAAGCGTTCCGATTCATTCGGCTGGCAATTATTGTAGTGTTCAATATCTTCTTTCAATTTTGCATAAGATCCACAATTCACGCACTGCCAGACCTCGGCGATGTCGACAAACACATACCCATCATCTACTACCTCTGCGTTTTTGCTATTCTTCATTTTCTGCCTTTTGCCAATATAAAACAGGTTTTTCTTTTTCGTCTGACTTTTTCCAGTCTTTAAGTATTTCCCAAACGTCACTCGCCTCAACTGGCTTTTTTAAATAATAGTCATTCCATTCTTGCCTTGTTTTTCCCATTGCGCTGCCTCCTAATGATTTTGCAGAAATGGATGAGTGGAAGGATTTGAACCTCCATGCCGGTTACACCACCATAATGCTCCTTCTTTACCGGACAGAGCATCGCACTCACCATGAAAATTATACACATCGAACAAATCAAGAAGAAGAGCCGCCATAAATGCCAGGTGTTCCTGAGGTGGCAGGGTTAGGCGCAGATCGGAAATCCGCGGCGATGCGATCCCGCTCCTTATCGGCACGTTCGGCGGAAATCGGCTCCCAACCGATCTCGGCGAAATATTCCAGCGCCAGATCAGAGACCACCCCTTCGTTCCCGCTGCAATAAAAATCCATGTAGTTCATCGAATCGAAGTTTTTTCTAATTTTAGAAATTATCCCAGCGGCGTAACGCCACGAAAAAAAAGTGGCTGGGTCTCCCGATTTATTATCTTTCTTAATCCATCCAGTATTGCAAAGTGCTGCATATGCTTCTTGTGCAAAATCATAATCTGTTAAAATTTTCTGTGTAAGAAATTCTACAATATCGTTTTCTAATGATTTGTGATCAAAGTTTTCCATAGTCCTATTTCCCCATATTGTTTAATTATACGTCTAATACACCTAACGCATCTACAAGAAATTGTATATAGCCGTACAATTTCTTGTATCGATAAGCACAAAAATCATACAGCCACTGATCGTGAAAAATCGTAGTCTTCGATAATCTTCTGAGCAAGTAATTCCCTGATGTCGTTTTCGAGTGCCTTATGATCGAATTTTACTTCTGTCATAGCGTGTCTCCATTGTAGCGTATTTTGTTGCTAGAATCTGTTGTCCAAATATTGTCTTCTTGTTATACATCCGCAGCTTATTGTTCTTCCAGATGTAAGCGCACCCTTGTAAAACCATTTACCGGCGGAACCGCATGAGCATTCACAAAAATATCTTCTATTTTTTTCATGCAAGAAAATTTCAGCTTTTACAACTGTTAGCCTGCCATATTTATTCCCAACAATTTCATTGATTTTGTTCATTTTCTTGTCGATCTTGGCCTGCTTTTCTTCATCTTTTTCCAAACAGCCACAACTATTTGCTTTCCCACTGACTAAGTCGCTACCATACCTAAAGCAATAATTCCCGCAGTTGCAATCACAGTAATATTTGAGTTCTTCACCTTCCTTGTATGCATTAGCTCTTACTGCAAAAAGACGACCGTATTTTTTATTGATAATCTTTGCAGCATCTTTTAATCTTTCTCGATACGCTTTCTCCCTTTCTTCTGCGTTATACATGATACACCTCCAAAATAAAAATGCCCCAACCGGCTGTCATGAAAAAAGCTATATTTTTTCACCGGATGAGGCACTGTATATTTTAGATTTACTTTTTCCATGACACTTTCTTTATTACATTCTTGCGGCATTTTGTCAATCATTATTTTACATTTACAACATTTTACATTTTTCTACGCACTGCGTCATATTCACCTGCTACATTTTATCACACCTCAAAAGATCCCACAGCATCAGTGAGAAAAAAAATGCACTCAGAATTATCTATATATATACTATTCTATAAATAATTTTTCCATACGTTAGATAGATATATATACTGTAAAGTAAGAGGTGTTTTGTGAAAAGTGTGAACTTAGTTAAACTCAATGTAATTAGTAAATCTATTGGGTGCATAACACTATCTGCTACGCCAACTATGCTTTCTTTAATATATTCAATAGTTTACAGTGGTGACAGCACAGTATGAGCTTACTCTAAGCAAAGTTGAAAATTTTTGTCGGAGTTTTCATTTTTTTTAAATTGAAAACGCCTTAAAGTGATTTTCAAAATTGTTATAAATATGGAGCATTATATGCATCTCCATCCATATGTAAAACCCACTTCTAAATCCGCTGGACGAAGAAAACGGGGCTCCCTAAGCCATGGCACCCCAATTTTCTTCAATGATATCAATGGAATAGCACAGTGAGATTTCCTAACTTCTGCTACTATTTGAACCACTATTTTTGAGGCCATTATCATGCTTTTAGCACCTAAGCCTTTAATATTGTTCTGTTTCTATAAATGCATTCTCACTGCACCATGGGAAAAAATCCAAACTAAGGCTACACCAGAAATTGGCACTTTCTACTGTGCCGTGCAAGCTTTTTGAAAAATGTCTCACTGTGCCGTTACGACATACGCTACTATTTGATGGCAAAAAATGACTGTACGCTGACGGCGCAGTGAGGCAAAATTTCCGCACTGCACCAAGGCATGTTAAATAGGGTATATTTGTGCTCTCACATATGCTACTACAGCCTTTTTTGCCTATTTTTGCCACTTTTTCGTGCCTCTCACTATTAATATGGGATGTGCGACTATTAGCTACGGGATGTCCAGATTTAGGAGTTTCAGATTCCATCAACCCAGCCTTCAGGTTTTTTCTCATTTGGTTTTTTACCTCTTAAACATCCGCAGGATTGAACACGAGATTTTGCCAAATCTTGACCGCGAACGTGCGTCATATTTTGGCAATCGCAGCGACATAACCACATGATTTCACGGTTTCGCGAACGTGTTCCATCGTCCTGAACCACCACTAGCATGTTGTATCTTTGCGCTATCTGAATCTTATGTTTCACCTTAAGACATCCGCAACTTTTCGTATTTCCAGATACAAGATGGTGCTTATACGCCCAGACGGTGCCGCCACAATCGCAGGAACAGTAATATTTTCGTTGGCCACGTTTTGAGGTTTCTCCAGCTCTTACAACGGTCAATCTTCCGTATTGATTACCTACTATACTGTTGATCTCCAGAAGCTTTGCTCGGCGTTTTATCGCGGCTATCTTTTCCTTATAATTTTCGGGATCTTCGTCCCGCATGCGCATTCGTTCCGTATATCCGCATCCACAATCTTGCTCTTTTCCGTTCAATATAAATTTATGCCTAAGTACAGTATCTTTCGTTCCGCAATCACAATCACAGTAATAAAATTTTCTCCCATCACGAGTAAAACCATTTCCAATGGTTAATTTGCCAAATTTTTGTCCGATAAGGATATTGCCATCCAAGCTCATCGGATGTTTTACTTGTCGTGGATCAACAATCGTCGGTTTATTCATAATCGGATCTGCAACGGTATCGTCTAATGCCTCCTCAACAACACCAGGTGACGCTTTCGCCCGATCCTTTTCGGCACAGAAATCTTTAAAACTTTGTGGTCTCATACCTTCAATCTCCTACGTTATAAATCTTCATATCTATTCCTTCAACATCAGCAGAATTTTCCGCCCACGATACTTCAGCGTCTGTCAGATCAAGAACCGGCCGATCAAGTTCATCAGAATATTCATGGTTACTCAGACAGTCAGGTTCCGGACACCGAAACTGAATTATTTTGGCGCCAAGAGACAGATACTCGCGTATTACGTCGGCGTCAATCTTCAGAGCTGTTCCGCAATGTGGACATACCATCGCAACAGTTGTTGTAATCTCTTTCGACTCTTCCGGCGTAGTTAACTCCCATTTATGTAGTGACATTTCGACGTACCTCCACAGATTTTTTTTATTTTGACTCTTTTCCTAGTTGTTTCTCAGATGTTATTTTTTCTCTTTCTAAACGCCTATATTCATCCATTGTTTTTGCTTTTTCACACCCATAACGATCTTCAAGTCTCCATATTCTTTCTTGCAATGAATTTATCCTGTCACGCTGAATTTTCTCATCTAAACGGAGCTCTACAAATTCTAGTTTTTCTGATTTTGCATATCTAGCGTCAATGCCAAACAGAAGTGTTATTATTACCGATAACGTTACAATCAATCCTGCTATTGTAGCAAATTTTTTCATCACCCACCTCTTTTCACATTAGTTCAATCGCTGTCTTTTTTATTTCATTACTTCGAAAACATGGAAAACCAAATCTCCTCCATGCATTTGAAAAGTGTCGATGAATTTCAAATTTTTATCTTCAATGGGATGGCCGGTGCCGGCAACTCTGAAAAATCTTTCTTCACTAGCCGCTTCTGGATTTATTAACGCCCAAATAAAAGGCTGATCAAGCTGTACATCTATTTTTAAAATTTCAGCGCCTTTTGGCAGAACAAAAGTAACACGATCTTGTGTCGGCAACGCATATTTGAATATAGTTCTCATCGGAGATTCTCCTATCTTACATTTTTATTTAAAATTAATATTAAATCCATGCACCCTTAGCGCCTTCATAATTTTAGTCCATTGGTCAACAGGTTTTTGATATTTGCAATGGATGTTTGTTTCTCCAATAACATCTGCCATTCTATCACCAGCTAAACGATCTTGATTACTAGTGTTGTATTCCCGGAATGATCTGTTTTCATCGAGACGATTTTTCAATTCGCCACATATCTCAATCGTATTTGCTCCTTGCTTTTTGCTATCGATGCACTTTTCTTGCCATTTATAATCACAACGGTAACAAGTACGCATTAAATATTCATCTGGTTCTTCCATGAATATGTGCGCTTCAATATTATCCTGTTTGTTTTTATCAAACTTGCCTACTTTATATTCAACATATGGAGGGCTATACCCAGCATCTTCTACATCAAACCCACATTTTGGACATTCAGTATCGTAATATAAAAATTCTTTCATTATCTAATATTTCCTCGTTAAGATTTAACAGTAGCAGGCGTATTCTTTAACACCACTAGGTTTCCTTTAGTATCCTCACATTCTTCGCATGAGCACCACTCTGCAAATACACTGACGATATTACTATCCTTTGTAAAAAGGAGCATCCTATCCATGATTTCGCAAGAATCAGCTATGACTTCATAATCAACTTCATAAGTGGTTACTATCCATTTCATCTATTATCCCCTATCTTATTGCATAGTATGTCGGCATAATCTGGACATAATGTGGACATTGCTAATGTATTTCAATGTTGATTATTCCTGTTTCTCTTTCTCTTTGAAATCATGCTTGAATAATCGCATGTAACCAATGGTAATATCAAATTCTGCTTGGCATTCAGGACATGTCCACCGGATCATACGTGGTGCTACATCTACATCACCAAGAAACCAATTTTCACAAGCCGGACAGTGTATTTCCATTTCCTATCCTTTCGTTGATCAATCTGCAGGTTTTCGACAAAGCCAGTATGACAAATTCTCAGCCATATTCTCGATCAATACCGCATGTTCACAGTCTTCTTTCCGGCCGTTACAGCAAATTTTGATTATTTTTTCCGCTATGTTTTTTCCGTCGCAAGTCATTCTGTACCTCCAATTCAACTATTCGGCGTTTTAACGTAAGATCATCATGCCCGCGCAACCTGGCGCACTGAGAGCATTCAGCGTTACCGTCAACATAATCCTCTTTTCCACAGATAACGCATCTAATCATTTTCTCATTCTCCCATAAAATGCTATATTATTTCCAAATAGCATTTTGATGTTGTACTTGAAATGATATTTGATAATTTTCGCGTGCTGCCGGATATATTTGTAATTATATACTGATTGTTTGACACGCAGAATTTTCATTTTATATACCCCTGTGCATTTTCTAGTTCGCATTCAGGATGCACATTAGTTTTGTAGTCAGGCTTAAGATGAAGTTCCGTAAACATAGATTTGGCTTTTTCTCCATATCCACATGTTTTACCAGACGGAAGAAACGTTGCGTATGGGCATGATTGACACGATTTAATTTTTGTCATTTTCATCTCAACAACTCCTTAATCCGCTTAACTCCATCCTCTATCCCTTCACCCGGCATAAGTTGCGCTGCTGCCCATATCACATGGGGATCGATGTTTTCAAGCCAAACGGCTACTGGATCGAGGTTTTTCTTACAAAAGATACACGCTTTGGGATTTTCCGCACTTGGTTTATTCATGTATTCAATGCATTTGGATTCCAAAGGGCACCAATCAGGTAGTCCCCCATTATACGCTTCAATGTTGAATTCTGTTCCATCGGCATCGCAATAATCAGGGTTTTCCGTATCGCCTGGACTAAAATACCGGCAGTTTTTGCAGTCTATCGGTTGGCTAAATTTCATTCTGAGTATACCCCATAATCTGGCTTAGTTCATTCAACAGTTATTTTATACAATAAATCACCTTCTATATCTGTGATTTCGACGGGTTTGCCAAAAGCCTTAACATGCTCGGCCACTGAGATGAGACGGTCCATTGTTACATCTTGTTTACCTGTAGCCCAAAGACCATTTTTCAGAATTTTACCTGCAAATATTGTGTTTGTTAACGGACTTGCTGTAATTCTAATTGTATTTTTCATCTAAATCTCAATCTCTTCGAAAAACGTTTCAATGAATTTTCCATACACTTCGGCTTTTTCCGGTGTATGTGTTCGGCTATTTTTTAATTCGCTTAAATTCAGTTAGATCTCCATTCAAGCTCTAATCCATGAGTGCATTTATTAGCGCTCCTGTTTCAATGAGATCCTGCGCTTTGCTAACATTTTTAATTGCACCGAACAACAGTTCATCTTTTGTTACAAGGTCACCACCTATATTGTATATCATTTCCAATGTCGTGATTGCCTGTTCAAGTAAACCATGTGCCTCTTTAAATTGTTCCATTTTTGTTTGCATTTTTTCGTCGATCACAATCTTTAATAAAGCCTTGCGTAGCGGCTCTAGTTTTTCAAATGTCTTTTTTCTTGCAGCCGTAACATAATCGCCTTCATCCTTTTGGCTTGCTGTGTCACGTTTGCCCCATTGAGAGTCAAAGATAGTGTGGCTAGATTTTATTCCAGCTTCTAACGTGCAGAAATATTCAGGTTCAAAATATTTACAAGGTTGACCATCATTCTCTGTTCTCATGTTCCACGCATCGATTGCTTTAGCATTAGTTGCTCTTGCCGGTCCTTCAGCTAGACAATCCAGATTGTTACATATGGCAAAATAATCATTTCCGTAATCGAATGTATTACAATCAATGACAATGTCTCTCGATCCACAAAATGGACATGATTTAAGTTTTTCCATCTTATCCTCCATAAAACGATATATTGTGACCGAACAATTGCTTAACATTATATTCAAAATTTGTTCGCATAAATCTATTAAATAGTATCATGGCGTCATGATTGGCTTGTGATTGTCGAACACAAAGGATATGGACACGTTCACTGTCCCAATCTACAAAATCGCCAGCAACCTCGTAAAGTTCAAGATGTTCATCTGGTCTTTTCATTCCTTATCCTCCAGTGCATTGCGTGCCAGATTTGCCATCTTTAAACATTCGTGTCGCAGTATATCGTGAGTTCCGTGACAATCAACAATCTCTGTTAATGCTGTTTGATATTGTTTTAATTTGACCATGACAACATTCCATAGCTGACCATTATCAACGGCGTCCATTATCCACTTTTCATTAATGTCGTCTAGTGGTATAATTTCTGTTATTTTATCCATTCTTATCTCTTATTCCTATAAAGCACTACATTATTTCAAAACAATCTCATAAGTTCATCAGTTCATCATGCTTTTTGTTACCTATTATAGAAGCTTACTACATTTTGAGCATTCACCTAATTCATCCACGACCTGTCCGCATATCCCGCACTTCATAACCCACGATCCACCCCACTGGTCGTCATTGTCGCTCTTAAACCCAGTACCAAGACATTTCGGGCATACATCCTCAAGCAACCCAGGCTCAGTTATGAGTGACCTGAGTGTGGTGATAACGCTGGTAGTAGTCCCAACACTTATCTTGTTAAGCTGTAGAGCAACCTCCAATTTGTCCAGTATGTGTTCTATTTCTGCGTCAGACAGGTTCATCTTCCCTTTCCTATCATCTCCTTTTTCATCAGGCCATGTCCATTTAATACCATTCCAATAACCGTTATTTATCTTATTGTTTTCCATCCGTCTTTCTCCCGGTAAATATCCTGGAGGTGGAAATCTTGGGTCATCAGCTACCATTTTATTCTCCTTTAATATGTTTGCCAGCTATCTCCAAAATTGGCTTCTGTGTAATTTGTGATTATTTCATCTGTTCCACAAGTCTCTCTTGTGGAGGTTGTTCGATCCCATCGCGCCCCATTTTCATCACAGCAACTCCTCAATCCTCTTAACACCATCCTCAATCCCTTCACCCGGCATAAGCTGTGCTGTTGCCCATATCTCATGTGCATCTGGTTTTGGTTTCATAGCCAATTTTAGTAAAGCTATATGCATTTCCGCAATAGTATCTAGCGGCATTCTAACGCTTTCCCATGCAAACGCTAATGTTTGAGCATCTATAAGTTCGTTTTTATTCATTTTTGAGCAGTCTCCATAATTCCCTTCAACGCATCTGCCAGCGGTTGAATGTCGTTCTCTTCTAGCGATACTGTATTTGGACCATATTCGTCGTCTGGTTCCAGATTTCTACAGGCCAACACGAGGAATGGACCTCCGCCCTCATCGCACACGCTAACTTCGATGCTTTCTGAGCAGTGCATACCTTGTACATCAGTTCCGTTTTGTATTTCTACGATATATCGAACCGGATATACGTGAATCATTTTGCTTCTCCTGCTGCAGTATTTATTATTATTTTAAACCCATTATACCACGAAGAAAATCCAAATCGTCTACTCTTGGCGTCGGCTTAGCTTTAGGTATAGGATTTGATTTTTTAGGATAACATTTTCTACATATAAATATAATACCAGGCGATAATTCGCTACCTGGCTCTATATTTCCTATATGCTTTTTGCATTTCTTGCAATAAATTTTCATTTGCCACCTAATTTTAAAATGAAAAACATGCCGCCGTGTAATGTCTTACGGGTCTTCCAGTGGCTAATGCCGAAATTTCCGCTACATTTGTTTTCCCTTACACGTTGGGAGTCAATCGCCAATTGAGCTTTTCAGACACAGCATGTTGTTTATTTTAATTTTTTGTTTGGTGGAGGTGGCCGGATTCGAACCGGCGTCTAGCAGTTCTCATGTTGTAGGCTCTACATGTTTAGCTATCTTTATACATCCCGGACAATCGATAACAAATTGCATACCAAGATGAACCTATTTTCAGTTTAAGACAAATAAAGAGAATAAGTTAAACACTCGAAATGTCCGATCTCTCTAGTCGACGGTTCAATCCCATTAGAAAGAAGTCATGGGCAAACCGGCTGTTAAGCGTTAGCTACAGCGTCGTAATAGTAATCATCTGCAATTACAAGGTAATCGATTTTTTACATGGCCTTCGATCAACCATGACATGCTCCTACAAGAATCCTTCCACTATCGATCCCAAGTCACCCCCGATAAGTTGTTGATATTGCTAAATATATTAAAACGCCACCTGGATTTGAACCAAGATCGGGACATCTTCATTGACCGCCTGCTTCTACGGAGTTGAACCGTACTTGATCTCCCATGTTTATGACCACTGCACCTGCTGTGGGTTAAGCGCCTTTTTATAAAGTTGCCCATAAACCGCTCTTTAGTATTTTGTCAGGGCTGGACTATCACTTAAACCGGCGGTTTCGGCACGATAACTCGTAGGCACTACTTGATACCGTTAACCATCCATTCTGTCAGGTGCCTTTGGTAAAATGTTGCTTTCATTTTTTATCCAATCTTTTTGATGATCTCAAATGTGGAAACAATGGCCATTTGAACAATTCTGTGCAATACTGAAAGCGTCAATAGACCGACTAGCATTGCATTAAGTGATTAAACATCGTAACATAACGTAAATCCTAATAAAGGAGTGAATCATTTTCCACGACCATTGCCTGAACACAAAAGCCTGTTGTTCCGTAACAAATTTTGAGTTTGTCCTTTTTAAGGCGATATCGCCCGGAACCTTACAGTCCGATACGGCAGGACAGTTGTTCAAATTGTTTCCACATTTCAAATCACCAAACATATTAATTTTTGCTATTTATCCGGCCATACCCAGTTGTTGCCATCCCAATATCCTCGCTCTTGAACAAATACAGGAGAAGAAGGCCCCATTTTAGCTAAACACATAGAACATGTTGGACCTTCTGCGGTATATTGGATTGTTGCTGCTGCTGATAGATTTCTACCACAAAAGAAACAGTATATTGGCGCGCTTGACGATGAATACTCCACGATTTCTCCTTTTATCTTATTTTATGCGACGAACTATATTCATGTCAAACATTTTAATTCATTCGCACGCGTTGGATGCCGCATTTTTCGCAAGGCTTTTGCCTCAATTTGCCTGACACGCTCTTTCGTCACGCCTAGCTCTACACCACATTCGTCGAGCGTCATGCTGTCTCCGTTGAGGCCGAATCTTCCTGCCAGAACTCCGCGTTCTCTGTCAGATAATGTATCCATAACCCGATATAAATTATCATTTTCTACATTATGATCATTCGATTCTTCGAGCAATTCATAACATTGGCTGTCGTCATATGGCAAAAATTCCTGTGAGTCCATTTCAATGGCGAATTTACTCTCTTTCACTTCTAGCGAAACCGGCGGAAATATGTCCATAACATGTGCGTTGAGAGCTTCAGCAAGTTTCATGGCAGATCTTTTAATATACCACCCAGGCTGAATATGCTTATTTTTGGTTATCCTTTTCGTTAGTGGACTATTTTTGAAATTTAAATATTGACCTACAACGTTACATATTAGATTATTTTCTCTACAGCAATGGGCGACGCTGGTATATTTCGACATTATTGCGTTGTACAGATGATTATTCTTGATCTTTAATTCGACTCTCAGATCTTTCATTCTGTATACCTCTCAAGCAATTCCTCAATCCGTCGAACGCCGTCTTCTATTCCTTCACCTGGCATTAGTTGCGCCGTGGCCCACAGCTCATGTGCATCTGGCTGCGATTTTGTTTTTATGAAAGTCTCATTATCATTTTCGTTGGTCCTCTTTGTGAAAAGAAAATCTAAAGCTATATATGTACCACCTAATATCAGAATAATAGGAGAAAGAATAATTTTTCCTGCGAGATTTAAATGCGATTTACTCCCAAACGTACATTCGAACCATAACGCTGTTTCTGTTTGCATTGCTATTCCCCGTGCTGCTTCTTAAATCCATAAGCGCAGATACCCTGATCGAAAGAGATACAGTTTGTGTTAATCGATACCTTTACGTAGTATGGATATTCCTCTTTTCTGGAGTCCGCACAAAGCTTGAATTCGATCGGAATTACATTCCTTTGTTTTTCAGCCTCATAGGGTGCTTTTGTTGCCTCCCTGTTTACCTGTATAAATGTTTTATCTGGCATGGCTTATCCTTTCTAGACTTCCTCTAGTCTAAGCTTTATCTCTATTAAGAAATACAATAATATGAAAATAATAGTCGAAGTGCTGGGCTTTGATGAAAATGCATTAGCCGCAGTATCCACTATCACAAATATTATTGTAATAAAAAATGCTTTTGCAGATACGTCCATAGTTCATCCTTTCATGTGCGTTATTACAAGAACCATTGTCCAGCAAAATGCTGTTATAGTTGCGCTATATTTATAATCATTTGAGTTTATAATCATGTGTGCTATAACATTTATTGTTGTAAAAATGGCACTAAAGGCAAATACCGACAACAGCATAAGCTTAACTAATTCCATTTTACCCCCCGACTGTAAAATTTTCGCCATTAACAAATAAGCCGAACACCTTGAATTTATCGCCAATATTTAAATCTTCATTGGCGCATTTTATTGCGGCTTCCTTGGAGCTAAACCATTGTATTTCAAACTCGTCTTCCAGATCTTCTCCGGTTTCAAATATATGCCATTCACCAGAAAATAACTTATACAAAACAAAGAATCTATCGCCCATCTGCAATCCTCCATGATTCATCACCAATGCTATCGAGAAACTCTTTGGCAAAATCTGACGAACGTTTAACTGCAGATTTCCATACATCTTTTGCCATGACAATATCCTCAATATCTATCAGTAGATCGTCTATTAAATCGCAAAGCGTTGCCAGATTCTGAAAGCGTTCATCGTCGCCTACATCATTTCCTATTGGATTAATTGGACCGACGAGCTTTACTACTTCATCGTAAATTTCCATTGTTATTCGTTATCCTCTAGCCGGTTTTGGTTTATTCATCCAATGTGTTACATGCCAATCATTTGTTTCATCGTAAGATTCTCCGCCAGGATCATATGAGAATTGCTTAGACGTATTGTCAAACCACAATAGCATAGTTTCTGGATCATCATTTGGATCTGGATCATTGTAAGCAACTGTTACGAGAAATTCACTACAGACTCCTTTGCTGAATTCTTCAAGCGGTAAAGCATCTTTTACGCTTACCCAGCGTTGCAAATTATTAGCAATCCTTCTTAAGTCTTCTTGAACTTCAGTACCGCTGTTGCTCCATCTACCAGAATTATCTTCAAGATCGAAAAAGTTCGCCAAAAGATATAACTTCTTTTTATCATTCATAGTATTTGTTATCCTTTTTAGATGTAGCGATTTGCTTGTAGAAACATCTCGTAACGAAATAAGTCGTGTTGAAATTCTCGAAAGATAGTCTATGTCGTGCCTTAGAGTTATACTTGCCTGGAATCCAACTTTACCATAATCCATAGAATGAGGAGAATAAAAATACGAAACACCGTTGTTATCCATGAATGTTTTTGTATCGTGCATAACTGCCTCTGTTTATCCATTACATCGTAAGTTTTTCTGGAAATCCATTTTTCATAACTTTTTCAACAACTCTCCAACAAAGTATTGCTTGTTCTTTAGATACATCAACATCGTCCCACCAAAGCCCAAGTTCATTAAAGGCATATAACGCCTCTTCAAGCTTAGAAGTGCTTATTGCTGGAACATTGGCAGCTTGTTGTCCAATGATTTCGAAATATTCTTCAACCTCATCACGATGTTCTTCAAATTCCATAGTTAACTCCCCATTTTAGGTTCTTTTAGCTGCGGTGGATTACCACCAATGCCCATTGCCGGCTCTCTATCAATGGCCTCCCAAGAATTTAAAAAATCAAGAAACAGCTTACGAATGTCTGCATTATTCGCTAGTTTGTTGTTCCATCTCCAATAAAACAACCTATATACTATTATGTCAAATTTCCATATTAATGCTTTCATCTTTATCATTCCTTATCTCTTGACATTTCAAGATATACTGGTAATTCATCATTGTTTTTTATTGCTGCTAGAACACCAAACATGATTATAGCTTCAGCTCCAGCCAAAGCACCTGTAATATTTAGAATATCTACTTTAGATTTAAATGTTTGGTATAGCTCTTCTGTCATTGAAATCGTTGCACGACGTGTATACGTAGGATTATTCATTTAAACCACCAAAAACAAAAAGAAATAACTTCTCTTCCATATCCAACCCTGTCAACCAAGGCTGTGCGCCATCCTTTAACTTTAACAACATGTATTCGACCATGGTAATGTTCTGTCATATACCACAGACGTTTCCACCAGACGAAAGTGAACGTGGGTACTAGGAAACGTTGCATAACTATTCCTCATTAAATATTTCGAAATCTTCAAAAAGGCATTTTGTTCCTGCTAAATACTGTTCTAATCCGTTATCGTCAATAATCATTCGGCCAACAGTCGTTTGCTTTATCATGTATGCTTTGCCAACAGTGAAAGCCGGAAGCCTATCTTGGAAGACTATCTTGCTTCCAGTTTTAGTTTTCTTCAATGTTGATAAATTCATATTATTTTTCTCCAGAATTTGCAAATTTTTTGGAGGCTAAAATAGAAAAAGCCTGTATATTTGTACATTTTTTGGTTCTTTAACTGCCTTAGAATTCTCCAGTTGTAAGGATTGAAATTTTAATCAATAACAAATAAGGAAAAAAATTCTCCACAAATATTTATCCCATAAAGGTATCTAAATATTTTGGTTTGTTATTACTTATGTGGTCCACTATAACTTGTTCGACAATGTCTGCATTCTCTTTAGACATTACATCATCTCTAACGAGTCCTATTTTAAAAGCGTGCAGAGTAAGCCATAAAGCATCTTTAGTGACCCAACAAGTGCTACCAATGTTGTGTAAAAATCGTTGGAACAATGGATCCAGCGAAAATATTTCTATGGCATCTATTTCTTTTGTACGATTTTTGACATCTTGACGCCAAGTATTTAACCCGGAGCAACAGCCTTCTCCACCGGCCAGCTCTTCTCTGTACCTCCTGCCTAGATCACCTGGAATCATCATAAGACCACAATTGTAGCGGTTGTTATCCTCTGACCATTCCAATTGCGGACATCTTTTTGCGCCAGGATACAATCGGACAGAAGTTGAACATGGAGCAAGCAGGCAACAATATCCGCAGCCAACACAAGGCCTAACTTTTGCATCTTCCATTATATCCCCTATCTACCTCTGTGATGAAAACTGTGGATTAGTTTCAACCTTTATATCATTGGTATTCTTTGCAACTGCTCTAATAAAATGCAAGCGCCACCATATTTCTGCGTTGTTGTGGTAATTTTCTATCGAAGGAACTCCAAAATCTTTCTCGATAGAATTAAGGACACATGCTACATAGTATTGGTAAACTCTTAGCGTGAGTTGCTCAGCCCGTTTTATTCTCATTAGACCGAAAATAGCTAGAAATCTGTTCATTCCCGTTCTCCTTGTCGATTGGTGTTCTTGCCTTAAAGCAATGAAAATTGTCACATACGTCTAAAGGATCACTGTAACGTCCAGTGAGACGACAATAGCCCTCTTCTATGTACACAGGACCATGGAAACCGTCACTTCCATTTGCATACCACTCACCGTTAAAATTATAATGTAGGCAAAAGTCACATATATCAAATTCACAATTTGGACAGTGGATTCTCATTTTACAACTTCCTCAATGTTTAGCTCAACACATTTATATCCAATAGATTTGTAGGCTCTTATTGCTTCTTCGAGCGGCGCCCTATGTGATTGGAAGTTTCTATTTTTATCCGGATACTGAAAAAACAAGTCCCACGATTGGTGACTATCCGTTGCAATCCAATATATATATGAATCTTGATGTTCTCGCTTAGGTGTTTTGATTCCGAAATATTTCATTATATGGCTCCTTTTTAAGTCAATACACCCTGAGTAATACTATTACCATCGCCCAGAAAAATGATGCTAATGTAGCGGAAGTTTTATAATCATCTGATCTCATAACTAAACATGCTACAACGTCAGCTGTTGTGAAAACAGCTGCAAAAGAAAACATAGCAAGGAAAGTAAGCTGTATGAGCTTTACAATTTCCATTATCAAAATACCTCTAGCTCTGGTGTTGGAGTTTTGCTAATACGTAATGGCATACGCGTAATAGTTCTGATCATTTCTAGAAATTCAGTCTCAGATTTTAGCGTATATGTTAATCCTTTATATGTTAAAACATAATCATTCAAACAATCCAAACATGTAACTATTAGCTCTTTGTTTTCTATTTCTCCCAATATGTATTGTGTGTCAATTGCATATGTCAGCAGATCAAGATCAAGCGGCGCTATTCTAAACTTACCTTGTGCGCCATCATCTGGATTTTCCTCGTAAGGATTTGGCATTATTGTATGTGGCATATCTTCGTTTGTCATTGGGCCATTTCCATGTCTTGTTTGATATGCTCTTGTCACAAGAGAAACAGAAAGAACTCCAAGCATATCATTGAGAAATATTTTTACAGTTTCTAAGCCAAAATTGCCCCTTGAGACATGGGGAAAGAACCCAATTCTTTGATCTAACAATAAACCTTGAGATCCCTCAAATATAATGTTCTCATAATCTGTAATGCAAATTTCATTTCCTCTATAAATACTGTTACAATTCACAAGCCATTCGCAGTCGTCTTCAAATTCTTTTATACATTGTTGTACTTGAAGCATATTGATATCGTACTTGTAGTAATTTTCAACAATAAGTCTCAGCTTTTTCTTCACTACTGATGGATAAAATAGATCCATAAAGAGTAGCGAGTAATTGTCTTCTTCTCTTTGGTATGTTTGGCCAACGCCGACCCTACAACTTCCATGTTTATTTAATTTATCAAATTTTTCGTTTTCTGATTTATCAAACACAGTTGTTACTGGACAAAAGTCATCAATAAATAGAGTCGGAGTTATCCCCTTACTTTCCAATACTGAATATTCATTGCGAATTCCAAAAGGGTCAATTGTGCAGGTGTTGTTAAAATATGATTGTTCTCCCTGCAATGTACCGCTACCAAAATTAGAGTGAACATGACTTAAGCCATTTTTCAGTTGTACCCTATGGCCAGCCTGTTGACCGCCTGAAAATCTAATGACTAATGGATTTGGTAATTCAGAACAAAAGTGAGACACAGCTTTACCTTTGCCCTCATCTCCAAATTGCGATCCTATTACCGCATGGCATTTCATAGAATAATCTCTTCCGTTTTAGACTCCCCCGCATCTTCTGGTATTTGCGGTACAACTCCTATAGATCCTCTTACTTCACCGTAATGTTTTAACACGGTTGACGATATAATTTCTGCTACCATTTCTTGATTCTGCGCAATCAAACAATTATCTCTAAGCAATTGTATCCAGCCATCCATGACTGATTGCCTTCTGCCAGATCCAGTAGACCTAATATGAATATGATATACATGATACTTCTCTTTTGCCATCTCGAAAAGTTTTGCCGCTGAATATTCTTTGTATTGACCAGCGCCAAAAATATTTTGCAATTCTCGAACCGGAATACTCTCTAACACAGGCTCATCGCCAATCGTGAAGAGAACACCCTTTTGTGATCTATTGTTAAAACAATCAATATTTGTGTGCATTGCTGCCACGTACCACGCTAGCAAATAACTTTCCCCGTTGTTGTTACCGCCGCCGCCTTCGAGCCATAAATCGGTCAACCATTTATCAAGCAATTCATCTGAGCTTTCAAATTGTCCAATCTGTACTGGAGCCTGGTCGAATACATGATCGCCAATACCCATGAACAAAAGCTGCGGATCAGGGACTCCGGCATCAATAATAGATTGCATAATGTTTGGTAGTCCATCTTTTACTAGAAAATGAGGCACAGATCCCATTGATCCTGTAACATCAAGTGCAATGCTAATGGCGTATGAATTGGGGTGTTCGGCCGAATCTTTAGACTCTCTAGCTCCAAGATCATAAGGACTCATAGCGTTGTTGATGCTTCGTTGGGTAAATATTTCACCAACCGATTTAGTTGTATAGCCCATACTATCTGCTCTAACCGTTCTTGTCGTACTTGAATAAGTTCCGCCACCCATGATTAATCTCCCCCTGCAAATAGAAAGTTATACCGACCAATTGCGATTTCTAATTTGATCTCAATATTTCGAATTTGAACTCCGACCTGGATATCTTTATCAACAAAATCTTTTGCGTCAAAATCGCTGGCCAATATCAAGCTTTGTTTATCAACAGGAGACAGGTCAAGCATTGTATCTCTTTCTCTGCGTAATCTTTTTAGGTCAACACCAAGGTCTTCGATTTGCCTTTTATATAGCATCTCAGTGTCCTCAGCGATCGCTAATGCACGATCGTCTCTGATCTGTTTATTGTTTCTTTTCAACGAATCAATAAATACTCCTTTAACTTCCTCCATTACGATAGCGTTTTCATCTTTCCCGGTTATACTTGTTTCCATTTTATTCTTTGTCCTTTTCTGTAATTTGTTTAGTAAAAAAGAAATCGAGAACTATAAACATTACACCGATACCTACAACAACAGGAAAAAAAGTAACTTTTCCTAAAAGATTCATATGTGATTCATATCCAATCGTAGAGCTAAACCATAATTTTATATTTTCATTCATGACCTTCTCCTAGTTCTAATAAATATGGCATCCAGGAATGATGTCCGTTTTGAGTTTGCCATGAGGCTGTTCCGTAGTAGTCAGGTGAATCAGATAATGGCCTAGCCTGGATATATGGCGGATTGCCACACCCGATAACGCCTACTACATCCCACATGTCACCGTCAACATCTTCATAATATCCTAACCCTGACATATAAGGATTTTTGCCATTTTTAAATTCAAGGATTCCTTGTAATTCGCAAGGTGAACTGTAGCTTAAGTTGTACATATCGGCTCCTTTCTATTATCATTTCAGATGTGATAGCAGCGAATTAAACGCATGATATTCAACATTTAATATATCCATTATAGAAGAAATAGAACCAAATGTGAACACCGTGTAAACTATACCGTAATTTATAAGTATCGTTATCCATATAGTTTCATGATCATTGAGGCGAATTGAATAGCCTTCATACTTACTATCAGGATCACAGCTCCAATGCTTTTTCACAAACTTAATTAATCTGTAAAAGATAAAGCTACTAACCATTAGCGTGACTATTCCCATTAATGCTTCTACATACTGTTGTCTAATAAACCATGGCCAGATTGTTTCTACGCCGGTCCCAATTTTTTCTCCAATTATGTCTAGTTTGCTTATGATTAGTTCAATAGCTTCTTTGTCCATTTGACTATTACTCCCCGGTAGCTAGTTGTAACATCTCTTTCTCTAATCCTTTTATTCCAAGCGATGTAACCTTGTTCATAACAAACGCTTCAACTTCTCCTTTTGCTTCTAGTACTGTTTTGTCAATAGACTTATTGAAACTCCTTTGGACAAATGGTAAGTTGCTGTTAACATCTTGCATTAACATTACGATCATGTCATTTATCTTTTTTCGTTCATATACTGTTATACCGCCTTTCTTTAGAAGAACTTTACTTATTTCCGTTACGTCTTTTTGGCATTTTTCTTTTATCTTATGTACATCTTTTCTGAATTCTTCTTCAAACATTTGTCGTTGTTTTGTTTCTGGCGGATTATCGATACTTTTGTTACCAATATAGCGAATTGTGCAAGGTACCCCATCACCAATATTAAGCGATGTGATCATTTCAGCATATTGAGTAGGAGATAGCTCAATTTCTATTAATCCTTTTTGGCCCCGATACCAATCTCTATTAAGGTCTCTAGCGACTACACCTGTTTTGATTCTAAGTCGAATAGTATTGCCGTGTTTGATTGAACTGCCGAACAGATTAACGCTGGGCCTACATGTAACCCTTGATAATCCAACCATTCCATAGGATTCGTGTTTTTTTTCTTGTTCTTCCATCATACATACTCCGCATTAAAATGTTCTTTCTTTATAGCTCTACTAGCATTGGTTCTTTGGCATACAATGCATGCTGATTGCCGATACTAAGATTATAATCTGCATGGAAATGTCCAAAGTACCATTTTGCATATGATACATTTTCTTGTACCCATGAGAAAAAATCTTTTAATGATTTTTCACTATCTGACTTATAGCTAAAATCAAAATGATTTGCCAATTCTTCAAAAGATTCATTGGAACATGTATGTGTAATTATAACATCAACACAATTTTGGACACTCAATAAAGATTGAATGGCATGATTTGTTTCTTCATAATCTGGTATTTCTTGCGGCCACCATGATACATTTGGATGTCGCCTGTTTTTATCAATAGACTGACCGCCACCAAAAGTGAAAAAAGTCATTCGATCGATTGTGTATATATTTCCACGTTGTAAATAGAAAATAGAATCAGAAATCTTTTTTACTTTGGATCCAAACATTTCGATTTCTGGAAATTCATCCGAGAAAAGACGATTGAAGTTTTCATGGTTGCCGTCAATGAAAAGCGTTGTCCACGGTTTAGAGTTATACCATTCGATTAATTCTTGCTCACGCTTTGATTGTTGAAGATCCCATATAAGCCCAAAATCGCCGGCGACAATAAGATAGTCATTCTTAGTAAGAAATGCACCGTCTTCCCAAGATTCAACATCAAGCTTGTCAATATCAATTATGTTGTGTGTATCACCACAAATGTATACCATTGTAATATCCTTTTTATTCTTTTTTATTATTAACTTTACGAAATATACGTTTATAATGATATTTCCATTCTATTGAGCACAAGAAAAAAGAAATGCAAGCTATTATAAACACAGTTATTCTATAGACAGGACAGCTAGAACTAAAGCAATAAACAATCCAATACCAAACCAAAACGGCATAGTAACAAACCACCACGACCATGTAATAACACCACAAAGTTTCAATGTTACAAAAACTACACCTAGAAGGCCAAAAACTCCAATGCCACCATCGGTAACCTGTGAATTATTACTCATTGCATTTCTCCTTATTGTAAATTACTATATTTTTAGTCCCACCAACTTCTAAGGCGTTTTCTCATTGTGCAAAACAATAGATCAAAATCTTGTTCTTCCATATATCTTATATGATTTATGCAAACCTTTGATTCTTTATCCTCTATCTTTTTTGTTTCAGCCGTAACCAGCGGTCGGTCGAATTTTATTTCTAAAAGATTATCGTCGCCGGCATATGGAATAGTGAAATATCTAGAAGGTCCCCACTTTTTATCGTGACGTTTAAAAGCATTATCAAAATATTCATCAGCGCGTATGCGATTTAGTAAATCGATGCACAGCTTTATTTGATTGGCGTTTCGAGTTGTGCCAACATGTCTTGCATTTTCTCTGAAAAATGGTTCCATCAGCTCAAGCTTTTTCCTTAAGATATCAAGCAGAAAAGTATGATCCCATTGTTGATCTTTCCATATTATTGGAAACCACCTGATAATATTGGGTATTCCAATACGTATGCGCCAAAATGGAAATACATTTTGGTCTACCCAGTGTCGAATCTTCATGGCGATCTCCCTGAATTTTTTCTATAAAACACATGGGAAAAAGAGACGTAATGCATCTAATTCCCATGTGTGTATATTCTAATTCTTTATTTTATCTATTTTATAAATTTACCGGGTTTTAATCCGATTCATAACCCACCACCTCCTTCCAATGTGACGTATATCACCCTACCTTTCGGGTTTCATCAAATCAATAATCGTTGATTTATCAAGTGCCTCCGGAGATAAATCTATATATTCTCCTTCTGGACGTTCATTGACAACTATTGCGCCGGCAGATTTTAATACATTCCTAAAGTCTATCGAATTGGTTGCGCTGTTGACAAGGTATTTCCTTGCATGTGCTGATTGATCGTTGTTGCCAGATGTAATCGATGTTCCGAGACTAACCTGTGAAAAATAGAATCGTTTTTCATTGTTCACGATTGACACGAGGCCAAGAATATTTTGTTTCTGTGTAATCTTTACGTTTACGGATGCAATTATTTCACTAGGATCAACAACATACTCACGGTCAAAATGACGGTCACTACTGTTTGCGGCAAATATTTTACAATCAACAGGACTATTTTCTTCAAAATTAAAGTAATTTAAGTACTGAATCATTGGCTCATATCCAACTTTCTTCAGATAGAAAAGTTCTGTTGCTCCTTCTGGTTTCGGTGCCGTTGTAATATCACCAGAAAATAGTATATCGAGATCGTCAGATCTATACACTCCATCCCATCCGTATTTGTTTACTTCTCCAATTAGTGAAAGATCGAGATCGATATATCTGTCTGTATTTTCCCAATGGATACCAATTATTGCACTTTCCGGGAATGTGATATAAGTATTAGTCGGAAAATTGCCGGTAAATTGTTTCTCTGTAGCTGGTAATGCATAATGGATGTAGCTAGGAATGTAGTATGTTTTTCTGTCAACATTCTTGCGAATGTCATTAATGATAGATGTTATGGTAATTTTCCACACTTCACGCATTTTCATCAATGGTATTTCAGGCCATGAAAAATTTGTCGCCCAACCGCGGCCGCTGCGAACCTTGTATACGATTGATTTATTGTTGCCAGATTCACAACCAATCCTATATTTTAGTGCATATGCAAGCCTGATTTTTCTG
>Ga0208647_1000038_pt1 | contig 66277 bp, 58 predicted proteins | sample AntAceMetag02UKA_FD_184765 | JGI IMG/M metagenome (GOLD analysis project Ga0208647, IMG submission 184765) | Saline lake microbial communities from Ace Lake, Antarctica - Antarctic Ace Lake Metagenome 02UKA (SPAdes) (version 2) | ecosystem: Environmental > Aquatic > Non-marine Saline and... | reverse complement strand
CTTAATATATTTAAAAAAGGTAACTCCAATACCGAAAGGTTAGGGTATAGTGGTGTGAATACACCAAAACGTACTTATCTATTTGGATAAGTTACGTTTGAATGGTAGATTTATCTACCTTTGTTCTATGGGTTTTTCTCAAACCATACTTTGAATGAGTATATCCTTATGATATAATATAGTAGAGAAGAGGTGAAGCATTGATTGATAATGATGAATTAAATAGAATTGCATTTACTGACGAATTGACTGGAAGAAGAAATAGAAATGGCCTTAACCATGACTACTTTGGAACTGATTTGCGAGGAATACATTTTATTTACGTTGATATTGATGATTTCAATAAGATGGTAGTAGTATTTGGTGAAGACGCTATAGATTACATGCTCAAATGTTTGGGAGAAACATTACTTAATTATTGTGGCAAGTCTGATGTGTACCGAGTAGGTGTAGATCAATTTTTAATGATTACTGATAGTCATATCAAGTGTGAACCAGATGGACTACATAAATTATTAAGACAACCAATTATTCATAGTAATATTCAAATACTGATTAATGCAAGTATTTGTGTAGTAGACTATGATGATTTACTTTGTGGTGACTTAACAGATATTATGAAGTTAATGCATTTTGCAATTGATGAATCAAAACAAACAAGCAGAAATGCTTTGATTTATGCAGATGAAGAATTAAAAAGAAGATTTTTAGAAAAAAGAGATGTGGAAAGAAGTATATATGATGCAGTTAAAAATGACTGTTTCTTTGCTAAATTTCACCCTTTTGTTGATACATTTCATAATGAAATAATTGGATTCGAAGCTGTTTCGAGATGGAGACAGAAACATAGAGTTTTAAAACCGGATAAGTATTTATTGATAACTGAATATACGGGACTAATTTATGATATTGAAATGAAAATGTTTGAAGAAGCTGTTCAATTTTATAGAGAGCTAAATGATGACAAATCAATTCGATTAAGCCAGAGGTTTAATGCTTCTTTAAACTTCTCTGCCTTTACCTTGAGAAAAGTAAGTATCAAAGATTTGAGTTTCATCCTAGATAAGTATAAAGTATTTCCTAAAAATATAATTATTGAAATAAAAGAATCTATTATTACCGATACTGATGTCTATAAGAAAATTATTGAACTGAGTGAAGCTGGGTTCCTAATTGCATTAGATGAATACTCAAATAATAACTCATCGCTTACATATTTAGTTGATCTAAAGGTTGACATATTAAAACTTGATGAGAGCCTTCTAGATAAAATTGATAATCATCAAGAGTATACAAGTATGCATTCAATATATAAGTTTATTGTTGATATTGGTAAGAAATTTAATCTCACTATTGTGTCTACTGGAATAAAGAAAAAGGAACACTTAAAATTAGTAAGAGATTTAGAAATTAACGTTGGTTCAGGAAGTTACTTCTCAAGAGCTGTAGGGAAAAAAGCGTTTATAAGTCTTCTTAATCCTAAAAAAAAGAAGGCAATTAAAGACAAATGATATATCTATTATCTATTGCTAGTGAAAGTATGAATTTATTTGAAATGTTACGTTCTAACGTTATTTTCAGTATTGCAGCCCTCATTTTACTTGGCATTACAGGTGGAAAATTAGTTGAAATAATTAAATTCCCAAAAGTAACAGGATATATATTAATAGGAATTTTAATTGGTCCTGGAGTTGCCGGTGTACTTACACATGAAATGCTTGATCATTTTATAATTATAAGACAGATGGCAATTGGATTTATAGGATATACAATTGGACTTGAATTAAAATTTGATAAATTAAGAAAAACCGGAAAACAAGTCACAATTATTACACTTTCTCAAGCATTATTAACAACAATTTTAGTAACTCTTGCGATAGTGTCATATTTAAGTGTTACAAATGGTGATTATGTTTGGACTTACGGTCTTATTTTAGGAGCTATTGCAACAGCAACTGCACCTGGGCCCATAGTTGCAGTTGTAAAAAACTTTAGAACCAAAGGACCAGTAACGGATGTTTTATTACCTCTAGTTGCATTAGATGATGCGATTGGAATTATGATTTTTGCAGTTATGCTATCAATCGGAGTATCTCTGCTTGGTGTATCTGATGGCACAAATATGGCCCATATGATTTGGGAACCTGTAAAAGAAATAGGATTATCACTTGGTATAGGATTGATTTTAGGATTAGTACTATATGGTTTAGCTAAAAAATTTAATAGAGATGATGATAAGATTCTATTAATGATAACTATCGGGATTGTTATTGCTGCTATTGGAATTGGGCAAGTAGTTCATGCATCAGCAATATTACTTCCAATGACTGTTGGAGTAGTGTTAACAAACATGATAGATGAACAATATGAAAAAAGGTTAACAAGAAATACAGATTTATTTAGTGCACCTATATTACTTGGATTCTTCACATTAGCCGGTGCAGAACTTGATTTACACGTTCTAAGGCTAATAGGATATATGGGAGTAATTTATTTAGTTGTACGAGTAATTGGAAAAGTACTAGGTGCACATTTCAGTGCGAAATGGGTAAAAGCACCACCTACAGTTGTGAAATATCTAGGATTTACACTAATACCTCAAGCAGGGGTTGCAATAGATATGGCATTAACTGCAGAGTTAAGATTTGCCTCCTTGCCGGGATTTGAAATTATTGGTTCTGAGATTATGACAATAGTTTTAGCAGCAACTGTTATTTATGAAGTTCTTGGATTGATTGTAGTTAAATCTGCATTAGGCAGAGCTGGAGAAATAGAAGCTGGTAAAGTTGGATGGGAAGCTAGATAAATTAATTTAAAAGGTCTCTAAGGAGACCTTTTAAAGAGAAACTTTTTAATTTTTCTTGCAAATAGGTGGTTAAAAAGGGTAAAATATCTATCGACGCACATATAGTATATATATATATATGAAAGAAGGTGACAATAATGATTATCCAATTATTAAGTTCTGCTGAAACTACAACAACTTATGAGGCTTTATTGCTCCTTGCATTTATATTGATGCTAGGGTTGTTTGCTGGAAGATGGTTTGAGAAGTTAAGACTTCCACATATTACTGGTTATATTTCTATGGGAGTATTACTGGGTGTAATTCTTACTTTGTTTGGTATTGGTAATCTTATTGATAGTCTTGTTGTAATTTCCAGTGTTGCTTTAGGATTTATTGCTTATGGAATTGGAGCAGAATTGAGATTTAACAAACTTAAAAAAAGTGGAAAAGAAGTTGTTGTAATTACACTCATTCAGGCAATTATGGCATCACTATTTACACTAGCAGCACTATTAATCATCAAAGTACCTTTACCAATCGCTTTGGTTTTAGGAGCGATAGCAACAGCGACTGCTCCTGCACCAATTATGTTGTTGACTAGAAAATACCGTTCAAAAGGAGAACTTACTGATATTCTATTACCTTTAGTTGGGATGGATGATGCAGTAGGAATTGTATTATTTGGAATCATGCTATCAATTGCGATTTCGATTAAAGAAGGTGTTGGACTTTCAATCAAAGAAATGTTGCTTGCTCCTACCTTTGAACTAATGAATTCGTTAATAGTTGGGATTGCAGTTGGATTAATTGTTTCTGTTATTATTAATCACGTTAACTCTAAAGAATATGAAAGAGAAGAAATATTCTTAGGAATTTCGATATTTGCAGTTTTTGTAACAGTAGCTCTTGCCAATATGGGAATTCATTTTGGTGATTATCAGTTTCATTTATCACCAATACTTACACCAATGATTATGGGGATTACAATTACAAATAGTATTTCAAAGGTTCGATCACACGATATGTCAATAGTTGTTGAAAAATTCACGAGCCCTATTATGATAGTATTCTTTACTTTAGCAGGTGCAGAACTTATAGTTGCATTTGCAAGTCATCAAGATGCTAACTTTTTAGCTATTGCTGGTATTACTGGTGTTTATGTCTTATCTAGAGCTACGGGTAAAATTATGGGATCTTATTTAGGTGCAAGATTAATGCATTCTCACACAAATGTTAGAAAGTATCTTGGAATTTGTTTGCTTCCTCAAGCAGGAGTTGCACTTGGGATGGCTTATCAAGCGAGAACAGATTTTGGTGAAGAGGGAATTACTATTCTAATAGTTGTTTTAATAGCTACATTGGTTTATGAATTATTTGGACCAATTGGGGTTAAATATTCATTAACAAAATCAAATGAAGTAAACTTATAAAGAATCAGTTTTTTACTGATTCTTTTTTTTTGCTGTTTTTCTTGCAATATAACAGTTACAGGAGTAAAATATCAAACAGTTACTTAAAAAAGTAAACGGTTATTTTGAAAGAAGATGTTGTTATGAATTACGTTTTAGCAGTAGAAAGTTTAAATGCATATCATAGTATAGTTGTGCTTGGTGCGATAGTATTACTTGGGCTTTTTACAGGAAAATTAGTAGAAAAAATTAAAATTCCTTACATTACAGGATATATTGTGGCGGGATTATTTGTCGGTGGTCTTTTAGTTATTTTTGGCATAAAAGACATAATCCATAGTTTAGAAGTAGTTTCTGCTATTGGGCTTGGGTTTATTGCTTACGGAATTGGACGAGAATTAGTATTCTCTAGACTTAAGAAAACTGGAAAAGAAGTTATTGTAATTACAATAATGCAGGCAGTTGTAACAACAGCTATTGTTTCAGGTGGTTTGATTTTGCTTGGTGTTAGTCTTCCAGTTGCATTGATTTTCGGAGCTATCGCTACTGCGACAGAACCAGCTTCAATAATGTTGTTAACAAAGAAATTTAGAACTAAAGGACCTTTAACAAAAACACTTATACCTTTAGTTGGTTTAGATGATGCAGTTGGAATAGTTATCTTTGGTGTTTTGTTATCAATTGCAAAATCTCTTGAAAAGGGATTACATTTGAATTTTATTGCGATTGTTGAAGAACCTTTCTTTGAACTGCTATTTTCATTAGTAGTGGGTATAATTTTCGGACTTATTGTCGCATTAATAATTAAATACATAAATTCTAAAAGTGAAGAAAAATATGAAGCATTTCTTGTAGTAAGTGTTTTTGCTGTTCTAGTTACAGTTGGGATTTCTAAAATGGGATTACATATTGGTGATTTTCCAATACATATGTCTCCAATTCTAACCCCAATGATTACAGGAGTTACAGTTACAAACCTTATCTCAAGAGTACAAACTCATGATATGGAGTTGTCTGTGGATAAGTTTACACCTCCAATCTTGATTGCTTTCTTTACAATCGCTGGAGCTGAATTGGTAATTGCCTTCTTTGGAGAAGCAGACGTTGTTATTAACTTAGTACTTTATCTAGCACTTGGTTATATTGTACTTAGAATTATTGGAAAGATTTTTGGAGCATACTTAGGTGCGCGATTAATGAAATCTGTAGATCCAATTAGAAAATACTTAGGTATTAGTTTATTACCTCAAGCAGGTGTTGCACTAGGAATGGCTTATCAAGCTAGAATTGATTTTGAGTCAGAAGGAGTAACAATCCTTATTGTCGTCTTAATAGCTACTTTATTCTATGCGTTAATTGGACCGGTAGGAGTAAAATACGCTTTAACTAAAGCAAATGAAATTGAAGTATAAAAAAATCAGTTATTAACTGATTTTTTTATATTTTATAGGAAATTCTAATATTTCTTGAGCATGATTATTATCAGTGCTACCAGGCAGTACTATATCTAGATAATTCATCTGAGTTCTTTTCTTTCTTTTCTTGTTTTTGGAACTGGATCAAATCCACCTTTTGAAAATGGATTACATCTTAGTATTCTCCAAACACTCAATAGAGATGCGTAAAAGATATTATGTTTTTGATATGCCTCTTTAGAATATGCACTACATGATGGGTGATATCTACAAGTAGCATTAGTATTAACAGTTCTTTGTTGATATCCCTCGATTAATTTTATTATGAATTTTTTCAATTAACACACCTCCATAATAAGATTTTAACAAAAGAACTGACAATCTACAAGAAAAGTGACTTTTGTTTAGACTTTTTAGTCTCATTGATTTATAATTGTTTTGTGGTGATTGTATGATAAATAAACTAAATATAGAGAAGTTTTATGATTACTTTGATTCGATAGCTAATTTACTTTTTAAAAATTATAAATTAAGTTATTTAGAGGGTATGAATGAGGCTTTTAATTTTTTACTTGATGATCAATTTGAAGGAGAGTATAGTCTAGAAGACACCGCTCTCATAAAAGAATATAAAAGAGACATAGTTGATGTTGCTTTTGAACATGAAGAAGTTAGAAAAAGTGTCCAGCTTGGTCTTTTAAAAGGATACAAACATGAATATTCATCTAATGCACTTATTACACCTGATACTATTGGGCTATTTATCGGGTATTTAGTAGAAAAATTATATAGTGATATCTCTTTAGAAAGTATAATGGATCCACTTATTGGAAGTGGTAATCTTGTATTTACTATTTTAAATCACTTAGAAAAGAAAGTTAAGATATTTGGAATTGATGATGACATATTAAAATGCAAAATATCGAGAAATGTCGCAGATCTCATGGAATATAATAGTGAGATGTTCTTCCAAGATACATTAACTTACTATGATCAAGGATTTGATTTATTAGTTACTGATCTACCTGTTAGTGAAGACAATAAGGATTATTTACCTTACAAAGTTATTAATCATCATCTTGATAGTTTAAATGAGGGTAAGTATTTTTTTGCAATCATAGAAAATGATTTCTTTGAAAAAGAAGATAGTAAAATATTTAAGAGTGAAATCGATAAGAAAGCATATATATTTGGTCTTATTAAATTAAGTGAAACATTATTTAAGAACAATCCAAAAAGCATTCTTATTTTAAGAAAGTTTGGGGATAATACGGAAAAACCTAAAGAATTCTTAATGGTTGATCTGCCAAGTTTTAACGATTTAGATAACTTAAATAATTCCATTTCACAAATTGATTTGTGGTTTGAAAAAAGAGGGGTAAAATAATATGAAGATAATAGCAGTTAACGCCGGTAGCTCATCATTAAAGTTTCAGTTACTTGAAATGCCAAGTGAAGATATTATAGCGAGTGGTGTAGTAGAGCGTATTGGGCTAAAAGATTCGATTTTTTCAATCAAACATAATGATAAAAAAGATAAAGACACTTTAGATATTGAAACTCATAAAATAGCCGTTGATATGCTTCTTAACAAACTTGTAGAATTAAAGATAGTTAATTCTTTAGATGATATCGAAGGAATTGGACATAGAATAGTTCATGGTGGAGAAAAATTCACTGATTCAGTAATAATAGATGAAGAAGTAATGAACGCCATTGAAGGTGTTATTGATTTAGCACCCTTACATAACCCGGCTAATCTAACAGGGGTTAGAGCATTTAAAGAAGCATTACCAAACATTCCCGCAGTAGCTGTTTTTGATACTGCATTTCATCAAACAATGGACCCTGTAGCGTATATGTATGCTGTTCCTTATGAATGGTATACTAAATATGGAGTAAGAAAATATGGATTCCATGGTACAAGTCACAAATATGTATCTCAAAGAGCGGCAATAATGTTAGGCAAAAAAATTGAAGATACAAAATTGATTGTTTGTCATATTGGTAATGGAGCGAGTTTATGTGCGGTTGATGGTGGAATTAGTGTTGATACATCAATGGGATTTACACCTCTTGCAGGCGTACCAATGGGAACTAGAAGTGGTGATATTGATCCAGCAATTGTACAGTTCATTTCACAAAAAGAAAATAAATCATTAGATGAAGTAATTGATGAATTAAATCATAAATCAGGGTATTTAGGTCTTAGTGGATTTTCAAGTGATTCAAGAGATTTATGGGAAGCAGCAAATAATGGAGATGCAAGAAGTATTTTAGCAGTTGAGAAGCAAGCTAAAACAATTGCAGACTACATCGGAGCTTACTATTTAACGCTTGGAGGTTGCGATGCTATTTGTTTTACTGCGGGAATCGGAGAGAATGCTGTTGATACAAGAAAACTTGTCGCAGACAAGATTAAAGCTTTAGGGACAGTGCTTGATGTTAAGAGAAACTTAATAAAAGGTGAAGAAGCAGTGATTTCAAAAAATAGATCTAGAATAAAATTATTACTTATTCCAACCAATGAAGAAGTAATGATTGCTAGAGATACTGTAAGATTAATTAAATAGATAAGTAAAAGACAGTTTAGATGAGTATTATTACTTTAGAGGAGGAATAATATGAAAATAGCTGTCTTTTTATTATGTTTAATTAGTTTTTTATTACCTATCACAAAAGTATATGCAGGAATTAATGATCGAACTTACTCATTTGATAATTTCAATATAATCGTTGATGATTATTTTGAAAATGGAGAAAAAGGGATTTCACTTGAAAAAACAGGTACTGATCCATTTTTTACTACAGTCTCAGTTGTGGACGAAACATACATTGTGAACGGGATTGTACAAATTAATGATAATTTCATTGTATTTGGTAGTGCTCATGTAACGGATAACCCAACCTATTATGATGCAATGTACCTTGTTCTTGATAGTGGTGGTACATTTATTAAGAAAGAAATAATTGATTATGGTGATTTAGAGGAATTACGTGGTGTATATTTAATTGATAATATCTTTGTTTTTCATACAATAAAATCACATGATGATGGAATTTCATTTGTAACTTTAGAGAATTACTTTACAACATATGACTTAAACTATAATTTTATTGATGAAATGAGTATTGGATCTGAAATAAAAAAAATATCTAGTGATAATAATTATGTTTATTTTAACTATGATAACGACCATTTAGTCGATGGAGCAATCAGGGATGACTTAACTATACTCTTTCCCAATGAGCTCATTGACATAGCAAATAATGAAGTGTTTATTGATAATGTAAATATAGAATTTTTAAATCAGGCCATTCTAAATGGGGAAACAATTTCAAATAGTATTTATATCGACTATCCAGGAAACTACAAACTTTTATATAATAATGCGGAGTATAACTTTATTGTTAAGCCAACAATTTCGGGAATTGAAGATAATATGATTTATACTAGTAGCGTTACTCCGTTAATTAGTGCAGGTAATATTTTGGTAAATAACGACGCATATATATCAGGGACTGAAATTGATGAACCAGGTAATTACGAACTAATAGTAAATGGAGTAAATGGATACATTGAAACATTTAACTTCACTATTACTTCTAACATGCAAGGAATAATTAATAACCATACATATTTAGAACCTTTAGAAGTCACATTTAACGGTGAAGGGTATCTAAATAATCAATTTGTGTCTTCTCCATTAGAAGTAAGCAATATTGGAGATTATATCTTAAAAATACGAGGAGAGAACAATTATTTGGAAACATATTACTTTAATATATCTGCAGATACAGATAAATTAAGTATTTTAGATTTTGTTCAAAGGTTTGATATTTACATATTAGTAATTGTCTTAATTAGTGGAGGAATAATCTTAAAGAAAAAGTAAATGAAAATTTACTTTTCCTTTTTATATATTGTCACGAAAATATGGTATAATTTTGTTAAGGTGGTGATTGTATGAGTTTTGTTAATTTATTTGTTGAAACTAATTTCTCAATGAATGGTTCAAACATCAAAATTAATGAATTAATTGACAAAGCAGTAGAGTATAACTACTCTTCTTTAGCAATCACTGATGATAAGATGTATGGAATTATAAAATTCTATAAAGAATGTCTTAAAAAAAACGTTAAACCTATTATAGGATTAAATGTATTGATTGAAGGGATAGACCTTAATACAAACAGTAGATTATTGTTATATGCCAAAAACAACCAGGGATATCAATCGTTATTGAAATTGTCGAGTTTACATAGTATTAATGGCATTCTTACGATCAAAGAGCTAAAGAAATATAGTAAAGATTTGGTAATTTGTTTGAATACAGATAAATCAGAATTAATTACTTATTTCACCAATAACCAAACAAATGAAATGAATGAAGCATTGAGTCTCTTAACAGATCTAAATGAAGATTTGTTTTTTGGAGTTTCAGTTAATAAAGACTTAAATCAATTGCTTATTAAAAAATATAACTTAATAGTTTTGGATTATGTTCATTATCAAAATGAAGGTGATTATATTGTCTCAAACACTCTAAAGAAGATTCTATCAAAAGACTCAAACGATTTGTTTTCAGATAATGTTGGCTTTCATTTTAAGACAGTTGATGAGATAAATAGGATGTATAAGGATTATCCAAAAGCAATTGAGAATACACAAATAGTAAGTGATTTATGTAATGTGGAAATTTCTTTTGATAAAACATATTTGCCAAAATATAATCTTAAACAAAATGTTTCATCAAAAGACTACTTACACGCTCTTGCTTATAAAGGCCTGGATAAAAGGTTAATAGAACAAAAAGTTAATAAAAAAACATATTTAGATAGATTAAATTACGAGTTAAAAGTAATAGATGATATGGGGTATAATGATTACTTTCTTATCGTTTGGGATTTTGTAAAATACGCAAAGAAGAATAAATACTTAGTTGGTCCGGGTAGAGGTAGCGCAGCAGCTAGCTTGGTAAGTTATTGTTTGGGAATCACAAGTGTTGATTCTATCAAATATGATTTAGTATTTGAAAGATTCTTGAATCCTGAAAGAATTACTCTCCCTGATATTGATATGGATTTACCAGATGATAAAAGAGATGACATTATAAAGTATGTTAGAGATTTTTATGGGATTAACAAAGTAGCAAGTATTTGTACCTTTGGTACATTTCTTTCAAAATCCGCAATTAGAGATACAGCTAAAGCATTGTCAATTGATGGACTTCTTCTTGAACAAATTGTTGCTCACACTGATAAACATAAGAATATCGAGGATATGTTAGAAAACTCAAAAGATATTCAAAACATTGTGGCAAGAGAAGAAAGAGCTAAGAACCTACTTGACATAGCGTCTAAGATTGAAGGATTACATCGACACGTTTCTACTCATGCAGCAGGGATAATCATTACAAGTGAAGATTTAACTGATTATACTCCAGTTCAGAGTGGTCTCTTAGATATGATGCAAACTCAGTATGAAGCCAAAGATTTAGAAGATTTAGGACTACTAAAAATTGATTTTTTGGGATTAAGAAATCTTCAAAGCATTGATAAAATTGTAAATTTGATTAATAAAATGGAACATAAAAAAATAGATATATATAAAGTTCCACTTGATGATCAACTAACTTTTGATTTACTTAAGAGAGTTGAGACAACTGGTATTTTTCAGTTAGAATCACAAGGAATGAGAAGTTTGATAGGGCAAATGCAAATAGATAGTTTTGAAGACATTGTTACTATTTTGGCCTTATTTAGACCTGGACCAATGGAAAATATTCCAACTTATATCAAAAGAAGAAACAGCAATGAAGAAATAAAATACTCTCATAAGGTATTAGAAGACATACTTAAAAGTACTAATGGAATAATTATATACCAGGAACAAATAATTAAAATTGCGAATTTGTTTGCGGGATATACTCTTGGTGAAGCCGATGTTCTAAGAAGAGCAGTAAGTAAGAAACAGCAAGATGTGCTAAACAAAGAAAGAGAGAACTTCGTTAGGAAATCCCTAAAAAAAGGAAATACAGAAAAATTATCAAATGAAATATATGATTATATTGTTAAGTTTGCAAATTATGGATTTAACCGTGCACATAGTGTTGCTTACGCGATGGTTTCATATTGGATGGCTTATTTAAAAGCTAATTACCCTAAGTATTTCATTGGAGTATTATTGTCTAGTATTATTGGTAGTGAATCTCAAATGAGGAATTACATTTTCGAGTCTCACAAAATTGGAGTAAAAATTCTTCCTCCATCAGTAAATAAATCTACTGATTTGTTTAGTCCAGAAGGAAATGACTTGAGATATCCACTTTTAGGGATTAAAAATCTTGGTGTAAGTACAGTTAAGAATATCTTGGCTGAACGTGAAACTGACTCATTTAAGACATATATAGATTTTATAAGCAGAACACATTCATTTTTAAGTAAAAGAGTTATTGAATCCTTAATTAGCGCTTCTGCGCTTGATGAGTTTGGTTACTCAAAGAAAACGATGATAGAAAAACTTGAAGAGGTTATAAAATTTACCGAGTATGGAAACTATATTACTCAAGATGATTTTGTTTTAGAAGATGTTTCAGAATACGATTATCAAACACTTAAAGAAAACGAGAAATCTATTCTTGGCTTCAATTTAGTTATGAATCCTTTAATGGAACATTTAGACTACATAAAGAAACATAAGCTTTTGAAACCATCAAACATTGAAATGAAAGATGTTGGAAAGAGTATTAGAATTATTGGTGTATTATCATCAATAAGAAAGATTAAGACTAAAAATGGTAAAGATATGGCTTTTGTTACAATTCAAGATGAGTATAGCAAGCTTAATGGAGTGTTGTTTTCTAAAACATTTAACGAGTATGTTAGTGCTTTAGAGAAAAATTGTGTATATTTATTTAAAGTTGTTGTTGAGGACAGAAACAATGAACTACAACTAGTAGTTCAAAAGATTCACAAGTTGTAAAGCGTTTACTCATAGATATGGTTTTATGAGTAAGTGGATTTGTGATATACTTAATATGGTGGTGAGATTTATGAAAAAGATTGCAGTAATGACATCAGGTGGAGATGCGCCAGGAATGAACGCAGCTATTAGAGCTGTTGTTAGAAGTGGTATTCATTTTGGTTATGCAGTTTATGGAATACAACATGGATTTAAAGGTTTATGTGATGGAGACATTAATTTATTAGAACGTAATGATGTTTCTAGAATAATTAACCGAGGTGGTACTATTTTAGGTAGTGCTAGATTTGAAGAGTTTAAAGAACTTGCAGTAAGAGAAAAAGCAGTAGAAAAGTTAAATGATATGGAAATTGAAGCAATAGTAGTTATTGGTGGAGATGGTACTTATAGAGGGGCTCAAGCTCTAACAAATATGGGTATAAAATGTATTGGAATACCCGGAACTATAGATAACGATATTTCTTCTACTGATTATACAATAGGATTTTATACAGCTCTTCAAACAGCTGTTGAATCAATAGATCGTTTAAAAGATACTTCAATGTCACACCAAAGATGTAGTGTTGTTGAAGTTATGGGAAGAGAATGTGGAGATTTAGCTCTATATGCTGGAATAGCTGGGGGTAGTGAGTTTATTATTACTCCAGAAACCGGATTTGATAAAGAATTATTTCTAAATGAATTAAAAGAATCGCATGAAACAGGAAGAAGACATGCTATAGTAGTATTAACAGAAAATATAACTAGTCCTCACGATCTTGCAAGAGATATTGAGAAGCATTCAGGATATGAAACAAGAGCTACTGTCTTAGGGCATGTTCAACGTGGAGGAGATCCGGTTGCTTTTGATAGAGTGTTAGCTACTGAAATGGGAGAATATGCTGTTGAGCTTATTCACAAAGGTTTTGGTGGTAAAGCAGTTGGACTAAAGGGTATGGAATTAGTAGACTATGATTTAGCATTTGCATTAAACAAAAAACGAGAGATTCCAAATAAAAGATATGGATTAGTTGGAAGACTCAAATAGGAGTGACTATATGATAAATTTTAATCAAACGAAAATTATTTGTACAATTGGACCTGCATCAGACAGTAGAGATATGATGAAAAACCTAATTACCGCAGGTATGGATGTAATGAGAATGAATTTTTCACATGAAAATCAAGAAAAACATTTATTAAGACTGAATATTTTAAATGATTTAAATAAAGAACTAAACACTTATGTTGCTTCTTTACTTGATACTAAAGGGCCAGAAATAAGAACTAATTCTTTTAAAAATGGATCAGTGACTATAACAAAAGGATCAACTGTAACAATCCATATGAGTGAGATTATAGGTGATGAACATAATTTTAGTATTACTTATCCTGAATTATGTTCTGATATGAAAGTGTCAGAGGTTGTTTTAGTTGATGATGGGTACTTGTGCCTAACTGTAATGGAAATTGATTTAGAAAATAAATTACTTATTACACGTGCTGATAATACACATACAATAAAAGATAGAAGAGGAATAAACATTCCTGGAGTGAAGCTTCAGCTCGATTTTATTTCAGAGAAAGACAAAAGTGATATTGTTTGGGCATGTGAAAATAATGTAGATTTTATTGCGGCTTCTTTTGTTAGAGAAGCAGGCGACATATTAGAAATAAGAGATATCCTTAAAAAGCATAGTGGTGAAAAAATAAAAATAATAGCTAAAATCGAAAATAAAGAGGGCGTTCAAAATATAGATTCAATTATTGATGCGTGTGACGGAATAATGATAGCACGCGGAGATTTAGGTGTTGAAGTTCCAGCTGAAGATGTTCCTGTAATTCAAAAATACATAATCGAAAGATGCCATATCAAAGGTAAAGTAAGCGTTACGGCTACTCAAATGCTTGAATCTATGATTAGTCATCCTAGACCTACAAGAGCAGAAGTAAGTGATGTTGCAAATGCGATTTATGACGGGACAGATGCAATCATGTTGAGTGGTGAAAGTGCTATAGGATTATATCCTGTTGAATCTGTTGAGACTATGGGACATATTTCAAGAAAGATTGAATCTTTAGTAGATAGATCAAGACTTATGGATAGAGCAAACACAGAATCATTACTAGAAGCAAATATTGCTACTTCTATTGCAGTAAGTGTTGCTCAGACAGTAATACAAAGTCATATAAAAGTTATTATCGCTCCAACAGTAAGCGGGTTTACTGCTAGACTAATTTCTAAATATAGACCAAATTCAAAGATTATTGCTTTAACCCCATTTCAAGATGTTGCAAGAAGCCTTGCACTTCATAGCGGTGTAACAGCAAGAGTAATGCAACTTGATAAAAATTCTGAGGCTTTAATAACAAAAGCGATTAAACTTGCTAGAGATGAATATAATTGTAATGCTGGAAGTAGAATAATAATTACCGGAGGTTTCCCAATGGGAGAAGCTACAAACTTTATTAGAATAGTGAACATGAAATAACCTTAACAATTTGTTAAGGTTTTTTCATTGATTTTTTTTTTAATAAATTTTTAGGAAAATACTTTACAAGCTATATAATGTATGCTACTATACATTGTATACTACTACACATTGTAAAGGAGGTATAGTATGGGTGCACAACTAAAAAAAGGTGTATTAGACTTAGTTGTACTTAGTAAAATAAGTGAAAAAGATACTTATGGGTATGATATATATCAGGAAATCAATAGGAATTTGGGAATTAGTGAAAGTACTATTTATCCAATATTAAGGAAGTTAACTAAGGAGGGCCTATGTAATACATATTTGAGAGAATCATCAGGTGGACCACCAAGAAAGTATTTTAAAATGACCTTAAAAGGTGAAAACAAATTGTCTGAACTTAAGGATGATTGGCGAAGATTTGAAAAAGTTGTTAATATATTAATAAGAGGTGAGAGATATGAATAAATTAGATTTTTTAAGAAGACTAAATAAGGAACTAGGGATTTTAGATGAAAAGGAAAAGAAAGAAATACTTGGATTTTACGAGGAAAGATTTTATTCAGGGACAATTTATGAGAATAAAACTGAGGAAGAAGTTATCTCTGAACTTGAAAGCCCTGAAGTAATAGCTAGAAATGTACTTGAAGAATATGGTGTTAGTCCAAAGTACGTTAAAACAAAAGAAGAAAGATATTCAGGGATTGATCCATCAAAACTCGTTATTTTGATTTTATTTGATGTTTTCATTGGTTCTTGGATAATACCAACATTATTTTCTATAGTTGTCGGGATTTTTGGATCACTATTGTCATACGTAGCTGTAATACCATTACTGTTTGGAACTAGAACTGAAACTGATGTATATATGTTTGCTTTTTCAACGGCTGCATACGTATTATTATTCCTATTCGGTTTAGTAGTACTTGAACTTTCAATCTATGTTACAAAGAAAATCTTCTTATATCACATGAATGTTCTTAAATTTAGAAATAGAGAGAAGATTTCAAAGAAATTACATAAAGTAAGTGTAGATGGTTGGTTTAAAAAACATAAATCAGCAAATACTTTTAAATCGATATTATTTGTAACTGCTTTAATAGTAATAGTATTTACAGGATTTAATTTGGTTACAGGAGAAAATAATGTATTTGATGTATATTCGAACCAACCCAAAACGACTGATTTATACACTGAAGATTTAAATGCAGATATAATCGGATTAGAATCTTGGGGAATTTCAACTGATTTTGATTATATGGATGTAGAAATTATACCAGTACTCGGTGATGAGCTTAAAATCACTCATCGATATGCTGAAGATAATGATTTTAGTATTAATATAGATAAAGATCAAAATGTTATAATAATATCTAATGATGTGCCTATGTCTAATATTAGATGGTTTAGTTATCAATCACTGTTAACGTTATTCTCAGAGTCAGATAGTATAAAAATCGAAGTTCCAGTTGCTTTATTGCTTGGAGATATCGATATAGTTACTCATAATGGAGAAGTTACGATTCTTGATCTAGAAGTTGGGGAACTGAATGTTTCTTCTTCAAATGGAAGAATTCGTTTGGACTCCATGACAATAAATGCTGCTGCTGTAATTAAGACCTTGAATGGACAAATATCGATCCAAGATGTTGTAAGTATTTACAATCTTGAAGCAGATACATCAAATGGTCGAATAGTAATTGAAGATTCAGAATTTAGGAATTATAATCTTGACACTTCAAATGGAGAAATCTATTTAGAAAACTTAAATGTTAGTAATAAAGATGGGGTACTACTTATAGCTGACACTTCAAATGGGAAGATCAAACTTGTTGATGTCTATGTAAAAGATGTAAGACTCGATACTTCTAATGGAGACATTGATTTTCACAATTCAGACCTTACTTTTGTAGTAGAAAACTTCGATAGAGATACCAGCAATGGACAAATTTCATCTAACGTAGATTAAATAATTCATTTTACTTGAATTAGAAAAAAAAAGATGATATTATTGTACCGACCGAACATTCGGTCGGTACTTTTTTTACTATATGAAAGACAGGTGTTTAACATGAAAAATTTAGCAAAGTATTCCGTAGACAAAGCCATAACAGTCTTTATGGCAGTAATAATAGTTGCAATATTTGGAGTAGTTTCTTTTACTAGGTTAACTACAGATTTATTCCCAAGTATGAACATTCCTTACGCAGTAGTTGTTACTACTTATATAGGAGCAAGTCCTGATGAGGTAGAAGAAATTGTTTCTAAACCTTTAGAAGAGACTTTTGCAACAACAGCAAACGTTAAAAATTTAACTTCAATATCACAAGAAAACGTATCTATTATTATGTTAGAATTTCAAAGTGATGCTAACATGGATAGTGCTGTTATTGATATGAGAGAAAATTTAGATATGGTTTTACCAAATTTCCCGGATGAAGTTGGAAATCCAATGATCATCAAAATAAATCCTAATTTGATGCCAGTTATGCAATTTAGTGTTTCAAAAACAGGATTATCTCAACAAGAGTTAACCATATTTGTTGAAGAAGAAGTATTACCACAAGTTGAAAGAATTGGTGGAGTAGCAAGTGTTACAGTTAGTGGTGCTTATCAATCTGAAATTAGTGTTGTCTTAGATGATGATGCTATCAAGGATTTAAATGATATGATTGCTCTTTCGGGGTCGGATTTTGAAATTGATAAAGAAATGATATCAGGTATCCTGCAAGCTCAAAACTTTGCATTTCCAGTTGGTTATGTAAATCTTGAAGGTGTTAATTATTTAATAAGAGTCGGGGATGAATTTTCTGATTTAGATGACGTTAAGGAATTAGTATTATTTGATATGGGATTTGTAAAATATACTCTTGATGACCTGGCGGATATAACATTTATTAATGCTAGTGAAAAAGAATATTCAAAAGTAGATGGTAATAATGCCATCACACTTACTATTTCTAAGAGTAGTGAATTTGCAACGACTGATGTTACAAAAGAGATTAACGAAACGATGAATGGTCTTGCTGACACCGAAGATCTTGATTATACTGTTTTATTAGACCAAGGTGAGTATATTGAAATGGCTACTGGTAGTGTTATTAATAACTTATTAATGGGTGCAGGACTAGCGGTAATAGTATTGTTTGTATTCTTAAGAAATCTTAAGGCTACATTTATTGTTGGTATAGCAATTCCAATAAGTTTATTATTTGCTATTGTTTTGATTTTCTTATCAGGAATTACTTTGAATATTGTTTCACTTGGAGGACTTGCATTGGGTATAGGTATGTTAGTAGATAACTCTATTGTAGTTATGGAAAACATCTTTAGGCTTAAGAAAGAAGGGCTTTCAAGTAAAGAAGCAGCTATAAAAGGAACCGCACAAGTTGGTGGAGCAATCACAGCGTCAACACTTACAACAATTAGTGTATTCATTCCTATTATATTTATTGAAGGGTTTATTAAAGAAATATTCATTCAAATGGCTTTAACAATAACATTTAGTTTACTTGCTTCATTATTGATAGCTTTAACTCTTGTTCCAAGTGTATCATCAAGAATATTTAAAGATGGTGATAGAGAAACAAAAGAGTCTAAAGGTCTAGAAAAAATGAAGAATGTGTATGAGAAAGTATTTAAGTTCTCATTTAAATATAAAGCAATTATATTACCAGCAGTATTAGTATTGTTCTTAGGATCTGTGCTACTTGCTAGCACAAACGGATTTGAGTATTTTCCAGCCTCAGATGAAGGACAATTATCGATTTCAATTACAAATCCTGCTAGTGATCCATTAAGCTATGAAGACTTTGTACTACTGCTTGATGAAGTTAATGATGAAATAGTTTTATATGATTCAATTGAGACTGTAGGTATAACACTAGGTTCATCACAAGGTATGTTCTTAAATATAACAAATACCGATGCAGCAACAGTTAATGTAATATTGAAAGATAAGAGATCGATTACTACCGCAGAACTTCAAAATGAACTGATGGTGTTATTCGATGCAGAGTTTTCAAATGTTGAGTATTCAATTTCTGGCTCACAAGATATGACCCAAGCATTTACTGGTAGCGGGATTCAAGTTCAGTTATCCGGGTATGACCTTGATACATTAAAAGCTGAAGCAATTAAAATTGCAGGTATCTTAGAAACAGTTGACGGATTGATTGAAATAGATAATGGAGTTGGGAAAGAATCTGATGAAATTAAAGTTACTGTAGATAAAGATGAAGCAATAAAATATGGAATTACAACTGTACAAGTCATGGGTGCTGTAGCACAAGCTCTCGCAGGAGAAAAAGTTGTCACACAATTGTCAATGAGTGGAGATTTATATGAAATATATGTATACGATAAAGATTCAAACACTGATGATACAGAGTATTCAATTGCTGATATTCAAGCATTGATGGTTGGAGTAAACATGTTTGATCTTACTCCAGAAACTCCAGAACCTGTCTTTGTAAGTCAAGTAGCCACAGTTGAATTGATAAAAGGATTTACGACAATAAACAGAGAAAACAGTTCAAGAGTTATTACAATAACAGCTGATTTTGATGAAGGATTTAATTCAAGTTTAGTTAGTATGGATGTTGAAAATGCATTAAAAGCTGATTATGATTTACCTGATGGATACGAGTACGAAATACTAGGAGAAAACGAGGCAGTAATGGAAGCCTTTGGAGTTTTAGGACTTGCTGTATTACTAGGAATAGTATTGATTTATATGATTATGGCATCTCAATTCCAATCATTAGTATACCCATTTATAATTATGTTCTCAATTCCTCTAGCTTTTACTGGTGGATTCCTGATTTTATTCTTTGCTGGCATGCCGGTAAGTGTAGTTTCACTAATTGGACTCATAATATTAACTGGGGTGGTTGTAAATAACGGTATAGTTATTGTTGATTACACGAACCAACTACGTGATGAAGGAAGAAGTGTAATGGATGCTTTACTTGAAGCAGGGCGTACAAGATTAAGACCTGTTATCATGACAGCGTTAACAACAATATTAGCTTTAACAACAATGGCTCTTGCTATTGGTAAGGGTGCTGAAATGATGCAACCAATGGCAGTAACAACTATTGGTGGATTGATTTACGCTACGATGATGACTTTAGTAATTGTTCCAATTATGTACTTTATAATTACTAAACATACACAATTGGTTTTAGGTATTGTAAGTATAGTTGTTGTCGCAATTGCGACAACTGTACCTGTAATCATGTTTGGTACATTCTGGGCAATTTATATAGGTGCACCTATTGTACTTGGGATAATTGTTTTGTTGATTTTCCTTCCTAGCCAAGGAGCTGATTTAGTTGAGTAGAAAAGACGAAATTCTTGATGCTGTAATTACAAAATTTCAAGGCCAAGGATTTTCAACAAATTTAACTATTTCAGAAATCGCGAATAAAGTTGATATTGGAAAGAGCACGATATATGAGTATTTTAAAACGAAAGATGATCTCTTTAAGGAAGCACTATTAAAAATAGCTACTCAAAGCATTCATGACGTACTTAATATAAAAGAAATTGAGACGTTAGGGTTTAAAGATGCTTTTAAAGCCCAGTACTCAAAGATGTTAGAAGTTGCACAAAAAAGTAGAGTTATCTATCAATTATTTTCTCAAGATTTCATGCATAGAATGCCGATGACAATAAAAGGGGAACTTAAATGCAAAATGGAAGAAACAAGAGATGTAATTGAAGAGAGATTTACAATGATATTTGTAAAAGGAGTAGAAGAACGATTGATTCATATTGATCCTGATCCGGCGAATATATTAATTTTTTCAAGTCTCATTGTAGGATCACTATTGAGATATTCAAGTAGTAACGAAGGTATTCCTTTAGAAGTCATGGTGGATAAAATATACAATACAATTATTAAATTAGGGAACTAAATAAAAAAGAAGACATCATTTATTTGATGTCTTCTCCTATTTCATAAGAAGTGCTTTTAAAGTCTTTGTAGTATACAACAAAGTATGTGCTTTTATATTTCGATATTACTGAGTGTTTGTACAAGGTGTTGATGCTATATTCAGAAGTATGAGCTATTTTCTTAAGTATAACACCTTTTTCTTCTTTGGATATGTCTACATTCCAAAATACCTTTGGCTTAATCTTAGAACGTAATAAGTAGTCCTTCTTTAAAGAGTAAATTATCAATTCATCATTTATGAAATTAAATAATCTTTGGTATACATCTTCTATTTGATATCCTTTAAAAGTGTATTTATTCTTTTGATAAAATTCACCTATTGTTTTAAAAAACATGTATGGATTGTCTGTTTCTTTAATATATTTTAAGAGATTTGTAGAAAAATATCCTTTGTTGTGATAAATATCTAGCATGTGTTCCACTAAATGAATCTCTTTAACATCATCTTCTGATAAAGTATCATTAGATTTAATTTCATAAGGAGCCTCATCATCGTATATATAATTGTATAAGCTTGCTTCTCTTCTGATTTTAGTTCCTCTAAGCATTTTTAGGAAGCCAAGTTGTAGTTCTTTTGCGCCAAGCATAAAAACCTCGTTAAAAGTATTTCTAAACGATAGAAGGTCTTCTCTTGGAAGTCCTGCGATTAAATCTAGGTGTAAATCAATAATTTTTTTCTCTTGAATAAAAATAATATTATTAAATAGTTTTTCTTTATCTTGGATACGATCAACCAGTTTGTTTGTCTCATAGTTTGTTGATTGAATACCAATTTCAAATCTGAACAACCCTTTTGGAGCATTGTTGTTGAGAAATTCTATAATTTTTGTGTCAAGTATATCTCCAGTTATTTCAAATTGAAATACAGTTTTATTGTTGTTATTCTTGATAATAAAGTTAAACAATTCAAGTGTTTTTTTATTTGCATTGAATGTTCTATCTAAGAACTTTATTGTTTTACTTCCGTGGTCCATTAAGTATAATATAGTTTTTTTAACTTGTTCTATATTGAAGAATCTAACTTTCTTTTCGAGCGAAGATAAACAGTAACTACAGTTAAACGGGCAGCCTCTACTTGTTTCGATATATGAAATTTTATTTGGAATATCTAGTATGTCTTCTTTGTAGAAATGTGGAGAATGAAGCTTATCTAATTCTTCAATCTCAAGAAGGGGGTTATTTACTACAACATCATTATTTAAATAGGATAAATTACTGATGTTTTTATAGTCCTTTTTACTATATAATGCTTGTACTAAGGAATTGAACACTAACTCTCCCTCTCCTCTAATAATGAAATCAACATGTAGCTTATTTAGAAAATAAGAGGAGTCATAGCTTACTTCTGGCCCACCAATTATAATGTTAGAGTCTTTTAGAGACAACTTGCTTAGTATTTTTTTAAATATCGATACATTCCAAATATAAATACTCAATCCTAGTACATCAGGATTAAATAATTCAATATCATTGATAATCTTTGATATATCATCTTTAATAGTATATTCAAATATGTCCAAATCAAAATCACTGTTAGCCTTTAATAGTCTAACAGCATTGTTGGTATGGATATACTTTGCATTTATGCTAATTAATAGTGTTTTCATTGTTTATCACCGAATATATTTTATCATATTAGGTAGAATATACCATTACTTTTGATGTATTTTATATATATGTACTATTTAAAAAATATATCTTAATAATCATATTGGTGATTAAATTATGTTATGTTAAAATATAATAGGTGGTGATTCAAATGGCAAAGTTTCAGTTAACTTCTGATTATGTACCAAAGGGTGATCAGATTAAAGCAATCAAGACATTAGTTAAAAATATAAATAGTGGTGTTAAAGAACAAGTACTACTAGGAGCTACTGGAACTGGTAAGACCTTTACAGTAAGTAACGTTATTAATAGTATAAATAAACCTACATTAGTTTTAGCTCACAATAAGACTCTTGCTGGGCAATTATATAGCGAGTTAAAACAATATTTCCCAAATAATAGAGTGGAATATTTTATTTCATATTATGATTACTACCAACCAGAAGCATACGTCCCTTCAAGAGATTTGTTTATCGAAAAAGATGCTCAAACAAATGACGAGATTGATGAAATGAGACATAGTGCAACTATGTCATTACTTGATCGAAGAGATGTTATTGTTGTTGCCAGTGTTTCATGTATATACGGAATAGGAGATCCAGAAGATTATAAAAACTCAATGATTTTATTGAGAGTTGGAGAAGAGTACGGTAGAACAAATCTATTGATCAAGCTAGTTGATATGTTGTTTACAAGAAATGATATTGATTTTAGCAGAGGTACTTTTAGAGTTAAAGGAGATGTTATTGAAGTCCTTCCTACTTACTCTAAGACAATCGGAATTAGAATAGAGTTTTTTGATGATGAGATTGAAAGAATTAGAAAGTTTGATATAGTTACTGGGGAAATAATTGATGATTTCTCAGTCATATCAATTTATCCAGCTACACAATTTGTGACAAACAAAGATAAAATTGAAGAAGGTATTTTAAGAATCGAACAAGAGTTAGAAGAACAAATAAAATACTTCAAAGATAACGATAAGATATTAGAAGCAGAAAGAATAAAACAAAGAACTAAATACGACTTAGAAATGTTAAAGGAAATAGGAAGTTGTTCTGGAGTTGAAAATTACTCAAGACATTTATCTCTAAGGGATGAAGGAGAAACTCCTTCAACGCTAATGGATTTCTTTGGCGATGATTACTTATTAATTGTTGATGAATCACATGTTTCATTGCCTCAAGTAAGAGGAATGTTCAATGGGGATAGAAGTAGAAAAACAACTCTAGTAAACTATGGTTTCAGATTACCTAGTGCTTTAGATAATAGACCTTTGAATTTTGGTGAGTTTAATGATAAGATAAATCAAGTAATCTATTTAAGTGCTACTCCTGGTGACTATGAATTAGACAGAACAGATTATGTAATTCAACAAATCATAAGACCAACAGGTTTAATTGATCCTTTAGTGGAAGTTAGAACTAAAAAAGGGCAAATTGATGACATTGTTTCAGAAATATTAAAACGTATTGAAAAGGATCAAAGAACATTAATAACAACTCTAACTATAAAAATGAGTGAAGACTTGACAACTTACTTAAAAGAACTTGGATTGAAAGTAACTTATCTGCATTCGGAAATAAAAACGTTAGAAAGAATTGAAATCATTAGAGAATTAAGATTAGGGATACATGATGTAGTGGTAGGGATTAACCTTTTAAGAGAAGGACTAGATATTCCTGAAGTAAGTTTGATCTGTATCTTAGATGCAGATAAACCAGGATTTCTAAGAAGTTCAAGAAGTTTAGTTCAAACAATTGGTAGAGCAGCAAGAAATGTCGATGGTCTTGTTATTATGTATGGTGACAAAATTACTGATGCAATGCAATACGCAATTGATGAAACTAACAGAAGAAGAAGTATTCAAACAACATACAATGAAAAACACAACATTATCCCAAAAACGATAATTAAAAAAGTTAGAGATTCAATTTCTGTTAAACTTGAAATTGATAATGAAAGTAAAACTCTAGGTGAAATGACTAAGAGAGAAAAAGAAAAAGTATTAGTAAGTCTTAATAAAGAAATGCGTTCAGCTGCTGGAAAACTAGATTTTGAAAGAGCTGCTGAATTAAGAGATATTATTATTGAAATTAAAGGTTCACTATAAGGAGGAACAACATGAAAAAATTATTTATATTGTTATTGATGGGGTTAGGAATTACAGCTCTATCAGGTTGTGATGGAAAAGATGTGTTTATAGCTGAAGATATTGTGACTGTTGTGTATGAAAATATCAGATATGAAGATACAAGTGTATTTGTTGATGTCTTTATCACAAATGGACTAGAAACAGAAAAATATGTTGGATATGCAGAGTTTGATATCTGCACAAGCGATGATGTTCTATGTGTTGCTGGAGCTGGATTTGATATCAATACTACAATCCCAACAGGCAGTTATGTTGAATTTGAGATTGAATTCGGTCCAGAATTTGTTTTCTTATATTTAAGTGATATTGAAACAGAAGGTTATAGTTTAGAAGATCTAGAACTATTATTTTGGGTAGGAGAATAGATTTATAATAGAAACAAATCACAACAATATTGTTTTAATATTGTGATAAAACAGATGTAAACAAGGAGGTATTTCTTTATGGAAATATTAGTATTTATAATAATTATTAGTTTGATTACCTTGACTTTTTTGTTTGATTTATGGCTTTCTATACTTAACTATAAAAACCGTAATCAATCTATCCCAGAGAACGTATCAGATATTTACGAAGAAGAAGAGTACCAAAGAAAATTAAAATATTCAATGGATAATTTTCGATTCAATATGGTTACTTCAGTTATTAGCTTAGTCTTTATGCTCTTTTTATTATTTATTGGAGCCTTTCCTTTCTTTAAAGATGTTTCTGAAAGTTTATCAAGTAACTTCCATATTCAAATTCTAATATTCTTAGGATTATATTTTGTCATAAGCTTTGTAGTAGGAATCATTACTTCTTATTACGATGATTTTGTAATTGAGGAAAAATACGGGTTTAACAAGAAAACTAAAAAAGTGTTTATTCTTGATAAGATAAAAGGATTTATCCTAACAGTAGTATTTGGTGGAGCATTCGTATTCTTGTTAACAACTTTGTATGAAAAATTTGAAGTTGGGTTAAAATTTTATATTATTGCTTTATCAAGCATAATTGCTATACTATTATTTGTTAATTTATTCTATGTTAAATTAATCATTCCTATTTTTAATAAATTAAGTCCATTAGAAGATTCAACTTTGAAACAAAAAGTTGAAGATTTCGCTAAAAAAGCTGGATATAAGATAAATAGAATCAGTATAATGAATGCTTCTAAAAGATCAACGAAGTTAAATGCATTCTTCTCAGGGTTTGGTAAAATGAAACAAGTAGTGTTCTACGATACTTTGTTTGAAAAAATGTCTGAAGATGAAATGGTTGCTATACTTGCTCATGAAATAGGACATAGTAAGCATAAACATTTGGTTACTGGAACAATTAGATCTATCTTTGTAATGGCAATTTACTTAGGAGTATTGCTTTTCACATTAAATTCGCCAATTATTAGTGAGGCTTTTGGATTTACTGAAGCACACTTTGGGTTTGGATTAATTATATTCAGTGTCTTACTTTCACCGATTTCGATATTGATAGAACTATTTAACGCAGGATTATCAAGAAAACACGAGTACCAAGCAGATGAATTTGCAAGAAGCTATGGTTATGGATTACATCTTGAAACAGCTTTGAAAGTTCTTGCAAGAGAAAACTTTTCGAATCTTACTCCTCATCCTTTATTTGTGAAACTAAAATATTCTCATCCTCCTGTTAGCAGTAGAATTGAAGCAATAAGAAGAAATGAGGAAGCTTAATGTATATCGAGACATTTAAAATAGTCATAAGAATGATCGCAATTATTTCCTTATACTATGTACTTGACTATTTCTTTGAAAGTACAATAATTATAATCTTAGTAGTTGTAGCAGCAGCTTTTTTCATATCATATAATTCTATATTTAAAAATGATTTTGATTATAGATTTAAGACATCATGTGATGCTAATTCATATTTAGATAAGATAAATAAGAGAAAATCTAGAAAAAAGGAATATATCTATAACACTTATTTAGCTTTTGCATATGTCTACATAGGAAACTATGCAGATGCTAAAAAGTCGATTGTTTTAGTTGATAAAGAATTACTATCTAATAAGCAAGACCTAATTGATAAGTATTATGGATCAAAATTAAAAATAGCATTTAGTGATGATGATTTAGAAAGTTACACTAGGATACTTGAAGAATTAGAAAAAATATATGTTGGGGAGAATAGTGAAGTAACTTTCGAATTCTTTGAAGTGCCAAAATTAATTCTTGAAAAAAATTATTCTGAAGCTCAGAAAAAACTATTAGAATTAATTCCACATCAAAAAAGAAGAATTTATGTATATGAATTGGAATATTACTTGGCACTAGCACATATTGGACTTGGAAACAAAGAAGATGCCTTGGCAGTACTGGAGTTTGTAAGTTCAAAAAGATTTAAGCTTATATATATAGAAAAGTGTAAAGAACTATTGGAATCAATATAAATTATCACAAAGAGAAATATCAATTTTGTTAATATAATTAACTACAAAATTGATATTTTTAATTTGTTTATTAATTATTTTAATTTATTTTAATAAAACACTTGACTTATACTCTGAAATCTAATATTATTAAGGTGTAGTTAAAGAAAGTTAATAATCGACTTAAGAAAATTAACTAAATGGTGGTGATATATTATGAATCAGATTAGTGTTTTAGAACAGGTAGAGAGAAATGAGCTAACAGCTCAAGATGCACTCAATAAATTATATCCTGTTAAAAAGAGTAAGCCGGGTAAAAGAGCATTCTTCGTAAAAATGAATGTTAGGGTACCAGAAGAGGGAAAAGGGATTAATACATTTCTTAAAATATTATTTGCGATTCCCATTCCACTTATATTTGCAAGAATCGGATTAAGAATCGCAAAAAGGTTTATGAAAACTGATGAATTTGACATGAATGAAATCATAAAAATGATTAAGTATTCTAAAAATACAACAATTCAAGTAGACTCAGAAGATGCAAAAATTGATATAAAAATTATATAGGAGGAATATTATGAATAAAAGTGTTATAGGGGCTTGCCCAATATGTGAGAGCGATCTTATTGTTACAAAATTAAAATGCGTTAACTGTGAAACTGAAATAAGTGGTAAATTCCTATTATCGAAATTTAACTACTTATCGAAAGAACATCTATATTTTATTGAAGTTTTCATTAAAAATAGAGGAAGCATCAAACAGATAGAAAAAGAATTAGGGATTTCATATCCAACAGTAAAGAAAAACCTAGACGATGTAATTCAAAGTTTAGGATATGAAGTATCTAATGAAGAAAAAATTAAAAAGGAAGACATATTTGAAAGATTAGAAAAAGGCGAAATTACTGCATTAGAAGCTGCTAATCTAATGAAATAGGAGGTATTAAAATGAATGATTGGAATTTATTCTTCATAGAAGCAAAAGATGAAATAAAGAGAAGAAAATTGATGTTTGAAGAACCAGATAACAAAAGACGTTATAGAACAAAAAGATAATTAATAGAAAATATAAATATATAAAAAAATAAATCAACCATAGAAAGGTGATAAATTATGAGTGACGATAGATTAAGAATTTTAGAAATGATTGAAAAGAAAACAATAACAGCAGCAGAGGGAGCAGACCTATTAAAAGCCTTAGATGTAAACGATAAAAAAGTATCAGTTGTAAAGAGTAAACCAAGCTTCAAGATGTTTAAAATCAAAGTGCTTTCAGCAGACGGAGACAAAGTTAACGTTCAAATCCCATTAGAATTTGCTAAAGTAGCATTAAGAGGTGGAAAAGGGTTCATGAAGATTGATCAAATTAATGACATGGATTTAGACTTAGATATGATTCTTGAAATGATAGATACAGGATTAGATGGTAAAATTGTTGATGTTGAATCAGCAGACGGAGACAAAGTAGAAATAGTAATCGAGTAAATCTCTTCTTTATAGGACCTTCGGGTCCTGTTTTTTTGAATTTAAAGGGAGTAAAAAAGGTTTTTATGCTTTTCCCCATAAATAATTAATTTGTGGTATAATATAATATATGGATTTTCCAGATAACGTTGTGTGGGCTTATGCCTGATTTATAAATGTCAAGACTTTCAAGAAGGTGTATTATGGTTGAAAAAAACGAGTATTACGATGTAGAATTTATTGACATGACTCATGACGGAATGGGTGTATGCAAAATAGAGGGTTTCGCTGTTTTTGTAGCTAACGCTTTAAAGGGAGAAAAAGCAAAAATCAAAATAACTAAAGTAAACAAAAGTTTTGGTTTTGCACGACTAATAGAAATTGAAAGTGAATCACCTTTTAGGAAAGAACCTATTTGTGATCATTTTTACGAATGTGGCGGATGTAATCTAATGCATATGAACTATCAAATGCAATTAGATTTCAAAAAGTACCGTACAAAGGAAACACTAAGAAAATTAGGGAAAATTGATACAAAGGTTCATGAAACAGTTGGGATGATAAATCCTTATTACTATAGAAATAAATCAGTTATTCCTTTTGGTGAAGTAAATGGAAAGATGATATCTGGACTATTTAAGAGTAGATCTCATGATATTATTGATATGAAAAAGTGTTATATTATTCCTAAAATAACTACTGATATAGTGAAATATTTAAAGAACATTTTCGTTGAGTTAAATATTCCTGCTTATAACGAAAAAGCTAAAACTGGGATTATCAGACATGTAATTGTTAGAAATTCTCATAAGTTTGATGATATATCGATTACAATTGTAACCTTTACATCTAAACTTCCTCGAAAAGAGATCATAATTAAGAAAATCTCTTCTAGATTCAAAAGAGTTGTTTCAATTATTCATAACTATAATCCGGAAGTTACAAATGTAGTTTTAGGTAAAAAATCAAAGATTTTATTTGGTGAGGATTTTATTAAGGATGAGATTAATGGAACAAGTTTTAATATCTCACACAGATCTTTCTATCAAGTTAATCCTATCCAAGTTGAAGAATTATACAAAAAAGCAATAGAATATGCGGATCTTACAAAAGACGAAGTAATCATAGATGCATATTGTGGAATAGGTACTATTGGACTAAGTGTTGCGCCTTTTGCAAAGACTGTGCTTGGTGTAGATGTTGTGAAACAGGCAATTGATGATGCCAATTCAAATGCAAGTCAAAACGGTATAAAAAATGCTAAATTCGTGTTAGGTAAAGCTGAGACAGTAATCAAGTCTTGGAAGAACTACCATGTAGATGTATTATTTATTGATCCGCCTAGAAAAGGGTGCGATAAAGAATTCTTGGAAACAGTTGCGGAAATGCAAATTCCAACAATTGTATATATTTCTTGTAATGTTTCTACTTTAGCCAGAGATTTAAACTTCTTACAAGCTAATAATTACGACATTATAGAAGTTACTCCGTTTGATATGTTTCCTCAAACAAGCCACATTGAATCAGTAACAAAACTTAGACTTAAAAAGCATTAATTTTAGAGCACTTTAATAAGTGCTCTTTTTTGTGATATAATAGATGCATATCGATTTTGTGAGCTGATCTAATTAATATTTCCTATAAACAGTGTTCAGTATTTGGTTTCCTTGATAAATATATAGACTATAATAATAATTATGATATAATATGTTGAAAGTTGGTGCAATATGGAAGCATTATTACAATTAAATCAAGAAGTACTTATTACTATTAAACGATTGGGTATTAACGGTGAAGGAATTGGATATTATAAGAAACAAGCCGTTTTTGTTGATGGAGCGTTCCCCCCAGAACAAGTTGTTATAGAAATTATTGAAGTAAATAGAACTTATTGTAAAGGCGCAATAGTTAGAATTAAAGTTAAATCTCCAAAAAGAGTTACTCCTTTTTGTAAGCATTATGATGAATGTGGTGGTTGCCAAATTCAACATATTGATTATGCTGAACAATTATCTTTGAAAGAGGAAATGTTAATTCAAGCCTTTGATCGTTACACTAACTTAGACCTAGATACTATAAAATTCAATAAAATGATTGGGATGAACAGTCCAAAACATTACCGATACAAGGCTCAAATGCCAGTGAAGAATACAGAATATGGCGTAACTACGGGACTTTATAAAAAAGAGTCAAATGACTTAGTTCCTATTATAGATTGTCCTGTTCAAGATGAAAGTATTAATCGTGTAAATAGACTTATTTTAGAAATTTGTGATAAATATGATATACGTGCATTTGATCCTACTACAATGAGAGGATTATTAAGATATGTTGTCGTAAGAGCATCTAACTTTAATGAAGAAGTACAAGTTACACTAGTAATTACTATCTACAATAGAGCATTGAAAGATGCTGCTAAAGAAATCATTAAGATTCCTGGAGTTGTAAGTGTTGGGATCTCTAAAAATAAAGATGTTAAGAATATTGAGATATTTGGTGAGGAAGTTGAATTACTTGAAGGTAAAGAGGCTTTAACTGAAGGAATTGGCGATATTAGATATGAATTAAAACCTAAGTCATTTTATCAATTAAATCCACAACAAGCCATTAAATTATATTCTGAGGTAAAAAAACTATTAGATTTCGATGTTGACAAAGTTTTAGTTGATGCATATTCAGGTTCGGGAGCAATTAGTATGTATTTAGCTCCATATGCAAAAAGAATACTAGGAATAGATATATCAAAAGAGTCTACATATAGTGCAAGACATAACAAAAAAGTTAATAAATTTGATAATGTTGTCTTTGAACTTGGAGAAGTTAAAGATGTATTAGCTCAATATTACGCTAAAAACTTTATTCCAGATGCAATTATCTTTGATCCACCTAGAACAGGGTTAGATGACAAGACTTTGGATTTACTAAATAGAAAACCAGTTAAAAAGATTATCTATATATCTTGTAATCCAAGTACTCTAACAAAGAACATTAAAGTGTTGTCTAAGAAATACGATGTTATTTCTGTGACTCCTCTAGATATGTTTCCTCATACTTCACATATTGAGAGTATAACTTTACTTAAAAAGAAATAACGATAAACGGCTTTGTTATAATACATAGCCGTTTTTTAATAGATAAATTGTTATAATTGTATTGTTTGTTGTAATTCAGTTTATTGTATGATAAAATTAATCAATAGATATAACGCTACACGGTATAACAGCAAACGATATAATGGAGGTTAACTGATGGACAAGAATATTTTGCAATTTTCTCCGCTAACAGAAGCTACGTATTACATTCTTTTATCACTTGTCGAACCAATTCATGGTTATGGAGTTATCAAGAAAGTTGGAGTACTTACAGATAACAGGTTGAAACTTGCTGCAGGGACACTTTATGGTGCAATCAAAAGCTTACTTGATAATAAGTTAATAGAACTAGTAAGCATAGAAAAGAAGAACAAGGGAAAGAAAATGTATCAAGTTACGACAAATGGTAAAAAACTACTTTATTATGAATTAAATAGACTAAGAGAGATGGTTAGTAATGGTATATCTCAGGTAGGTGACTATTATGAATAACGTTATGATAATCGCGACAAGTAAGAATAGAACGTATTTTTTAGTTGATTCTTTATATAAACCAAATTAATTAGATCACGAAGTGAGTAACTCATGTAACTTAGTCTATTCAAAAAGTAAAAACGAGCAGTTATATGCTCGTTTTTTTAATTGTTTTAAATATGGGTAAATGAATATGACTATTATAACATGGGGACCGAAGGAGGTTATCCACACTAGTTATCCACACTCTAATTCGATTCGAAATATTCATAGGTGTATGATTATAATATTCACTAAATGAATTTAATTGACAGGGTACTATATGTGTATTATACTAACTATATAGTCAGTGAGTGGGTGGTCATTATAGGCATACGTAGTGAATCAAAAAAGATAACTAGAGAATTATTACTAGAGAAAACGGCTTTGTTATTGAACAATCAAGGCTTTTTAAACGTCTCTTCAAAAGATATATCAAGAGAATGTAATTTATCTCAAGGAACTCTTTTTTTGCATTTTAAGACAAAGGAAAACCTCCTAAGTACAATCTTAAACACTAATTTAGACAGTTTAGATAAAGAGCTTAATTCAAGATGTAAATCATCTGACTTACCTGATACCTTTTTGAGAAACTATATTGACGTCATAATTGAGCATGAATCTTTTCTTTCTAGAGCATATAAAGACTTACCATATTTTCCAGAATCACTAAAAAGAAATTTTGCCAATTTAGAAACTACAATTAAAAATTTGTTTTTTGAAAATTTAAAAAGTAATCTAACAAAAAAAATAAGTATTGTTGATTCGTTTATTTCTATAGATGCTTTTATTTCTCAAATTTATAAGAATTTGGTCGAAAAAGAAACATATTCAGAACACAATAGTATTATTCGTCAAAAAAGAGGAAAAATTACAAAATTGTACAAAACTCTTTTCCTCTAATTGAGGTTGAGTTTGAATGACTGTACACAAATAGGTGGTGAATTGTATGGTTACTTTTAGAAAAGTAACAATAGAAGATGTAGGAATTCTTTATAATTGGCTCAATACAAGCCATGTAAAAGAGTTTTGGGACTCAAAAGAGAATTTTACTTATGAACAAATTTACACTAAATATGATCGTAGAATTAAGGAAAATAAAGTTAAGTTGTATATAATTCAAAAAGATTCATTAGATATTGGTTTTATTCAGACTTATTTAGCAAATGATTTAACATCATATAAAATTCAAGGAATTGCTAAAGGAATAGATTTATATATTGGTGATATAAATTATCTGCATAAGGGATATGGAAAAACTATTTTACGGGAATTTATCAAAATATTTGTATTTAATGATGATTCTGTACTAAATGTAATCATAGATCCTGAACTGAAAAACGAAATTGCAATAAAAGCTTATAAGAAAGTCGGTTTCGTACATGTGAATACTGATTATAATCAATATGAAAAGGCTATGACATACTATATGGTTTTAAGTAGAGATGACTTTTATTGCAATTTATAAAGATTATGCTATAATATATTAGATTTCAAAAGGTTGTGAAAAAAATGAAAAAACTTAAGAAGTTCTTCTTTAAAACGTATATAAGAGGATTCGTAGTATCTTACTTCCTGTTTTTAATGACAGGAGCAATCTTACTAAAATTACCTATATCAATTCAAGCCGGACAATCTCTAAATTGGATTGACGCAATTTTTGTTGCAGCCAGTGGAATGAGTACTACAGGTCTTACTACAGTAGTAGTTAAAGATGTATTCACTATCTTTGGACAGACAGTATTGGCGTTTATACTGCAATTTGGTGGTATAGGTCTCATTATGCTTGTGTCAATCTTTTGGCTTCTTACACGTAAGAAAATCAGCTTTAGAGAACGAACTATGATTATGACTGATCAAAACCAGATAGGTAGATCAGGAGTTGTTAGATTTGTTAAAAATGTACTGATTATGATTGTCTCTATTGAAATTATTGGATGGATTATAATGAGTTCTTATCTCTATTTAGCTGGGTACTTCGATTTAGGTTCAGCTATGTATCAGGCGTTTTTCTTGACAATATCGATGTTCACAAATGCTGGATTTTCCATATCGCCGGATGGAAATAGCTTAATGATGTATAACACAGACTATTTTATGCAGACCTTAGCTATGTCATTAATGGTTTTAGGAGCTATAGGATTTTGGCCACTTGCTGAGTTAAAACAGTGGGTTGGAGCAAAAAGAAGAAGAGAAAAGTATGAATTTACTCTTTTTACTAAAATACTAGTTAGAATGCATATAGGATTATGGATTTTAAGTGCAGTAATAGTATATTTAGTTGAATTTAATGGATATTTTGCAGATAAAGACTTATTTGAAGGTGTTTTCTACTCTCTATTTATGTCTTTAACTACCCGTAATGCCGGGTTTACGACTTTGAGGATGACAGACATGTCTAATACAATTCAAATATTTTTTGGCATCTTGATGTTTATAGGATCTTCTCCTAATAGTGCAGGTGGGGGGATTAGAACTACTACATTCTTACTTACAATACTTGGAATAGTCTCATTTGCAAAAGGTAAACAACAAGTTGTTATTGGTAGTAGATCAGTTAAATCAGAAACAGTATATAAATCAATGATGGTGGTCATTGTAGCAGGTGCCCTAATATTTATCGGCACACTAATTATGACAGTGACGGAGCCATTTACTTACAGAGAAATCTTCTTTGAAATTAGTAGTGCTTTTGGAACTACTGGACTAAGTTTAGGAATCACGAGTTCTCTTACTATAGTTGGAAAGGTAGTGCTTATAATTACCATGTTTATTGGTAGAATAGGTATCCTTGCAATTCTTCTTATGTTTAGAGAAGATAAATCAGGATCAAGCATTAAATATCCTGAAATAGATATGATAGTTGGTTAAGAGCGAGTAATTTATTCGCTCTTTTTTTATAAAAAAAATAGAAGAAATTTAATTCTTCTATTTTGTTGAATTTCTTTCAATTAAATACACAGGTAGCACATGGTGTAAGTCATCGATTGGTTTTTTGCTAATCATTTGAATTAGTCTAGATACTGCAGCTACACCAATTTCACTAATAGGTTGAGCAATTGTAGTTAATGGAGGGTTTAATACAGATGCTAGTTGAATGTTGTCAAAACCAATAACCTGAACATCATTTGGAACGTTATAGTCGAGTTTATTTAGAACGCTAATTACGTATATAGCAATAATGTCACTACTACAGAATATTCCATCAACATCGGGATGTTTTTTTATAAACATTTCAATATCTTTTAAATCAGGATTCCTAAAGTCTAAATCAAAACTAACAACATCGATATTGTGCTCATCCATTACTTGGTAAAAACCTCTAGATCTATCAACAACAGTAATTAAGTCCGATGGTCCTCTAAAATGGATAACTCTTTCAGCTCCAGAAGATATTAGTTTTCTTGCTGCTAGTTCTCCCCCTTGTACATTATCACAGGTTATTGAAGGGATTGATGCATCAATGATATGATCAATTGTTAATATTGGAATATTTAACTTCCTATATTCTTCTATACATGAACTATTTGCTACCAATAATAAGCCATCAATATTGTACTGACTAAATACATTAATATATTTTCTTTCTACCTCAACATCGTCTTTTGTGTTGAATATCATTAATTTAAAGCCTTTTTCGGTTATAGTATCCTCTAAGGATTCAATTAATTCTGCAAAAAAGTATGTCGAAATATGTGGAACAATAAGTCCCATAATATTCGATTTTTTACGAAACAATGATCTAGCAAGTTCATTTGGAACATAATTCAATTCCTTAATGACTTTTTCCACTATTTTTCTTGTTTCTTGATTTACATATCCAGTATTGTTAATTACTCTTGATACTGTCGCAACACTAACATTGGATTGTTTGGCTACATCTTTAATTGTTGGCATACTAATCACATCCTAATAGCTACCTAAATTATACCTTAAATTTAGTAAATATAAAATAAGTTTTGAAAAAGATACTTTAGTGATATAATATTTGTGATTGGAGTGATATTATGGGTGTTTTTACAGAGAAAGATTTAAGAAACTTACTTATATATCAAGTGTATGTTAGAAATCATTCAGAAACTGGAGATTTTAAAGGGCTTGAAAAAGATTTAATAAGAATCAAAAATCTAGGGGTAGATGTAGTATATTTACTGCCTATTCATGAAATTGGTCAAAAGGGCAAAAAAGGAGATCTTGGATGTCCTTATTCTATCAAGGATTACAGAAGTATAAACCATGAGTATGGAGACCTTGAAGACTTCAAAAAACTAATAGAAGAAACACATAAACTAGGAATGAAGATTATGATTGATGTTGTATACAACCATACATCACTTGATTCAGCCTTAGTGTGCTCAAACCCTGAGTACTTCTATAAAGATGAATCAGGTAACTTTGCTAACAAAGCAGGGGACTGGGAAGACGTAATTGATATAGATTATACTAGCTCTAGAGAGCTCTGGTTGGAACTGATAGATACTTTAATCTATTGGACTGAACTAGGGATTGATGGCTACAGATGGGACGTTGCAAGTCTTATTCCTTTAGAATTTATGGAAGAAGCTCATGAAAGAGTATTAGAGGTTGATCCAAATAACATTTTCTTAAGTGAAAGTGTCCATGGACACTTCTTGAAGTATGTAAGAAATCTTGGATTTAGAGGATTTAGCGAAAATGAAATTTATCAAGTATTCGATATTGCATACGACTATGATGTTTCACCATATTTTGAAGGATATTTGAATGGTGAATCAACTTTCAAAAGATATTGTGAAGAGCTGAAGAGACAAGAAGAAATTTATCCTGACAATTACGTTAAATTAAGAAACTTAGAGAATCATGATTTTGGTAGATTTGCACCTATGGTCAAAAATGATATTGACAAGGTGAACAACTGGACATCATTAATGTTTTTTAGTAAAGGTTGTACTATGATTTACGCAGGACAAGAAAGACTTGATAATAATAAACCAAGCTTATTTGATATTGATAAAGTTAATTGGGATGGTCCAAATATTTCCAATTTAATCACTACTCTAGCAAAAATTACAAAAGACAAAGCATTTAGTTATGGTTTTTATAGTATAAAGGTTTTAGATATAGATGTATTTGTTGGTGAATATCTTTATTTAGGGAAAAAAATAATTGGAATCTTTAATATTGGCTTAGAAAAAGGAGATTTAGATATTTCTTTACTAAGTGGAAAATATACTAATCTTATTGATAATACTACTATCGAGATTGTGGACGAAAAATTAAGTCTGTCGAACAAACCACTTATATTTTGGGCACCTGAAAAATGAAAAAGTTAATATATTTTCTATTTTCAATCTTGATATTCTCGCTTACTGCTTGCGTCCCAGATGATAAATTGTATGATTACACAGATTTTCCAGAACATTTGATAACGTCATATGAAGAAGCAGAAACAATGACTTCAAATAAATACATTGTGTACTACTACAGTACAAACTGTGGACATTGTAAAGAAGTAAAACAAGATGTTCTTGGTTTTGTTGATAATTTTGATACATTACCATTCTATATTTTTAATATTCAAGATGCACAATATATGGATGTTTCAAGTTTAGAAGAATTTAGAGGAACTCCTACCGTTTTTGTTATGTCAGATAACAAAGTATTAGAAGCTTATGTAGGTTCTGTAGAAGTCCTTCAATTCATCAACATTTATAATTCAATAAGTTTTGATTATAATTCATTTGAATCTCAACATTTGAATAACTATCAGGATGTATTAGATATTCAAAGAGATTCTTATATTCTTTATTATTATCTTGATGAGTGCCCTTTCTGTAAACTTGCCAAAGAAGATTTGTTAGTATGGGCATACACAAGAAGCGTTGAAGATATTTATTTCATGAACGGGGCAAATGTAATTGATCCTGATAATGTACCTACAGAATTAACAATATTGAATTCTGGGACACCAATACTTCTAATAATGAGTAATGGTAAATTTATAGATGAGTATTATTCAGGAAGCGAAGAGGTTCTAAACTATATTTTAACTGTAGGAGATTCAGAAACTCTAACATTAGACTAATTTAAAAACTAAACAAAACCACAACTGTGGTTTTGTTTTTATGTTATAATGGAGTAGGTGATAATATGCAAGAATATATAACAGTAATTGGAGCAGGACTAGCAGGAAGCGAAGCTGGTTACCAGCTTGCAAAAAGAGGCTTTAAAGTAAAATTATACGAAATGAGACCAAAAAAACTAACTCCAGCTCATAGCACTGGGGGTTTTGCTGAACTAGTTTGTTCAAACAGTTTAAGAGGAAATTCTCTAGAAAACGCTGTAGGACTATTAAAAGAAGAAATGAGAATGCTAGATTCTCTTATTATTAGATGTGCAGATGCGACAAAAGTACCCGCAGGGGGAGCTCTTGCAGTCGATCGAGATAAATTTAGTGAGATGGTAACAAAAGAGATAAAAAGCAATCCATTAATTGAAGTGATAGAAGAAGAATTAACACACATTCCAACTGGCCCAGTTATTATTGCTACAGGGCCATTAACAAGTGACAAAATGTCAGATGCAATCAAAGAATTAATTCATGAAGATTATTTGTTTTTTTATGATGCTGCAGCTCCAATAATTGAAGAAGAAACAATAAATATGGATATCTGTTACAAGAAAAGCAGATATGATAAAGGTGATGCAGATTATATCAATTGTCCGATGACAGAAGACCAATTTGATACCTGGCACAAGGAACTAATAAATGCAAAAACAACAAAGATAAAAGAGTTTGAACTAAAAGTATTTGAAGGTTGTATGCCTTTTGAAGAAATTGCTCGTAGAGGGTATCAAACACTTCTTTTTGGTCCAATGAAGCCTGTGGGTTTAACAGCTCCATCTGGCGACAGACCGTTCGCAGTAGTGCAACTAAGACAAGATAACTCAGAAGGCACTCTATTTAACATAGTTGGCTTCCAAACACACCTTACTTTTAGTGAACAAAGACGAATAATTTACATGATTCCCGGACTAGAAAATGCTAATATTGTAAGATATGGAGTAATGCATAGAAATACATTCATTAATAGTCCAAAATTACTCACAAGAAATTATCAATTAAGGGAAAACAATAATATTTATTTTGCTGGACAAATTACTGGAGTTGAAGGTTATGTTGAAAGTGCAGGAAGTGGATTAGTTTCATCAATTAGTCTTGCAAGACAACTGCAAAATAAAGAAGAAATATTCTTCCCTGAAATTACAATTATTGGAAGTGAGAGTTTATATGTTTCACAAGCAAGTATTTCAGACTTTCAGCCAATGAATGCGAACTATGGGATCCTAAAGAAACTAGATTTTAAACATAAAAAGAAAGAACGTAAAATGTTCTATAAAGAGAGATCATTAAAAGTAATGGAGGAAATCATCGAAAAACTCTAAAGATTGGAGTGATGCTTTGTGAATAACAACCAAGTTATAACTTTATTTAAAGATTATCTTGAAATTGAAAAAAGATATAGTCCTTATACTGTTACATCATACACAGATGATATATATTCACTTGTGCACTTTTTAGATAGAGAACAATTTGGCGAGTTATTAACTGTTTCATCCAGAACTGCTAGGTTTTTTACTGCAACTCTCCATGAAAACTACAAACCAAAAACAATTGCTAGAAAAATATCTAGTTTAAGAAGTTTCTATAACTTTTTGAATAGAGAAGAGCTAACTAAAGACAATCCTTTCAAAGAAGTAGAACTCCCTAAACAAGAAAAAAGGCTACCTCAATTTATATATCCAGATGAGATAACATCGCTTTTTAATTCAATAAAAACAGATAAACCTATTGGAAAGAGAGATAAACTAATACTTGAGTTTCTCTATGGTACAGGAGTAAGAGTAGGAGAATTAGTAAATATTAAATTAAAAGACATTGATTTTTATCAAAACCTCGTTTTAATACATGGGAAAGGGAGTAAAGATAGATACGTACCTATTCATAATTTGCTTTCTAAGGCCTTACAAGACTATATCTTAACAACTAGGAATGAATTTTTAAAAAGAGCAGATATAAAAGAAAATCATAGTCTGCTACTCAATTTTAAAGGTACTTCTTTATCACAAAGAGGAGTAAGATTAATTATTAAGAGAATTATGGACAATTCAGAAGAAACATTTGATTTAAGTCCACATAAATTAAGACATACATTCGCAACTCATTTATTAAATAACGGTGCTGATTTAAGAAGTGTACAAGAATTACTTGGGCATGCTCATTTATCAAGCACACAAATCTATACTCATGTATCCAAAGACAAATTAAAAGAATCTTATATGGATGCACATCCAAGAGCTAAAAGAAAAAAGTAAATCTCATAATTACTTTGTGTCAAATCATTTTGGGAAATAGATGATATGATTATGAAAATTACAATAATTTCAGTTGGAAAGCTGAAGGAAAAGTACCTCTTAAAGGGTACGAAAGAGTATTCAAAGAGACTATCAAAATACACGAAATTAGAATTCATAGAAGTTTCAGATGAGCTTGTTCCTGAGACGTTTTCTGATAAAGTAAAAGATGGTTTTATTATTTCTTTAGTAATTGAAGGTGAACACCTATCAAGTGTAGAATTTGCAAATAAGTTTGAAGAAATTAAGACATATAAATCATCTCATATAACATTTATTATTGGGGGATCTAATGGTCTTTCAAATGAAGTGATTAATAAATCAGATTACAAACTATCATTTTCTAGTTTAACATTTCCGCATCAACTAATGAGATTAATTTTAATTGAACAAGTATATCGTCCATTTAGAATATTAAACAATGAGCTGAACCACTAATAATCTCAACTAATGTTATGAATGTTGTAACAAAATCGCTAATTTAACAATTTGTTTGAAGGCATAACTATTAGGAATTAACAAAATTGAAATGTAGTAATGGTTATAAAATGAAACTAATTGCTTATATTTGAAATTTAAAGTATAATTAATGATGAAGTATGACATGAGTGGAGAAACTGCTATATTGGGAAATAATTACATGAATTACTTGGAGACTAAATTTTTTAGTCTTTTTTGTTTATTCTTCTTTTGAAATTTTATACAAATATTATACGAGGAGGTCTTCTAATGAAAAAAATAATGATTATGTTTGTAGTTTTTTTGTTTGGTTTAATGTTTTTTGGGACGCTAAATAAAGTGCATGCTGAAATAATTTGGGAAGATATAGATAATGATGGATGGAATGAATATTTAAATATAGGAGAAACAATAACAGAAGTTAGTTTAGGATTTTATCATTCCTCAGCAATCACCTCAGAAGGAAGAATCTTTACCTGGGGAGGAAACAATTATGGACAACTTGGGGATGGAACAACAACAGATAGATATAACCCAACAGAAATCACAAGTAATTTTACTTTAAACATCGGAGAAACAATAACAGAAACTAGTTTAGGATATTATCATTCCTCAGCAATTACGAGTGAAGGAAAAATCTTTACCTGGGGAGCTAATCTTAATGGGCAACTTGGAGACGGAACACAAATAGATAAAGATATACCAACTGCAATCACGAGTAATTTTAGTTTGAACATGGGAGAAACAATAACAAGTGTATCATTAGGATATTATCATTCCTCAGCAATTACCTCAGAAGGACGAATCTTTACCTGGGGATTTAATTATTTTGGAGAGCTAGGAGATGGAACAACAATATTTAAAAAAACTCCTACAGGAATCACAAATAATTTTAATTTAAATATAGGAGAAACAGTCACAAGTGTCTCATTAGGACATGGCTATTCTTCAGCAATTACTTCAGAAGGACGAATCTTCACCTGGGGAGGAAACCTGGATGGACAACTTGGAAACGCAACAACTAGTGGATATGATGCAAATCCTCTCCCAATAGAAATCACAGGGAATTTCAGTTTAAATACTGGAGAAATAGTCGCAAGTGTCTCATTAGGAGATTCTCATTCCTCAGTAATGACAAGTGAAGGAAGAATCTTCACTTGGGGAAAAAATGAGTATGGACAACTAGGAGACGGAACAGCAACAAATAGAGATACACCAACATTAATCACAAGTAATTTCAGTTTAAACATCGGAGAGACAATCACAAGTGCCTCGTTAGGATCAAATTATTCCTCAGCAATCACAAGTGAAGGAAGAATCTTTACCTGGGGATATAATAGACGTGGACAATTAGGTGATGGCTCTTATAATTTAGATCCGAATTCAATACCAACAGAAATAACAAGTAATTTTAGTTTAAACATCGGAGAAACAATAACAGAAACTAGTTTAGGATTTTATCATTCATCAGCAATTACCTCAGAAGGAAGAATCTTCACCTGGGGAGATAATTATCATGGAAAACTAGGAGATGGAACAGCAACAGATAGATATGCACCAACAGAAATTACAAGTAACTTTAGTTACAACACGGGAGAAACAATAACAGAAGTTAGTTTAGGATCAAGTCATTCCTCAGCAATCACAAGTAAAGGAAGAATCTTTACATGGGGATATAATTTTTATGGGCAACTAGGGGATGGAACAAACATAAATAAAGATATTCCAACAGAAATCACAAGTAAATTTAACTTAAATACTGGAGAAACAATAACAAGTGTTTCATTAGGATCAAACTATTCCTCAGCAATCACAAGTGAAGGAAGAATCTTCACCTGGGGATATGGTGTTTATGGACAAATAGGAGATGGAACAACAGCTAATAGATATACTCCAATAGAAATAACAAGTAATTTTGGGTTGGATGTTGGAGAAACAATAACAAGTGCCTCGTTAGGATCAAATCATTCTTCAGCAATTTCGAGTGAAGGAAGAATCTTCATATGGGGATCGAACGCTTTTGGACAAATAGGAGATGGAACAACAACAGATAGATATATCCCAATAGAAATCACGGGAAATTTCAGTTTGAATGTTGGAGAAACAATAACAGGTGTCTCATTAGGTTCAAATCATTCCTCAGCAATCACAAGTGAGGGGAAAATCTTTATCTGGGGATTTAATAGTGACGGCCAACTTGGAGATGGAACAACAACAAATAGAGATACTCCAACAGAAATCACAAGTAATTTTACTTTATATACAGGAGAAACAATCACAACTGTATCATTAGGATATGCTCATTCCTCAGCAATCACAAGTGAAGGAAGAATATTCACCTGGGGCGCAAACGCTAATGGAGAACTTGGAGATGGAACAATAGCTAATAGATATACACCAACAGAAATCACAAGTGATTTCAGTTTAAGTATTGAAGAAATAATCACAAGTGTCTCATTGGGAATAAACCATTCCGCAGCAATCACAAGTGAAGGAAGAATCTTTGCCTGGGGATATAATGGTAATGGACAAATAGGAGATGGAACAACAACTAATAGATATACCCCAACAGAAATCACAAGTAATTTGAGTTTAAACACTGAAGAAATAATCACAAAAGTTAGTATAGGATCAAATCATTCTTCAGCAATCACAAGTGAAGGGAGAATCTTTACCTGGGGATATAATGGTAATGGACAAATAGGAGATGGAACAACAACTAATAGATATACACCAACAGAAATTACGTTAAGTATTAGTCTATATTTGCCTTCATATGATAGAATTTATGTTATATCAAAACAAATAAACTATGATATACATTCTCAAACTGTCGAAATCCAAATTTTGGTAGATTATCCAGAAAGTATAGATTTTGTTGTTTGTAATGGCATTGAGGTAACAGATGTATGGTATTTAGAGAATGTACTAATTTTCAATATGCCTGTAACAAATACAACATATGGTGATACTTACCCTATAATAATAACTGAACTTAATTATAATGATGGGACTTCTTTTCCTGCCTTAGGTTATTTAGAATCTAATTCAATATTGGTTGACTATGAATCACCAACATTTGATACAATTATTGATCAAACAATAGAATCAGGAGTACCGGATATAGATTGGACTACTTTAATCACAAATGAATCAGATAATAGTGATGGAGTTTTAACAAAAGTAGAAGTTACAGATAATGTTGATTACGATACGCCAGGAACATATACAGTGACAGTAAAACTAGTAGATGAATCATTAAATGAGACATCACAAACATTTAATGTACTAGTAGAGGGCACAATGGAAGACACAATAGAACCAACATTTGATATAATTATTGATCAAACAATAGAAACAGGAGTAGCTGATATAGATTGGACTACTTTAATCATAAATGAATCAGATAATAGTATTGGAGTTTTAACAAAAGTAGAAGTTACAGATAACGTTGATTACAATACACCAGGAATTTATTCAGTCACAGTAAAACTAGTAGATGAATCATTAAATGAGGCATTACAATCATTTAATGTGACAGTACAAGGCATAGTAGAAGATACAATAGAACCAATATTTGATACAATTATTGATCAAACAATAGAGTCAGGAGTAGCTGATATAGATTGGACTACTTTAATTACAAATGAATCAGATAATAACAATGGAGTTTTAACAAAAATAGAATTCACAGATAATGTAAAATACGATATACCAGGAACATATACAGTAACAGTAAAACTAGTAGATGAATCATTAAATGAAACATCACAAACATTTAATGTGAAGGTAGAGGACACGGTTTTCCCAATAATTTCAGGAGTATTAGATGATGGTGTGTATAAATCTAATGAAAAAATCACTATCATATTTAATGAGGGTACTGCAACTTTGAACGATCTACCATTTGAAAGTGGAGATACTGTTGAAGGTGAGGGTCATTTTTATTTAAGAGTGATTGATCAAGCAGGGAACATTACTGAATTAGGTTTTGAAATAGAAAAAAGTATTGGAGATATTGTAGTTAAAATTGCAATTTTTGGTGGGGCTACAGTCATCGTTGTTGGATTATTAATCAAATTTTTAAAAAATAATAAAAATCGAGGTAAATGATAGGATATATGTAATTTTAAATGTACAAGTTGCAATCAAAAATGTTACAACGATGTACTGAACCCCTAAAGTTGGACTAGGTATTAATAATTAGGATAAATATAAGGAATGATCCCAAAATTCAAAAGGAGTCATTCCTTTTAGTTTGTTTTTAAATATCCAACTCACGGAATTAATTTGGTCCAACTCACGGAATTTACTTGGTCCAACTCACGGAAAAATATTGACTGTATTCAGAATCAATGGTAATATATAAGTGGGTGATATATATGAATAAATACTATAGAAGAATTATGGATGATGTATTAAATGAAGAATTGGAAGCATTTGGTGCTGTTTTGATTACTGGACCTAAATGGTGTGGTAAAACCACTACTGCAAAGCAACTTGCAAAGAGTGTCCTATATATGCAACAACCAGATGAAAAACAAAATAACTTGCAATTAGCACAAGTCCAACCTTCTTTACTGTTGAATGGTGAAAAACCAAGACTAATAGACGAATGGCAAATGGCCCCTCAACTTTGGGATGCCATAAGATTTGATGTAGATCAAAAAAGTACTGAAGGGTTGTATATTTTGACGGGCTCAACAGTGGTGGATGAAAGCAAGATATCTCATTCAGGTGCTGGTAGAATATCTAGACTAACAATGAGGACCATGTCATTATTTGAATCAAAAGACTCAAATGGGGCTGTCAGTTTAGGTGATTTATTTGAAGGTAAAGATAATATTGGAGCACAATCAGATCTAGGATTAACGGATATAGCAGACCTAGTAGTTCGTGGTGGATGGCCAAGTACTATTAATAAAAGTAAAAAAACTGTGATGAAACAAATAGCAGGATATTGTAATACAATCGCAAATTCAGATATAGGTGAAGTAGATGGCATAAAAAGAGATGAAGGAAAGACTTTAGCAATAATGAGATCTTTTTCAAGGCATATAGCAACTCAATCAAGTATGGCAACAATATTAAAAGACATAAAAGCAAATAATGAAACTATGGATATCGATACATTATCTGATTATCTGAAAGCACTTGAAAAGTTATTTGTTGTTGAAGATTTGACTGCGTGGAGTCCATTACTTAGATCTAAAACAGCAATTAGAAGTTCAAATACAAGGCATTTTACTGACCCTGCAATTGCAGCAAAAATGCTAAATGCAAGCCCTAAAGATTTGATATTAGATTTAAATACTTTTGGATTTCTCTTTGAGTCATTAGTTGTTAGAGATTTAAGAATATATTCTCAAAGTCTAGAAGGTAGAGTTTTTCATTATAGGGATAAAACAGGTCTCGAAGCTGATGCGATTATTCATCTTGACAATGGTGATTGGGGAGCTATTGAAATTAAGTTAGGACAAAATAGAATTGATGAGGGAGCAGAGAACCTTCTGAAACTTGAAAAGAAAATTGATACTGATAAAATGAGTAAACCGACTTTTCTAGCTGTGATAACAGGAACAAAGTATGCTTATAAAAGAGAAGATGGAGTTTTAGTAATACCAATTGGATGTTTAAGACCATAAATATGAAAATAGTAAAGGAGACTTAATATGCACATACAATCTACAAAAAAAGTTCTAGACTTTTTCGTAATAAAACCAGATAACAAACATACTGATAATGATATTTATGCATGGCATGCAAATTATGAGGTAGTTAATAGAAAAAAGCTACTTATACTAATGCATGATATCTCTCGTTTTTGTGTTTTAATATATGGCATCAAGAAGAGTGATAAAAGCATACTTAGATAATTTCGATAAAGTAACTTTTGGAAAAACAAAAAATAGAAAAATGATTTCAAGAATTGTATGGTTAAGAGATTATGTTTTATCATATATGGAAAAACATGGAATTTATACAGACGTACATGAACAGCCACAAATTACAACAATCATTAATAATAATTTTGTTACAGATGATAATTATAAAACTTGGTTCACTCCAAATGAAAAAATGATTCATATACTAGAAAAACATGAAAGTGAGCAGTTGCTTTGCAAACTTGGTGATGATTTCTACACAGACAGCAATTAATAATATAAGTAACATAATAAGTTGCAACTAATGACATGCAGACTCTATCAAAACCACATAAAGGTTCTGCCTTTTTATTGGTTTAGAACGAAAATTCCCACCAAATGTATATATTAGGATTTTATAGTAGTTTTTATAAAATAATGAGTTTATTGAACAGATTTGTTATAATGAATTGATAGGATTTTAGTAGAATATAAAATAATAAGAATAAGGTGATAGTATGTATCAGTTTAGAAAAATGAATTCAAGTGATTTAAGTATTATGATTGAACTAGAGAAAAACAGTAGAATACAGGAACCAGAAGTATTTAATGAGTTTAACGAAGAATCTTTTTCATTGGATTTTAAAAATAATCCAATTGAGGATTATAGCTTGAATGAAGTGATTTTATGTATTAAAGACAATATGGTTATAGGAAGAGTAGACCTTATTGTAGAACAAAGTTTTATGGATTATGAGAAAATAGGATATGTAGATTGGGTATATGTATTAAAGTTGCATCGAAAAAAAGGTATTGCTAAGAAATTATTTAATGAAGCTGAAACGTACTTTACCGAGCATATGTGCAAACTATACTACTTGTTTGTTGCAACCAATGAAGAAGCAAAAGGTTTCTATAGTAGTATTAATGTGGAGATTAATTCAATAGATAGAGCTTCAAAGAAATTAAAATAAATAGCGGAAAGACTTTTCTGAATATTAAAGTAATAACCAATCTAGAAAATACAGCATCTCGTGATGCATAAGGAATAAAAATAAAAGTTACTTGTTATATCATATGTAATTAATGGTATTCAGATTGTAACAAAAAAGGGGATTCCTATGGATAAAGAAGTAGTGATTAGAAAAGCAACCATAGATGATGCTGAGGGTAAAGGGTATGTTCACTATCACTCTTGGAATGAAACATATAGAGGGTTAATTAATCAAGACTACTTAGATTCTAGATCTCTTGACAAATGTGTTGAATCTGCAATAAAATATCCAGAAAATACATTTGTAGCGCTAGTTGACAATAAAATAGTTGGATTTTCTTGTTATATAGAAGCTAGAGATGAAGATATAGATGATGCTGGTGAAGTAATGGCAATATATATACTTAAAGATTATTATGGTTTAGGAATTGGTAAAAAACTCATGAATCTATGTTATAAAGAACTTTCTGGATATAAAAGAATTATCGTGTGGGTCTTAAAGACAAACCAACATGCAATAAACTTTTATGAACATTTAGGTTTTGTTAAAGACGGAAAAGAAAAGATAATTAAAATAAATGAAGATACAACTTTACTTGAAGTGTGTATGGTTTTAAACAAATGATGTAGGAGGATTCACTTTTGAATAACAAAAAAATTAAAATTATCGAGACAACTTTAAACGATTTAAGTAATGTTACATCATTATGGAATGATGGTGATGTTATGCAATTTGTAGGATTTCCTAATGGATTAGGAGTCACACAAAATTCTTTAGAAGAAAAATGGTTACCAGGTATTAACAGAAATGATAAGAGACGTCACTTTTCTATATATCATGAGGAACTTGGATATTGTGGTGAAAGTTATTATGAAGTAGAAGATAATGGTAAAGCTGCATTAGATATTAAACTATTTTCTAAAGCAAGAGGTAAAGGAATTGCTTTTGCAGGATTAAAGCACGCTGTTGAAAAAGCATTTACTCAAGGGAAAGCAGCAATTGTATATGTTGATCCACAGAAGGTTAATACTAAGGCTTTGAATTTGTATAATAAGTTTGGATTCAAAGAGTATCCACATCCCGATTCTGATGAAATTGATAAACACTTCTATTTGGAATTGTCAAAAGAGGATTATGAATCACAGATAAAATAGTAATTAGTTTTGGACGGTATTAATTTGCCGTCTTTTTATTTTAACTAAACAAATTTGGGTTACAGCAATATTGTTATGGGTTCTTTTTTATGACAATAATTTTACATTTTTAGTATGGTTAATATGTTATAATTTAGGTGTTGATCAACAAGGATGTGAACTGGATGAGTATGTTACAGAAAGCAATAACCATAATTGAAGAGAATCTACTTCAGGACTTCACACTAGACTCTATTTCTAATGAAGTTCATTATTCAAAATACCATTTGAGTAGAGAGTTTAATACAAGAGTAGGAATGTCTATTCCAACGTATATAAAACTTAGAAGACTTACAGTAGCAGTACTTTTAATGAATGAAGACAAATATCAAATATCAGATATTGCTTTTAAGTGTGGATTCAATTCAGTATCTTATTTTATTAAGGTGTTCAAGGATATCCATGGGATTACCCCTAATGAATATAAGAAAGGTAATGTGTATATACAACTATTAAGTAAGATAAAAATAGGAGGAATTAAAATGTTTGATAAAATTGAAGACATAAATAATTATATATTTAAAGAATATAACAACTATAACAGCGTTAACCAACTTTTTGCGAATTTCGAGAATATAGTACTACATGAATCAAATGATACGAGTGTCGATTATTTTGCACTTTTGGAGGATAAAAAAGGACACTGTTTATGGGAGTGTAATCTTAATGTTTTAACTGGTATATCAGAAAAAGCAATTATAGCTCATGATAAAAATAATGAAAAAATTACTATGAACAAACTAATCAAGGAAGATAATGATATTATAGTTGAGTGTTACAATGACAAAAATAATAAAACTTATCAAGGGAAGTTGGTTGATATTGGTAAAGCCGAGTATATTGTAGATATGTGTAGAATCGTAGATTCATACATAGATCAAATGGAACATTATATTCAAGAACAACCAACTGAAGACATGGTAAATGTAATGCTTAAGGAAATTGAAGGATTATTCAAGATCAAGAATAATTTAGAAATAAAGGACTATATTAAAACAAAGCATCACTTTGAGTTGGTGCGTCTAGTAAATAGTAAAGCTTTGTTAGTGTATTTAATAAATAATAATGAAACATTTACTGTATTTGATATACTTGTAAATTTACAGACTAAGAACTATTCATATAATTATAATTCAGCTTTTAATAACTTTGATAAGAAAGGAACATTAGTTTGGAATTCAAATACACTTGAAATTAGACTTGATAACGAATACTTCGCTGAATTGAGACTAGGGACTGGAGAGTTATACAAACTATATAATTCAAGTTATGCTATAGAATTCAAGCATAACTTAAGAGGATTATCATCAATCTCATTTGAAACTATAAGTTAATACTATTATTAAGACATTATCATTATGATAATGTCTTTTCTACTTATTGATATAAAATATGTGTAAAAAACAGGGTCTAGATTTTGGTTGTGTATTCCAATGGTGGAGCTGCCCTCCACCACATGAACCCGCTTCCGTATACGGGTAAACTTCGTGGACTATACTCTACCATATAGTTGGAGATATGACTTTGGATGGTGAGGCACTTAAATACTTTAGTGATATAAAACTATTTACTATTTCTAAAAACCAAATAGGCAATAGAAATTACTTGTTAATCGGATATGAAGATAGTGATAAATTAGAAACGTATAGCGATGCTGTTTTATGTAGTAGCAATAACTATAGAAGCACTAGAATTATTTTTAATAGTTTTGGTGATAGTATGGGTGAAAGGAATGATGTATATAGGTTGTTTAGAAATGATAAAATAAGTTCAGTTTTAATTGATAAGGCAGCTGATTTTATTATCAAAATTATAGGCAAGAAAGTGACAAGTAATGAATTAACTAGTGATGAAAAAGAAATTTATGAGTTCTTTAACGATATAGGATATTTTAAAACTAGGGAATTTATAGAATTAAATGTTCCAGTCTTTACAAAAATGAATATGGTAGAGGTAAAAAAAACATCACAATATGTGATTGAGTTAATTAAAGAAGAGGTTATTAATGCATTTGATAATTTAGTGCAAGAGTGTCAATCCTTATCTGTTATTAAGCATAAAGTACCAATTGAAGAAATTGCAAACGAAATGTGGCACCAATTATTTGGAAATATAAACGAATATCTGGCTAAAAAATTATTTTTTGAAAATCCAAAACACATTGAGGGTGAAGGTAGATATTTTCAAAGTATTCATTTGAGAAAAAATCTTGATCTATAAAGTGAACAGATATGGACGTGGAACAGTAGGTAGTAAAACAATCATATGAATAACATAATAAGTTGCAACAAGCGTATCACAAAAAGACTAAAAGAAATAATATTTAGTCTTTTTTATATAAATTACCTGTATTAATAGTGTGAACCTTATCTACCACTTTTTTCTCACCTTTAAAGGCTAATTCATAATGTTTTAATAAGTCTTTTGGTATATCTATGTTGAATTTATTTAAAATATCATGTAATATATCATCTGCTGTAATTTCAGCTCTTAAGATTTCTTTATACCAGATAGTATGTATCTCTCTTATATGTTTTGCTATTTTTTTATTCTTTTTCCAAAAAGTCTCATATTTTGATAGTTTTTCCTTTCCCCCTCTGTACTTATAGCTTAACGCTCTGTATGCTTTTTGCTTGCTTCTGTAACCATATCCTTGCGCATCATCTATAATTTCCCCAGTTTTTTTATCAATTATAATATACCTTATACCTTCATCTTTTCTGATTCCAATTACTTTCAAATAATTCACCACCATGCAAGCATCTTTTATATTAATAATAATACTCATGATAAGTACACTTTACTTATTTAAGGAAGTTAGATTGGTATGGAAGTTAGTAGACAAATGTGTTTATTAACATCTTTTTTACGCCATAGAAAAACAAACAGGTATTCTATAATGAACAAAAAGACATAAAAATGATAAAAGGTATTGTCCAGCGAACAAAAATGTGATATTATACTTATTAGAGGTGATTAACATGATTAAAAGAGATTTATATTTAAATCAAATACGACCATTTATGCAAAAAGATTTAATCAAAATAATTATAGGCATTCGACGTTCAGGTAAATCGACATTGATGAAACAAATTATTGAGGAATTAAAAGAGACTGGTGTAGAAGACAGTCGAATTATATATCTTAATTTTGAGGACTATCACATTAGAGAGTATAAAGATACAGATAGGTTATACAACTACTTAGAAAAGAATGTGATTGAGGGTGATAAAACATATATATTTCTTGATGAAATACAGGAAGTAGAAAACTTTGAACAAGTTGTGAATTCCCTTAATGCAACAAAAGATGTTGATATATATTTAACAGGTTCAAATTCAAAAATGCTGTCAGGTGAATATGCAACATTGCTCACAGGAAGATATAAAAGTTTCAAAGTGTTCCCTTTTTCATTTAAAGAGTTAGTAGAATATCATGGAAGTAAAGATAAGAAAGAATTATTTAATTTATTTATTAGATATGGTGGATTTCCTGTTATCCAAAGCTTTGATCTTAAAGATCAAAAAATATCAATATTGAGAGATTTATATGATTCGATTGTCATCAAGGATATTGTTCAAAGACATAATGTATCTGGTGTAGATGCACTAGATAAATATATTAGTTATTTACTAAATACAGTTGCCTCACAATTTAGTGCTAAAAACATTATAAATTATTTTAAAAACGAAGGTAGAATAATCAGTAAAGAGACGCTATATAATTATATAAGTTATGCAAAAGAAGTTTTGTTAATATATTCAGCAAAAAGATATGATTTAAAAGGAAAGAAACTACTAACTACCAACGAAAAGTATTTTGTAAATGATCAAGGACTTAGAGCGACTAAATTTGATAATGTAAAAGACATAGAGAAAACATTAGAAAATATTGTATTCTTTGAGTTGTTAAGAAGGGGCTATGAAGTCACAGTAGGAAGCATTGGCGATAAAGAAATTGATTTTATCGCAACCAAAAACAATACTATTGAATATTATCAAGTAGCCTATATTATGGAAGCATCAAAAACAAGGGACAGAGAATTTGGTTCATTAAATATGGTTAAAGATCAGTATCCTAAATATGTTTTATCACTAGATAATGTTGATTTTTCTCAATTTGGGATTATTCATAAGAATATAATTGATTTTCTTCTTGAATAGAATGTAATATATATTAAATGTTAAGTAGATAAAGTGGTTTTAAACAATAAATGTGAAGTTTTAATATGCATAAGCTATTAAGTTGCAACTAAGAATGTTACAACGAGTGAATTGGTAGAATGCGAGACGATTGATATGCATATTATATAAATCAGATTAAGGGTACTGGTTCGAGTCAAGTATGGACCTTCATTTTAGACTTCTTTGCTATTGCTATCTTAATGGTATTCTTTATATTTAATTTACCTGATTAACTATAATTAATATAATAGTCACCTCTTTCTGGGGGGGTGATTTTTTATTTAATAGAGTTCGAATGAAATTTTAAAGGACATATCCGTTCAAATATAATCTATTTGGCACTATCAATTGATAGTGGGGTTTTATGACAAAAATGACTTGGATATGTTTGTTTATCATTTTTTATACACTTCGTGGGTATATTATGGTACAATTGTGGTATAGAAAAAAAGGAGTGTTGCTATGCCTAGAATTATACCAATAAGAGAATTAAAGAATACAGCAAGTATATCTAAGTTTGTTGAAGAAAGTAATGAACCTGTATTTGTTACAAAAAACGGATATGGATCAATGGTTTTAATGAGTATTTCAGTTTATGAACGCGAAATCGCAAAGAACCAAACAATTGAATTAATAAATGAATCAATTCGTGAAATGAAGAATTCAGGAGAACTTACAGATGGACATATGTTCATTCAAGAGATGAAAGCGAAATATGGTAAGTAGATTTTTACTCTCAAATAAAGCAAAAGAAGATTTAGAAAATTTATTTCAATATATATCAATTGAACTTACTAACCTTGAAAGTGCAACGAGTCTGATTATTAAGTTAGAAGATAAATTTCAATCGTTGTTAGAATTTCCCTATGCTTATCCATTAATAGAAAATGACAAGTTAGAGATGGAAAATTTAAGAAAGACAAGAGTAGATAATTTTCTTGTTGTCTACTATGTAAATGAAGAAAAAAATCATATTGAAATAATTAGAGTGATTTATCAAAGACATGATTATTTTTAAAACTGGACCAAATATTAATCGTACAATAATAAGTTGCAATTAAAATGATATAACGATGTATCATAAATGATTTACAAACATGATATGCAGTATATAACAAAGACCTTTATAGTGTGGTAGAATGTGATATGATTGATCTGTTTGTTATATCAATATATATATATGGGCACTATTTCGTTCTATCTTTACTAAATTCGATATTGACACAAATCAGGTCTTTAAGTAAAATAAAGAGGTGAGTAAGATGAGAAAAGTATTGGTATTTTTGTTGTTTATTATCGTTTTGGGACTGAGTTCTTGCAGTAACGAACCTAGTATTACAATTTGGGAAGCTGTTTCAACTGGGAACATAAGTGAAGTTGAAAAACATATAGCTAATGGTACTGATTTAAATCAACAATCTTTAAGTGAATCTACACCCTTAATTGATGCAGTGTTTTTTAATCAATACGAGGTGGCAAAACTTCTGTTAGAAGAAGGTGTAGACACAGGTCTGAAGAAAAATGATGGAACAACCGCCATTTACTTGGCATCTTATTTTTGCAACATACCAATGGTAGAGTTACTACTCGACTATGATGTTGATATTACTATTGAAAACAATACTGGTGATGTTGCATATTCAGTGGCTTCATCCGATTGGAGTGAGGGGTTAGAGGCGTCCTATCAAATAGTTGGGGAAGCCATAAATTTTCAGTTTGACATTGAGAGAATCAAAGTAGATAGAGTTGTAGTTGCAGGAATGTTAGAAGAATATATGAATAAATAGAGGTTAAGATATGAAAAAATATAATGGAATTAGTTATCTAAAATTATTGTTAACTACATTTGTAGTTGCTCACCATGCTTTTTTAGCTTTCACTCCTACCGGAGCAGGATCACCTATTCATGATAGTAATACAACGATATTTTATAGTTATGTTACATTGTTATTCGATAATTTCTTTATGTTTACATTCTTCTTTATCTCAGGGTTATTTGCTGTAAGAAGTTTACAAAATAAGGGTCCAAGAAAATATCTAGTGAATAGGTTCATAAGATTAGGAGTAGTGTTTATAGTTGCTGCTTATTCTATTAACATTATTGGTTTTTATATGATGGAAGTATTTAAAGACGTTGATCCATTTTTTGTGTTCGGATTTTCAAACTTTTTAGAATATTATAATTTTGTTGCTACAAACTCTAGCCCTGCAGCTCATTTATGGTTCCTATGGGTTTTGTTATTATTTAATATCAGCTTTGTATTAATATCACCTTTAATTAGTAAGGGTGAATCATTATCTAAATTGATATCAAAAAATCCTAAAGTTTTATTTGGAATCATGTTTGGTCTTGGAATAATATTATACAGTTTGACTACACAGATTTTTGGATATAATTTTATTACGATTTTTGGGCCGTTTAGTCTTCAAATCGGACGTGTTACTACATATTTCGCTATATACATTATTGGAATTCTATTTGGGAAAAATGGAATTGAAAATACATTTATATATGACAAATCCAAATCATCAATGCAATTTGTTATATTAATTGTTACCGGAGTGGCATCAGCAATTATTTTTTCCTATCTATTAATACATTCACAATGGACAATACTAAGTAACATTGGAGATTTATTGACAGTAGTGATCTTTACAAGTTTAACTATTGGTATTGTTACTTTGTTTATGAGATATGTAAATGGCGAAAATAGATTTTTATTATTATTGGCTGATCATGCCTTTATGATATATATACTTCATTATGCTGTTATTTCAGCCATACAGGGTATTTTTTATAACGTTGAAATCAACGGATTATTAGAAGGGATATTGGTATTTATATTGGGATATGGTTTAACAATCGTTATTGCATACCTATTAAGAAAAATACCAATCATCAGAAAGGTAACTTAACTATTGTATCTTTCTGTTAACATTAACATTAACTTTAATATCTATCTTTCTTTAACGATATAAAAAGCTGTTAATAAACACATGTCAAACACTTTGTGTCTAGTAATATCATATCAATTCACGAATCGTACCATAAGTAATTTTAGACTTAATATGTAGTGGATTTATTTGGAAGTCAAATAGTGTGTACGTGTATTATGATATGTGTTCAAATCTTCAACACAAAAAAAAGCTGACGTGTGGTGAATGTGTTGTTACCAAGTTTCTTTGTTCGCTATACAAAGAGGCAAATGATGATTTTATAAATAGAAAAATAATCGTTAAAATAAAAACATCGATTCTTGGCTAAATAAAGCCTCAGCGAGATTTTACCAACAACACATTGCACCAAACGTCAGAAAAAAAAGAAACCATCATTAGTTGGTTTCTTTTGTTAAATTATGGCATCTTTTTTCTAATTCACTGTACATAGAATCTCTGTCTTTCGGTCCAATGTAAGTAGTCCCTTTAATAGTTCCTTTTTTGTGTTCTTTAATTTCGATTCTTTCATTTTCATTGGATATCTACTTTTAAAGTTTTTACAAAGTATAAAAGACTTAATATTGATAAAAAGTATTTTTTTCGTAAAAATGCTTTTGTGAATATACAAGTATTCATCTGTTAACTCATAATATCGATATAAGAAAGGAAAAATTATAATAGCCAAAGAAAAAGTGATAATGATAATGACAAGAATTTCTGCTTTTGGTACAAAAAATATCAAAGTGAAAAAGATTAATAAAATAATATACAATATTACTCGGATTCACGTGTATACTTTAGCTTGATATTTCATATAATCACTACTCGCATAATAATTGTACAATACCTTTATTATTTTACACATCTTCTAATTCTAATAATATTACAACATATTTTTTCAGAATACAAAATTGTCAATGGTGCTTAGGTTAATTAGTTTTTAAGTGAACTGAATATAGCGTCAAATTGTTCATTAGTACGTACGAAAGCATCAACAATATCGGGATCAAAATGTTTGCCAGAACCGTTGATAATGATATCAAAAGTTTCTTTATGCGAAAATATATCTTTATAAGGCCTTTTTGATCTTACTGCATCATAAACATCAACTAGTGCCATAATGCGTGCTGATAAAGGAATATCTCTTCCTTTAAGATGTCCTAAATATCCAGAACCATCCCATTTTTCGTGATGAAATCTTGCGATTTTCCTGCCCATTAAAATTAAATTCGATTTGGGATAGTATTTTATCATATCAGCCAATATGGAATCTCCTATTAAGACATGAGTTTTCATGATTTCCATTTCTTCTGTATTTAATTTCCCGGGTTTTAATAAAATATTGTCTGATATGTTTACCTTACCAATGTCATGCAATGCAGAGGCATAAAATATATCATTAATAAATTGAGTATCGATAATGCCTTTATATCTGTCGTGTTCACTTAAACTAGTTGCTAGTGCTTTAGATAAATACTGTACACGTTCAACATGTTTTCCGGTATCTTTATCTCGGGACTCCGTTATTTTAGCTAAAGCAATAATCGCTGCTTGTTGGGAATCTTCAATTTCAGTTATTTTCATTTTTATGTCATCTTCAAGATTTTTACGTTTTTTTTCTAATGTAATCTCGATATTTTTTCTCGCTGTTATTTCTTTGCTGATAGAAATATGATGACTTACATTATTGAATTCATCAAATACCGCTGAAAGAGAAATGAATTCCCAATAATAACTACCATTTTTTTTACGATTGTAGAACTCTCCATTCCAAACTTCTTTATTATAAATAGCTTCTTTAATTTGTTCAAATTTGTGTTCATTTTCTGAATTTAGTCTAATTGAGCTTGCTGTCTTTCCAATTACTTCTTTACTAGTATATCCAGTTAATTTTTCAAACATGGGATTGACATAAATAATATTTCTCATTGAATCAGTAATCATTATCGAATTTGGAGAAAAATTGACTGCCTGTGTTATAACACTTAATTCTTGCTCTTTTTTCTTATGTTCACTAATATCAATATGTGCACCATTCATTCTCAAAGGAGTATCTCCATCCCATTCTGTCACTTGGCCTGAATCCTTAATCCATATATACTCACCATTTTTATGTTTCATTCTGATGTTACTTGAATAATAAGAACTTTTCTTTTGTAGTACATCTTGAATGTTTTTCATTGCTAGGATTAAATCATCTGGATGAGTATGATTCTTCCATGTATCAATATCAATAGGTTCTAATTCTATTAATTCATAACCAATCATGTTTGCCCAAATATCGTTTACTCTTATTTTATCAGTTTTAAGATTCCACTCCCAAGAGCCGATATATGCTGCTTTCACAAGTAATTCTACTTTCATCTTTTCATTTTGCAGTTTAGAATCTAAATCAAAACGTTCAAATACACGTATTAGTATTTCTGAGTATTTATTTAACAAATTTAACTCACAATCCGTATAATTATGTATTGTTTTTACAGAATCAAAACCCAAAAACCCAAAGAGTTTATTATTTCTAAATAATGGAATAGTTACTAGACTTTTTATGCCTTGGGGTTCAATTATCAGTCTTACTCCATCATCTTTAGGAAGTTTAGAAACATCGGGAATATTCATTGGATTATTTGCTTTATGTGTTTCAACCCATTCAGTAACCATAGAAAGCGGAATGTCTTGTAAATTATCTATTTCTTTAGTGATGCTTTTTGCACAATACTCATGTGTATTTGAAGTAGTGTCATTATCAAAATCATATTTAAAAATATATGAGCGATCTGCATTAACATATTCACCTATTATTTTCAACGTACTATTAATTGTAGCATTGCTATTTTTAGTTTGTGCTGACGCAAAGACTGAAGCTACTTGAGATATTACAGATATAAATTCTAAAGTTTTAGATTGTTTTCTAAAAGGAGTTTTCATATAATTTTCCTCGTTTCATTTTTTCTCATATAAATTCTAACTAAAATATTTTATATTTATTTAATATTTCACTAATATGAACTATTTTACACTGAATTCATAAGTGATTTGAATTATATAATGTCTAATTTTAAACGGTCAAGTAAATTAATTAGTAATTTTGAGTATTCAGTTAACACAGCTTGTTCAAAACGAGTATAACTATGTCTCTCTTTTACAGAATCAAAACCCAAAAATCCAAAGAGTTTATCATTTCTAAATAGTGGAATAGTTAATAAACTTTTCACCCCTTGTGGTTCTAGAATTTTGCGGACTCCATCATCTTTATCAAGTTTAGAAACATCATGAATATTCATTGAAATCTTTGCTTTGTGTGTTTCAACCCAATCAGGAATCATTGTCAGTGGAATATGCTGTAAATTATCAATTTCTTTAGTAATACCTTTTATACAGTACTCGTGTGTATTTGAAGTTGCGCCTTTTTCAAAATTATATTTGAACATATATGAGCGATCTGCATCAACATAATCGCCTATTATTTTCAACGTATTATGAATGGCAACATTGTAATTGTGAGGTTGAGCTAATGCAAATGCTGATGCTACTTGAGATATTACAGCAATGAACTCTTGAGCGTCAGAATGTTTTTCAAATTGATTATTCATGGTCTCATTCTCCTTTAAGCTGCCAATTACACATTTTTAAATATTAGTTACTTTCCACTTTAATGTATCAAATATAGGAAATAAAACAATGTTATTTCTCAATAGTTAACTTTTAATTAACAATACGGTAATAATTATTCTAGTTAATCCTACTTTTTCTCATAAACTGATATTTCTTTTGTCCAGTTGATATTTAACAATATATTTATATTAGATTGAACTTTTTTTTGTAATACTCTATGAAAAACATTATTATATTTTTCTAGAACTAAACTCGGGTGAAGTTGAAAGTCTATAAATTCTATCCACACATATTCCATTCCATCATTTGTTTCATATCCTTTTAGTACATTATCTGCAAACTTATATGTCTTAAAAATAACAATGATATATTGATGTTTTACATCTTCTATAAAAAAAGTTATTTTTAAGCCATTTGCACATAATTCCTTTTGAATATTTAAATCATTAAAAGTTCTTAGACCAAACATCTTATACATAATCCCATTTGAGTCTTTTAAATTCATTTTTGAATTACTTGAGAGAACAAATACAATTGTTGGCATGTGATTTGAGTCATCACTTATGGATAATTGATCAATTGTCTTTTCATTTTTAAAGTTTGTCGAGAATATGACTTGTTTTCCTAAGTGGGTTGTCATACTTCTGTAGAACTTTTTCATAAACTTTGTTAAACTTTTATTTTCACTCATATCATCACAGTCCTTACAAATTTTCACTTTATATTTTGACCTTTTACTGTAAAATTGGGGAAATGGAAAGTATAAGATTTGTATATCCACTTTAGGGTACAAAAAAAAGTAGAGTATGGTGACCCTACTTTGAGATTTATCCCTATTTTGCAAATATAGCAAGCATCTTTTTTCAAAGGAAGCCCTATATCTTTGCGTACTAAGTTTTCACAGTAGTGTGCCAAATCTAAATTAACACATTTTTAAGCAAAATGCAATTTAAATAGGTGGGAAAAATTGTTTTTTGTAATTTATAGTATAGTATTTAGTAGCGTTCACAAATACTGAATTATGGCTAATGATATTTGGAAAAAATGAGATAATAATAATTTTATAATAAGTTGCAATTAAAAGTGATACAACGATGTACTGAACCCCAAAACCTTGACTAGGTACTAATAATTAATTTAATCACAAGGAATGATTTCTGTATTCAATAGGAGCCATTCCTTTTAGTTTTGCTATTACTCATTCATTGTTGTAGTAATCAATGAATTCAACTAAGCTTTTTTAGAATTCAACAATTGATTTGTGTTTTCCTATAATCCAACTCAACTAACAAAAGATATCCAACTCAACTAACAAAAGATATCCAACTTAACTAATATAGTTTACATTATTTTGAACTTGATGTTAAAATATATTTAGGTGAAATTTACGAATAATAAAAATAACATATTCTTTTATAGGAGGAATAAGGTATGAAAAGTCTAGGAATAATAGTCAATAAAGAAAAAGAAACTTCGAATCGTGATTCTCAAACGATTAAGGATAGCTTTTTAGATAAAAAGATCGATAGAACTGGTTTATCAACAATAAAGAATCATAAAAGCTTAATTAATAAGATGCTAAAGCAGGATTATTTTGAGGATTCAATTTCTTTATGGGTATCTGAAATGGATTTCCCTATTGCTAGCGAAATAATTGAAGCTATTAATATCCGTGTTTCAAAAAATGTTTTGGGTTATACTGCATTTAATTCAACATATTATAAAAGTGTTATTGATTGGTTAAGAGAAAGAAACAAAATAACTGTTGATAAAAATTGGCTGCTTTTTAGTTTTGGTACAATGACTGCATTACGAAATGCTTTAAGATCTCTTACTATTGAGAAAGATGGAATAATCATTCAACCTCCAGTTTTCTCAGAATTTGGGAAAGTAATAGAGAATACAGGAAGAAATATAATTGAAAATAATTTAATTTATAAAGATGGAAATTACTCAATAGACTTTGAGGACTTTGCAAGAAAAGCTAGTGACCCAAAAACAACAATGTTCATAATTTGTAATCCTCATAATCCTATTGGGGAAGTATGGAGCAAAGAGAATTTAGAACGATTGATTAAAATTAGTAATGAGAATAATCTAATTATTTTTTCTGATGAGGTACATGCTGATTTAGTAAGAAAATCAACAACTTATGAATCTCTACTAAATATAAAAGGAAGCGATAATGTTATAGTGGCTTCTTCTTTATCTAAGTCTTTTAGCCTTACAGGATTGCAAGCTACCAACTTGATAATAAAAAATAAAATTATCAGGAGTACTTTTGAAAGATATTCAGGGCATTCAAGTATATCTCCAATTGTTTTAGAAGCTACAATTGCTGCATATACAAAAGCAGAATACTGGTTAGATGCTGTTATTCATAGAATTGATTGCAATTTTAAATACATGAAGAAATACATAGATGAATTCATTCCTTCAATTAAATTTGAAATACCTAAAGGAACCTATCTAGCATGGGTAGATATTAGTGGTTTGAACATTCAAGAAGAGGATTTCTTAAAAAAACTATCATTTGAAGGTAAACTGGTTGTTGAAGGAGGTTCTATTTTTGGGATAACTGGAGAAGGATTTTTGAGAATTAGTGTTGCTACTCATTTAGAAACTCTTACAGAAGCTTTGAAAAGATTGGAAAGAGTAATTAATAGAATAAATCGCAAATAGATTTGTTGAGAACTATAATTAATAAAAATATATTTAAGTATTATTAAGGATTCTCAAAAATACTTTGACCCCAAAATTGTTTAGTTAAAATAAAAAGCGTATAATAATCCTCCAATACAAATCCTTGTAAAGGAGGTTTTTTTGTATGGAAAATAAAGGACAAAAGTATAACAGTTACAGTTATGCAGTAAAAAAAGAAGTAGCATTACAAGAAAACATACAAGAAAACATACAAGAAAACATACAAGATAATTGTAATTTTATATGTTTTTTGATATAATAGCATTATAGATTGGAGTTGTTGATATGGCATATAAACCACCTTATACAATAACAAGTAATATGTTAAACTATGTTTCATCAATAATGAAGTTAATAGGACAATTAACTAGTAATCATGGATTAGACAATAAACCACAACTTAGAAGAACAAATAAGATAAATTCTATTTATTCTTCACTTGCGATCGAGAATAACGTACTTAGTGAGATACAAGTAAGAGATATTATTAATGGTAAATTAGTTATTGGACCTAAAAGGGATATCCTAGAAGTGCAAAATGCAATTAAAGTATATGATAGTATTCTTACTATAAATCCATTCGATAGTAATGAATTACTTAAGTATCATGGAGTTATGATGGAGTCGCTTGTTGATGATTATGGAAAGTATCGATTAGGACAAGAAGGAGTATTTGATGGAGATAGAGTTATCTTTATTGCTCCACCAGCAACAAGAGTTCTTTCTTTGATTTCTGATTTGTACGATTATCTTAATAACTACGATGAAAACATTCTTATTAAATCTTGTGTTTTTCATTATGAATTTGAATTCATTCATCCCTTTTCAGATGGAAATGGTAGAATGGGTAGGTTATTTCAAACTTGTTTACTTGCGTCAGAGGAAGAAGTATTTGCTTATTTACCGATAGAATCTATTATTAAAGAAAGACAACAAGAATATTACGATGCAATTGCTACATGTAATAAAAAAGGTAGTTCTAATACTTTCATAGAGTTTATGCTTGATTCAATACTTGAAACAGTTAAGCGTATTATAAAAACTTCAAAGAAAGAGTCAAGTTTGTTAGGTATACAGGCTAAAAAACTTATCAATATAATGGAAGAAGGAATACCATATTCCACAAAAGGATTATTAGAATTACTTGAAATGAAATCACGAGCTTCATTTAAAAAGAATTATCTTGATCCAGTAATAGAATCTGGATTAGTTGAAATGACATTGCCAAATACTCCAAATAGTAGAAATCAAAGATATGTTAAGAAATAAGTAACATAAGATAGAATGAATATTTGTATGTGTATTCCTATGGTGGAGCCCCTCCTCCACCACACAAACCCGCTTCCGTATACGGGTAAACTTCGGGGACTATACTCGTACGATATTACCCAGTACCAAAATGGTATTCAAACAAGAATAAGTTACAATTAAAAGTGTTACAATGATGAACTGCACCCATAAACTTGGACATAGGAAACTATAAAAAAATATTGTGAGAAATTGGATGGGGTGAATCATTAGTTTAAAAATAGTAAGATATCAGTTAGAAAATTTGAAAGTATGAAGATGTAAGGCTATTTGTAGAGCTCTATAATGATATCGAAGAACGCAGTATTCATGATCATTTAGAAGATACCGATATAGATGCAAAATTAAGTGATTTCAAAGATACTAGGTTCGATGCTGACAAAAAAACTCATTATATGATTTTTGATGAAAATAACAACTTCATTGGAACCGTTGGATATAAGAGAGAATCCGATTTTGAATTAACTCTTGGTTATAGATTGTTAAAACATAATTACAGACAAAAAGGGTACATGACAGAAACGTTGGAATCATTTGTTGATTATATTTTTAGAAACAAAAGCGATATTCAAAGACTATCTTTATATATTCATAGTGAGAATATTGGTAGTAAGAGAGTTGCTGTAAAATGTGGGTTTATTTATGAAGGAACTATGAGAGAGGCTTACAAATATAGGAATAAGTTAGTTGATTTCGAAATATATTCACTCCTAAGAAAAGAATATGATACAATAATAATGGTTAAAAAAGGAGCTGAATTAAATGATTAAAGGAAATTTAATGTATGGACAAAGCGGTGGACCAAGCCCGGTTATTAACGCAAGTGCATACGGAGTAATAACAGAAGCACTAGCGAATAGTGAAACAATAGAAAATATTTTACTTTTAAGACATGGTATTAATGGTGTGCTAGAAGAAAACTTTGTAAATGTAAAAGATATAAAATCAGATTTAGAATTGTTGAAACACACGCCAGCATCAGCTATGGGTAGTGTTCGTTTTAAACTTGTGAGTCACTTAGAGGACAAAGAAGTATATGAAAAGATGCTTGAAGTGTTTAAAAAGAATAACGTAAGGTTCTTCATTTATAATGGTGGGAATGATTCTATGGACACCTGTGTAAAACTGAGTGAGTTTCTAAAAACGGTAAACTATGAAATGTATGTTATTGGTGTCCCTAAAACTGTGGATAACGATTTACCCTTAACAGACCATACTCCTGGATTTGGTAGTGCGGCAAAGTATATTATTAACACAATAATGCAATTGAAATTAGATAGTAATGTTTATCAACATGGTAAAGTTACAATCGTTGAGATAATGGGAAGACATGCTGGTTGGTTAACAGCCGCAGCGCATGTTGCTACAAAAGAAGGAAACGGACCTGATTTAGTATATATCCCAGAAAATATTTTTGACATTAAAGAATTTTTAAAAGAAGTAAAAGGAGTATACTCTAAAACGCAAAACTGCTTAATTGTTGTAAGTGAAGGAATTAAGGATAAAGAAGGTAACTTCATTGGAGCAATGAGTGCAACTGTTGATGCATTCGGACACAAACAGTTGGGTGGTGTGGCAACGTATCTAGGTGATGTAATTGAAAGTGAACTAGGTATTCCTACTCGTTCCATCGAATTATCAACCGTTCAAAGAAGTGGTAGTATGTGCAGAAGTGAATCTGATGTAAATGAAGCAATTGAAGTAGGAAGACATGCAATTACATTTGCTTTAAATGGAGAAAACGATAAAATGGTCGGAATCCAACGATTAGATAGTGAAGACTATCAAGTAGCATATATTCCTGTAGATGTATATAAGGTTGCAAATAAGGAACAAGTTATTCCTCCTCATATGATAGATGGTAATAATGTAACAAACGCATTTTTTGATTATATCTATCCACTTATAGAGGGTGAGTTCACTCAGATATACAAAAATGGAGTACAACAGTTCTTCAAATTATAGTAAAACTTTAAAAGCATACTTGTATGCTTTTTGTTTGCCTATCACGAAAATCGATTGGAGACCTGAATTCAATAGATAGTAGGTCTTTTTAGTTATTCTAGGCCTCTAAGAGGGGCGATTTCTCTTGGTTTGGCCGTAATGATGTCATTTTGACCAATGACTAAATTACACCGGGGAAAATATTAAATGCAATTATTGCATATATTTATTTTAATAGTATGCAATTTATTGTATACTATTAGTAGGTGGTGATACTATGTCTATTAAAGAACTACGAAAATCCCTAGATTTAACACAGAAAGAAGCTTCAAATCTTATTAATATACCATTAAGAACATATGTTAATTATGAAAATAATGAATCGAAAAAAGGTTCTATTAAGTACCTATATATTATAGAAATATTAGAAAAATATGGATTAATTGAT
>Ga0208647_1000036_pt1 | contig 70851 bp, 88 predicted proteins | sample AntAceMetag02UKA_FD_184765 | JGI IMG/M metagenome (GOLD analysis project Ga0208647, IMG submission 184765) | Saline lake microbial communities from Ace Lake, Antarctica - Antarctic Ace Lake Metagenome 02UKA (SPAdes) (version 2) | ecosystem: Environmental > Aquatic > Non-marine Saline and... | reverse complement strand
CTTTATCTAGTCTGGTTTCCCTTGTCTTTGTACTTTCTATATATCTTTCCTACATCTCTCTATGCCCCCCCCTATACTTCTCTGTGTATACTTTTCACTAATCCTAAGTAAAAAAATTAAAAATCATATGTTTCACCGAATTAGTGTTGTTTCTAAGCGGGTGAAACTAGCATAAGTAGTGAAACATACCTTATACAGTCCCCTGTAAGCTCGCTCAGCCAATCTTTCTAGTATAGTGGTACAAGTTTACCTTTTACACCAAAAGATGCAGTGGCAGGCTTCCTACACATTTAGAATAGTTGTTGACAATCTTTTTGGTATGGTGTAGAATAGATACAGGAGTAAAGTATGATAAAAGTAAAAGGGAAATACGAAACAGCTGTAGTACACAGTGACAAATTGGAAGCAAATGAAAAAGAGCAGTTGTTGGAGTTGTTAGCTCAACCTATGGCAGAGAACTCTCATGTACGAATAATGCCCGACCATCATCAAGGGAAAGGGTGTCTAATTGGGTATACTGCAAAACTGACAGATAAAATTGTGCCGAATTTGATTGGCTTAGATTGTAATTGTGGGATACTAGGTATTAATCTAGGTAAGATAGATATAGATTTTAAAGTTCTCGATGAGTTTATACGAAAGAGTATTCCTATGGGGAGAAATATAAGGGAGTCTTTCATAGAAGATACTTATGTAGGAGGTAGGGATTGTCTAAGAGATAGCATTCACAGTATAAATAAATTAACGAACACAACAGGGAAGACACAAAAAGATATATATTCCATTGGCACACTCGGATCTGGAAATCATTTCATCGAGATAGGGAAAGACAGTAAGGGAGATAGTTGGTTGTTTGTGCATAGTGGGTCGAGGAATTTTGGTAATCGAATTGCTACTTACTACCAAAATAAAGCTTACGAAACATTAAAGGGGAAAAAGGGACAGAGAGAGGCACTCATATCGACATTGAAATCTCAGGGGAGAGAAAGAGAGATAGAACATGCGTTGAAGGAATTTACTGCTAAATGTCCTGTGATAGATAAAGATTTAGCTTATCTAGAAAAAGGAACTAGATACTACGATGAGTATATAGAGGCGATGAGGGTGGCTAATTTATTTGCCTCTGCCAATAGAAAGGCAATAGCATTTCAGATAGCAGAGCATATCATGGGAAGTTTGTTGTTTGTTAAACTACATGCGTTTGTAGTAGAAAGTGTGCACAACTATGTGGATGTGGATGTGGACGAGCCAATTATTAGAAAGGGGGCTGTACAACTGTTTGAAGATACTTACGCACTTATTGCGTTGAATATGGGAGCAGGGATGTTGTTGGTAAAAGGGAAGTTCCATAGTAATTTATATGACTGGAATTATTCTGCTCCCCATGGTGCTGGGAGGGTTAGTTCGAGAACCCAAGCTAAGAAAAATATAAGTATGGATGAGTACAGAGATTCTATGGCACATGTGTGGACAACTAGCGTGAACGAAGCTACATTGGATGAAGCTCCTCAAGCATATAAAAATCCAAAAGAAATTTATACACATATAAAAGAGATTGCAAATATAGTGGAGGAAATTATCCCTATATACAATATTAAATCAGATCAATGAGTAGTGGGGATTGTATCTATAAGCTGTGCTTGCTTCTAAGGGGTCTGTGAAGTCCGTCAGTAGCCTTTCTACAGCAAGTAGATAGTTTGTATGTTTTGGTGGACTAGGGGCTGTGCTTGGCATCTGTGTGGTTTCACTGAATATATAGGTTTCACTGGTTTGGTTAACCATATCGGCAAAAAAATGATAAATTGCCGATATGGGATTGACATAGAACGAAAGGTGGTGTAGGATAGGTAGGAGGAGAATGAAATGAGATTGTACATAGGAATCGACAACGGCACGACAGGCACGATTGGTGTCATTTCCAAAGATAGGAAGGTATGCGACTGTATACTGACTCCCTCTATGAAAGAACAGTCGTATACAAAAAAAGTAAAAAACATTACGAGGATAGACCATGAAACATTGTATGGTATTTTGTCTACATATGACTTAAGCAATGCGATAGCAGTACTAGAGAGACCATTGGTGAATCCTGGATTGTTCACTGCCACCATTTCGGCTGTACGTTCATTGGAATCTACGTTGTGTGTATTGGAAAGATTGGGGGTTGCAATTCAGTACGAGGACAGCAAGAAGTGGCAGAAGGAATTGTTGGGCGAAGGGATAAAAGGAAGTAAGGACTTGAAGCAATCATCTAAGTGCGTAAGTCAGAGGTTGTTTCCTCAGCATTTTGATGTAATTCAAAAGCACAAAGATGGAGATGGGTTGTTGTTGGCTGAGTATGGAATAAGACACAACTTGTAGGAGTAGAAGATGGATACAATACGTCAGAAAGTGGTAAAAGCACTAGAAGCTGAGCGAGATGATTTAACAACTTACAAAAGTAGAATAATGAATGAATTAGAAGAATTGTGGAAGCACCCCATTCTTACGATTTTGCTGATGTCAGCAAATATTGCAAACTTTGCAATGATGATTTCGGGGAATACTTTTAGAAACAGTTATTTTCACGAATCAAAGGAGTAGAACATGAAAAAAGTTTCAAATGAGAAAGTATTCGTTGAAGGAAATAAGAAATGGATATTGGAAAACTACAGGCAATTTAGAATCTATAAGTTTATAGGACTAGTTTTGTTGCTTGTTCTTTTATCAACAGGAATTATAAGTATGCTAATAATGGTTAGGGAAGAGAGAGTTGAGATTGATGTGGCTTTTGGTTTTGGGATTTCTACTTTCTTGATGTCAATTTTCATTTTTTGGGTGGTGCATGCAATGACTACACTTAATCTATGGAGAGAAGTTCCCCTATGGAAACAAGGGTACATGTCAATTCACAATGAGGAGGACGTTCCATGGTAAAAGCAATTGATATGAATGAGAACTATATAGGTGATTTTTACTATAGAGTTCTATAATAGTATTTTATATAAACCGTCAGTTTAACATTGGCGGTTTTTCTAATCTGTAGGGTTGAAACCTTCTAATCTGTAGGGTTGAAACCTTCTAATCTGTAGGGTTGAAACCTTCTAATCTGTAGGGTTGAGTCGTAATTTATTGCGAATTATGTTGGTAATAAGGGATTATATCGTAATATGTAGCGATTACCCCGTAAGTCACTCTATAGAGTTTCTATGTATAAAGTGTTAATATATATTCATAGGAGTAGCAAATGGTTTATGATTATAAATGTATAAATTGTGACGAAGTAAAAGAAGTTCAACATTCTATAAAAGAAGAACCTCTTATTATGTGTGATAAGTGTGGGTATCAAATGCACCGTATTATCTATGGTGGCACAACTACCCTGTATAAAGTCAGTGGCTTTACAAAATATAAGGGAAGAAATGGACAATAAACGCACTAAAAAAAGATGGACAACATTACAAGTAGCTCATTATTTAAACATACCTGAGATTAAGGTTGTACGGTATGAGCGTGGTGAACATTACTACTTAGATTTTGTTAATTGGGTATTGTTGGCTTCTTTTTATGGTAAGGAAGTATTGTCAGTGCCGTTTGTGATTCACAGATTAGAGCAGGATATATCTGAGGAATATTTTATGTTTATCAGGAATGGAGAAACTATTGAATACGCAGCCAAGAAGGCTGTGATAAAGTTAAGGAGAAATTATGATTCAAAATATACCAACTGATCGTTTAAAGACAGTTGTGGATTTTACTAATGAAAATGGGGTTGAACAGGCTTGTAAAATATTAAATTTAACAGAGAACACTATTAAACGCTACAAATCAGAATTAAAGGGCAGGGGAAAGAAAGTTGAGGAAGTGAAGGTAGTGCAGAAGATAGAGCAAAAAGATACTATAGAAGCTACGATAGTTTCTTCTGATAGGTTCACTACAGCAAAACAAATGGCTGAGTATTGTGATATAGATATAAATATATGGGAAGCGAGTAGTATAACTACAAATCAGTGGGGAAGTGACGAAAGCCCCTCTTGGCAGTTCAAAGTTAAGTGGCAACGAAGTAAAGGGATTACACCGGGAATGGTGTTGAAAACTTTAGAAGAGAATTTAAAAAATTATAAACCAGTTAAATTACAAGAGTATAAGGGGGAAGTAGGCGAGGTTCTTTTAGAAGTGACTATTTCTGATTTGCACCTTGGTAGATTAGCGTGGGGAAAAGAGACAGGCGCTCCTTATGATGTAAATATAGCGGTAAAAGAGTGGATTAAAGCCCACCAGTATTTTTATGATAGGCACAAACATTTAGATGTAGATACTGTACTTATACCCATTGGTAACGACTTTTATAATGTTGATTCTAATATTAATGAAACTACTAAAGGCACACCTCAGATGGAAGATGGTCGATGGCAACGATCCTTTAGCAAGGGGTGCGATGCCTCCGTACAAGCCATAGAGTTTTGGAGAAGCAAAGGGTATAAAGTAGAAATAAAGATTGTTCCTGGGAATCATGATACACAAAGGATTTATTATCTTGGGACATATTTAGAAGCATGGTATAGAGATGTAGAACAAGTTATTATTGATAACGCCCCTACATTAAGAAAATATAAGGTGTATGGAATTAATTTAATAGGGTGGAGTCATGGGGATAAGGATGCTAAACAGTTAAGGCATGTCTATCAAAGTGAAATGAGGGAGTATATGTCTCAATGTACAAACGTAGAATTTCATACAGCACACCTTCACCAAGAAAAATTAGTAGAAGATTTTGGGAGTGTAATTATACGTACTATACCTAGTTTAGCACAAAGAAGTGATTGGGAATATTCCAAAGGATTTTCTGGTAATAGACGTGCTCAAGCGTTTGTGTGGCATAAAACTAAAGGACTAATGAGTATAGTATATTATACACCTGAGTTTTTAGGTAAGTAGCCTATATTGACATAAAGCTCTGTGTATGGTATAATAATATTATCAGAGTAGTTAACTGAAATAAAGTATAGAATAAAAAAGTGTATTATTCAACCATTATCTATACAATGGGGTTGGGAGTAACTATCCAACACGAATGATACACTTTTTTTATTTAGGTGATTGATATGGGAGAAAAAAGAACAGGATTAATTTATTGTGCCACTAACAAAGTGAATGGAAAGATGTATATTGGACAAACAACGGGTGGGGTAAATTACCGAAAATCAACACATTATTTTAATTCTTTTTTAAGGAAGCCAAGGGTGCATTTTCATAAAGCAATAAAAAAGTATGGGAAGACTGCTTTTAGTTGGCGTGTATTAGAAGACAATATACCCATTGATGAATTGCCTGCTGTAGAAATACTATACATAGATTTATTCGGGACGTTCTTATCTAGTAATGGGTATAATATGACTCATGGGGGAGAGGGGGCTTGTGGGAGGTATCCTTCGAAGGAATCTAAGAAAAAGATGGCTGTATCTAGTACAGGCATACGCCCTAGTGAAGAAACAAAACAGAAAATAAGAATAGCAAATACAGGCAAGAAACGGAGTGAAGCGGTTCTCAAAAATATGAGGGGTAGTTATACTGAGGAAAGAAGGAAAGCGGCAAGTAAAAGAATGTCAGGAAAGAATAATTCTATGTATGGTAAAAAAGGGGTACTTGCTCCTTGTTATGGTCGTATAGGAGATAAACATCCTATGTATGGAACTCATCGCACAGATGTATTTAAGGATGCTATTGGTAGATCTATTTTGCAGTATGAAAAAGACGGTACTTTTATAAAAGAATGGAGTAGGGTAAAACTTGCTAGTGATGTTACGGGGGCTGATTCATCTTCAATTATCAGGGTGTGTCAGGGGGTACAACAAGCATCACGGGGGTTTGTTTGGAGATATAAAGATAATAATTTTCCTATTGAAGAGTATGTTGTCAGACATCCTTCTCATGCTGTGTTACAGTATACGTTAGATGGTATGTTTATAGCAGAGTATTCTAGTTTTGTAGAAGCCGCTAAGGTGGTGGGTGTAGGTGCTGGGTCAATAAGCCATGTCTGTAAGGGAAGTTATAAGACAGCAGGCGGGTTTATGTGGAAATCTAAAGATAAATAGTACTATATTGACGAACCTATAAAAACAAGGTAATATATGGTATAGAAATAGCATAAAGGAGTGAATATGTTTATAAAAGTAATAGGATTACAAAAGGGGCTACACCGAGAAAAAACTTACGATTATGTAGATGCGTACACATTTACAAATAGTGGTGGGCCATTAGAGGATATTGTGTATGATGATGGTGGTGGGGATATTCCCTATTCACATTTATTGATTGAATACAGTAAAAAAGAACCTGTAAGGATATCATTTAATACACGAGCGTATGTTCTGACAGATGCGGGCAAAACAATCGATGTATTAAAATATGACCCTCAAAAAGACAGAAAGGGGAGTATAAGTATATGAATAGTAAAAATGTAGATGTAATAGCTAATCTCTTATCTGATTCTGTGTATTTTAAGGTACTTGAACCATCTGTCCAATCTTATGTAGCAGAATATTGTTTAAATGGCTTTAATTCTAAATTAGCGGCAAACTCTGCCAAGGTAAAAGATGCGCAGAAAGTAGCTACTTCCGAAGCAGTTCAAGAAGCTATAAAAGAGTTTATGAAATATGTACTGGCTGATAAAGCAGATAAGTTAGAAGCTAAGATAATGGATACACTATGGCGCAGGGCTTTCTACGATCCTTTTAAGTTTATTGATGAAGAGGGACAACCAAGGTTTGATGTAAAAAATTATCAAAAGGAACTTGGGGCTGATGCGGTTGTTGTTGAAGGGATAAAAAGAATGGTACACCCTAAAAATCAAGATAACGTATGGATGCAAGTAGACTTAGCTAACAGAGCCCAAGCGCTAAAAGAGTTATTAGCCTATTCACCAAAAGAAGCTGATGGGGAAGCTAGTAGCTTTATAGTTAATCTCAATGTGCACCAACGGGAAGTAAAGCAGATTTACGAAATCAAGGATTATCAGGACGTTATTGAAGCAAAGAAATAAGGATAAAAGTATATGGCACTAAATATTGAACTTCACCCCAAGCAAATAATTGCACTTACCTCCCCTGCGAATGAAATATTGTATGGTGGGGCTGTAGGTGGGGGAAAAGCATTAGACATACACACACCAATACTCACTGATACTTGTTGGAAAACAATGGAAACTTTAGAAGTAGGGGATAAAGTATTTGGGGGAAATGGTAATTTATGCAATGTACTAGCAAAAAGTGCTATAAATACAAAATCCAAAACTTATGAGGTAGAATTTAATCGTGGTACTACGTTAGTATGCGATGGCAGGCATGGGTGGCTTGTTGAAAGACGGTTAGGAAGGCGTAATGCTTTATTGACCACAGAGCAGTTACTTAGAGAAGGGTTGTTTACAGATACTCATAGAAGTAAGTTTATAGTTAAGGGAGCACCTTTTTTAAATTTTCCAACAAAAGATTTTCCAGTTGACCCCTACTTAGTAGGGATGTTTTGTAATGGTGGGTTTTTAAAAAAACGTAAAAAGGATCTCATGGTACAACAAGCAAGTGCTATGGGAAGTACTTGGCAATTAGCTGATTATTGTGGTGGGAAATATACCAACCCAAAGGACTTCTATGAGCACATAGCTTTAGTAGGTTTGTCCGAAGATAACAAAGTAATTCCCGATATGTATAAGTATGGGGATAGAGAACAAAGGCTTTCTGTTCTTCAAGGGATTATAGATATATCAGGTAGCCCTGAATTAAAACAAAGTAGAATAGGTATCCACTGTAGAACACAGAAGTTTGCCGAAGATATAGTTGAACTAGTTCGTTCTTTAGGGATACGTAGTGCTATTACAAGTTCACATAATGAGTTTGAGTTCAATAACTACAAAGGGGAGTATGAAGTACGGGTAAGATTTGAGGGCACAAAAGAATTTTCTAGAATAAAATTAGAGCAAGACAAACTACCTGAGAAGAAGCGTACAGAAAAAAATAGTAGATACTATATTAAGGCTATACGCAGAATACCAGCGAGAGCAAAGCAGTGTATTCAGGTAGATAGCCCTAATCATACATACTTAGCAGGTAAGGAATTAGTTCCCACACACAATAGTTTTCTTATGCGTGTGGCTGCAATTACATGGGCTATGGAAGCTCCAGGAGCACAAATATATTTGTTTCGTTTAACTCGTAAAGAATTGGAAGATAATCATATGACAGGTAAAGGGTCATTCCATGAACTACTGGGTGATGCTGTGGATGATAAATTTGTAAAGATAAATAACTCTGACTATCAGATTCAGTTTAAGAATGGGCCTCGTGGGGGCTATATGGGAGGAAGTATTATTCACCTCTGTCACTGTTTGTATGAGAAAGATAAGTACAAGTATCAAGGGGCTGAGATGGATGCTTTGATGATAGATGAGGCCACACACTTTACGTGGAGTAAATATACATATCTCCGTACTCGTGTTCGTACACCTAAAACATGGCAACCACCTTTGGCTTTTAGACAAAAATGGGGGGAGAATTTCTTTCCCCGTATACTTTTAGGCACTAACCCAGGAGGTATATCTCATTCAAAAATAAGAAAAGAGTTTGTAAAAGTAGCTCCCCCACTTACTATTGTAAAGATGCCTAAGACTATGGGGGGTATGTTGCGACAATTTATTCCTGCTACATTAGACGATAATCCTTCTATTGACAAAGAAGAGTATGAAGGCAGAGTTATGGGTGTTGGAAATGCTGCTACAGCTAAAATGCTATTAGAAGGAGATTGGGATGCTATAGCAGGGGGGATGTTTGATGATGTGTGGGACGAAAAAGTACACATGATTGAGCCTTTTGAAATACCTTCTTCTTGGTATGTTGATAGAGCACTCGATTGGGGTTCTTCTGCTCCGTTCTCTATTGGTTGGTACGCAGAAAGTGATGGTACAGAAGTTACCCTGAAAGATGGTAGTAAATACACATATCCTGCTGGTATTTTATTTAGAATAGCAGAATGGTATGGTTGGAATGGTGAAGAGAATGAAGGGTGTGGCCTCACTGGATATGAAGTAGGACACGGAGTTAAGCAGATGGAAGAGAGCAACCCTGTATTTAAAAATATCCACAAAGTATATCCTGGGCCAGCCGATACACAGTTATGGAATAAGAATCCAAAATATGATTCTTCATATATGTCTATTGCACAAGAAGTTAACGCTGGCTACTATGGAAAAGAGTCATACAAACTGTTTGATGTGTTTACAAAAGCATCAAAGGGAGCTGGTTCTAATGTAATAGGATGGGAGATGGTGAGGACTCACTTGAAAAATTCTTTGAATTATCCTAATATGGACAGGAAGTGTATCTTTTTTTTCAATACGAATGTGCATGTAGCTAGAACTTTGCCTATAATTATGAGAGATGAGAATAGGATTGAAGAAATAGCTAAAGAACAAGAGGATCACGTTGTCGATGAAATCAAATATAGAGTAGTGCATAAAGTGCATCGCTCTCGAAAAATACGAACAGTATTATCATAAGGAGCGTGTTTTGGCTATAACAAACTATATAAAAGAGATGAAGGGAAAAAAATATATAAATGGCATAGAGTACACTCACCCTGAATACGATAAGTATTCTCCTTTATGGAGTAAAGCCCGTGATATATTAATGGGGGAAACCGAATTAAAAACCCTTGCTAAAAGAGAAAAGTATTTAGCTAGACTTGGTGGGCACGCATATGACGAGGAAGGCAACAGAGACTATAAACAGTTTGTAGAGTATGCAATGTTGTTTAATGCTACAGGACGGACTGTTGAAGCCTATAGAGGGCTCTTGAACAGAAAATCACCCATAGTAGATTTGCCAAAAGAGATAGAAGATTTAAAAAGTAATTTTACTATTAAAGGGGAATCTATAAATACGTTTTTAGAGCAAGTTGAAACCGAAGTAATTACCACTAATAGAGTTGGTATTTTTATTGACTATCCATATAGAGACAGTGGTAGCCCATTTACTAAAGCAGACGAGAAGAAATATAATTTTTCTCCTTATGCAACAATGTACCCTGCGGAGAGTATTATAAATTGGGAAGAAACTAGAGTAAACAATAAGATAGTAACTAGTCTTGTAATATTGCGGGAAATTGATTATGTGCGTATTGATTCTTTTACACCAGTAGCAAAAACTACTTATAGAGTATTAGAGTTAGACGAGTATGGGTACTATAGACAAATAATAGTTGAACCAGTTGCTATAACCGAAGGAATGAATAGAGGGTCGGCTAATGAAATTAAAAAGATTGTGTATCCCCGAAAGAATGGAGAAAAGCTAACACAAATTCCTTTTATACCTGTTACAGCCCAAGGAGTTACGTGGACGTTAAGTAAATCTATTATAGAGGATTTAGTAAATGTCAACTTAGCTCACTATAGAGATACAGCATTTTATGAAAAAGCTATCGCATGGACAGCATCACCCACAGCTGTATTTAGTGGCTTGCCCGATGAAGCACAAGAAATTGCTATTGGTAGTTCTAGGGGAATAATTATAGCTCCAGGGGGTACGGCAAAATATTTGGAATATGAAGGTAGAGGCCTCGATGCTATAAAAGAAGCATTAGATTCTAAAGAGAATTTAATGGCAGTGCTGGGTACTAAGATATTAGCGACAACTGCTGGTAAAGCAGAATCAGGTGAAGCAGCATTAATTCATAGGGCTGGGGAACAAGGGATATTATCTGATGTAGCCACTACTATTGAAGGAGTTGCAGAAACAGCAATAAAAATAATTGCAGATTGGAGGGGAGCTAAAACCAACAGTATTACTGTACACATTAATAAAGACTTTTCACCAATTATCATGGATGCTAATACACTTATTGCTATGGGTAAAGAATTGCAAGCTGGTAATATTAGTCATGAAACATATTATTGGGCAATGCAACGAGGGGAATTAGCCTCCGCAACTAGATCGTTAGAAGAGGAACTAGCTTTGATTAAGAAAGGAAGAAAGATGGTTGTTTCTAAAAGTTCACCAATATATGTTAATAAGAAAGATGCAAAGATTATAGAGGAAGCAGACGAAGATATAAAAAAGAAAGCAGAAGTAGACGCTGTAGTGCCAAATCCACTACAAATTGATGCTACTAAACAAATAGAAGAATAGCTATATTGACACATTATGGTAAAAGTGTTAATATAAGCAAGAAATAAAACCTTGGAGGTTTAAATTATGAAGTATGATTTAAGTGATGTAAAAAGTGTGCAAAAGTTTTTACTACAAATGAAGGGATTTGCAGACAGCATTAACGGTGCATTACCAGAAGATTCTAAAGTAACATTTGATTATGATGAATTTACAGAGAATTTTTATAAAGCAAACGAAGGTATCTTACAGAATAGAGATACAATCAAACAGGAGAAATTGAAAGCAGTAGAAGATTTTGCTACCTACAAAACTTCAATGGAAGAAAAGTGGGGGAAAGTTGACCAGAACATTGTAACAAAATATAATGCTGCTGTTGAGGAACTTACTTCTTTGAAAGAAGTTATTAAGGAAAACGATGGTGGTTTTGATATTGATAAACTTAAATCTAGACATGCTTCTGAGATAGCAGAGAAAGAGAAAGAGTTTGAAGCAAAGTTTTTAGAGGACAAAAAACCTTTAGAAGCAGAATTAGAGAAGTTAGTTACGGCTGTTGGAACTTACAAAGGTAAGTATTTTAGTAAACTTAAAAAAGAAGCTGTAGAAAACGAACTCGCCAGAATTAATGTGAATCCAGAAGATAAGTCATTAATCCTGCAAGCTAATTTAGGCAGAGCCGAAATTGCAGAAACGGATGGGGATAACTTTACAGTTGTTTTCAAGGAAGAGGGGAAAGATTCTATTCCTTTAAGTAAGTATTGGGATGCGTGGGCTAGTGATGCAAAACACCAAAAATACATTTTATCTGCGGATAATAGTGGTGGTGGTAGTGCTGGGGCTAACTCGAATGCTGGGCCAAGTGTAAAAGATAAATTGATTGCACAATTGGATGATCCTAAAATTACATTAAAAGATAGACTAATCCTGTCAGAAAAATTAGCAAAAATGCATGCTGAAAAATAAAAACAGCTTGATTTTTAATGGAGGACATTTATGTCACAAATTACAGGAATTACAAATTATTGGAATAGCCCACATTATGAAGGGCAATTATGGACAGCAAACGCAGTACAAGGTAAAGGAACAGGGACACCTTTCCTCACACTCATGGGTGGGCTTAATGCTGCTAACATGAGAATTGTACACGATTTTGATTTTGTCATGACAAATGAATACGATTTCCCTGCGGCTGCACAGCCAGACATTGACGAGACAGATTCTTATACTGCTCCCGGGGCTACTTCTCCTGTGTATGACCAACAGAGAAATGCTGTAGGTATCTATCAAGAAGCAGTGAATATTTCCTATAAGAAACTTTCAACTGATGCTCGTTTAGCTACTGGTATTGTTCATGGTGGGGTTGGTTATATTGCACCAGAGGGTGGAGCAGTTCAAGGTTTAATCGCTGAACGCAAAGCATACATCTTACAAAAAATTGCGAGAGACTATAACTATGCTTGTATCAATGGGGTATACCAAATGTCTACTGGTACTGATGTCTCATCTCTTTCCCGTGGGGTTTCTACTGCGGCTACAACCAATGCTATTGCTGCCGCAAGTGCAGAATTAAGTGAAGCACTTTTACAAGAGCTTTTCCGAACAATGGCAGAAGGTACTAACAACATGGCTTTCCAAAACACACCACTTTTATTTGTTCCTGCAACACAGAAACAAAATATAAGTAAGATTTTTGGTAATCAACCTACTGCTTGGGATATTGGTGGAGTTAAGATTGATGTTATTTTAACTGACTTTGGGCCTGTTGGTGTTGTGTACGAACCAATGGTAAATGTCACTGGTGCTGGTACGGATACTATTCTCTTTGCTTCTATGGATGCAATCAGACCTGTATTCAACTCTGTTGTTACCGACCTTGGTAATCAGGGCTTATTGCTTTATGAAGATTTAGCAAAAAGTGGTGCAGCTATGAAAGGACAATTCCTTGGGCATATGGGCGTGGACTATTCACACCAAAAAATGCACGGTAAAATTTCAGGGCTTCGTAGAAGCACATTAGTGTAAATTAGGTAAATGGAACAAATGTGGGGCGTAAAACCCCCACTACATTTATAGGAGAGAAAATTATGTTAAAAAAGTATGCTGTAAAAAATCCCGCAATTAGGGAAACACTTACATCAAAATTCATTACTAGATTAGAAGCCGATGCTATTATCAATAGCAATCGTCTTGTCGAAAGAAATGCTTCTACAGGAAATATTCAACAGGCATCAGTTAATTCGGCTAGAGTAATTGGGGCAAATCAAAATGGAGTTCGGGCAATTGATGATATGTTTGATATTGAAACTGGGCTTGTATATGTAGAAGCTGGAACAGCATTAGTTGCTGGACAAAAAGTGAAAGCTGGCACTAATGGTAAAGCTATTGCGCTTATCGATTCTGATTTAATTAGTACTGAAATTGCTTCTGTTGATGGTGGAGATTTCACTATCGCAAATCAACCAAGTACTGACACTGTTACTATAGTTTCGGATAGTGCGCTTGATACTTCCCAAACGGTTACTTTGTATGGGGTTGATTCATCTGGTGATTATATCACTGAGGAGCTTGCTGTTAATGGTACTACTGAGGTGGACACTGCTTCGGCACTGTGGTCTACTGTTTCGGGTATTACTATTGATGCGGTTTGTTCTGGCATTATAACTGTATCAGAAGCATCAGCATCAGCCACACTTGTAACTTTAGCATCAGGAGTATTGTCTGCTGGTATTGAAACTATTACTGATGGTTATGCTTATAATAAAATAGCTACACTTGTAGCAGATGGTGCTTCAACAACTGATGTTGTTATTGTGCATGAAGCTACTGATGGTGCTGATGAAACCAATTTAGTACTTACATTAAATGGGACTACAGAAGTTGCTCTTAGTGCGCTTAGTTATAAAATTAATACACTTATGGTGGGGGGAGTTGCTTCTACAGTCAATCTTGACTTAGATGTCGCTGCTACTGAGGACGCACAAAAACTAGTTGTAGGCAAGGTCGTTGTCGGGGCATCAAGCGGGGAATACGCTATTGTATTGATTTAATGCACTGTGTTGTAAAAATGATTAAAGTAGTATAAAGTGAAGGTGGTGCAAGGCATCACCTTTGCTATTAATAAGGAGAAAAAATTATGGTATTTAACGGAAGAGGAAGAGTGTGGGATTCAAAAAAAGGTAGCGTTTTATGTGCTTTTGATGAAAGAGGCGTGCTAGTAACCGAGGATGCTTATATCATTGAACAACTAAAGAAAGCAGGTTATACATCTAAAGAGAATAAAAATATTCTTGAAGCATATAAAGAAAGTGGTACGGAGATTAAATGGCAAGATAGGTATGAGAATGAACATTTTGCAAGGGTAGCGCTGGAAGAAAAGTATGATGAACTTTACAGAAAGTACAATGCTTTAGCTGATACAGTTAATATACCAGTTAAAATAGTCTCTGTTAAAGAAGCAGAGGAACAAGGGGAAGAGGAACTTGGAAATTTCTATTTGTTAGGCGAACATAAAATTAACAAAGAAATAAAGACAATGGGAATAGCTAAACTCAGGAGCATACTGAAAGAATATGACGCACTTGGGGATACCACTTTTCTTAAAGTTACTAAAGAGAAAGCTGTTGAACTAACTTATAAATTGTTAGACAGGAAAGGATTATTAAAATGAAAAATTTAGAATATACGTTATTAGATGAAGTAGTCGCAAATACCGTAGGCGTTGACAAGGACGTACAATTATTTACTTATGTAACTATTCATATTATTGCAGAAGATGTCTTTACAGGGGCTACAGTAGCCTTAGAATCGTCATTAGATGGGACTAACTATGTAGTACTTGAAACTGTAGCAGTAACTGCCAATGAAGTTACCGAAAAGATTATTACAGGGTTACATAAACATATTAGAGCAAAAGTAAGTGATAGAACAGACGGAACATACACTGTACTATTATTAGCAGGGGAGTAAACTATGGCATTTGTTGTAGCCGATGGAACAGGATTAGCAACCAGTACTTCATATGTAGATTTAGCGTTTGCTTCTGCATATGCCGATTCTTATTTTACTAGTGCACAATATACTACGTGGACTAATGTTACTGAGGCTGACCTTGAAAGAAGTCTCAATAGAGCTTCTATGTATCTTGATACCACTTATGTATTTAAGGGAAGAAAATTACTTTCTACACAAGCATTGCAGTTTCCTAGAAGCTTAGTATATGATATTGATGGGGCTCTTATATCTGGCATACCCACTGTCATTAAGCAAGCTGCTTGTTTAGCTGCTGTTAGGATGTTAGGTGGAATAAATTTAAGTCCTGATGTTTCTAGAGGTGGTATCATAAGAGAAAAAGTGGATACCATTGATATTACATATGCTGAGGGTAGTTCCCGTTATACCAGATACACTGATATAGATAATCTATTGAAGGCATCTAACCTAATAACACAAAATAGAAATTCAAGTGCTAATATACGAATTATACAGGGGTAATATATGGATTATACACAACTAGCAGAAACAGTAAGCAACCTCATTGGAAATTACAGTGATTTAGTAATTACATATACTACTAAACCTACTGGGTATACAAAAACATATAATCCTAGTACAAGTTCATACACATGGTATTTGAGTGGGAATGAAGTGAACGAGCCTACTATGGTAACACATAAAGGGGTTTGTTTGCAAACCACAATAAGTGATTATTTTAAAGCAAAGGGATATGTTCAGGAAAATGATTCAATTTTTCTTGTATCAGGAATACCTAAGCCTGCTATTGGGAGCACAGTTTCCATAGATGGCACTGAGCACACTGTGGTAAAAGTAAATGAAGTAAAACCTTCCACTGTATCGCTGTTGTATAAGTTGGTAGTGAGACGATGAGCATAATGATTACTGCCAAGTATGAGCGAGTAGATCATAAGGGGCAAACAAGCTCTTCTAAACATAAAATTGGTGAGGGGTTGTTAAAAGAAACTTCAAGAGCCCTTGAAGAAACAGTAATTGAAGCATTCACTCGTGTTGTTGCCAACACTCCTATTAAAAAGGGGACTTTAATTAGTGGTTGGAAAGTGTATGTGGGAGAAGATACGGAGTTAAAGTTAATAGACTACGCAAATATGACTGAGAATACTACGGTGAGTTGGTCAAGGCAAAAAGCCTTTGAGTTATCTGAAAGTTTTAGACAAGCTCTACGCTCCCATGTGCAGGGTTCGATGCCTGTAATGAGATACAAGATAGAGAATACAGTATATCATGCAGAGATGATTGAGGGTGGTACGTATATAGGGCATGTGTATGATTATATTATTAGACCATATTATATACAGCCCACACCTTTTGAATTAACTAGTGGTGGATGGTCGTTAAAAGCTACAGGTGGTATGGTAAAGATAGTGGCTATTGAAGTAGCTGATATATTCAAACAAAAAATGAATGGGGTACAAAATGGCATATAGTGAAGCAATTAGTGATGTTATTTCTATTATGGAAACTCAATTAGCCACAATAACATCTATTTCTACTGACCATATAAATTTTATTAACACTTCCTATGTTCCATCGGGAGAAACTTTTCTTCAAGTAATGATATTTGCGGCAGAGCCATCCCAAGCAAGTTTAGGGACAATAGGTCAGTTTAGGTTTGATGGTGTGTTTGAGATAGACGTATACACACAAATGAATACAGGCAGAGGTGGGGTAAATCCTATCCTGAAAGAGATTAAAGAGTTGTTTCTTCCTGGGACTACATTGACAAATGGTGAAATATCAGTACAATGTAAGACAGTGTGGGAATCAACGCAGGATTTTCAAGATAATTGGTACATAGTGCCGATTAACGTTAGATGGTATGCTTATACAAGCAGATAATTTGGAGGTTATATATGGCATTTAGTTCAGGTGCACAAAGAGATTTATATTATGTTGAGGAAACTGCATATGGTGTTGGGCCAGAAGTTCTTGACATGACAGAGGTTCGTAATACTGAGGACTCATTGAATTTATCTAGGGACAGTTTTGTTTCTAATGAACGTAGGGGTGATAGAGGTATTCATGACATGAGACTTGGGAATAAACAGCCAGCAGGTGATATTTCCTACGAATTTAGCTATGGAGCTTTTGATGATTTTTTGAAAGCGGCTTTAGGTGCTTCTGCATGGGTTGCTCCTTATGTTGATTTATCTGTGGCAGTAACAGTGGTTGCATTAGATAAAACATTTACAAGAGCCACAGGAAGTTGGGTAACTGACGGAGTTAAAGTGGGGGATATAATCACCATTACAGGGCTTACAACCACAGCAGACAATATTACAGCAGAAGTTACAGCTGTTGCCGCTTTAGTGATTACTTTTGCTAATGCAACTGGTTTAGCTGATGCTTCGGTAGCAGAGGCAGGTGTATTTAATACTACTACTGCAAAAATTATAAAAGGCAGTACAGTTACTTCTTTCCAAGTTGAGAAAGTATTTACTGACACTGATGTTCCCGAATACCAATTATATACAGGTGGGCTGATAAATTCATTTGCATTAGATGTTTCACCTAATGCAATGATTACAGGTTCATTCGGTATGTTATTTAAAGATGCTGAGAATGGAACTGTTAAATATCATAATGATGTTGCTGGCGTTGTTGCTAATCCTCCTTTTGATGCTTTTACAGGCTACATTAAGGAAGGTGGGACAGCTACTGCTGAGACAGCTAGTTTGTCAATTTCATTAGACAATGGATTTGAAAGAAACTTTGTATTAATGGCAAACACTTGTCCACAAATGACTAGTGGGAAATCTAATGCAACAGGAAGTGTAACACTCTATTTTGCAAACAGTACAATGTATGATAAGTTTGTAAATGAAACAGAATCAGCTATCGAATTGAAATTAACTGATCAGTTAGGTAATGCTTATGTTATTAGCTTACCTAGAATTAAATATTCATCTGCTGACACACCAGTATCTAGCGATGCTGCAATTATCAACACAATGAATTACCAAGCACTAGACGACCAGACAGAATTGACAAACATTAGTATCACACGTTATCCTGTTATGGCTTAACCATAGCAGGCAGAAATTATAGGAGAAAAACATGGTAAACTTAGGGAAGTATTCAGTAAAAGAATTATCGGAAACAGGGGTTGAATTTTATTTAACTGATATTAGAACAGGGCTCGAAATCGAAGAACCAAAATTTGTGGTTTATGGGATGGATTCTGAAATAGTTACCCTTGCCCGTAGAAAATATTCGGAACTTGTGGCTGTAAAACATATGAAAGAGTGGAAAAAAGATGAGTATCTGCTTGACTTTATTACTGCTTGTGTTAAGTCTTGGGATGAGTTTCAATATAATGAGGATTTGGTTAAAAACCAAGACAAAGTAGCCTTGCGTAAGTTTTTTGTGGAGAGTCCACAATTTAAAGACCAAATTAGTGAGTTTGTAACGGAACGTGCAAATTTTTTAGCGGTATCAGACAGTCTTTAAAAGAAGCTGTCTTTGCTAAGGTTGACTTAAGCTATCCTCGAAAAGATGGTAGCACTTTGGCTGACCACCTAATACAGCACGAGAAAACATCGGGTGAAAGGGATAGTATGTTTGATCGTGCTATCCCTCCTGTGTATTGTGTCAATATATGGAGACAGTATTGGCTTATACGTACGGAGGGTATTTTTAGAGTCAGTGAAGCATATGCATATACACAAATGACAGGAGTAGAAATAGGGAGATTTGAGTTACACGAAATGTTCATAATTGATTCGTATGTAGGCGAACGAATGGAATATCATAGACGTTCCAATAGTGGGGGAAAATAGATGGATGAGAAAAGCACAGTTATATTAGAGATAAGTGCCAAAGGGTTTGCAAGTGCCACCAATGCCCTCACTAAAATAAATACTTCAATGGACAAGTTAGACAAAGCTATAACTAAATTAGCTAAAAATAGTGGTATGGCAGCTGTTGATAAATTAACAAATAAACTAGCAAAACAACAGGCAGTTATTGAGGGGCTTAGAGCTACTCAAAAACGAAGTACTCAATCTCAAATACTTGAGAATAAAAAATTAGAAAAATCATTACAGGCTATAACTAAAGAGAATAATAAATTAACTAGAAGTCAATCTTCTACTAACGAAAAGATGATTAAGAAAATATCTACAGAAACTGCCAATAGAAAAGTAGCCGAGAATAAACTAAAAGATGCCATTAAAGAAAGCAATAAAGTTCAAAAAGAACAACTTAAAACTATGAAGGCAGAAAATAAAGTAGTTAAGGAATCTCTAAAAGGAATCGAAGGTAGATTACGTTCATTAGAAAGACTTAACAAAACTCAGTTGCAATATGAAGCTACAATCAAAAAACTTAAACAAGAGCTTTCAGAGCTAAAGGGTGAAGAGGTACAATTTGTATCTAACACCGACAGACTCAACGCAGCAATTAAACAAGCGAACTCTACTATAATAAAACACAAAGGGCTTATAGCCCATGTAACCTCTGCCAATAAAGCTAGCAAGGCTGTAATGCGTGATAGCACTGTAATAGTTAAATCACAGCAAGAAGCTATTGATAGGCTTAATGTAGCAATTAAGAAAACAACTGATGTATCAGAGAAAAATATACTTGTTACTAAACGGAAAGCAATGGAGGAAGAAAAGTTAGCAATGCAAACTTCTGCTTCTCTTGTTATTCAGAAAATGCAGAGAGACTCTATGATGCGATTAAAAACAACTATGAATACGTTAACGGGGGGTATGCGTACTGCTGGTAGAGTATTAACTAGAACGTTGACTCCTGCTATGATGGCGGCTGTTGCGGCTGGTGTGAAAATGGCTGCTGGAATTGAAAGCCAAATAGTTAGGTTTAGTATTCTTACTGGTAGTATGGAAAAGGGAGCTAAATTATATAAACAAATTGTCGAGTTTAGTGCTGTAACTCCTTTCCAATTACCTGATTTAGATAAAACTGTGCAGATTCTTTTGGCTTTCGGTAGCCCATTAGAGGCTGTAATGAATGAATTAAGAATGTTGGGTGATATTGCAATGGGTGATTCTGAGAAATTAGAAAGGATTGCCTCTAGTTTTGGTAAAGTACGTTCTAGGGGTACAGCCCACATGAGAGAGTTAAATAGATTTATCATGGCTGGTGTACCTATATTTCAAGAATTGCGGAAGAACATTGGTGGTACTGGTGAGGATTTGTTTGAGATGGTTAGACAAAATAAAATATCTTTTGAACAAGTTAATCAGGCTGTTGTAACATTAACTGCTTCTGGTGGTAGATTCCATGATATGACACTGAGAACTTCTAGGACATTAGAAGGTAGATTTAGTACTGCATTAGACAACTTGAAACTTAATTTAGCTTCTGTATTTGAAGTATTTACTGATGATTTAAAATCTATGTTAGAAGGATTTATTGATTGGTCACAAGGATTTAGATTACTTTCTGAGGGAACACGAGAATCCATAGCTAAATTAGTTGTTGGGTTGGCCGCTGTAGGGCCTGCTTTAACAATATTAGCTGGGGGAATTAAAGTAGTTACTTCTGCTTACATTGCTTTGAAATTAGCACAGACTGCATTTAATCCTGTACTAGCTATTTTTATAGCTGTAGCTGCTGCTGCAACAGCTATTTATGTTGCATATAAAAAGTTGAAAGGACAATTAGATGAAGCAGGGGATAAAGCTAAGAAATTAGCTGAGTACACTGAAAGAATGAATGATGCACAAGACTATAGTCAAACTAATATGCCCTTAATGAACAAGGGATTGTTTGAAACAGCAAAAGCCTATGGTTTACAAGCAGAAGCGATTGGGAGAGTTTTACAAGCAGAAGAATTATTAGCTGAATTGAGGGCTGGTTTTAAGGCTTCTGATGCCTTTTCTGTGGCTTCAAAGCAATATAGGTCTATGATAGATGACGGTAGAACAAATACTTTCTCTAGGATAAATGACACTATAAAACCAATTTTAAAGGGCATAGGATTTGGCAAATCTTCTGAGGCAGATTATGATGCATTAAATAAGGCTTTCAAGGAACTAGCTGATATTAACGAAGTGTACAAAAAAAGAGTTATTGAATTAATTGGAGGCGACCTAAAAGGCGATTCAAAAGAAATAGGCGCACTAATAGAAGCTGGATTTGATAAAAATTTTTCTGTATTATTTAGTGGGGGGCTTAAAGTTCCTAACAAAGAAGAATTTATGGCACAAAGTGAAGAAAATTGGAGAAATTTATTGTTGGAAACTGCTAGCAAATTGACTAGTGAGCGTGAATTACGAATTGACAGCGGGCTAAGTGTTGCCTCACCTTTGGAAACTTTTTTAGAAGGAGTTAATTCTGCCTCAATGAGTTCAATGGGCGATAATGAACTTGCTACTACTAGTACTATAATCAACAAGCTTCAAGAAAATAGAAATAAAGTAAAGATGTTATACAGTAATTTCAAGGAAGATATTGAACAGGAGAGAGAGGAAGTAGAGGATAAACTTATTAAAAATGAGATAAACTTTAATACTTTTGAAGGTTCACAGGCATCTCTTGATAAAAAGGCCTCTACCGCATTGGAGGTTTATGAAACTAGTTTAGATAATTTTGATACAGATTTAATTGGTTTAATGCAGAATAGAGTATTTGAAATAAAAGACGAAACTGGATATGAAGGGGCTATTTTGCAACTACTTGGTATCTCCGATGACAAAGATGTAATAAAAACATTAGAGGCTCAATTAGATTTAATTAGCACAGAAATGGCTGGTTTGGACTACTCATTTGCAGATATAGAAGATATGTTGCTTACAGGGAAAATACCTGATGTTGTGCAAGTATTGGTAGATGCTTCTACTGAAATAGGCGAGAGGTTAGCTGTGCAGTTAGCACATAAAGATAGAATCTCTTTATTTACTACTTTTTTTGAGGGTGATTTAGCTACCACTGAAATAGATAAGTTGGAAAGACAAATAAAAGTTGCTATTAGTGATTTAGCCATCAAATTAGCGGAAAGCGCAGACCTCGGCACACTAGTAACGGGCGATGAGTCTTTGATAGATGTTATTTTTGGTCATATGAAAGCTGGAACATTAGAAGGGTTCATAGGCGAAGCAGATAAAGCTACACAAGATGCTTATGCTTTGGTAGTAAGTTTCTCTGACAAAATTAAAAAGTTAACAGAGGATGCTGGGGACAATAAAAGTCTTATAGAAGCTCTGCTAGGGGACAAGGATAGTTTAACCACTTATTTTGACTCCATAAAGATAGGAAATATGAAAAAGGACTTTGAAAAGACTTTTAATGCCTTCATTGAAAAAACAAAGTTTAACCCAGACAGTACAGCGCATCAGTTGCAGTACTTAGCGGAAGTGGAAGCAAAGACGGGAGACATTACCAGCGCATTAGATGGAATGAGCAAAGGAAGCGCAAAGGCTTGGATAGAGTTTTATGTTGGATACAAACAACTTAAAGAATTTATCGATAACTCCCTTGGTGTACCCGAAGATCAAACTTCACTTATAGAAGCCTTGATTGGCAGTCCTAAGTCTTTCGATGAGTATATTGAAAATTTAGAGATAGAGGGCATGTATAGTAAGATACAAGAGAAAATGCGTAAACTTACCGAAAATAGTGGTACTTCTATGATTGACTTTGCGGGCATGTTTGATATGGACGCTTTAGGAGAGATAGATGATTTTATAGATTTAGATACTATTTTTGATGCTTTTGCTGCTTTACCAGAGAGTATCAAGAAATCTAAGCCTGAGTTAATAAAGCTAATTGAACTTATGCGTATATTAAAAGGGTTACTCCCTGAAATAGAGGATGAAGAAGTAAAGCTTAAGGATACTTTGATGGGCCTGGCAGAAAGTTTTCAGAAGGTATTAGAAGGTTCTATTCTCCCTGCTTTTGAACAATTAGGTACTAGCATAGGCGAAGGTGCTTCTGGTATCGATGCGTGGGGCAGTGCTTTGCAAACAGTAAGTGATGCTATAATGAAAGCCATGCCACAACTAATGTTGCAAGCTGGATTATCCCTGCTGAGTAGCGAGGATTCCACAACCAAGTGGATTGGTGTAGGACTCATTGCTGGTTCTGGTTTGGTTTCATTCTTAGGGGGGCTTACTAGTGCCGAAAGTAAAGTAGAATCTTCTACTACTCCATCAGAGATTTCTTATTCTGCTAGTGGGGATACTTTTAACAAAGGGTATCTAGCTGATTCAGCTATGATGAGAAGTTCAGGATACGGTGTAAGCGTGATAGGGGAAGCTGGCACAGAAGCTGTAATGCCATTAACTAGAGGAAGTTCAGGTAAATTAGGAATAGCTGGTGGTGGGGGAGGAAATGTATATGTAAATGTAGTAAATAACACTTCTGCCAAAGTAACAAAAGAAGTAAAAGAAAACTCAGATGGCACTAAGACACTAAATTTCTTGATACATGAAACAGTCAAGCAAGGGATGGCTTCGGGTGAATATGATAGACCAATGCAGAAAGTATATGGTAGCACAAGAAGGGGAAGATAGTGATAACATGGCCAAGTGGATTACCACAATTTGTAAACCAAGATGGGTATAACGAACAGAGAGTAGATGGAAAGTTAGTCACAAAAATGGACTCTGGCCCAAGTGTAAATAGAAGTATATTCACAGCAACCCCTTATGGGTACAACATAGCTATGAATCTCACATCTACCCAAGTTGATATTTTAGATACTTTTTATTATACTGAATGTAAAAATGGGGTAGTCTCCTTTGAATGGATTCACCCCCGTAGATATACTAGTGCTGATATGAGATTTACATCACTACCTAGTATATCTAATGCAGGATATGATAACTTTATGGTATCCTTTAGTGTGGAGATATTACCGTGAGAACAATAAGTAATGAAGTAAAGCAAGACATACAAAAACAATCTATAGAAAATTTATATTTAACTTTAATAGAACTAAAGTATACTGTTGATGGGACTGACGAAACTTTTTATATGGTAAACAATCACCAAGCTATTATAAGTAATACTAAAACTTATTTACCCTTAGCTTTTTCATTTATCATTCCCCAAGATAGTGAAGGTTCTAGAGGGGCTAGTATTACTATTGATAATGTGGACAGAAGAATATCTGCGTTTGCTTTGAGTGTCCCTCAAAATACTAAAATTCATATGACTGAACATTTATTAGATGTGAGTGCGGTTGACTCTGGTTCAGATGCGGGGATAGAAATATCAAGGGACTATATCCTTAAAAATGTAGTGGTAACAAGAGCGACTGTAGCTGGGGAATTAACTTATTTAGAATACCTACAGTATCGCTACCCGTATCTTATTAAGACACCGAGTAGATTCCCTGGAGTGTTCTAACTAATGCTCTAGTGGGCTTCTCAGCCCCCTTAGAATGGAGAATAGCATGGACATACGCTTCATAGGAATCCCCTATAAACTACATGGAAGAAATTATGATGGTTGTGACTGTTATGGACTTGTATATTTATATATGAAGTCCAAGGGCTATACCTTGCCTAAATACGACTTTTCCTATACACTAGAAACTAGCAAAGAAGAGATTACAGTGGATAGAGCCTTGTTATTGGGTACTAAACTTGACGAACCTACGGAATTAGCTATAGTACTTTTTTATAGAAGAAGTCGTCCAGTGCATGTAGGGGTATACACGCAAGGCGGTGTGCTCCACACATCAGAGCAGCGAGATAGTGTGTTTGAACACATAAATTCTCCTAAGCTACAAAGATTTTCAAAAATGGAGTATTACAGTGTCAGTAAAAGTTATTATACAGCCCAATCCCTTTAAGGTAGAATATGAAATAAAAGAATATACAGCCCAACAATACTCCATTAAGGAGTTATTTGACTTACAAGATATCGGGCTTCCTGTTGAAAACTGTATTGTTATTCTTAATGATATTTCTATTACCGATTATGATATAATTCCATTTGAAAATGATACACTTATTATTAGGGCATTTCCAGCAGGAGAAGGGCGTATAGGAACTATCTTTAAAGGTATAGGGGTTGGTTTACTAGGAGGCGCTGGGGCAGGCGCTGGTATTGGGGCTATTTTTGGGCCTCCTGGAGCTCTAATAGGGGGAATTATTGGAGGTGTTATTGGCGCTGTTTCTGGGGGAATAAGTGCTGGCCGTCTTTATGATTCTACCCAAGCTATCGATCCTACACACACTATGGAAGGCAAGCGAAATAGTGGTGAGCAATATGCAATTGTTCCTGTAGTATATGGCACTACAAAAATGAGCCCTTCATATGGTGGAAATGATTTCACCACTACAACAGGTGAAGGTGCAGATGCAGAAATATTTCTACATCAATTATATGTATTAGGCTACCAACCTACTATTTTGGAACAACTTATTATCAAAGGTTCTGTTGCTATAGAAAGAATTAGAAGTACATTTATGGCTACATTTTCAGGAAGCACAGTTACAGCCGTGGGTAAATTTACTGATATAGTTGTTGGGATGAGGGTATTAATTGAAGGCGTTGTAAATTATGGAGAATACTCTGTAGTTACGGCAACCTCAGACACTATAACTTTAGACAAAGCTGTAGTGAGTGGTACTGAAAGCATTACCTTTAGTTTTTTAGAAAATACAGGAATTTATTCTGACTTATTTATTGAATTTAGGTATGATGGAACTATGCCTAATAATTACCCTCATCAAGTAACACAAGCCTCATTAAACCAATCTTGCATGTATAATTCCCCTATATTTTACACCACCCCTGCAAGTGTAAAAGAAGCATTTGTAAATATCGGGTTTATGAGTGGTTTAATAGAAATAACTAACAGCAACAAAATGGAAGCAACCTCAGTTAAATACACAATAGAGTATAAAGAAGTTACTGACACTGAGTGGATTGTCGCTGAGACTAATACTGCAAAGGGTAAAACTAGAGAAGCATATCGAAGAGAAGCTCACATATACTTTCCTGTAATAGGTAGGTATGATATGAGAATTACTAGGACAAGTACTGATAATGTTGGTACTGGTATTTCTGATAATATGACGTTATTGAATGTTCGTACATACAAACTAGATACAGACGGCAACAATATAAATCCAGTAGCCACAGATGTAGCTAGCAACTTAGTACTTATGGCACTTAAAATAAAAGCAAGTGAGCAACTTTCTGGTAGTATTACTGATTTGCAAACTGTAGTTACTAGATGGGTAAAAGAATATGATTCTACTATTGTGTCTGCTAATGAAGAAGATAAGTGGATAGTAAGAGAAAGTCACAATCCTGCTAGTATGTATATTGATGCTGTAACTAATCCTTTGTTAAACCAATACCCTATACCCTTTGATGCATTACACTTTAACTTCCCTGCGTTAGTTGCTTTTTATGAATGGTGTGATAAAGGAAACCCCGATGTGAATCCTGATGGCAGTGTGGGGGTAAATTACTCATGTAATGGATTGTTAAGTACGGAGACAACTTTACAAGAGGAATTAAAAAATATAGTAGGAGTAGCTAGAGCAGAATTTGCTATAATAGATGGGAAGTATACAGTAATACATGATATACCAAGAAGTACACCTGTGCAAATGTTTACTGCTAGAAATATGTTAGCGGATAGTTTTTCTGCTTCAAGAAGCTATGAAGACATTCCCGAATCTATAGAGGTTACTTTTATTGATAAAGAAGCTGTGTATACTACAAACACAATTCAAATACCTCCTGATATAGAAAAGAAAACAGATCCTATAACATTAGGATATATAGACAACTATGCTCAAGCATATGCTATAGGTAAATATGTGTATAATTCTAGGCTTCTTCAAGATAGAGGATACGTATTTACAGTAAGTTTGGATGCACTTGTAGCCACCAGAGGCGATAGAATACTAGTTCAGCATGATGCTTCTTTACTTGGGCTGTCTACAGGGAGAGTAAAATCTACTACAATAGTTGGGGGATTGATTTCTACTTTATTGGTTGATGAAGTGTGTACGATGGAACTTGGTAAGAACTATGGCATTGTAGTAAGAACAGGAACTACTATCAACAGATATAAAATAGATACTTACAACGGAGAAACTAACACACTTATATTGAACGAGTCTGTACCAGAGGGAGAAATTTTAGCAGGTGATTTATTTAGTTTTGGTATTGCAGAAGCAGAAGTAGTTGATTGCCTTATTACTGATATAACTTATGACGAGAATGGGAATGGTAGAATTTCAGCAGTAATTTATAATGAGACTATGTATGATTTGGGGCAAATACCAGAGTGGGAATCTCTACTCACTATTACCAATGAAAAAACTCCTAGAGTAGATATATCTACATATGGGGATGTGGATGCCACGCTATCTCAAATAATTAGTGTACAAAACAACAGTAGTAATGTGAGAATATTTCAAACTAGACCAGTCCCTCCTTATACTGAGGGAGATTTGTGGTTAGTAGGTTCACTAATATATGATTGTGCTATTTCCAAAAGAGTGAGTACGTCCTTCGAGCAAATAGATTGGAGATTGAGAGGTTCTTCTGCTTTTGATTTATTGAACACAGACACATTTAATGAACCTAATCCTCAACACAGATGGGAACATATTGGGGGCAGTGCCTTACCTTATAACCTATTGCAGACTACTGCTTATGAAGTTACTAGTGGAGAAGCTACAAGAGCTGAATTACTAGTAGACGATGAAGTGGATTGGGAAAGTGAAGAATACCTAGCTGCTGTAACAGTAGATGCAAGTGGTTTAAGCGAAGTTATTACTAGTGGAAATATGACTACTGCTCACATAGTTGGTAGATATGGGATGAGTGGTTATATGGGCGAAACATATACCAACCTTGTTGTTAGCCCTGATAATCCCACAACACAAGATGTAGTTATATCAGCAGGGGCAGTGGTAATACAATGTTATAGGGGTACTATCACAACTTCATATGGTGTAGCTAGTTATGGCAATCCACTTGTATTTGTAAGTACAGGGGAAACTTTAACTTTAACAATGGATTCAGTTAAATATGGGATGTTATCTGAAACAGCATTTGTACCCCCTTATATTAGTGGGACATTCACAGCTAATTATGATACATTTGCTATTACGAGTACTAGGTTGGAATTAACCACAGAAATTAGTAATATGCCAGATGAGGGTGTGTTCTATGGAATGTTACAACTCTACGGTGATGCTGATAATTATATCAATCTGCAACTAATGGCTGGTGGGATATATATTTATATAAAGGCTACTGGTGGCGAATATGCAGGTACACAGGTGCTTGCAGAAGGGGCTCATGTATTCACGATAGATTGGGCTACTACAGTTACATTATCTATTGATGGTACAAATTATTATTACACAGAAACAGGAGATAGTTATGGGTATACTTTGTTTGATTCTTACGGGTTTGGCCCTGATAGTTATGGTTATGATGATGCTACTTTGGCTTTCGCCACTGGATTGACTACAATTAATATTGGAAAGGTAGATACTACATATTATAATAATATAGTAACGGAGATAGAGGTATAAATGATAAAGAAATATGACAATTTAGATAATAATTATTTGCAAGGCGATGGGTCAATACCAGTAGCTTTAAATAATGCAATCCCATTAACAATAACTGAGGGGGAAATACGCCAATCCTTATCGTTAAAAGATTATACTAAAATAGCTTTCGTAGCAGAAAACAACACTACAGTAGACATAGATTTCTTATCTATGATAGGAACAGGGGATAGTGCTTCTACTATGGAAATAGTGAAAGATGTTACTGCTTCTTCTGGGTATGCTTTAAAGCTCACAGGAGCGCAGACAATCATCTTTGGCACTCCGACTAGTTATGTACCCAACTTACTAAAGAAACTCACTGTGAAGGCTCGTAGGGACACTGGAAACGTAAATACGTTATCTGCCTCTTTAGTTGCTTACAAAGAGAAGAACTTCCTCAATAAAGATGGGAATCCTTTATTAACTAACTATCCTAAAATTACTTTAAACGATGAAGTACTCACAGATGCGTATGCTACATATATAGGTTTTGTCTCAGGGACAGGGAGTGCCTTTGTAGAGGGAAGTACTACCGCAGATAACCCTAGTAACATGCCTACTGGCACTGATGAAGTTGCTATGATATTGGATTCATCTGGGGGTGTGTTTTATGTGGATGTAATCTCACTAGAAGAAGTGCCTAATAGTATTAGAGAAATACCTGATGGCACTGGCGTATATAATATGGTTGCAGATATTTCTAGTGATAATCGGATTGCTCCTTCTGAGAAGCAAGTATTCAAAATACAATATGATTCTATTGTAGCTGAATACATAGTTGCTATAAGACTTGCCGATGCAAGAGATGTAACTACAACTGATTACATAACTGCTTATGATGCATTAATAACATATGTCTCCACAAATAGTATTTTAGATGATTTAACTGTTTCTACTGCTATTATAGGATCAGCGTTTAGAGCTGTGGTTGCTACTTATTTGTTAGCTAAAGCAGAGTTAGATGAAGCTATAAGTGACTTTGATGCAAGAGGCTTAACACTTATTTCAAATAGTTCTGCTATTCAAATATCTGATAGAGGGGTGCTTTTAACTACGGATATTTTGTTTACTGTTGGTGTAAAATTACTAGATATAGACAATGTTGTATGGAGCACAACTAGTGGTACACTTTCTGTGGTTGATGATAATAACCAAATACTTGATTGTACTACTATGGTAGGCGATTCTGTTATTGTTAGTGTAACTTGTGGGGGATATACTTCATCTATTACTAGTACGAAAATGTATGCCACCCCAATCAAAGGAGAATATTTAGGCACATTAGAAGAAGAACCAGATGTGAATACTGGTGCAGATGGAGAACCACTTGTTGATGGTGACTATTTCCTCTATATAGGCACAACTGATGCAGATTTTACAGAAAACCACATATATGCAAGGGTTGGGGAAAGTTGGGATGATACATTAGAAAACAAGTATATCCAAGGAGAACTTTTGACAGATGCACTCGACATAGCTAAAGACTCAAAAACAACAATGTACGCTGCTACTGCTTTTTTAGATAAATTGTATGCTAATAAAGTATATATAACAAAAGAACTTAATGTACATTATGAAGAAACTGATGGAATCCCCTCACAGGGGATGAAAGTAGAGGCTGACGGTATATTAAAAGCAGTAGGTGCTTTTTTAGTTGGTGCAGATATAAGAGGGTTAATAACATCAGATCCTTTGAGTACGCAGAAAACGGTTGATTCGGGGCTATCAGCAAGCGCTGTAAGCCCAACTAATACATTATGGAGTGAAGCTAATTTTTATGCTAATTTTCCCGTTGATGTATCGAGAGAATTGCAAAGCGTTACCTTTTCTTACCTTAGTTCGAGCTATACAAAAGCTACTAAGGTAGTAAATCAACAGTTAATTTATTCGGAGTCTCTCGGCCCTAGTATTAGTGTTACTCAATGGCTTGGTACTAGTAATCAACTAATTAAAGAATGGACAGTACCTAGTGGTATGCCGAACGGTGATGAGACTGCCAATTATGTAAAAATAAAAATTGATGCTGGAAACCACCTTGCTGGAATTAGTTTTATTAATGTATATAGGGGTGGTTCACTAGTTTTAACTTATAGTGGTGGTTCATGGGGTGGAAATTATAGTATACCTATAAGTTCTACTTATCTTCATCCTGGGGATGTAATCAAAATGTATTGGAACGCCAGTTCATTTACCTTTGGTTTAAGTGTGACAGCAACTTATACAAGAGTACAATCTATAGGGTATTATACAGGTATTGTGGCATTAAAATCTGACAATACTACGGAAATTCTTCCTATGACTAACACAGCAACAAAATATCAAAATTATGCATTTTCTACTTCCTCTCCTGCTTGGAATGTCACTAGTATTATGGATAGAAAATCTGGTACCGATGTTTATGATGCCTTTTCTTCTTTCCCTCTTTCCACTTATATACAAACAGACGGAACAATTAACGGAGATGCTTTATCTGGTGTACGTGTTAGTGATAATTATGTGCAATTTTTCTTAGCTAGTGAGGGCGAAGTTTTAATAAATAAGTTTCAGGTTGGTACAACAATAGGGGTGTATTTAACTTTAGCAATGTCAGCTATAGCGACCTATGAGCAGAAAGAAGCGGTATTAACCACTAATATGTACCCAAAAATAAATGGGGACTATGATTTAGGTCAAATTGGTGTAGTTACCCCTGCTGGGCTTGTTGATAGGTTTTATAGGGATTTATACTTAACGGGCACTGGTCACATGGCTACTATCAATACAGGACAAGGTAATTTTGAAATTGGACAAGATGTATTAACAACTAGTGATGTTGAGTTTGCAACAGTTAATACAGGATTTGGGGCGAATGAGGTGTATAGAGTAACATCAGAGGATGCCTCTGTTAGTACTTATCTACCCTCTATTTCTTCGAGAACATACACACTCTCCTCAATGGTGATAGGGGAAACGAAAAGATTCTATGGGAATGTAATCTCAAGGGACGACAACACAGCAAGTATCACTCTTCCAAGTGGGGGTGTTTTTGGTTCAACTTTTTCTGATAACTATCTTTCAGGAGGAAGCATTGTTTATGAGCAAACAACACATTCGTATGAGAGTACGAATGTAGCAGGTATTGTATGGAGGATATCATAATGAAATACACAATAATTCGCAATGAAAATGATTATGTAATAAACGCAGATGAAAATGGCAATGGTGGATACAATGTAGTACCTAAATCAGTTGACCCATACAACAAATATGACATAGAAGATGTGAGGGCTTACGTTTTAGAACATCCAGAAGATGTATTAGACTTTGAAGCATTGCAACAAGAATTGTTAGTAGAACAAGTTAAGTCTACTCGTGGTAAGCTTATCAACGACACTGTATGGCGTGTGCAACGCTATGAGAGTGAAACAAGATTAGGTATTACTACAACAGATAACATTACAAATATTGACGAGTACATCCAAGCACTCAGAGATATCCCACAGCAAGAAGGGTTTCCAACTGATATTATCTGGCCAACCCTTCCTTGATTTTTCTTTTAGTATCTGATATAATACTCAACAGAAGCCAGAACTTATCATGTACAAAAATTACTATAAGAGGATAAGCAATGGAAACACAACAACTATTAAACGAAAAGATTACTAAAAATGAAGAAGGTGTGCAAAAACTTATAGAAAAATACCACACTGACCATGTTGAAACTGAAAAGCAACGATACCAAATAGAACAGTTATATTTAAAACTAGGAAATGGGTGGAGCGGTAAAATACAAAATGGAGTGGAAATTCTTCAACGCAGAGTAAACGATTTGGAAAAAAATAATATACAAATTAACAACAAATTAGACAATCTATCAATACATATACAAAACATAAAAGACAAACCAAAAGCCACAGTACTAAGAGTAAAAGATACACTCTATATTACTATGGCTATAATTACTGTAGGAAGTGTTGTTCTAAGTGCTATGGGGGTATTATAATGGAAAAAGTAAGTTACTTTCTCAACTCTATGTTGCCTAAAAAATTTATACTGTGGGTTATTTGTTTAGTATTGTTTATGTTTGCTTTGCTGGATGCAGGACAATTTACTACTATTACAGTAGCATATATTGCAGCAAACACCATAGCCAAGTATACACCTAAAGCCAAAGCGTTTGCTGACCAAATTAAGAAAAACGAAAATCACTAGTTTTATACCAAGTAGAGTTTTTTTGGTTAAGTTTACCTCCAAATAAGTCTATATATTCATTACCATCAATATCGATAGGCTTCCCTATGTTATTTTTTACCCATGTTAAGGATAACTCTTCTAGTGTAGATTGCATACAGTCTGCATCATCATATAGATTTATAAAGAACGCATGATCTGGCACTAATTTATCTTCTACCAAGGGAAAGATGTAGGTGTACTTTAGTAATATGGAATCAAAACTAGCTGTAGTTAAGTTGTCGTATTCTCCTGTAGAATATGTTAGTTTTATGTCTCGTACAATGTCCCCCCTAGATATTTCTCTAGGGAAGAGGGTAATACGTTTTAGTATTTCATAATCTAGTTTTGTTATTACTTTCATCTGGTATCACCATCTCCTTTGATAACCCCTCTTGCAAGCCTATCTTGGAGTTTAGCAATATTCATTTCCATTATCTCTTCTATAGTAGTTTCTATACTATTAACACTTAAAAACGCAAGTATATCATAGAGTGTAATTGATAAATAACCCCATAACCTATTTTTATATTCTTTTGACATTGCTCCACCCATATCTCTGTAAGTTTTTTTTAGTATTTTTAATGGTAGAGTGTTCACATAAGAAACAACTTCTATTTCTGTAAATCTCTGCTTTAGTTCTTCCATGGTAATCCCTGTTTCAATAGCAATGCTTGCTATATAGAAGAGTACGTCCCCAGCTTCTTTTACTATATCACTTTCTGAGTTTGCTGTAAATAGTTCTTCTTTCTCTTCTAACAACCCACAGATAGAACACATTAGTCTCAAATTAACTGTTGCTGTCTGTGGTCTAATCTCTACCGTCTTTGTTGCTTCTTGATATTCATTGTATGTCATATTATTCCCCTTAGTATCCCGCATCATCAAGTTTACTATGTAACTTATCCCAATAATCTACACTTTGAGATGTCTTTTCCCAATTAAAAGAGTGCAGTAAAATTAAAGAAAGTTTGTCACTAATTAAATTTATACTTCCTTCACTCTTATACGCTAGCGTAATTGTTAAATTAATTCTTTCATCTTTGGTTAGTATATCCCACCCTTCTTTTTCTGCAAGTTCTAATATAATTTCTATAACTGTTAATTTCATTTTTCTACTCCTTTAATTTATTGTTATCCATATTAAGAATGGCACAAATAAGAAAAAAGAGATTAGTTCTGCAAACACATCTTCATTTTCTTCTGCTTCTAACAACCCTCTAATCGCCCCTATAGTAAGTAAAAGCACCAACCCCATTCCATAAATAAGTTTAAACACTATACTCCCTCTTTTACCTTTGACACTTGCCCATCTTTGTATACCTCTAGCACTAAGTCTGCTTGCTGTATGTAGTTATCATTATGACTTACCATAATAATTTGTAAGCCAAGTTGCTCACTCAATTTACTTAATAATTCTGCTACCTTTAATTGGTACTGCTTGGACACAAATCTAAATGGCTCATCAAATACCAACACATTATCTGTTGTCCCTAAACTCCATAGAGCTATTCTACTAGCAAAACTAGCAATGTCTACTGCTCCCCCACCAGCTTCTTCTATAGGCTTTATCCTCTGCCCATCTCTTACGAAGTAAATATCACATTCAGTTTTGTTTCTTCGTGGGACAAAGTCTAATTCTAATTTGTAAGGATTGTCCATGATAGTTTCCAATGCCATAGTGATAATATCTTCTATGTGCACTTTCACCTGTCCTTGGGTTGCTTGTGCTACTTTCTGAATGAACGCTAGGGCTTCCTCTGCATAGATGAGCGTTTGCTTAGTGGCATCTAATGTATCTTTGTATGTATTCTGTCTTTTTACTAAAGTGCCTTTGTAGCCGTGTTCTCTCTCTAGTTTAAGCCTATACGCTCCAATCATATTTATCTAGCTCCTTTTCTATTTTATCTAATTCTAAACTAATCTTTTGTTGCTTAGTAAGAAGTTCTTCCCTTTTAATGGGAGCTTCCTCTACAGAACAGTTAAACTCAGTTTGCAATCTTTCCTGTAAGCTCTCTAACTTACCTTCATCCCTAGCTAATTGCTCTTTCTTATTTGCAATAATCTTCTTTCTTTTTTCATACTCTTGTACATCAAACATAATCACTCCTTCTCTTTTAACGTATTATTCAAAGCTCTAAAAATGAGCTCTTGCACTTCTTTACTTACTTCCGTTGTATCTAATGTCGTTCTTATATTGTCTGTGAAACTAAGTCCTATCTCTTGGCTTACTTTTACTCTTTCAACAAATGCAGTAATCCTATCATTTCTGGCTTTCTCTACTAATAGATATTCTTCTTCCACATTATCTAGGGTATAGGGAACATCTATAGCAGTTACTTCTCCCTCTTCATATAAATATATCTTAGGAGTAGTGTGTTTTTTATCCCCTGTTAACCTAAATATACCTCCACCATTAATTAGTATTTTACCCTCATATTCTGTAACAAATGCCATATGATTATCACCACTTAATATGATGTCATAATCAAACTTCTCTAATAAGGTTTGAGCCTTAACAGCAGTTGGCAGATATGCTGGTGGGTTGTGCGGAAATACTAAGGTGTGTATCATAGCCATACCTGTTCCATTCTCTATCTTTTGTCCGTATTGAAAAGCAGTTACTTGCATACCTTCAAACTCCATACTTTCTACATGTTGTATTACCCCTGCTTGATATAACACCCAATAACTAGATGTTTTTAGGTGTGCAATAGAATGGTAATTCATATCGTGATTTCCAGCACTAGTGTAGATAGGATATTTAGTTTTCTTTAATTCCCTTATTAGCATATTCTCCATTTTTTGACTGATCGATCCTTTGTCCAAGACATCTCCTGGAACAAACAAAGGACATTTGTGAAAGTTAATTTGCTCTACCAACCATTTAACTCTTTCTTCCTGTGTAGCATAAAAATTATCTACCCTACATCTAGGGGTAGTATCCATAAAATGAAAATCACTTCCCACTAAAAATTTCATTCTCCCACCTTTTGCCCACATATGGGACATACATCACCAATCATTTCTTTAATCTCTTGTTCTTCTTTCTTAATAGTAGCCTTGCCTTCTTTTAGTGACTTAGTGTAGTTTACCACATCGTTATATACAGTGTCAAGCACTTTTATATTTTTATTAGTACTCTGTAATTTACCCACTAATTCATCTGTGTTGCTTGTATTAATGGAAGTTAGTTTCTTTGTACTATTTACCCTTACTTTAAGTTTCTTTAATTCTGTAGTTAAACTATTTAATAATGTAAGTTGGGTTTTAATCTCAGTATAGTTTTTCACATATTTATCTGTTGCAAATACAGCAATGTTAGTATAAGGTTTTTGTACTAAAATTTTAGCTTCTAGTGCCTTTGCATCCTTGATGTATGTATCCACCGTAGAGGCTCTCTGGTGGACTTCTTTGTGTGAAAGGTATAGTTTGTACCAATCATCGAGAAAAGCGGCTGACGAGGCTGTGAGGGCACTCTGTTTCAAAGAATCTTGTACCCTTCTAATGTCCAAATCCAAAGCATCTATTCTACCTATTTTTTCTACTAGAACAGCCTCTACTTCCTCTAACAATTCGCCTGTTTCTACTAGTGTAGTAATTCCATCTAAATTTATAGAATCTATCTCTTCTGTAATCTGTGCCAACTCATACTCTATACGTTTTTTATCTGCTGCTTTTATCTTTGTATAGCCATTGATATTCTTTAGTGTAGAATCAATATCATCTAACTTAACAATTTTATTAAGCATCCTAGCTACTTCCCCTGCTGTCTCTGTGAGTAAGAAAGGCATATCTAGTTGGTATTGGCTATTTATCTCATCTAAGTTAAGGGCATCTATTACCTCTTGGGGAACTGCTACACCACTATCCAATTCAAAGTTTTTGCCCCCAACTGTACCAGTATATTTGTTAGTTGCCCCAAATTTCTCTCTTTCCACTATACTGGTATCTGTGACAATTGTGACGATACAAGGGGCTATCTGCTTGCCATCAACAAAGGCACTGTGGTTTACTATACTGTCTCCTGTTGGTCTGTTAGTTAATACCCACTTTAATGCTCTTATGCAAGCTGTTTTCCCACTATCAGTTTTGCCTGTGATAGCATTTACCCCTTTATGGAAATTGATAGTGGTGTCTACGTGTGCTTGGAAATTCCTTAGTCTAATACTTTTTATCATAATCCTACCCCTATAATAAAGCCTATGGCTAATGCCGAGGCTACGCTAGTTATTAATGCTAATATAGGTATGCCACTCTTAGGGGGTTCAGTGAAACTATAAATAATATCTTGTTTCATTGGTACTGACCAACTAAAAGTACCGTGTTTGATTAGTATGTTTGTCACTGGGGTAATTACTAAATCATTGTCAATCAATAGATATTCTATATGTGGTATAGTGAGTTGTGGTATTGTGTGCTCTAGTACATCATATTTAATAACTAGATCCCTTACCACCTCATATTTGACTGAATCTAAATAATTATCTGCTTGTTCCATAGTCAATGGTTTGTATACAGTAGCGGATAATTGGAATACACACATCAGTATAATGAGTGTCATAATTACTTTCTTCATTTCGTTCTCCTATTTCTTCATTCTACTCTATCTTATTGCTTCTTGTCAACCTTTTTCTTGTAACTATTTTCTATCGGAGTAGTATTTTTTCTATCTACAGTTTCGTGGTTTATTGTTCCCTCTCCTACGTCATATTCAGTTGAGTGTCCTGCCCCTGTAATCGTATTATCTTCATATTGTTCTGGTATATCTATTTCATCACCTTCATCATTAGTTACTTTATCATCTTTTCGTTTATATCCCCTATCTTTTAAAAAGAAGTATTCTTTTACCGATGTAAATAATTTACTTGTATTAAATTTATTAACAGTAACTATAGAGATAATTGCTACCCCTATAATTGCTAATATTCCTATAATCCATTTTATATATTTCATTATTGCCTTCCTTGATATGCTTCATACACTAGATTATGTTTTGTATATTTATTCCAATGTTCCACTACATCTTCAACAGCTTGTTCTTTCGTGTTGTATTTTCCATAGGGAGTATAATCACATAGATACCATTTACCTTTAATTAGTATAGTACACACAACATGGCTATCTTTTATTAAGTGTTCTCTAGTAGTAATTATGTACTCCTGGAACTCATAGCCATTGTGTATAGCCCATACAGCCCATATTCTAGCCCATTGGTCGCAGTCTCTATTTTTTTCTGTGGTAGCAAAAAAACTATTAGGATTATCGAAATTAAACGCATGGTCTATTAACCCTCCAAGCCTATCCATTTTATACCCGTATACGTTGATTACTTTGCTAAAGTCATACAAGGATAAATTCTTTATTGTGCCCCATGTATCTATAGGATTGTGGACACCAAACCTATCGTTTAGTCCTTTTTCAATAAATGGGCGTATGAATTTAACATACACCCTGAATAGTTTTTCTTTCATGAAAGCCCCTCTTTATGGTGAGACATGTCCCTTAGTCCTATAGCTTTTGCTATAATATGTTCTAAGATAGCCCCACCACTAAATGTAGTATCGTTTACTGTGTAGATAGCATCGCAATTTAGAAGTGCTCGAATACTTTCTTTCATAAACTCTTCGTAGGTTCTACACCCAAGATACTTATTGTGTGCCACAGGGTTGTGTACCTCAAACCCACCATTTATTAATACCCGTTCCTTATCGCTGAACTCTTTTTCGTACTTGTCGAGGTTATTCGAAATAGCCTCACTTAGATATATTTTCATCTATTGACCCTCTCTGTAAAATTCTGCCTCTATTTCATCTATATCATCTACTAGTGTTTCTTGTATTTTGGTACAATCAGATTTATGTAGTTTGTAAAACTCATCGCCAGTTACCACATAAAGTTTTTTATTGAACTCTTCAACCTCAAACTCTTCCCCTAGTTTATCTGCGTACCACAACCTATCTTCTTTTGCTTTTTTAACTCTAACTTTCATTTAGTTTCCCCTTTAATTTTATGTTCTCTTCTATTAAAGAAAAGAACGCTTCTGCATCTAATATTGCTATTGGTTGGCTACGGTTTTTCTTATGTATAACCAACCACTCTCTTCCCTTTACTGTATTAGCTGATGCTTGCTCTATATAGGCGTATACTGATATCTTCTCTTGATTCTTACACTCTATATCGAATGGGAATTTGTCATGTAACTCTTTATCTCTAAAGTAGATATCTGTGCCTGCCTGCCCCATCTCTCTACTGTGAATCTTACACAAATCATCTTGCTGGTTGAACTCTATTCCAAATACTTTGCCTAATCTTTTAGCCACCCAATATTGTAAATTTCTACCCTTAGCTTTTCTTGAAGCAACAGTACTAGCCATTCTTCTAACTCCTTAATAGTAAGTATATACTATATCCATAATTACTACTAGTTAGAATCTCGACTTCCGTCTATTCACCATCTTGCTTTCAGCCTCTTCCCACTTATCTATTACTCGTTTCTTTAACTCAGGTTCTAGTTCACCGTCATAAATAAAATCACACAATTCATCCCTAGTGTATAATCCACCATCCCAATCTAATTTATCTCTCTTAGTTGGTCTAAGTTTGTATGACTTATCAGTCCTTAAATCATATAAGTAATCGATATTACTAGCAATATCGTCTACTCCAATAGAGAAATCTATGGTAATAACTCCCTTTCTATACGGACGAGGTGTTTTGCTCTTCTCAGTTTCACATACAATAACTCCACCAGCACGTAAGCCACTATCTGCATCTTCCATCTCTTTCTTCTGCACTGCTGCAAGCCATTCTACTGAGTGGCAATAGAATTGTAGGGCTCTACCCCCTGCTCTTGTTTGTTTCTTCTCGAACATAGTAGCATTAATTTTATCCCTTACTTGTGAGATTATTAGTAATACTATGTTCGATCCTTCTATTCTCCTGGACACATCGGGAAAGAACTCTTGTGATAAGAACTTGGCTTTGTCCATAGCATATGTGCCTTCCTTGAAGTCTTTGCCATCTTCAAACTTTTTATATCTATCATCCCCTCGTTGGATAGTAGCTGCACTAGTAATACTATCTAAGCTATCTACTATATACATCCCTATCTGTCCTTTTTTTAAAGTACTATCGAACAGTCTAATATTATTGTACAGTTCCTCTACAGTTTCAGAGGTAAGGGAATCTTTTGTAATGAGAGGTTTCTTCATTCTATACATTATGTCTGTTCGGAAAGTATTTCCTTTTTCGGCATCATCGTAGTTCCATGCAAACTTATCGCCCAAGACAAAATGATTTGCCACAACACTTTGAGTTGCTAGGAGAGATTTCCCAAAAGTACTGTCTGCTACCAAGTTATATATTTTTCCTACTTTGTATCCAAAACAATCTTTATTTCCCCCTAGTACTAAATCTCTTAGAGTACATCCCGTAGTGATATATTGTGGTTTTTCTTTCACCCTAATAATTTGATCTTCAATCTTTGCTTTAGCTTTAGCCATAATTTCTCCTTTACATAAAGAACGCTATTTCTCTTTCTTTCTGTGCTTTTTTTATTCTATTTTCTGCTATTTTGAAATATCCCTGATCTAATTCAATGCCTATGAAGTTTCTGCCTGTATTTACTGAGGCTACTCCAGTAGTCCCACTTCCCATAGTAAAATCAAGAACGGTTTCACCTTCGTTTGTGTAGGTCTTGATAAGATACTCCATGAGCTTGACGGGCTTTTGGGTTGGGTGGACTTGCTCTCTAGTATAGTTGTTATTAAAATATATAATCCGCTTGGGATATCTCATTCCATCGTCTATTTGCTCAAAGTCTTTTTCTTGACCATAACAGTCAGATTTTGTTCTTTTTGCTAGACCTCTTTTATACAACATCTCCGCTATACTTTTCTGCGGATTGTATGTACATTGGGTTCCATAAAAAACACTAATTAGCTCATTATCATTTAATGGTTGTTTCTTAGCATTAAGAAAACCAGTAGCCTTGTTTTTCTCCCACACCCAATCATACTTATAGTTCTTGATATTCGACATTCTCAATGCACTAGAAAAAGGCTCACTTCCAAACAGCACTATTGCACCATTCGGTTTAATCAATTTATTCAATCTTTCCCACATTGCATCAAACGGTATGATACTATCCCACTTACACGCTGTAGTTCCGTTCAGTAGGGTGGATCACAAATAATTGCGTCCACCCTAACCCCCTCTTCTATTAGTTTATCCATTTCTTGTAGGCAGTCACCTTGTAGCAATCTCATTTATATACTCCTTATGAAAAATAAAGGGGGCTATACACCCCCATTAAAAGTTACGATATACTCGCTAGAATACACTTACGGGAAAGTGTTTTATTTTCTTTAGCACACTTTTGGCAAGTCTCTTCTGTAGGGTCACCATCTACTCCGTAGGTAAGCCCGTGTGGACATAGCTCAGCTTTACCTTTAGGTTTGGTAGGGGCTTCTTCTTCTTCGTCCTCATCTTCCTCTACTTCGGGTGCTTTAGGTTTTCTAGCCCGTTTCTTAGAAGCTGGCGGTGGAGTATCTTCTTCCTCTTCCTCATCATCTGGTTCTTCATACTCCTCTTCCTCATCATCCTCTTCTTCCTGCACCTTAGCTTTACCTTTCTTGAAACGTGAAGCCTTAGATTTCTTGGTAGATTTCTCTTCCTCTTCATCAGTTGTATCCTCACTAGCAATAATTTTAGTTTCACTAAGCATAGCCGCAATCTCTTCATATGTGTGTATTTTAAGTAATGAGTCAAGTTTATGTGATTCATTGATAATTTCATCATCATAAGGTTCGTCTCTTTCTGTGAAACTAAAGGATTTGAACTCTAAGTAAGTGTGTTTGCTATTACCAATTGGTTTTGGTCTACCACTAAAGAACACACTCTTGCCTTCATCTGGTGTGGTAAAGTCAATAGGGTCGCCATTCTCATCCCCTTCCATAGATTCTTCAATAAGTTCTTTAGCAAATAAATACTGTGATTCATCTAAAATCTGAATATCACCATTATGTTCATCATCCTCATCTTCTTTTAAATTAATAACATTTAACAACACTCTTCTTTGTGGTCTTAGATTATCAATCTCTGTTTGTCGTTCCTTAGCATCTTTAGCTTCGGTTTCCTCTCTATTTAAATCCATAAGAAGGTATCTTTTTTCACAGGCAGGGCATGGTTTTCCACGAGTTTTTTTTGGGCAAATAACTCTATCGCCAGATTGGTTAAAACTCTTGTGGATAAATATTTCAATTTGATAATCTGGTGTGCCTGCTGGCTTGCCTTTGAACAAGTCTGTCCCTCTGTAAAAGGGGATAATATCAATAGCATTTTTCCCATCTTTAGGTTTGTAGATGGATACGTCTCCACCAATGCTAAGATAGCGCTCTCCTGTTACTCCTCCTTTATCTCTCTCATCATATACTTCTCTTGCTCTGCTCTGTAATTGTTGCTTTAGCCCTTTTATAGCCATATTATTTTTCCTCTTTATTATATTTATTATTCAATTTGTTGTTCATTGTGCCACGCACATAGTTTTCTTTTTCATTGTCCACATATCCAGTTGAGTCTTTCGGTTCGGAGTACTGTTCTCTGCCAGTTAGCTTAACTATATTCTCTAAGGATTCTTTTCTCATGTAAAAACCTGCTTCTACCTTTCTAGCTAAACTTACTTCTTTCTTGAGTTCGTTGTATTCCTCCTTTAGTCTAATAACATCAGGGTCATTAGTCACCAAAGCACTGATAGCTTTGTCTGTAATCTTCATATCCCCTGCTAAGGCATATACCCCATTACGAATGTCTAATTCTGTTTTAGCCTCCTTTAAATCTAGTTCATCTTTCTTGTTATCTGTGTCCTCCTGTAAATCTACACCATCTGTAGCATAACTCACATACAACCCTGCTTGGTTTTTCCATTCGTCCACTAAATCAAACTCATTAATCTCTAAATCATCATGGTAATTTCTTTCCATTTTCCTTCCTCCATTTTTTATTTGTTTTCTCAAAATTTCTTTTTATCATTCCATCTGGATTTTTACTATAAGCACTATGAGGTTTACCCTCTGCTACAAATGAATCCCCCAAACTAAACCGTCTAAACTTTTTGTTCATTTTCTACTCCTCCTTAAAAAGGTAAATCATCATATTTAGTATCATACGCTACTTCTTTATTCGTGTCAATGCTTTTATAGAACTTTTTTACTTCTCTACTTAACTTACTATCTCTTTTCTTTATTGGTCTAGCTAACCCTAGTCCATCTATAGAAGTAACTCTGGATAAGCTAGTATATAATTGACCAGAACTAAACGTACCTCTCTCTAAATCTAGATAAATATTTTCTAATGTTAATCCTTGTGTTTTATGTGAAGTCATTGCGTGAGCAACTTTTACTGGAAACTGACTATACTTACCTGTTACTTTGGCAGTTATTTCTTTTGTCTCTTTATCATATTTGAAAGTATACTTTTCCCAAGTGTATTGAGTGATAGTAACTGTACCTTTATTTGTAACCACTTCTATACTGTCATTATTTAATTTACTTACCTTTCCCAGTAATCCATTAAAATATCCCATAATCATATTATTAGCCACAATCATTACTTGCGCCCCTTCTTTCAATATTAACTCTTGAGGCACTATCCTTTCGTTAAAGTTTGTTGCTATACCATAGTATACTTTCTCAGGATTAGGGTTAGCAGTAATATATCTGTCATTTATTTTATCAACAGTTTTATTAGTCATAGCAATATACACCGCATCTCTATCTTGTATAAACTCTTTGTAATCTACTACTTTTTCATTCAAGTAGGCGTAATCTGACAGTATCGCCTCATTGTGCCTAAATCTATTTAATACTTCCTTAAACTCCATATCCTTTTGCCTAAATATTTTATTAAAGTATAGTAGGTGCATATATTTAAACATATCAGCCCCAAAGAAGAACTTAGAATCATACATATCTTCCATATAATTCCTCTCTTCATTGGTGGACAATATAGGGGCTAGTTGACTAGGATCACCCAATAAGATAAACCTAACTGGTTCTCCATCTCTATACATATTAAGTAAGTGAACTATCTTTGTAAGTAAGTCACTATTCACCATGGAAATTTCGTCTATAACCAATGTGTGTAATGCTCTAAACATTTGTACTTTATCTTCCGATACTTTCAATCTATTGACAGGGATAATACTCATGGGGGGAAATCTAAATAAGCTGTGTATAGTTTGAGCTTTAATCCCCTCTGTAGAGGCATTTACTGCTGCAATTCCTGTAGGACAGCATGTTATTGTGTTGTGTGGGTATATTTGTCTATCTGTAATAAGGCTAAGAAACGCAGTTTTCCCTGTTCCACTAGGCCCTATAATACACATATTATCATTGGTATTTGTAAGTATATCTAGAGCTTTTTCTAAATCAGCGTGCATCTCTAAATAACTATATTTATCTGGTAATATCATGTTCCTGCCTTTCCTTTAATTCCTGTTTTGCTTCGTATCTTCTGCGTTTTGCTAATTTAACTTTTACACTTTTTGCTTTGCCTGCTCTAGCTAAATACTTATAATAGTGTCTAGCTAATATAGCATCTATTTCATTACCATTTTTTAACCTTTGTCTATTTCCCATCATGGTAGTTTTTCTCCACAGAAAGGACAATAGGCTATCTCTAAAGAGAGAATCCTGCCTCTTACTTCTTCATTCTTTGCCCACACTTCTAAAAAATTATCTTTAAGATTCACAGCATAAAATAATGACTGAGTTACTTCTTTTTCTTGCTCACAATATGCACACATATTTCTTATCCTTTTAATTTAATTACTCTCTATTACTTGCACTTTCTTATATCGTGCACTTATAGCATCTCATCACAAATTCAGCTTTTGTATCTATATAGCCAACAAATATATCTATAATACTCGCAGCAGTGTGGTGCATCTTACTAGACTTAGGATTCAACAATACTTTCATCATATAATTTAGTATAATCCTCCTGTAGCCCTCTGGTGAGTCCTCTAGCTCGTTTACTATACTAATAGTACTATTCCACCCTTTTTGATATAAAAGCGACTGACAGAGCTTTATGACCCCATTGGTTTCATTTTTAGCATAGTCTAGTAAGGCGAGTTGCTCATCTACACCTACTTCCATAATTGTGTTTAATAATGATAGTGCAATAGCTGTACTTCCACTGGCTTGCTCTATAATATTATCCATTGCATCCTCATTCAATTTCATACTATATTGCTTTGCAACTTTTGCTAAATACATAAATAGTTCTTGTGATTCCACAGGTTTTATTTGATAATGAGTAAACCTTCTCTTTAATGTAGGTATAATTTTACTTGGTTCTGTGGTAGCAATAAACACATACACATGTTCTGGAATGTCCTCAAACGGTTTTAATAATGATTCCTGGAATAGCTTAGTGCTATTGTGAATCTCATCTAAGATAATCACAGTACTCCCGCCATAGGGTTGGTAATTCATTAATTGAATTATTCCTCTAGCATCCTCTATACCCCTAGCATCCCCTATGTTAAATTCATGTATATCTAAATCCATTGCCCCCACTATACCAGAACATATTCGCATGAGTGTTGTTTTACCGCCCCCAGATAATCCTGAGAACATAACACAATGAGGTTTTTGATCTGAATTGAATTTTTCTTTAAGAGACTTGACTGCCTCTTTGTTGCCCAGTACCTCGCTAAATTTCTTTGGGCGAAGTTCTTTTAATAAATCTGCCAATTTCTACTCCTTGTAAATGCTATCTTCGTACTCTGCGATTACTTTGTAAAGATTATCTATTTTTATGTAATCTGGTTCTTGTGATGCAAATGCATCCTCTAATTCTACTAGTGCTTGTTCATAGTTTTGAACGTCCGTAAGTGTCATTTCTTTCCCCTTTATATTAATATAGCTTTTGCTAGTTCAATGTCGATACTGTATCTTGCATCTTTAATATGTATAATCATATTAGATGCTAAAGTATTTATTATTGTTATTGGTTCACCTGTATAACACCCTAACGTAAATAGTAACTTTTCCATATCTTGTTCTTTAGTTTTAATTCCTTTAATTTTGTATTGAATATTTTCCTTTCCCTTGTCTAATGACATTTCTATTTTCCCTTACTCAAACTAATTATTATTGTACTGCTTGACACATGTATATGTACTTCGTTCTCTACAAGCATTATAGCGCTAATAGCCCCTGTGTACAGGTATGTACCAAACCTCTGATTACCTGTAGCAGCTATTAAGGAATGATGAGACGGATTATATATAAGAAAATAGTTTCCTACTTCAAACATAGTTTCATCATACCAATTACTTTCTGCTTCACGTTGTGTAGTGATCCCTTCTATGGCTATGAGTGTATCATACACTTCTTTATTTCGCACTTCTACTCCTTCCTTTCCATAATGCACTATATATACAGTGTAGTGGAAATATTCGTTGCTATTTATTAACTCTACCACAGTACTTATTGAGTGTCAAGCATTATTTTATTGGATTCCGAAAAGAATATTTATCAAATCCATGAGTTGTAGCTTTATCTTTATCATCCATCTTTAAATCAATATCCTTATCATTTTGTAATGAAGAAATATATGTTTGAATATTGTTCCATATTTCTACTTCCTTCTATGTACTAATTTGGAGCAAGTGGGAATCGAACCCACTTCCAACTATTTCTCTTTCAAGACTTAATAGTTGTCGAAACCAATTTTACCCCCGTAAATCTCTTATCTTATATAATCGTCAATTGCTTTCTGGGCAGCAGTAAGCGCCAGTTGAAGTTCTACTAGCTTAGTGTCTTCTTCCAGTATTGCGTGCATAAAACCTTGGGGTAACACGTCACCATCCACCATTGCAACATACGGATATAGGGCTTCATCAAAATATCCCAAAAATAGTGCTTTATCTGCAAATTGCTTCTCAATGTCCCAGACTGTGACTCTATCACCTCGGGCAAGCACACGAACAAAGTCTTTTGAGTCTACGTACCACGAGCGCCCATTTGGGTCGTCCGCAAATAGTACATCGTACTTACCTGGACATTTCTCACTAAAGACAACAGTGTGCGTCCCTTGTTTTATGTAATCCATCTCACCATCACTACGAAAGTAATCTGGATTACCCCCAACATACTTATAACTCTTTCCTACTTCAAATATCATACCAATTCCTGCTAACAAAAATCTATAAAATTATATATTTTTGAGTTTTATTGCTTCAACCACCCCAATCTCGCATAATGCTACTATTGTTTGTGTAGATGTCCACAATCGTAAATTCCTGTGTTAGCCCACAGTACACATATATAAATGCTTTAAATTGCTACTTTATATATCTTGCAATCCCTAATATTTATACTTGCATTTAAATCCCTATCTAAACTACCACCACACCCACATTTATATACTCTATCACTTAACTTCAAATCAGATTTATATGCTCCGCAAATACTACAAGTTTTACTGCTTGGGTAGAATCTGTCTATAACCCTTACCTCAACATCATATTTGTTGCATTTTTCTATAAGTTTAGTTCTAAAATAATAAAAATTTTGCTTTTGGATAGCTTTGCTCAAATGTCTGTTTTTCATCATACCATTGACATTCAAATCTTCAATAGAAATGTATACAGGTAAATTATTGGCTTTCACAAGTGAATTTACCACAAATTTTACATATTCTTGACGAATATTACGTAACCGCCTATGTAATCTTTGTACTCGTATTCTATTTTTATCTAAATTTTTATTAGACTCCTCCTTTTTTCGAGATCCTAACTTTCTACTGAAAGCTTTTTGTTCTTTTTTTAATTTCTTTTCTAGTGCTTTTATCTTAGCTGTCTTGTTTATATTCTTAAAAGTTCTGCCGTCAGAACATACAGCAAACGTTTTTATCCCTAAATCTATTCCTATTGCTTGTTTCCCTTTCTTGCTAGTATATACCCTATCTTCTTTCACTAAAATAGAAACAAAATACTTATCAGCCTCTTTACTTACTGCACCACTAGATACAACAGCATCCTTAGGTATATATCCAAATTCTTTTAATCTAACAAAGCCTAATGTGGGTATTTTTACCCTATGTCTTTCTATTGCCCAATCTGTATTATTGTTTTTAGGCAAATACATTTTTATGTTAGATACATGCTTTTTCTTGTATTTAGGAAAGCATGCCTTTTTATTAAAAAATAATTTAAATGCCTTTTCAGCATTACATACAGATTGTTTTACTGATTTACTTGATACATCTTTAATCCAAGCATAGGAAGGATTCTCCTTAATAAAAACATTATTTATATATTTACTAAAATCATAGGCACTTATAAACTTTTTAGTAGTTTCGTACTCTTCCTTATTTTTAGAAATATATAGATTATAAATAAAACGACAAACCCCCATAGTCTTGTTTATCTTTGTTTTCTGTTCCTCTGTAGGATTTATTTCTATTTTATATGCTTTCATCATTCTGTAATTTTTCTTTGTACTTTCGTAACCCATATATACGGCAACTGAATACGTGAATAATAGAAATTAAATCTTGAACCATTTCTTCTTGGGGGCTTAGTGTGTCATTATTTACTACCTCTATAATACACCCATGTTTTTCACAAAGAGAGAAAAACCAGTCACACCCAAAACGAACAAATCTATCTTTGTGCGCTATTACTATTCGATCTACACTGCCCTTAATTACTAAATCAAGTAGTACATTCCAATTTTTTCTTTTATAATTTAATCCACTACCTGTATCAGTTAATACATTTACAATGTACCCTTTTGCATTACAATATTGTCTTAAAAAATCTACTTGATTTACCAAATCCTTTTTTTGATTATTACTTGATACTCTTGCATATATATATGTCTCTTTTTTGCTACTAATAGTTTTGTTCATATAACTATTTAATTGCTGTTCTGAATAATAACGAGTACCACCATTTGTAACTTTTTGTGGGGTCAGTTCCCCACTAGCATCCCAATTTCGTAGTGTAGCGGTTGTTACCCCTATCTGTTTTGCAAATTTCCCTATTGAATATAACACCCATACCTCTTAATTAGAGTTTAGTGTATATTTAAGTGTTTGTCAATATAGCTTTCTATATTTTTCTATGTTTTTACAGAATTATAGTAACAGTTTAATTTCTCCTATTTGTAATCATACGGGCCATCATCTGAGCTACACCCCGATATATAGTATATTACTATATTTCTCGTTCTTTGTCAACAGTAAAATTTCACAAATACTACTACTTTTTTGTGAAATTTTACGGTTAGTTTCTTATATGCAATACCATACTATGTAATAGATTACGTTGCTAAGCATAATCTTAAGAATGCGCTATAGCATACTCTCCTGCTCTCTCAATACATCCCGTATTTCCATTAGTATTTTACCTAGCTTGTTTTCCCCTCTGCCATTACATATACCCCAGTAGGTGTCAATCCACCGTCTAGTTGAAGTGCCTCGTCCATCCTTAGGAAAATAGCCTAAACCTTTCCACCAACTTTCCAAAGTCACTCTATGGCTGACTAAACCCTCTTTGTTCCGAAGAGTCCAAAGTGCGATATTCGGAAAGTAGAGGAATCGAACCCCTGACCCCAATTAAGAGGCTACAGATTAGCAATCTGCTCCATTACCGCTCTGGCAACTTTCCAATACGGAAGCGGAGGGATTCGAACCCCCATGTGTTTTACCACGTTAGTTTTCAAGACTAGGGCAATACCAATTCTGCTACACACTTCCAATACTAGTAATAGGAGCCGAGGAGACTCGAACTCCTATCCACTGCCACGTTATGGTGCACCCAGTGCTCTGCCGATTGAGCTACGCCCCCTATTACTATAAGCACTTGGAGAGAATCGAACTCTCTTCACTAGCTTGGAAGGCTAGCGCACAGCCAATATGCCACAAATGCATTTTTACTTTCTCTTACTCTCTTGTTCCGCTTCTAACGTGAACATCGTTGGATACCATCGACTGTTTTCAAGACAGTTTCCCACCATTAGGCTCACTTCCAAAATACTCTTAAAAGCTACAAGTCAGATTCGAACTGACGACACCGAGATTACAAGTCACGTGCTCTGACCAACTGAGCTACTGTAGCAATGGATGGGCAATTTTGTCAATCTCTCTACGGCTACCCCAAATCTCCGTAGTTCATTCGGTAATTATCCGACCTTTAGCATAGACAGGACTTGAACCTGTTTCTCTGTTGTTTACGAAGTGGATATCTTCACCCCCAAACTGGCCAGTGTGGTTATCCTACACCACCATTATGCTACCTTTGTCTTTCCAAAGTGTCGTATTCTACCATGTGAGGGGAGTTGAACCCCTCTGCTGTTAATATTCCTATTAACTTAACGTAACATCTTTGCGGTGTAGAATTTACTCCTATGGAATCGCAGTCTCATTTATCCATCCTCCGCTCTTTTTCTAGGCTATAGATTGCCTAACGTTTAGTACTCCCTACGTACATACATGGTACAGCAATAATTCCCTCTAACTAAAAGCTAGAGCCTAGTATGGGCAAGATTTGAACTCACACAGGTGACCCTACGTATTAAGCCACCACTCCCAGTAACTATTTATTTTCATAGATAGCCACCATACTACCTAGTCTTTCCCAGTGTCCGTAAAGTAAGCAGAAATACTAGTGTTGCTAGTTGGGGAATCCCAAGTCTTTAACTCACCCCATGTGTCCACCACATTCTTACTTTAGCTAGTCTTTCCCAGCAGTCAACTACACTCCCTTTTCCGTTGTAGTTTGGGGCTAACGTTCCCTCATCCACTCCGCCATTTGAGCATTATTAAGAGGCTTGCGAAGAGTTTCGATCCACACGTCTGTGACAAATTAAGATGGACAGGAATTGAACCTGTTTTTAGGTCATGGGCAATCGGCTTTTCCTTTGAGGCTGTTGTTCGCAGTATCTTCCTCTACCGACCATGATTGTGGTTTACCATTCCACTACTCATCTTACCTTAGTCTTTGCTAAGAGTCATTGGTGAGAATTTATAAAACATCCCTACCAAATTCTATATAACCCATGAAATTATGCTTGCATCAGAGGCATCACAGGTGTGCTATTTTAACTTCTTCAAATGCTCTGTTGCTTTTTATTTCCAAACACACTCAATAGGTATTTCATTAATGTAGTCTTCATGCCCAAAAGTAAATAGTACTATGTGAGTCCCTTCATCATTAACTTCAACAGGGTGGAATGTTATATAAATTAAATTAATGAAACCACTTTTTATGGAAGTAATTGTCATTGGTTGAAGTCTCTCTTCATCACTGTTTAAATACACAACATCCCCCAACTACTAATTTTGCTTTTTCGCTCATTTCTTTTCTCCTTTTATCCTATACTACCATACTCTAATATGTATGTCAAGTACTATTTATAAAGTTTCATAATTTATTACTATGGCAGTTGTGTATGAACCTGGAACTGCTGCCACGTAATAGGCTTGTAAAATATCAACGTGAAATGGAAAATTATATATCCGTACTCCATTCCCCCCACTTACACTAATTGTGTGTAAGGATGCACTACTAGAAGTAACTGTAGCTACCGTGCCATTTAATTCCCCTGTAAATACTAAATCATAGTTCATTTCGTTTGTACCATTCATTAAACTAAGAACTTGCAAAGTTATACTAGTGCCTAATTTTTGATTGGTACGTACGGCTAAAAATAAAGGTGTAATACTTTTTGTATCAGTATCAGCAGGATCTATTTCTGCCAGTACTTTTGTTACAGTATCCCCACCAGTAAATGCAGAAAGACTTGTTATAGCAGTTTCAAAAACTCCTACCTCGTAAACCCCTTGTACGCTAGTATTTATTGTTAGCGTAGCACTATCTAACCCCTCTGCTCCCATAGGCAGTAGCACCATTAGTAACATTATTGCTACCAATATAAATATTTTTTTCATTTTGTCTCCTTTTACATTAAGCAGTGTACACTACCTTTTTGCTTATGTCAATGGCTAAGTCTCCCTCTTGTGCTAATAAATCTTTTACAGCCTCTCGCTCTGTTCTTCCAAACCCAGCTTTTACCATACTTTTTTCTCTATAAGCATAGTATAACCCTGCGTTAACCCCTGTGATTATGTTTAACTTCATTTTTTATCTTCCAATTTCATTACTAATTTTTTATCTAATGCTTCCGTTATTACACTTAACTCGTCTAAAGTGAAGTTAACATAGTTATTAAGAATATTATGTAACTTTAGCTTGTGCATCTTTATCGATTTAGCTAGTTGTGCTGTAGTTATTTCTTTCTGACGCATTATATTACAGATATTATCTATAATAACTATTCTATTAAATACAATAGGATCATTACTAAATGATGCCATTTTAAATTGAAAGTAAGTTTGGTTTGTTTTTCCACTACGCATAGCAGTTGCCCTCAATTCTTCGTCAGACATATTAGTGTATCTTTTGTGTACTTCTTGCATGTGTTCTCTAAAACTCATTTTACTACCTCACAAGGGACTTTACCATTCTTATTAGCCCATTCTTCTTCCTCCTCATTTAAGCCGTCTTCTACCTCAGCCCCTTCTTTCCAATCTATACCTTCTATAGATTTTATGTAAGAAGAATAATTTACAGAAATTTCTTTAGAGAATATAAAAGTTCTCCCACACGCACCACAATCTAACTCATCTTCTCCAACAGGTAATTCCCAACTATCTCTATATTCATTCCCACAGAAAGGACATATAACCTCAAATTTGTAGCTACAATCACTACTACTAATATTTACTTTAACTTTCATAGTTTTTTACCTTTAGGACGTTCCATAAACATCTCCTTTCCATCACCAGTTACTATTTTCACAAGATCTAAATTATCAAATGACTCTGAGTTATTTACTCCCCCACCATAGGCTGTCTTCATGGCTTTAAATGATAAGCTTAGTGCATAACTAACTTTATCTAATTCTTCTTTAGTGGTGGACGCCTTAGCTTCTTCTATGTACACATCTACGTATGTAGCGAAAGGTTTATTTATATCCCCCTTGACCGATTTCAAATAATCTATGTATTTTTGCTTTATTAACTCAAATAATATATTAGCCATTTTATTCCCTCTTATTCCATTCATCCCTTAAGGCTTGTTTATCTTTAAACCCACCAACTATTATCTTAGTGTGTTCTTCTGTATGTATATGCTCAATATTATAAAACCCAAAGTCATTGCGTATTACAGGATATTTCCAACAAAAGCCACAAGGTAAGAAACCTTCTTCATTTATTGAACCAAGAGTTCTAAAACTCAATCCTCCATCATTCTCTGTATAAAGGATTCTTTCATCCCCTAATGCTTCAACCCATTGCCTATTCATCTGCTACCTCCATTCCAAAGTTGTCTACTGCATCGAAATTAGCATCAGCACTACGATTAGCAAAACATGTATCACGTATAGTATCTCGTAACTTTCCTGCTACTTTTTGTGTTGCTTTTGCTTTTTCAATGATAGTTACCAGTTCTATTGTCCTTGGCTGTACCGCACCAGTGTTTTTGTCACGGCTACTTGCTAACTCATCTAAAGCAGTTCTCCGCCTTGCATCGAGTTTTCTTTCGTAACAAACTAAAGAGTCCCTTAGTACTCTTATCTCATCATCAGTTGCATACAGTAAATTGTAATCTACTGCTCTTGGTATTGTTTTCATTTCGTTCTCCTTGTGTTTCAGTGTATAGCATGGGAAATAGTTTGTCAAGAGGAAATTTTATAAATATTTATATATAATATATGTAGTATTATTAAAGGCTGATAGTTAGGTAGTTACCTAAGTGTGGATACAGCTATCGCTACCTGTCAGTACCCCCCCTAAGCCTTTTCCTCAATCCGATAGAGGCGAGCCTAGAGCATAGGTAAACAGATAAAGCTAACACTCTCATACTAGCATTAGCACTGCGAGCCCAAGACAACTGATGTATAGCAACCATCAGTCCTGCCATTGTCCGTCTCACAAGCATCCCTCAATATGAGGTGCTTAGGGTCTTTTCCTCTGACATGGTGTTAGGCAAATTTACGGCTTCCTATCTAATAGCTACCCTACGTTTTATGGACTGCTGGTATACTCGTAACCACTAACCTTTTCGGTTCAGTTGCCCGTAGAAAGGAAAAACCACCCTACTGGACGCTCTTAACTAAAGAGTAATGATACTTTGCCCTGAGTTTAAGTATCTTCGTCCAATACGATGGTCATCCCCAGGGGTAAGGTAGGTAGTTATCCTATCTATCCCTAATATATACAATTTTTGTAAAAGTGTCAATATACCTCTTTAAAAAAATGAAATATTATCTGTGTTATCTATATTACTCAGTATGTGTGCTATCACATCTGATGTAAACGAGTTGCCTAAACACTTATAACGTTGCGAATTGCTTATTCCCTCTGTATAGTTATCTGGCAATGTTTGCAGTCTCTCTGCTTCTATTGGAGTAAGTTTCCGTATGTAGCCTTCTATCAATATTCCATGTTGATCCTGTGCTGTAAGTGTGTAGAATTTCTTACCTTCGCTAAATCGTTGCCCGTTCTGTCGTTTTTCTACTCTGTCTGGTGTGATACAACCAAATAATACCTTACATTTAGTTTCTCCCCCAGTAGCAGGCAATGTTCCATGTTTACCATCTAAATAATATGCCCTTTGGTCTTGGCTTTTATGCCCTTTACCCGACAAATCATATTGCAAATAATTCTTTGTAATGTCTGCAAATAAATATTGCCCCATCTTAGCTGCCCCACCACCAGCTTCTCCTGTGAGTGTAACTGCTTTATCGTGGATATAATATACTCTGTTGGCTTGTGAGTCTTTTCTAAAATACCCCACTTTACCACGTTCTACTTCCTTGTCTAGTATCTTTAGTGTTTTGTCGAAAGGGACGATGTACTCTTTCAACTTATCGTATACTTGCTGCCTCCTAGCTTTCTCATAATATTGTTTGGCATTTCCACCTTTCCAGTAATTAGCATCAATACAATATGATTTGTCTGCGTCCGTCCAGGTATTCTCATGCACAATATCTTTTAACATAATTCCCTTATCCTCTGGTTGTGGTACATACCAGTTTTTCCAATATAGCCTGCGTCTTGATTGAGCTGAGAGCAGGGCACTATTTATTTCTACAGGTTCTACTCCTATAATTTCACTTATTTTATCTTGATATTCTTTTTTCATCTTTACATTTTCTAATAAGAATTTCACATTAGGATTTACTTTCTGTAAATGATGAAGTATATCTGCGTACACAAAGAATAGTTTACTTTGGGGGTCATTAAAGTTTAATTGTTTGCCTGAAAAACTGAACCCGGTGCAGGGACTTCCCCCAATGAGTAGATCGATACTAGCCCAATCAATATCCCATTCTTTCCACTTAGTAACATCGCCTAGCTTTATATTATTTGACCAATTATTATCTGCTACTTGAATAGCGTATTTATCTATCTCACTAGAGTAATATTTATCTACCTGTATGTTGGCTTTTTCTAGAGCTACCCTTCCTACGGAAATTCCATCGAACAAACTTAGTACGTTCATTTTATCCCCTCAACCATTTAATATTATCCATTAAGCTATCTATATTAGTGTAGTATTCCTTGTATGTATCCCAACCATTATTTACAATAGAAAAGTCTGATGTGAGTTGGTCAAAATAACTTTCACTTTCGTGTTCATCTTGTGGACTTCTATCTGAAATAGTTTTCACAAATACAACTTCATCTTTCAATTCGTCTTTTATTCTATCTTGCTCATTTGGAAACCTCATATCTGTCAATACATAATCTCTATTCCTATCTTGTTTCAAATACCATATTAGAAAACTCTGTACCCAAATATCATAAGCACAAGTTTCACGATACTGTGGCAACCTATCACCTAAATCATATTTCATCAATTCAGTACCAAAAACTTGCATCAACCTACGTGGACTGAACCCCCACCTTTCATCGACTACTTCTTTTAGTTCCCCATTCATATGTCGTTCATCCCAATCGAACCAAGATGTAAATGCTTCTTTGAATACTGCCAATGGTCTAGCTTTTGCGCACCCATATGTATCAACTAAATAATCACCCAACGTATCTTTACCGCTTCTTTTTTTACCTGTCACTACCACCAACATATTCTACTCCTTAATCTGTATGAATATTAAAATTAATTCCACTTGAACTATAGCCAAAACACAAGTTACCCCCATCACACATCAATGCTTTAAGATCATTACTGCAAATGATGTTAGTTCTCACCTCATAATGGGCTGTAGTATAAGTGGGCATTTTAGATTTGATGCAAATAAAATTATCTAACTCTTCTTGTGATAAGTGTTCTCTGTATCTTTTTACCAAATGCTTGTACTTGTTGTACACAGCCCTATTTGCTTCTGCTTTTACCATCTTGTCAGCCTCAAACGCCCAACAACTATTTACGATTTCATCTATCTTCATTTCTACTCCTTATACTTTATATTCTGCTTTTACTAGTTTCTCTACTACTATGCTACACAGCTCTCTGGCAGTGTCGTACTCATTGGTTATTCCCGTAGCAACTTCTTTATCATCTTTTTCTACTAGCCATATAAAATTATATGCCCCTCTGTTTATTGTTAAAGTGTAGTTGCCAATTATAGCACTGCAACTCCTGTACTTGTATTCCCATTCAATATTCATTTTATACCCCCTTTTGTCCTAGTATAACATTCTCCATGGTTCTAATAATTTCGTGAATTTTAGTTTCTATATGTGTAGTTGAATAATATTTACGCATATCCATATCAATATTCATCATTAATATCTCGAAACATTCGTGGAAAGCTACCCTTTCTAATTCATCTTTGTTTGCTGTTTGTATCCATTTTTTATTATAGGATACTGTAGCAATCAACCCTGAAGCATGGACATTCACCCATGCTCTATTTTCATCAGATACCCCACTTTCTATAAATATTTCCCAAGACATCAATCCTAGTTCCTTTTGCCATTTTCTTACCATATCGGTAAATTGTTGTGCTTTACTTTTCATTACATTCCTTTAATATATCCATCCGTTGTACTTCTACTTTCTTTTGTTTGTATCTTGCCTCGTATATTCTGTCTATTTTATCGAGCATACTGTGGATTGCTTTACTTTCGCTAGTATTGCCCATATACCTAAAAGCTAATAGAGTTTTGAGTACAACAGAAAGTTCTTCTTTTGTAACTATTATAGTAGTATATTCTTCATTTTCCATTTCTTTCTCCTTCAAGTACAACTATATCATACTTAGTGTAGATACACAAGCACTATTTTAATTAATATTGAAGAAAGTTGTGGATTGTACTTCGTCTAGGGATTCTTCACTTATTTCTACTATGTGCTTGCACAGGGCTTCTGGAATGATTGCTCTGTCCCTAGCGCCTTTAATTCCTTGTGTGCCAGTACGTGAGCCTCTAGGGGCCGCTACATGGCAAGGAGCTCCTGGCTTGCACATAGGCTTGAACCTTGGGTTTGGATGGTTTGTCCATATGTCTGTAGGCTTTTGTCTAGTATCTCCGTATTGACAATATGTCAGTGTATACCTAGGTAATTCTTGCATAAAATTCATCTTACGTAAAGCACCTCTAGGATTTTCTATAAAGTAATATTTAGGGTTTAGTTCTTTTACTAAATCAAGCACATGTGCATTTGTCATATCACAAAATTTAGCATACTCACTAGTGGCTTTTAAATTACCATTTGCTTCTTTTTTCCTATGTCGATATATTGCCGCAACAGAATAGCTGGTACAATCTGGAGAAATCCATATAACATCAGGATACCCTTCACACAATTCTAACACTTGTTCTTTTGTGAGTGTAGAGATGTCTGCTTGCAATGTAGGATTGAACTCAACATTCCAATCTACTGTGTAGGTTTCATGCCCTGCTTTCTTGAACTCTTTGCTTATGGACTTAGTCCCACAAAACAACTCTAAGACTTTCAATTTACTTCTCCTTTATTTCATTGTACCACCGCCATACCGTAATGTCAAGTATAGATTAATTCCTGCAGGTCTGAGCCTGAGAACAAATCCCCTTGCATTGTATGTTGTTCGAATCGTTCCTCTTGAGCTTTCCAATAATCGGGGTCAAGCTCACAACCCTCGAAATCAAACCCCATATCGTAACAAGCTATACGGCTTGAGCCACTTCCAACATGACTGTCAAATATCTTGTCATTGGGCTTGGCGTAGTTTTTGAGTAGAAACTTATATAGGGAAACAGGTTTCTGGGTGGGGTGGATTCTATCCTTACCACCCCTTAATTTATCGAATTGAGATATAGCAATATATCTGCTTTGCACTCCCCTAGAAGCGAAGGCAAATTCGCCGTCTGAAAAACAGTTATTTTCTCCGTTAAGTTTGTTCCAGAAAATCCAACCATACCCTGATGGTAGATATTGGCACATGTAATTTGCTCCCCATATTATTTGGTTTACTGATATCCTAAACAATTCATCAAAATATTCTTTTGTCGGTATAGAGTTATCCCATTTAGACTCATGGTATCTAAAATCTGGATAATCAGTATAACTATTTGGTCTTGACGGTTTTGTACGTTTATTAGAGTTATCCATACCAATCCCATACGGCGGATCGATTATCGCCAGCTCGAAATACTTATCCGATATCCCCTTCATAAATTCCATGTTGTCGATCAGGTGTACTGTATTCATCTTCTCGTTTCTCCTTTTTTAATCCTCATTGTTATGTCTATATAATACAACATTTTACAGACCTTTTCTGTGTTTTTAGCCCCCGCTATGTGATGAAGTCAACATATAGGGTGTTTAAAAATTATTATTGCTGATGGAAACGGGGCTGAGTTCTTCATTCCACCAAACTTTAATCTACCTTTTATGAATCGTATCTCTGTCGCCTTCATAATATAATCATGCCAATATCTCGTATCTGTTCTCGATGGAATCAACATCACTACAGTTTTCCCCTTTTGCCACTCTTCGTACGCTTTCTTGCACCATAGTTTTATTTGTGAATATGGAGGGTTTACGTAGTTTACCCCCCCCCAATCAGTAGATAGCCCATCAAATAACGGAGGATCTGCTAGTGGACAAGGGTCAAAGTCAAAGTGAAATTCCTTGTTTAGTTTTTCGTAAACATCTGTAGGTGTACTATATTGGTCTGATGCACTCGTAAAGTGTACTTTGAGATTTTTAGCCATTTGCTTCTCCTGTTATCCACTCACTATGTGGTAGTGCTTTAATCATATCACGAAACGAACCCCAATCTTCTTTCAATTTATGATTTTTCCTTTGTTGATATATAGTCTTTAACTGCAAGTAGTTAGTAGATATGCGCATGGTAAGCTCGAAACCCAGTGGGGTGTTGCTCAACAGTCTCATAAAATTCTTATAAGAAGGATTATCTATATAATCTTGTTTGTATATGTCTACTATGCTTAATATTTCATTGGTAACATATTTATTACAACTTTTATCAATATCCATCTTTACCAATTTATGCATTTTGCTTTGGCTTGAAATAATATCTATAAAATTATATCTTTGTAATTGTGGTGTAAAATATTGAGGATAATTTATATCGAACATAACTCTTACACCCTTCAAAGCATTGTCATGCCCACTACCTGTAGGCACTTTTGCTAACTTACCCATTCTAGCATAATCTTTAACTTCATTAACTTCTTGTGCTTTAATAGATGTGAGCATAGGATACCCACTTGCTCTTGCACTTCTTTCTAATCCAAAAACTTCTACATTACTAATTTCTACCATTCCTCATCTACCCCGCATATTTTGCACTCATCATCCAACAACATACAATCTGATCGTCTACAATATGAACACCAATTAAACGTGTCCCCAAACCTCTTGTGCGTAGATAAATACTCACAAGAAGTACTATCATAGCAATAAAATCCTAACGGTATCTTCCCTTCATTCTTCTTCACAAATAAAGACTTAACGTATAACAATGGATGGAACTCTAGTATAGAGTACTTTATTCTATCTGTCAAGTTCATTTTTCTCTCCTTTGTTCGTGTGGATATAGGATAGAAGTAGATGTGCTCTGCCAATACTCTTCTGTGTCTATATCAACTAAAGATAGTACTCCACCCCAACCAGCAGTCTGGTCTATATTCCAAAAGTTGTTGTAAGTAAATGGTTTTGAATCGCCACTCCCGTGATAAGTTTGAGAATGACCTACAAAAATTTTATCATAGGGTTCAGTAGAAGTGGGGTTATTATAATGTTTACAAATTGCATGGTATGCATATAAACTTCTATCCCATGTTAAGTCCCACACATCCTGTTCACTTATTGGGTAATTAGGATTGTATCCTCCATGAACAAACAACATGTTATCTAATTCTATATAGTAAGGGAGTGAATCTAGAAACGCACCATGTTTTTTCATCTTTGCCATCTCATCAAGAGAGAAATAACTATTTATAGTAGCCTGCCCACCTTGAGTCACCCATAGAGGTATTTCATAATCTTTATTTCCCTCACTTAACAACCAAGGAATGGCCATTTCTTCGTGATTCCCTTTTACCCCTATGAAGTTAGGCAGTGTACGTAAATACTCAACAACTTTATAACTTTCTGAATAACCATCTACATAATCACCAATCCCAATTAATAAATCCTTATCTGGATTGAACTTAGCTTTAGCTAACACATCTACTAGGGCTTTGTACGCCGCGTGTATATCTCCTAATACTAATCGTCTCATTTTATTTACTCCTTACTTATTCTTCATTAAAAAATGAATGATTTTCTATTTTTACTTTTTCTTTATAGGGTACTCCTATAAAATTCATAACTTCTCCGCAACCTAATTTATTTATACAATAATCATATTGTTTAGGATGTGTTATTGCCATTTTTTGAAATCTATTAGGTTGTCCTTCTAAATGTACCCCAAACATACAAAACATACAACCAGTTCTCTCATATCCCATGTCATATATTTTAGAATAGGGTAATTCTAATTCGTCAATATATTGCCAGATGTCTCTTTCTCTCCAAAAAGCTATGGGGGTTGACATAGGTCGATTACCATCAAACGAATTACACCCGTGCTGTAAGTATGAAGTATTTCTTAAACTTGAGTCTACTGCCATTGTACCAACATAAGGCTTATTACCTGTTTTATGTTCATATGTTTTGATAGGCGACTTCTTCATAATATGACAACATCTATCAGATACTTTAAAAGGGGCATTTATAACATATCTCCATTTGTTAGCTAATTTACCATTGCCTTTATCGTCACCATACATTCTTTTTTCTTTTAGTTTTTCTGAACTAGTGTTTCTTATCTCTGCTATTTTTTGTGCATTTTCTTTGCTAATAATAGGAAAGCCATATTTATCTAATACATCCCTAAAATTCACTTTGGGCTTTACCCACACCACATTATCGATAGTTTTGACAAATTCTCGTATTTCTGGATACTCAAGCCCCGTGTCTATAAAAACAGCAGGCACTTTTGGGTATATTTGGCGAACTAAATGTAGCAACACAGTGGAATCTTTGCCCCCCGAAAATGAGACATATACATCCCCTTGGTAATGAGAATACCATTGTTTTATTCTTTGCTGTGAAAGAACTATTTTTTGTGCCAAAGGTAAAGATTGCCTTTGTTGCAACTGCCACATCTCCATTATTTACTCCTTATCTCGCCTTTCTCTTCTAATTGACTCCAATCTCCATTCACAGGAGTTTGCTCATAGTCCATTGTTAATTGTACTGTAACCCATTTCCATTCATCTCTTAATCTATCTAAGCCCAATTTAACTATTTTATGGATAATCTCTTCCTCTTCGGGAAATAAATTTAAAACTATCGAGTCATGAATTTGACCTATAATCCTTGACTTCAACCCTAACTGTTTAGTATAGATATGTAAGAACATAAGTACAAAAAGCAGACAGTGTGTAGCACTCCCCTGTATTGCAGCATTAGAAGCCTGTGTAGAGCCCATGAGAGCATTTAACCTGAACCCTGTATAAGTATCTATATATCCCTTTTTAAGGTACTCACTCCAATTCTCTTTCTTCCATTGGCCCCACCTTTTGAATCGTACATTCCAAAATTGATATTCTGCTTCTTCTACTATATCAGTGAACTTATCTAAGTTAACACACCCTTTCGATGCTAAATGTTTCTTACTTACTTGTCCCATATTATCCCACATATTCTTAGCACAATTCTTAAATGTAGAACCATATGATTGGGCAAACACAAACCCGCCTTTGGTATTTCTCCTTTCTTCTTTAAGCATTGTTTCTTTGGTTCTTAGGAATATGTCGCAAGCACTATCTGTGTGCATATTGTGTGAAGGATCTGTTAGATACTTGAGTAAGTTTTTATCTTGGTTATAACACTGTGAAATGTTTACCTCTAAACTACTAAAGTCCAGTTCCTCTATAAAAGCACCTTCGTCAGGGATGAAAGCAGAACGTATCATTGTTGATGCTAACTTATCTCTTTTTGGCACGTTTTGAAAGTTTGGGTTGGAGGATGAATTATGCACACAGATGCCATTAGCAAAGAAATTATGTAATTCTTCTACTTCTATATCATACACATCTACTTTATCTGGTAATGCTTCTATCGCCATCACAGCATAATTTATAGTTTCTCCTTTTATAACGTGTCCCAACGAATCTTGTGCTTGAATATATGTGCCATCTGAACACCTTAATTTATGTTCTTCGGTGCAAAGCAGTGTTTTCTCTGCACAATCTGCGTAGATTAGTTTTAATTTAATTACTTTTCTACGTCCCGTAAGCCCACTCCATATAACTTTTCTATGCACAATCTTATTATTCTCATCAACACACATTACATGTGTTCCTATAAAAACGTCTTTTATTGGGATAGTATCATTAATAGTAGATATTGGTGTGTTGCCAACCAAGCAACTTCTGAAAGTCTGCACAGTATGCAAATTAAAACTAGGTCTAATATATCCATCTAATGTCCCACTTTCTAATCCTACTAGATAAGTGTCCCTCATTTTTACTAATTTCTTATATTCCAATAGTAATACAAGGAACTCACTTCCTTCTTTTTCTATAATCTTTTCTAATGCTTCCTTGTCTGTGCTGTTTGCTCCACTAGAAGTTTCCTTATACGGTGTATACCCTAATATTTCATAGAGTAATACTCCCATATCCTTATTACTATTAAAATTAAACTCTGTTTCTCTGTTCCATGCTTTAACTTCTTCTGTAGCATATATTTGTTCTTTTAATTCTTGCATTTTTAGTGTAAGTAACTTTATGTTTTTACGTACAATATCAATGTCAATTCTCATTCCTCTATATTCTATTTCAGCAAATACCTTGGTTGCTTCTAAGAATATATCAATCCCTTGTTGCATGTGTGGTAATATCTGTTCTAATTGCTTTTCATACAACCATATAGTATACAAACTATCGAAAGCACAGTAGGTTAAAAGTTCTTCCATTACATAGGTTAGTTCTCCTTGTTGCTTCATATAATATAAAGAATTAAAGCTATGCACAGATTTATCTTTTGCTTTTAATAGTGGTGCAATAGTATCATCATAACCAGCAACACCAAAGTTAAAGAATGTCTGAGGTTTTAGCCCTACAGTTCCAGGAGTATTATCTATACTATGAGCAATAAGCATAGTATCTGCTATTACATTATTTACATCTACTTTAGCTAGTTCTTTACTCCATATCAATTCATATTTTGCATTGTGCATTACTTTAGGTACATCACTAGTTAAAAAATGTTGTATATAAGGAAGTATAGCTTTGGTATTTTCAAACGCATATGCCTTACGAGAAGTAGCTACACTCATGCAAATAATTTCATGCCCTTTCTTGTATGGTTGAATACCTGTTGTCTCATAGTCAAATGCCACTATTTTCTCTGTTTCCATGGTTAGTAATACATTTTTAATGTCGTGTATAGAAGTCAGTATCTCTATAGGTTTTATTGTGTAATCTACATAGGTATCTCCTTTCTTAGCGGCTATAAATTGCCTAGTCATTTTTAGTTCCACAACTTTATTATATCTGCTTTTAATTAGATCCTTTATTCCATATGTAGGGTAAATATAACACATATATTCATGGAAAGGAATGGCTCTCCCATCCCACTTATATGTTGGTATACCTTTATCCTCTTTTTTCTTTTTGCCACTTCCCCCGACACTAGTCATATCTCCTATTAATACATCTAATGCTTGGGGGCCAATGGTTATAATACTTCTAGGTTTTAACTCAGCTATAGTTTGCTTTAATAGCCCCCTACAAGCTGGCACAGTGGCTTTGTTGCGTTTACCTATGCATCTTATACTATTCACCACCCAAACGTCCTGTAGGCTAAGCTGAGCCTTCTTACACAAGTCTGTAATGATGTGTTTTGTTTCTCCTGTAAGCGGATTTTGTAATCTGTCAGATGTGGTAGTGGCTTGTTCTAATACAACTAATATTCCTTCTCTACCTTCCCCCACATAATCTAATTTACCATTGCATTGTTTGTACAACCCACACCCCTCACAGGTGTAAATTTCTTTCTTTACTTTTGGGTTTAGTTTCTTTGCTTTAGTTGGTTGAACAATATCAATATCATTCATTTCAAAGAATCCATTCATAATTATTCCCTTCCTGCTCGCAGTATGTGTGTGTGGGTATCCTCGTGTACAATTAATGATGCTAATTTCTCTTCTACTATAACAAATAAAGTAAGGCTCTCTTTTAGTAATTCTAAAAACCCATCTATAGGCAATACTACAGTAATTTCTTCTACCCCTATATTCTCATACACCAGGTGTTCAACCACGTTCATGTCTTCGTTGTGCATACTTTCAACAATTAAATCTTTTCCTGTAGTAATTTTACACATCATTTCCCCATTTACTCTAGTTCTACTGCTTGCTAACTTTATTCTTTTTAATGTCTCCACAATATCTTGAGGAACAGTAATTTGTTTGCTAAAATCACTGTATGCTTTCATAAACTTAGTGGCTGTTTTTAGTGGGAATTTATCTACAAACAATAGTTTCACTGCAACAGTGTATGTATCTGTGTATACATAAAAGAAAGAACGTGTAGCACTGTAGTTTTTTATTGTCTCTGGAATACTGTTTAGTAATTCCACCCCTTCCAATGAAAGCCAATATGTATCATTCACCCCTACTTCCGCTTTGTACACAGCAATATCATCTTTATCTATTGCATAGTAATTTTTATCATCGATGCAGATACCCGATATTTTATTAGAATTTCTTTGGAAAGCACTTACAGTCAGCCCCTTAAGAAAATCACTGGGTATAGGTTTTACTTCAAGATTCTCTGGAAATATTACGTTGAGATAAGGAGCTAACCCATCTTTTTCCTTAGAAAATTTAGTTTTACTTGTACCATATTTTACAATAACAGATTTAGTATCTTGGGTGAATATCACATCAATATTAACGTTCTCCAATAATCGTTGGAACATTTCTGCGTTAATAGATCCTTCGATGCCTAAAGTTGTTTTAGCTTTTATAGCTGTCATGTTATTATAAGCATACACATAGCTATCTTTAAAATAAAAGGTGTTACTTCCACTTATTTCCGTAGAGTTCTTTGTTGTCCCTTTCTTTGCAAATTGCAATACTTCTTTCATTCATCATTCTCCTTTTTCCGTATAATTCGGTATATCTTTCTTAAACCTACTATCAATGTAAGTCCTTCCTACTCCATAGTCATATAGCACAACTACTTCATCTAATTCAGTGTGTTCTCCAAATCTAGTTGCTGTAGCTTTTACCCTCATTACTCTGTCTTTTTTCTCTTGTTCACTTTGGTTCAATATATACATTCCTGCTACATGATTCAATTTTCTCCTGTCTTCCCCTATGTTGTACCCTTCTCCATCTTTCTTTAGTGCTTCGCTATTCATGTGTGTAGCCGTAAACACAACTGCGTGATATTTTTTTGCTAATGCTTTTAATCCAATCCATATATTATTAACTCTATCCCTAGAGTCATACCCTTTCCCTGCGATAATATCCGCATAATCAATTATAATTATATCTGGAACAAACCCTTTATATAATTCTAAGGCTAATATTTCATTTTCTAAATCATCCAAGGTCATACTATTAGGTTCGCCTGTAATCACTTCTATAGGGGAACACTGAATACTCCCCTTTCTTTGCCACCTATTGTAGTCATACGCATTAATAGTATCTATTGTAGTGTGTGTATACACTATGTTATTATCATCACTAAAGGAAGGAAGTACCCATGATTTATTTTCCTCACTCCCCGATGGTTTACGAATCATAGTTTTAAACAACATATCATTTGCTTCCTCATCATCCATTTCTAAACTTACCACCATCGTATTTAATTTATTTATTGATGCAAACACAGCAGTTTGCATAAGCCATCTACTCTTTCCTCTTTTAGCTACCCCTGCATATGCATATAAGTTACTTCTTCTATAGTACCCCATTAGTTCACCAACTGCTCCTGGAAATCTAAACAGTTTGTATGTATCTTCGTTTAGTATATTTTGTACTACCTGTGTATTAGTCCATATATTAGTCTCCTTTCGTACAGTCTTAGCTATTTTGTTATACCCAACTATGGCATTCTCAGCCTTATCCAATCTACCTAATGTTACATCGTGTTCTAATTGTTCTTGTAAGGTAATTAGTCTACGTTCTCTTAGATAATCATTAGCTTTATCAATCATATAAGGAACATTGTACTTTTCTTTTTCCTCATACTTTTCAGATATATGTGTCAATGTTTTAGCTATAATTATAGCATCATCCTCAGATAATTGCTTTTTATATTGATTATAAATATCTTGGATAAATTCTTGAGGTGCTGTTTTATATGTAGCGTAATACTCCATACACCATTTAGCAACTGTCTTGCTACTTGTGGCTTGCAACTGGTTTAGTTGTATTAAAGGAGCTATTTGTGTCAGAAAATCAGTAGATACTATCATCCCAATTATCAGTTCTTTCTCTTGTGTTACTTTTATTTTTGCCATTCATTCCTCACTACTTTCTCCTTGTTTCTATCGTAGCACAAGAAAGGACTTATGTAAAGCCCTTTCTTGAATTATTTACTTAACATTTACTCCAACCACAATTTTGGCAACTTTTACAACCTTCCACAAATCTAAGTTCTCCCTTACAATCGGGGCATACTTCCTTTGCTATCACTCTCTCTCCATCCTTAATATATTTCTTCAATACTCTAGCCATAATCTTAGAGAAATTACCAAACCTACTAGTTTTATTTAGTTGATCTATAATAAACTGTAAGGGTATGTGGTGGCGCATACTCAAAGAAACTAATCTACACATTATAGCAAAATCATCGTCAAACAATGCTGTGATATTCTCTAACACAAATGTACTTCGTTTCCCTTTAATACTAAGATTGTACGCTCCCTTACTTGTTTTCCTAATCTCCCCATGCTTGGCTCGTTCTACATCAATTAGATTATCACTATTGGCTGTTAAAAATACTTCATAGGGGCTACCTTTATGTAAGCCTACTAATACTAACATTTTCTGTTTATTCACAGTCATTTCATAAATATCACATTCTAATGATTCTGGCCTTTTCGTAGAATTGGGTAGTACGGTTATTTTATCCCATAGCGTACCATCCTTAGTCTCTGTTTTCTTAGTGGTAAGAATACCATCCATACTAGCCCCTTCATGAAAACTAGTTGTACCTTTTAATCCCATCTTCCAAGCACACATAAAAATATCTTTATAATCTTCCAATGTAGTTTCAAATGGCATGTTTATTGTTCGGCTTATACTATGATCTATCCAATATTGAAAAGCTGCTTGCACTTTAATCCCATCAGTAATAGAAACATCATGTGATACTACTACATACTCAGAAAGTGGTTCACCATCTTTGTAATTAGCATATTCCACATATTCCAACCATCCATCATCATACACAGTTTGTGTGATTGTATCTTCATTATTTTGGCGAACAGTTCTATCATATTGCAATGAGAATATAGGTTCAATTCCCGAACTACAATTATTTCCTAATGTGAGGCTAATAGTGCCTGCTGGGGGTATAGTTAATAAACCAATATTACGTAGTCCATTTACCTTAATCCTAGTTTGAGTTTCTTTACTTAATTTTAGAATAAAGCCAGCATTACCAATGTTTTCATCAAAAGCAGGGAAACTCCCTTTCTCTATAGCTAAGTCAATAGAAGCATTGTATGCTGTCTCTGCCATTGTGTGTGCTATTTTATCTACTATAACAATACTTTCTCTTTCACCATACGCTAGTTTAAGTTTAAGCAAAGCATCAGCCAATCCAGTTATACCCAATCCTATTCTTCTCCATTCTTTAGATAATACTTCAATTTTATCTAAGGGATAGTCGGTAGCATCGAGTACATTATCTAAGAACCTAACCCCAATTTCAATAATTTCTTTAAATCTATCAAAGTCAAACTCAGCTACATTTGTAAATGGATACTTCACTAACTTAGATAAGTTAATAGAAGATAAACAACACAAATTATAAGCTGGCATTACAATTTCACCACAGGGATTACAGCGATCGACCTTAAAAGCATGGGGAGCATTATTCCCCGCTTCTACAGTATCTAAAAATAAAACTCCAGGTTCATTATACCACCATGCTTGTTTTGTCATAGTATCAAACAATTCTTTAGCTTTTATAGTTTTGTACACTGTACCTTCAAATACCAAATTCCAATCTAAATCATTTTCTACCGCAAAAATAAAAGCATCCGAGATACCTACGCTAATATTAAATTGAGTAAGAGCATTATTTTCCCTACCTTTTTTATAAAGAATAAATTCTTCAATATCTGGATGGTCTACATTTAGTACTACTATATGTGCTGAATTATGAGTTAACAATCCTTCTGCTACAAATTCATGTTTATTCTCTACCTCTATATCATAAGTTTGAACCATTCTTCCTTTAGTTATTTCTAGAAAATCTACTGGGTATAACTGAAGTTCTCTTCCTATCACTCTTTCTAAAGACGTGAGCTTTAAACTTGTGGAATTTTTTAACCAAACTTTTCTTTTAGTTTTTCTTTCTTCTTCCACAAACATCTCTTTAGTCCATCCAAAATCATTAGTCCCTGATTGATAAAACCTTTTATCTTTTCTTCCAGAGACATATTTTTCACTAGAGGGGGCAATCAATCTGTCCCAACTTCTTACTCCAACAGCATTAGAAACATTTATACTATATAATGTTTGCCACCCATCTTTACTTCTATCATAAGCATATTCAGTAGAAGGAATCCCAAGAGAAAGTAAAAGATATTTAATTTGTGTTGCAAATTTTTTGTAAACAGTAGATACCACTCTAATTGGCCTATTTTTAGAAGCACCATCAGCGTCAAACACACCAGCGATAAATCCTGCTCTAATTTCTACTGTTCCATCCATTATAAATTTGGGGATTATAAGAGTTTTTTTTGCTTTTTTAAATTGACCAAAGAAAATCCCTAATTGGTTGGAATAGCTTACTACATTAGTACAAGCACCATCTCCATCTTTAGCGTAAACATTAGCCCCAAACTTTTCAAGTTCTTTTTCTGCTCTTTCTATAATTTTTGGATACACATTAGCACAAGCAATAGAAACCCCACCCTTCGTGTTATTTTCATTAGTCCAAACAAATCCATCACCAAAAATTAGTCCAAGCAACCAAGCACTATTCTTGTCTAAAGTAGGAATAGTAATATCTATTGTTGTAGTAGAGTGTTTTGGTTTCTCATAATAAAATTTAGGAAATTCAGTGGGTTGTCCTTCTATTGTTTTCCCTACAAAAACAAGTTTATCCCCATTTCTTAAGTCTTTCGCTTCTTTCCAAATATAAGAAAAAAGTCCATCAAATACAGCCATTTTATGATTAGCTGTACATTCAAATTCACCGTTGTTAGTATGAATAACAATAGTCTCTTGTTCCCCTTGATCAAAAAAATTGCTTACTTTCTCATACCCTTCTGAAGTAAGAACTTCATCCTCAATTACTATATTTTCTATACTTTTTAACCCTGTTTTTGCATGAACTGAAGTCCCTGCGGGTAAACATCGCCTTCCGCCTCCTGTATGGATTGCTTTTGCACTAGTATCAAAAACTTCTAAGAAACTCATCACACCAGAAGATTCACCCCCCTTGCTTATGTAAGCCCCTTTTGGACGGAGCTTAGAAGCATTAAATCCAACTCCTCCTCCAACTTTACCAATCAAAGCATCCTCTTTCAATGACTCAAAAATGCCTTCCATTGAATCTTCTATATCAATAGTAAAGCAGTTATTGTAATTTTTCATTTTAGATAAAGGACGGGCATTAGCTAATATTCTTCCAGCAGGAAGAAACTCTCCTGATACCATTATGTCATAAAATACTGTTTTCCATTTTTCCTTATCTTTTTCTACGGAAGCAATTTCTTCCGCTACACCTTGCAATACTTCTTCTACTGTTGTCTCACCATGTAGTGCGTATTTTCTAAAAAATATCTCTTCACTGATCTTCTGCTTAAATTCCATTCGTTACCCCTTTATTCATTGAAATCCTTTTAGAGAAAAATAAACAGCCCCTATATTAAAGGAGCTGTTCACTCTTTCGTATTTTTAGTATAGTCTATCTAAGTATTAATATCAACACTGCCAATCCTATCCCCAACCCATCTGCTACCAAATCGTAAACATTATCCCGACTGAAACCCCTCTTCTTGATGTCGTATGCTTCTTTGCCGAGTGCGAAGGCTACAGCAAGTGGAAGGTAGATGGTTGCTAATAGATAGCAGTAGAGGAAATGGAGGGCTTTGTCAGATGTTAGGAGTTTGTTCGTATTCACGTATCAACCTCCTTGCCTCTTTTCTATCCGCTACAAGGTTA